>Ga0307425_1000002_pt1 | contig 125716 bp, 113 predicted proteins | sample SalMarWE160330MG_FD_202152 | JGI IMG/M metagenome (GOLD analysis project Ga0307425, IMG submission 202152) | Salt marsh sediment microbial communities from the Plum Island Ecosystem LTER, Massachusetts, United States - WE1603-30 | ecosystem: Environmental > Aquatic > Marine > Intertidal zone >... | reverse complement strand
AATCTCTTACATTTGATAAGAAACCTTTGAAAATACGATATAGTCAATTAATACATGATTTCATTAAGATTTGTCAACAATTGTTATCGATGAAATGAAAGTAAGCCATAGATGACATCTTTAAAATAGTTAGCCAATAGTCACCACCCGGTTGTTATCAATTTTGCGAATAAGCTTGACAAAGACCTCTGCAACCCATATTGTCCACTCAACAATAGTGTTCCTGGTTGTCAATCAAAAAATATGCGTAAGCCCCGGAATAACTCCGGGGCTTTTTTATTGGAACACAGAAAGAAGGTATATATTGAACTTTGAAGTATTTAATTTTCATCCTGCTGTTGCGGCCGGCGTTTTAGAAGCGGGTTATGTAATCCCGACCCCGATTCAGACTCAGGCAATCCCACCGATCCTGAAGGGTTGTGATGTAATGGGGCTGGCCCAAACCGGCACCGGCAAAACGGCAGCATTCGTCTTGCCGATCTTGAATCGTCTGAAGGGGAACAAATGCGGTTACCTTCGTGCCCTGATCATGGCCCCCACCCGTGAACTGGCCGAACAGATTCACCAGGCTATCGAAATCCTGGGGCGCAAAACCCGCCTTAAAAGCGTTGCGGTTTACGGTGGCGTGGGTATTAACCCACAGATTAAGAAACTGAAGCGTGCCGATATTGTCGTTGCCTGTCCCGGCAGGATTCTCGACCATATCGGTCGTCATACCGTCGATTTTTCCCAACTGGAAGTGCTGGTAATTGACGAAGCTGACCAGTTGTTCGATATGGGTTTTCTCCCCGATATCAGAAGAATTTTGACCCATCTCCCACAAGTGCGCCAGACACTGCTTTTCTCGGCTACCATGCCCTTCGAAATACGACGCCTGGCCAAGGACATCCTGCGAAATCCAGTCACTGTTCAGATAGGAACGACCGCACCTGCGGACACTGTCAGCCATACGCTCTACCCGGTCGCCCAGCACCTGAAAACGGCGCTTTTGTTAAATCTGTTGGGTACCACCTCTATCAGGTCGGTTCTGGTCTTTACTCGAACCAAATACCGAGCCAAGAGCCTGGGGAAGAAACTGGCGGTTGCTGGCTACCGGTCGGCTACGCTACAAGGGAACCTTTCCCAGGGAAAACGTCAGGCTGCATTGGATGGCTTTCGGGATGGGACTTTTCAGATCCTGGTGGCCACCGATATCGCCGCTCGCGGAATTGATGTAACCAGGATCTCGCATGTCATTAACTACGATATCCCTTCAACTCCCGAAGCATATATTCATCGTATTGGTCGAACCGGCCGCGCTACTCACAGTGGTGAAGCTTTAACCCTTGTTACCGGAGACGATCGCAAGATGGTTCGGGCCATCAATCGAATCATCGGTTCTAAGATCGAACAACGGATCTTGTCAGCCTTTGACTACAACGCCCCGGCATTCATTCGAAAAGACAGTCCGCAGGAACAAAGGAAGCCGCATCGCAATTTTTCAGGAGCGAATCAGGGCCGAAAGAAAAAGGCTTCACGCATGAATAATCTCATTTACGCTTAAAGCTAATATGCGGATAGAAAGAAACAGGGATAAAGCAATATGGGGTTACAAGGAAGACGTGATCGATTTGAGCGAAATGGTTATCGTTCAAAGAAGAATAAACGCCTCAACCATTATGAACTGTATCAGGAGTTTTATCGAATGATCGATCAGTTGGATTGTGAATTGGTTAAAGTGCGTAGACATCAGGTATCGAATCAAAAAAAGGAGATTAGAATGAAGATCTATGTGGGAAATTTGTCGTACGAGGTGACCGAAGAGGATTTACGGCTGGCTTTAGAACAATTCGGGCAGGTTGAATCCGCCACCATTATAAAAGACAAGCATAGTGGTCAATCAAAAGGATTTGGATTCGTGGAGATGGCTTCTAACGCTGAAGGCCAGTCTGCAATAGATGGCCTAAATGGCAAAGAGTTAAAAGGAAGAACGCTTAACGTGAATGAGGCTCGCCCTCGCACCGAAAGTCGTGGTAGTCGAGGAGGATACGGTGGTGGTCGAGGAGGATACGGCGGTAGTCGAGGAGGACAAGGTGGTGGTCGAGGAGGATACGGCGGTGGTCGAGGAGGACAAGGTGGTGGTCAAGGAGGACAAGGGCGTGGTCGAGGAGGACAAGGGCGTGGCAGATGAGGACCAAAGGGTGACCGTAGATTCTAATCATCGACATTAACCATACATAATTAAACAAATTTTCGCCTTACAAGCCGCTCAAGACCAACCTAAAAAAGCTCACCGCTTTTTCAGGCCGATTAGCTTTCCATTATCCACACTTTTGATCGTTGCTATTAAAGCGTAAATATCAAGGGCCTAAATTTTTGGGGATATATGTAATCGACGCTTACCGGTGCTGGGTTTGGAGTTTGGCTCCTGAATAGACTTCAATTCTGGATGAATGAGCTTTTGATTAAAAAGGCGTAATTTGAAAAAAGATACTTTTTGAAGAGGAAAACTGGCATGCATCTTAACAAGTCAGACCTTGAGAAGGTTTCCAGAGAATTGTTAACCGCTTCCTGGGGAATTTTTTCGTGGAAGTGGGACCACCGCTTTGAAGCTTTCCTGGCCGAATTTTCTGCAGATCATGGAGATGAATTTCGCGCGATATTGGAACGCGATTTCAGCAAGGTTTGGGACAGTTCAATCATCCGTGAAGCACCTGACATTGTAAAGATATGTGACAATAATTTTGGTGGCCTTCGTTCAGGCCAGCTGCTTTTTACCACAGATCCGAGCCAAGATGTTATTGTTTGTGGTGCCTGGTGGCCATGGAGCGATGGAAAAACAATCTCTCTCCGCATCGCATCGCCCGCCAAGGAATTACAACATGAAGAAATGCTCATCAGATTATAACAAGAAAACCGATAGCTGTTGAACCGAATACCCTTGTAGTGGATGCATCAAAATTATGTAAAAAAGAATATTTCTTGCCTACCAGTTGTCTCTCCTTCGGCTTCGTGATGGGCTTTGTTGCCTTTGTCGGTTCGGCGATACCGTCTTTGGACTTCACTGTGATTTTTTCGTTTTCCCGCGATCCGGCATGGATCACTGCAGTAAGTTTGCCCCTTAAAGCAGGGCCGATAGATGTAGAAAACCAACCCGCACCATCAGCAGTGAATTTGGATCAATAGCAGAATGGACATGCCTCCGGTCTTGCAAACAGCCTGAAGATGAAGAGGAAAGGCATACGGTCCGAACGTTTTTTTAAGGTTGTCTTATATTTTGCTCTTATACGAGCGGATTTTTTTACGATTTTTTTATGTTCAACAGCGCATCAATGACCGGCTTGACTTTCATCCGGTGTTCGGGCGGCACCATCAATACTTTAATCTTAAGATTGCGAACAAAATCAGCACCCGGATGGTTTAAGGTGTTCATCTTGTAATTACCACGATTCTCATCAGATGCCATCAACAACAGAACATCTGCAAAATTACCTGAAAAGCCCATGGCATCGATATGCTCTATGAACTGCATAAACAGCGTATTTGTTGTCATAGCAAAGGGTTCGACTTCGGCATATCCTGCTTTGCTGCAATCATGCTTTGAAATAAAACACCGGCATCCAAACGGCCGAATCTCATAAATCGGACACAGATTATCTTTCAACACCGGACAACTTTTATTTGAATGCCTCTTTTCCTCCTCCGGTGGGTCGTCTTCTTTTATGCAAAGATCTGCGAGTCTATTGGTGGTAATTTTGGGCTTAAAACGATTTTTGGATCTCTTTGCTTGAATATTTTCAAATAAACCCGTTTGACCATTTGTGATCATGTGATCGGCAATAAGATATCCCTCGAGGGTTGTTATGGTCACATGGGGAGTGCAGCACGCTGCACAATATTTTTTGCAGGCCACATCCAGATTTTTTGCAACATCGTTATAAAGCCCGTAAATTTTGTTTAGAATATCTAACCGTTGCTCTAATTTCATTGGTTCCGTCCTATATTATTGCTTGCCGGAAAATTCTTTCATGAGAAGATAAAATAAACCAACCAAAACCAGGTTTATGATCGCTGTGATCAAGAATCCGCTTTCAAAGCCGATGTTCCGAATTATCGGTCCCATGGACGCCGAACTTAACATCATCCCAAAATAGATGCATGTATTATATCCGCCCATTGCAAGTCCTCGGGATTCAACAGGAACGACTTCCGCAATAAGGGCGCCGATGGACGTAAATGCCAGTCCCATACTGATTCCGAATGCAACGGCAAATGATACAAAATGAATCACTCGCGTGGATATTCCAAAGCCCGCCATTGAAGCGGCAAATCCAATAAGCCCTATAACAACCAGAGTGCTTCGATTCTTTACGTTATCGCTCATATGACCAAAAGGAATTCGAGATATTGCATTGCAGATTCCCTGAACTCCAAAAACAAGACCGATTTGCCATACGGTCAGGTTTTGATTTTGAGCGTGAAGGGGAAGAAAAGTGATAAACATTCCTAGAGCAAAACACCCTCCGAGGGTTACAAGCCAGCAACTCAAGAGCGCGCGATTTTTCAAAAGTCCCTTTATAATGACCGACGTTTTCTTTTTTTTTGGTCTTTCAGCGATAATAAGACGAATTGGCGGCAAAAAAAAGACGACCACCCAAAAGGTAAGGAAAATGATGATACCGGAAATGAAAAACACGTTAAGAAATCCGCTTTGTTGAGCAACAAACCCGCCAACGGCGGGACCCAAACTCATGGCGGTGTAAAGGGCTGTTGTATACCAACCATATGAGCGTCCTAAATGGGTGGTGGGGGAAAAATCAGCCACAAAGGCCATCATGGTCGGACCGAATGCTGCCACTCCGACACCGAAAAAGAGATAGATCCACAAGAGTTGCATTGGGGTCCTGCTGAAATAGAGCAAAAATGAAGTGGCTGTCAGCGCGACCAGACCAAGAGACGCAAACAGTTTTCGTCCAAAGCGGTCAGAGAGGATGCCCAATGGTAAAGACAATATTCCGGCCATAAGCAAAAAAGCAGAGTTGATGATGCCGATTTGAACAGTATCTGCACCGATCGATTTTGCATAAAGCGGGACGATGGGAAGGCGCATGTATGAACCCAGATAACCGGCAAAAGCCACACCGCAGCAAATAAACAGCAACGTACCATAAGACAAAGGACGCCACTTTCTATGCACAAAATTTTTCATTGAAATCTCTCAGAGAATAAACTTCATCCATCTGGTATGGAGAAACCATACTTTTACCATGAAAATCTGTATCTGACCCTAGAAAAGATATCCTAAACAGAGCGATTATCAAGAAAATTCGAATCACCGCTATGCCTTTTGAAGATACATGCAGAAAAAAATCCTATCATCAATGACAAACGAGAGCAATTAAGAGTAAGTCGTATTGAAGATTTCGAGATAACATCGAAAAAGTCGGCAGACACCCTCAAGCATCTCATTTTCTGTCAATTGGCGGCGAAAATTCCGGGTTGGCAAGACCGTTGAACCCATTTGCAGTTTACGCCTCGCTGAATTCTTCACTGAGCACCAAACGTTTGATTTGTTCAAGGTACTCTTCATAGCGTGAGAGGTAAAACGACAGAGGCCGAGGAAAGTTGATGCCCAGAATGCCGTCAATAAACATCTGACTAATTTCACGGTGGCGCTGAAGGGTAAATTGTGAGCTGAGCAGGATGTGACGCTCATCTTCTGAAAGCGTACGCAGGAATTGCGGCAGAGCTACATGGGAACGTGGCTGGTACATCCAGAAATACAGCATATCCATGGCGTGGATCATGATAATTTTTTCCAGATCCCGGGCTTCTGCATTTGCTTTACGATTCACATCAAATGAACACTCAAGGATTTTGGAAGACTCCACATCCGGATAAAGCAGTTCCAGTTGAGCATAAATGTCTAGAAGTTCTCTGAACTTGTTTTTGTACTCCCGCAAACGCGTCCGGATATTCTTGTACCGGTCGGCCGTTCCTTCTATGAAACCGGCAACTAAATCCGATGCAGCCTTGGATATGATTGCCGCCCACTTTTGGAGAATATCATTGACGCCCACCGTACCGGACATATTTAGGATGCCGCCGATACCGGCATTCAATATTATGGCCACTGGAATTGACAGGAGGCTGCGGAAGAAGTTTCCATAAACCGCGCCTTTGGGTAACCCCCGTAAAATATTATGGCTGGATAAATAGATACCGTTGGCCAGCGCCATAAAGGTATACAGAAGCACCGGGCTGGTCTGTGTCGTGATGCCAAACCCCCGATCCAATATCACGGTCTTTACCACGTAATCCAGTAACGGTACGGAGAAACCAGTAAAAAGCAAGGAATCCGTGATGCGCGTCCAGCTGATGTAATCATTCCAATTCAAAAGTGGTGAGCGTCGAAAGCCGCCTCCTCCCAAGACAGATTGAAGAATATTGCGCAATCCGGTAATTCCGAACCAGATAAAGCCCCCCAGATAGGCCAACACCCACCAGTCCTTGGTCAGGGCAAAGGTTAGAAAAGCCGGGATAAATCCGACCAGTACCTTGAACGCATTTTTCAGATTGGAGTTCAAATTGCTCCAGCGCAATCGCTGCCATCTTTTCGGCGATTCCGGTGGCTTAAGATAGAGTCCGTTGACAATTTTCTTTTGAGCGCCGCCAAGGGTCACGATGTTGCCCGGGCGGACCATCCGGGTAGAAGTGGCCTGGACCTGCCAGCCTTTCCGACGTGCAACTCTCAATAGGCCGAAAACGGGAAAAATCGTTGCCAATCCGGATAGTATTTTGTCAAACGGTCTGCCCGCTTCATGTGGGACATAAACCGTGTATTTGTAGGCATTGATTCTAATGGGAATGGTTTCACGAATATCAGTTCGACAATCCAGCACAATCTGCCGCTGCGCACGTTTCGGCAGCGTTTCCTTGATCGCCAGCCCCATCCCGTGAATTTTTGGGGAGCGGCCCGTTGAGTCGCTTCCGATCCTTGCTTTGAGCGGCTTTCCAGCATAGTAAGACTTCAATATATCGATATCGTAGAGAATCGTGACCAATTTGTCTATTTGTTGGGTATTGGCCGAAGTTCCTGACCTCTTGAGATCCTCAATAATCTCACGAATTGTTTGTTTCAGACGAATCGGACTCCCTTCGTTGATTGCCTCCTGCAAACGGCTTATCTCGGCAATATGGATGGTCTTGCCCGCAGCATGATCTTTAAGATTGAATATTTCGAGCCGGGTGATCATCCCTTGGCAATCGTATAGGAGCTCAAGGACATCCCCGGCTTGCAAGTCGGTCAAATTCAGCGTCACCCGGTACCCGGAATGGAGCTGAGTCAGCTGTCCCAAAATTTCAAACGGATTCAACCGCAACAGTTCCGGCACACCCGGACCATCGTCGGGCATCTCGGGATATTTGATCTCAGGATTTTTTCCGGGTTTCAGATAATCGTCGATGACGGATTCGAGATCCAGCGTGTTCATCGATTCGATCCATTGGGTAATGGTGTTGCATCGTTCAGGGCTTGCCTTGGGAAACTCTGCCCTCATCCGCTGGGTTTCCCCCTGCAACACCTTCAACATCTGGTCGTGAATGAATTTCGCCAGATGCAAACTCGACTTCTGCCCGATACCCACATACACCAGAAATTCCTGTTCCTTAATCGGAGGCAACTCGATTCCGTAAATCCGATTAATCTCCAGCCGATGGCTTTCATTAAATTTCTTTAGAAGCGCCGGGACATATTCCTGTTGATACAACGATACCTTACGGCCGGCCTCCATGATCTTCATGACCGTCGGTTCGGCAAGAAAGCAAAGGAATGCCTGTGCATCATTAAACCCGCGAGGAACCCATATCAGCTGCACGTTTTTGTCACGGAATCGTGCGAAAAACTCAATGCCGATTCGAATGTCGATGTTTAGAATTTTGGCGGCTTCAAGAAGTTCAGCCGCAAAACGCGGCTCGATAAAGTTGTAGTAGATCACCCGCAGGCGTTGGATCCCTTTTATCCATGCATCCATGATAAGATGGGTGGAAGACTTGCGCCCTTTTGTGTTGACATCATGTACGTGATCGTCAAATGCAATTTGATTCCAATCTTCGGGCATTTCCAAAAGATGGTAGCGCTTGAGCTGCCGCCGAATGACGCTCGGTTTCCCGGATGCCGTTATCCGGAAATCATGGGCCAGTTGGAGTTGCTTTTGGTAATCGCCATGAACCCTCACCAAGTCCTTCATGATTTGCAGTAACACCCTGGCGGTATTTTTAGGCATTGGGCCTTCGGCCGTATCGATCACTTCATTGCGCAACAAACGCAAAGCATTGATACGATCTTCAACCCCGCCGACTTCCAGAGAACTTAAGAGGTGGACAACCGCGTAGGCGATCCGCAACCCTCTGGCTTCGGTCATTTCTTTGATGCCGTGGGAGTGAAAATACGGATAGTAAAATCGGTGAGCGTACTCGGTGCTGCTTTTTCCTTGCAACACGTCGTTGACGATTCGGATCAGTTCGTGGTCGCGCTTATCAAAAAAAAATCCAGAGCTTTTTTCGTTCATAACAGGTCAATGATAAAAACTCGCTATATTGAGTTGGGTTTATCCAAAATCCAAGATTGTCGTTTTGCCAATATTTGGGAAAAATACGGGTTTCGATGCCCTTCTTGCATTTATCCTCATTGAATTCCGGTTTACGCTTTTGATTAACATTATTATAACAGAATTGTAAAAGCAAAATCTATGCCATTTTTTAAAAAAACGGTTCGGTCAATATACCAGCTTATTTAACCTAAGATTTTTGGGATGATGAATAGGCTTCTTGCAAAATCAAAAACATATATCTATCAGAATTATTAACAAAATGTAAGAAGCTTTGCCAATTACCGAGCACCTGTCGATTGAAATAAAGTTCCCCGCTGCAACTAGACGGGGTATCAAAATGGGATAGAATCTGTTTTTAAATCACCCTCCGGGAAATTTTGAATGGGTATCTAATTACATCTGAGCCAAACATCTTGACTTTGACAAAGGCAATCGGTAATTTTACAAAAGTAAAAACCTTTCACAATTTATCGTAAAAACTCGAAAGATTACCCTACAGGGAGGATTCCATGAAAAGCAACGTCTATTTTATCGATTTAAGGGCGTCGGCCAAAGAAAATCTTGTAAACAAGCTGGCAAGGCTTCTGGATACGGCAGGTCTTGCCGAGACCGTAAAAGAAAGGGAGCTTGCGGCGGTGAAGCTTCATTTTGGAGAAAAGGGGAATACCGCCTTTATTCGGCCGGTATTTATTCGAAAGATTGTGGAATCCATTAAACGTATCGGCGGATATCCGTTTCTGACCGATGCCAACACCGTTTACGCCGGAACCCGAAGCGATTCACCCCATCATCTGTCCACGGCCATTCAAAACGGTTTTGCCTATTCAGTGGTGAATGCCCCCATTATCATTGCCGATGGATTAAGGGGAAAAAGCGAAACCGCCGTTACTATCAACCAGAAAAATTTTAAAAAAGTGTACATTGGTTCTGATATTATCGAAGCCGATGCCCTGATATCGGTGGCCCACTTTAAAGGGCATGAACTTTCGGGTTTTGGAGGTGCCATTAAAAATCTGGGGATGGGGTGCGCCTCCCGGAAGGGGAAACTGGCACAGCACTCCTCTGTTTCACCCAAAGTGGTCAAGAAAAAATGTGTGGGCTGTGGGGACTGTCTTCCCCATTGTTCCCAGAAGGCCCTTTCTCTGGAAAATGAAAAGGCGGTGCTAAGCGCCAAAAAATGTATCGGGTGCGGCGAATGTATCCTTATCTGTCCCAACAGCGCCATTGAAATTCAGTGGAATCAGTCCATACCGACCTTTCTGGAAAATATGGTGGAATACACCATGGGTGTTTTAAAGAATAAAACAGACAAATTTTTGTCTGTAAATTTTATCACCCATGTATCTCCGGCATGCGACTGTTACGGCCACAACGATGCACCCATCGTCAGAGACATCGGCATTGTCGCTTCCAAGGATCCAGTGGCCATTGATCAGGCGTCCGTGGATCTTGTGAACCAGGAAGAAGCCCTTCCGGAATCATGCCTTGAGGTCAATACGGAAAAAGGGGGGGATAAGTTCAGGGGGGTTTACCCGAATGTCGACTGGACCCTTCAACTAAACTATGCCGAAAAACTCGGACTTGGAAGCCGAAGCTATAAGCTGACAAAAATATAATATTGAATATCAATTGTTGTTTTGAACGGTGTAGATACGGGTAAGACATCCACAGTTAAAGATCAAGATCTGCTTTTATTCGAAATTGATACAATGTAGATTATATCGGTGTTGTAATACAATTTCCATTGGCCATTATAAATATTTCCCGTGTCTGACAATCTCGCCTTCGATCAGGTAAATGACCTCTTCGGCAATATTAGTGGCATGATCAGCCACCCGTTCAAGGTGACGGGAGATAAGGTACAGGTTGATCAAATAGGTCATTTCCTCGGGATGTTCCCGCATGGCCTGTTTGATTTGTGAATAGGCGTTGCCCTGGATATCATCGACCTCATCATCGAGTGTTAGAATTCTAAACGCCATATCGATATCCAGATTGATCAGAGCATCCAGGCTCTGTTTCAACATGGCGGCTGCGATTTCAGCCATCTCGGTATAATCAAAATGGAAACTGATCTTTGGATACTTGGCGATACTCTGGATGCGCTCAGCAATGTTGACCGCCTGATCACCGATTCTCTCAAGATCATTGTTGATTTTGATTACGGCGACGATAAATCGAAGATCGATGGCTACCGGCTGGTACAGGGCCAGAATTTTCAAGCACTCTTCTTCCACTTCGACTTCGGTTTCATCGATTTCGTGGTCTGAGTGAATGATTTTTTTCGCAAGATCGGAATCTCTACTTTCAATGGCTTTGATTGCCAAATAGACCCGTTCTTCCACCAAAGCGCCCAGGGATAGGATTTTCTTTTTAAGTTTTTCCAACTCTCTATCAAAATGCTTGGTCATACGTTGTTCCTCTTGATATCCGGCCGACCTGAATTTCTGACAGGTAAGTCCGGATGTCTAACCGGTCAGCCAATCCGACCCGTAATATAGTCCTGCGTTAATTTGTGTCGGGGCGATGTAAAAACCTGATCGGTCTGACCCACTTCTATAAGATTTCCAAGATGAAAATACGCGGTGCGTTGAGACACCCTTGCCGCCTGCTGCATGGAGTGCGTCACGATAACAATGGAAAACTGCCGCTTCAGTTCATGAATCAGATCTTCGATTCGACCCGTTGCAATGGGATCCAGTGCACTGCAGGGTTCGTCCATCAGGATGACCTCCGGACCTACCGCAATGGCTCTTGCAATGCACAGCCGTTGCTGCTGTCCGCCGGACAAACTGGTCCCCGGTTGATTCAGCTGATCTTTGACCTCTTCCCAAAGTCCGGCCCTTTTCAACGATGACTCCACGATCTCTTCCAGTTCCAACCGACTGCGGCTTAACCCGTGGATTTTCGGACCATATGCGACATTGTCGTAAATCGATTTGGGAAAAGGGTTCGGTTTTTGAAAGACCATACCGACCTGAGCCCGCAGCGGCACGACGTCCACCTGCTTGTCGTAGATATCCATGCCGTCGAGGATAATTTCACCGGTCACCCGGCACCCCTCGATGGTGTCGTTCATTCGATTCAGGCATCTTATGAAGGTCGATTTTCCACACCCGGACGGACCGATCATGGAGATCACTTCGTTGCCGGCAATATCCACCGACACATTCCGGATGGCTTGCTTATCTCCGTAGTAAACGTCGACATCACGGCAGGTCATACGAGGGTATTCTACAAACGGTTCTCCAACTGTCTCTCTGGGTTTATCTCGAGCACTTTTCAACTGTTCCATTTTTTTACCGTGTATCAGATTTGTCACCCGGTGTTCGGAATGGGCATTGATTCTCTCGATTTCGTCCTGATCCGTCGGTATTATACTGGCTTGTGTATTCATAAGCAAATAATTATTGTCGAGTCGGATCGGACCGGAAGACAATCTGCCGGTCCGACCGGCTCAGCACGATTATAGATCGCTGCAGGAAAATGTTTTAAGATTTTTTCCATCGCTACTGAATTTTTCTCTTTCATCATCCGGCATGGGAATCATCCCTTTCTCGCCCAGATACCCGTCAGGCCCCCAGGCTTTGTCACTGGCAAACTCTCTTATATATTGACGAATACCGGGAATCTTGTCCACGTGGGCCTTTTTGACATAGAAAAACAACGGCCTTGAAACCGGATAATCTCCGTTGGCAATGGCCTCAAAAGTCGGCGATACACCGTCCACCACAGATCCATGGATTTTATCCGTGTTCTGGTCCAAAAAGCTGAATCCAAAGATGCCCACGGCATCAGGATTGGCTTCGAGCTTCTGCACGATGAGGTTGTCGTTTTCACCGGCTTCGATGTAAGCACCGTCTTCACGTATGGTGTGACAGATGGCTTTATAATATTTTTTATCCTTCTTTTTCATTGCCTTGATCCAGGCAAATTTTTTGGCACCGCCCTCCATGGCCAATTCAACAAAGGCATCCCGGGTGCCGGAGGTGGGCGGAGGCCCGAGCACTTCAATCTTTATGGCGGGAAGTGACGGATTGACGTCATTCCAGGTCTTGTATGGATTGGGAATCAACTTTTCACCCCCCTTGGGGTCCGGTACGTCTTTGGCCAAAGCCAAAAAGATGTCTTTTCGAGAAAGCTTGAAGACCCCGGCCTTTTTGGAGTTGGCTATAATAATACCGTCATATCCTATTTTGATTTCAACAATATCCTTGACACCGTTTTTAAAACAGGCCTCGCATTCGGACTTTTTAATTCGGCGAGACGCATTGGTAATATCCGGATGTTGGACACCCACGCCCGCGCAAAAAAGCTTCAGACCGCCGCCGGAACCGGTGGACTCGATCTTGGGGGTTTTAAAGCGCGTGGTTTTGCCGAATTGTTCGGCCACCACCGTTGCAAAGGGATAAACCGTCGAAGACCCGACGATACTGATGTAATCGCGAGAAGCGCCTGCTGCTGCCGGATTCGCAAATCCCGCGAATACGATGGCAAGAGATGCAGTAAACAATAACAATTTTTTCACCATTTTCTTTCTCCCTTATTTAAGATTTTTGTAATAGTCTAGTCCTTTAAACCAAATTGATTTCATTGGTCTTCGCTTTCAGCTTCGCCCATCAAGAAGGAGCTTCATGTATGATTAAATTTTTGGTTGGAAGCTGTCTGAGTGAATTAGGGATCGTTTTGAAAGAACCATCGGCGATTTAACGCTATGGATGAAATCTCCTGTTAAATCAGGGATCTTTATCAATAGCCCGGGTAAGTTCTTTCATTACGAGCCCTTGTTCACAAGTTCTTTCAAGCAAAAATTTAATCATACATGAAGCGGTAATGTTTTCAAAAAGCTAAAGTGTTACATATTCTTTTTATTTACTAAATTGAGCGGTTTCCAAGTTTACTGATGTTTCACGGATATTACCAGCGACGCTCAAAACGTTTCCGCAGGTATACTGCCAGACCGTTCATGGCGAACAAAAATACCAGCAATACCAGAGTGGCCGCCGACGTTCGCTCCAAAAACGCGCGTTCCGGGCTGTCCGCCCACAGATAAACCTGGACCGGCAGCACCGTGGCCGGATCGGTAAATCCGCCGGGGATATCCACGATAAAGGCCACCATACCGATCATCAACAGCGGGGCTGTCTCACCCAAAGCCCTGGCCATGCCGATAATGGCGCCGGTCAGCATTCCCGGCATGGCCAGAGGCAAAACATGGTGCATGATGGTCTGCATCTTTGAAGCACCCACACCAAGAGCGGCATCACGAATCGACGGCGGTACGGCCTGAACGGCCGCCCGCCCGGCAATAATAATGGTGGGCAGGGTCATCAGAGAGAGCACCAGGCCCCCCACCAGCGGTGCTGAACGGGGCAGCCCAAAAAAATTCAAAAACACGGCCAACCCCAGCAACCCGAAAACAATGGACGGTACCGCCGCCAGATTGTTGATGTTGACTTCAATGAGATCGGTCCAGCGATTTTTGGGTGCAAACTCTTCCAAATAAACTGCACAAGCCACACCAATGGGAAACGACAGCATGAGTGTGACCAGAAGTGTAAAGAATGAGCCGGCCACCGCCCCCCAGACACCGGCCAATTCAGGTTCCCGGGAGTCTCCGGACGTAAAAAAGATGGTGTTAAACTTTTTTTTAATACGTTTTTCCGTTTCCAGCCGATCGAGCCACCGAAGCTGCTGACGGTTAAACCTTCCGGATTGGGTGTCATCCTGACGACTTAAATGACCTTTCATCAGCATGTCCACGTCATCATCTGCCGGCACCCAAATGGATCGCTGCTGACCGATAAGACCGGCATCGGTCAAAACCATCTGACGAATCTGAAATGCCGCACCGGAGCTGACCAGCTGATACAGCCGGCGTTTGTCGCTTCTGCCCTTGGCATCCGGAAACATTTTTCGCAGGGATTCCTTAATAATCCCTTGATAGTCCCCATTGCTCGGATCATTTTTGGCGATCTTTCCGGGATCGATAAAAACATCGACCTTAATATATGTTTGAAATAATGCGGAATACCCATTACCGATAATGCTGAAAAATAAAAGTGCCAGAAAAAACAGGCTGGCAAGAATGGCGGCAAAGCCCATTCTCCGGAACCGTTGTTCAGCCCTGCGCCGACCCGCCAGATTCTTTTTGACAATGTCGATGGGTTTTATCCCGTTATCATGCATGTTGGATAATTGACTACTCATACTGCTCCCGGTATTTGCGCACTACCACGAGTGCAATGATATTCAAACAAAGGGTGATCAAAAACAGCAACAGACCCAGCGCAAAGGCTGCCAGGGTTTTAGGGCTGTCGAACTCTTGATCCCCGACCAGCAGTGTGACGATCTGTACGGTTACGGTGGTAACGGTTTTTAAGGGGTTCAACGTCAAATTGGCAGCCAATCCTGCAGCCATGACCACGATCATGGTTTCACCGATGGCCCGTGATACGGCCAATAGTACACTGCCCACGATCCCCGGCAGTGCGGCCGGCAACACCACCTGTTTGATGGTTTCCGACTTGGTGGCGCCCAATGCATAGGCACCGTCTCGCAATGCCTGCGGCACGGCATTGATCATGTCGTCCGAGAGAGAAGAAACAAACGGGATAATCATGATGCCCATGACAAGACCCGCAGCCAACGCACTTTCTGAGGACACATCCAGACCGATCCATTTCCCGATATCACGAATCACCGGGGCCACCACCAGTGCTGCAAAAAAACCATAGACCACGGTGGGGATTCCGGCCAGAATTTCCATGAGCGGTTTTGCCGCTGCCCTGAAGGTTTTGTTCGCATATTCGGACATGTAAATGGCGGACATCAGCCCGATGGGAACAGCCACGGCCATGGCGACGGCAGATATCAGAAGGGTCCCCGTAAACACCGGCACCGCTCCAAACGCTCCGGAAGAGCCCACCTGATCACTTCGGATCGCAATTTGAGGGCTCCACTTCAATCCAAAGAGAAATTCGGTCACTGAAACCGCTTTAAAAAACCGTATAGCCTCAAATAGAACGGAAAGAACGATGCCGATGGTTGTAAAAATGGCGATGGTCGAGCAGGCAATAAGTAGCCAGAGAATAATTTTTTCTACCTGATTTCGGGCCCGGGTCGTTTTGGAGATTTTGTGTCGAACAATGACCAATCCTAAAATGCAAACACATACCACAACAACCGCCAACGCAGAATGACTCGTCATCTGCAATCGAGTGTAATGGGACGCCGCACTCTGTATCACCTGCCCCGCTTGGCTGGAGACAATATTTCCTGCGGCCAGATTTCGAATATCATTAACGATCAAATTGATCTGGTCGGCCGGTAGATTCCGGATGTTATCCGGCAGCCCGACAAGCACCAGATTCGTGATGATATTTGCTTCAAATGCCTGCCAGAAGAAAAAGATAACCAGCGCCGGTATGCCGCACCAGAGCGCCGTCATTGCACCGTAATAAGGGGGGCGGGAATGGAGTTTTCGAACATGTTCCTGCCCTCCGGCAACAGCTACGGAACGCCGCAGACCAAGGTAATAGGCAGCCCCGGAAAGCAGCAGCAATACAAATAAAATGGTTGTGGTTGATATCATGGGTTGTTCTTTCCAATTGGCCGAACCCGATTGCTCTTCAAATCAAACGGACCATTAATTTCCTAAATTTTTAAAATAGCTCGATAATGTTAGATTTATGTTAGGTCCAAATTAAATTTATGTTTTGTTATCGATTCAATCTTAAGATATTTTATTTTCTGTTTTTGATTATTCAACAATTTGAAACATAGATTTTTTAAACTGTCATCTCTTAAAATCTCTTACCCGCAAAGAATAATACGGGTTTATTAAATTAATGTTAGGATATAATTAAATTTACCAGAGCGAAGGGGGAAGACCGTTTTTTCAGGGTGAACGGTATGCCGGATTTAATGGCATTGAAGACGAATTAGCGCGTCGGTAAATGCATAGAAAACGTGCTTCCTTTTCCAGGAGTACTATCAACGGAGACACGACCGCCATGAGCATGGGCAATGTGTTTGACAATGGCAAGACCGAGTCCCGTACCCCCGAGCTCCCGGCTACGGGCCTTATCGACCCGGTAGAATCTTTCAAAAAGACGGGACAAATGCTCCTTTGGAATTCCGATGCCATGATCCTGAACACGAATCATCAGCTCGTTATCTTTTAAAGATGCTGAAATTTGAATATCACTTTTCTCGCTGCTGTAGTTAATGGCATTATCCAACAGGTTTACCATGGCCTGGTCCATCAGTTTGGAATCAATCTGGAACGAAATATCTTCCGGACATACAAGATCAATAGTGATGTTTTTGGCTTTCGCTTTTTCCCGGCATGTCTGAATGGCCGACGAAATCACACTTTTTACGGAACTTTCCTCAAGATAAATTTCACTCTTTTCATCCTGATGCTCGATTTTTGAAAGTTTCATCAAATCTTCGATAATGGCTGTAAGGCGATTCACATGCTTGTCAATAATGGCCAGAAACCGATCGGTTTCCTTTGGTTCGGCCTTTCCGACGGAGCGTAGTGTTTCGACAAACCCCTTGATGGCCGTCAGCGGTGTTTTGATTTCATGGGAAACATTGGCGGCAAAATCTTTTCGCATATTTTCAAGTTTCCGGAGATGGGTCACATCGTTCAGCACGACCAGAATGCCGCTTCGACGGCCATCGGCATCTTCGAGAGGGGTGTTGTGGACATACAGAATTCGTTCGCCTCTTTGGTAAAGGGTGATATCTTCTTCTATGTTTTCCTTGCTGGAAAGTGCTTTGTTGATAAACTTCTGAAGATCCGGATTTCGGATGACCTCCGGAATACTTCTGTTTAACAGGTTTTCGGGCAGGTTTTCAAATATTCTTGCTGCGGCCTTGTTGATGCTGATAATCTGTTCATCCATATCGACGGCTATGACCCCTTCGGCCATGCTCGACAAAACCGCCGCCAGTTCATTCTTCTGACGAACGATTGTATTGAGGCGGTCTTCGAGTTGGCCGGCCATCTGGTTCAAAGCCTCGATGAGACTGTCGATTTCAACCAGATCCGTACCCGGCATCCGGTGGGACAAATCACCCCGGGCAAAAAAATCCGCACCTTGTTTTAGCTTTTCAATGGGTCGGCTGATGCGCCGTGACACATAAAGACTGATTCCTGACGCAAGCAGTGCGATGAAAATCCCCCCAAGCATGATCTTGATCTGTATGACTTTTAGCGCCTGGTCGATGGCGGTAACCGGAAGTGCCGCCCGTATTAGGGCTATAATCTCTTCTTTGTCTTTTAACGGAATGGCAACATACATCATCCGTTCCTGGAGGGTGGTGCTGAATCGTATGGATTTTCCTATCTCTCCTTTTCGAGCTGTTATGATTTCGGGTCGCAACGCATGGTTGTCCATAATGGCCGGATCTTCATTGGAATCACCGATAACGCGTCCTGAGGGCAGGATAACGGTAATTCGAGTGGGCGAGGATACGCCGATTTCTTTGCACATGGCATCGACCACGCTGGTCTCCAAAGGCCCGAGGAATTGGGGAATCTGATGTTCCAATAAGCGGACCTGGGTCAATAAATCGGCGGTCCTTTGCTCCAGAAAAAAGTGCCGGACAGAACTTGATGCAAACCAGGTAACGGCAACCAGCGAGATCAGTGTGATCAGAAGATATGAGGGAAAAAGATGCCGGAGCAACCGTTTCTTTTTTTTCATGATCTTTCCTTAAATAGATTTACGAAACTCCTGTCGGTATCCACAATTTAGAAACGGATGAGAATTTTGATACCTGAATGCAGAAGAAATAACGAAGACAGATGTGAGTTTCATACGATTTTATCCGTTCGCACGAAATTTAATATGATTCTATAACAACACGTTAAGTAAAGGGTCGATTCGTTGAATTGTTAAACGGGTTGTGATGATGAAGTCCCAGGATCGCTAAGTTCGTTTATTGTTTTGAAACGCTGGCTTTCACTTTAAATATTTCCTGAGCCTTTGAAAGCGCAGTATGATCATCGATGCCCATGGTTTCATGCTCATCTTCAGCCAAAATGCATCCAACAGATTTTCCGTCATCCACCAGATACTCAACAAGATCAGTGATGAAAAATTCCTTTACAGGGGTGGTTTTGCCGCTTATCTCTTTGTAAACGATCTGTGGGCGTGAGGCCATGACCGGAAGATACTTTTTTAGAATATTCTTTTTTACAGCGTAAATTCCTGAGTTACAGATCGTTAACTTCGCCTGTTTTTCCTCTGAGTAGTCCTTCCAGTATTTCCATTCGGTTATTTTTTGAACCAGATCGCCTTGGGTTTCCAGAACACCGTATTGCTTTTTATCACTTGGACAAAATCCTAAAATGACAAGGTCGATTGATTCCAGTTGCTGAACAAGCCGCAGATAGGTTGTCTTTTGGACAAAGGGAACATCCCCCATGGTGATAATAAATTTTGAACATGATTGGTTCTCAATAAATGATTGGGCGGCCAAAAGAGCACCACCGGTGCCGTTGAGAACCGGCTGCTCGCAATAAGTAATATCCAAATGACAGGTGGCCGCAATTACATCTTCTTTGCAATGATTGACTATCAGCGCTTTTGGGCCGTCCGGCAAGTTCGCCAACAGATGGTGCAAAATCATATGGGGCCCTTCAAAAGCAGAATTACCGGAAAGCAGCGGCAGAAGTGTTTTATTGCCCGCATAACCTGTCATTCTACTGCCTCGTCCCGCCGCCATGATAATGGACGCAATTTCAGAATCGAACGGTGTCTTGTGCCTCATGGTTCTATCCTTTACTATATTTTAAGGCTTCAATATCATATTACGGGGAGAATATCAAAACCATGCTGGATGAAATGTGGTTTGAAGCAAAAGGCTTTTTTTGAGCACGCATTGCGGCAGAATCTTTTTGCTTTGCTCCAGCCTGCGGTTTCTTCTCTTAGGCGCTTTCCTTAAACCGATACCCGACACCCCTAACGGTCTCGATGTATCGACCGGCGGATCCGAGTTTTTTTCTTAAACCCACTATCTGAACATCGACACTGCGATCCGTAACCGGATAGTCATCACCTCTCACGGCATCCACGATTTGCGTCCGGGTAAACACCCATCCGGGTCGCCGGACCAGGTAATACAGGACCTGAAACTCGGTATACGTCAGGGGCACCGGTGTTTCACCCACATGAACTTCTCGGCGCCCGGGGTGGATGGTCAAATCATGAACCTGAATCACAGTATTATCCTCGGGCTTATCATCTCTTGTTCTGCGGATGACCGCCTTGATCCTGGCCAAAAGGACCCTGGGGCTGAAAGGCTTGGTAATATAATCGTCGGCTCCCAGTTCCAGACCGGTGACAATGTCCGCCTCACTCCCTTTGGCCGTCAGCATAACAATAAAAATGTTTTGGGTCCGGGGATTTTTTTTCAGGCGCCGGGTCACTTCAAGGCCGTCCATTTCCGGTAACATAAGGTCGAGAACAATCAAGTCCAATGGTTGAGAGGCAATGATTCTCAGGGCTTCTTCCCCGGAGGCTGCACAAAAAACCTGATAGTTTTCACGGGCCAGATTGTATCTCACTAGCTCGAGAATATCTTCTTCGTCTTCGACAATCAGAATGCGTTCTTTAGGCATAGTAATTTCTATATAGGATATCCGAATTTATTAGCAATTTAACATTAGCATTTATCATATTATTCATAATTATTTAATACAATATAGAAAACAACATTTATGTTATCAAATAGTTAGCTTTGTGTTAGATTTTTGTTATGAAGACCATTCGCATTGCACTTTTTTTAGATGACATCAATGATTTATGCTCATAAAAGTCGTTGATGTAGATCAGCAATCTGGCAAACCGGTTTGGAGAGTAAAAAATGAGACAGGCAACTGATAGTGTGGGATAATATAGATTTAAACATTATGAAATATTCGGGTTAAGGCGCTATCTCATAGGCGATACTAACCTGAACCCGAATACGACTCTCCCCGATCTCCATGGGCGGCGCCATTGTCCCTGCGTCTGCCTTCATCTCGGCGGCTCGCAGCATATGGGGCTGGGGCGGGGCATAATTCGGTTGTGTGCTCAGTGACACAATGCCTTTTAGTTTCACACCCGCGGCTTCGGCCAATGTCTTTGCCCGTTCCACTGCTTCCTGTGTTGCCAATGTTAGCGCTTTTTTTTCTAATGCCGACTTATCTTTGAGATAAAACTGAATACGTTGAATGGTATTGGAACCACTTTCAAGGGCTTTTCCAACAATCTGGGAAACATGGTTGGATAAAGGTTGGGTCTCGAATCCTTCCAGCGTCACCACGATGGCATTGTTGACTTCATACCCTTTTATCCTGGGAGGCCGGGCTTTATAATCCCTTTGGGGCGTAACGCGATAATTGGATGTCTCGAGTTTAAGATGTTTAATGTTCAATCCCCTTATGGCCGTCAGTACGGTGTTGGTCTTGTCCGCATTTTCCGAACCGGCCTGTTCCAATTTTCGTCCCTCTGTTACAACGGCGATGAAAATTTTTGCTGAATCGTTTTGCCCCATGACTTCGGCTGAACCTTCGGTAAGAATCAGGTTACGATCTGAAGCAGCAGAAGGCCGGGCAAACACCGAATTCGCCACAAAACAAAAACATGCCATTAGAATCAAAATAAATGTTCTTTTCATGACTTCCTCTACGATTGACAATTTTCTATTGAAGATTGTATATGTTAAGGAATTCTTCTCATTTTATTCATATTAAGTCAAGTTTCGAGCCCTTATTTTTCATCAAGGAGGCATGACCATGCGCCGAAAAATTATTTTAGGTGTTCTGGCAGGTATCATACTTACCTGTTTTTTGGTCATCATTGTTGTCGTATCGACTTATGATTACAACAAGTTCAAGCCAATGATTACCGGTATCGCTAAAAAACACACCGGAAGAAAACTTACCTTGGCCGGCGATATAAAAGTGAAAATAAGTCTATCTCCCACTTTACAGATAAACAACGTTTCTTTTCAAAATGCGCCCTGGAGTTCTCATCCGGAAATGATCCATGCCAACCGCATTGAAGTTCAATTAGCGCTGCTTCCCCTCATCAAGGGCAACATCGATGTAAAACGCTTAACCCTTCTCAATCCCGACTTGATGATGGAAATCAACACATCCGGTAAAACAAATCTAGAATTTGATTTGCCGGAGCAAAAGAAAGTTGAAACAGCGCCTGTAAAAAAAGATGAAGCGGAAAAAGCGCTGTTCGATTTTGAAGAGATCTATATCAAAGATGGAAAGCTGACGGTTAAAAACCATCAAAAAAATAAAATCTTCGTCTTAAACATAGATCGAGGTATGGAAAAATCAACGGGATTTATGGGTGATTCAGACATTGAACTGAAAGGCTCTTTCAACGACATTCCATTTAACGTGTCCGGAAAAATCGGTTTGCTGGCAAGCATCACTGACCCTCATGTATCCTTTCCCGTGGATCTAAAGGGCGATATTGAAAAAATACAATTTACCATTTCCGGCAAGATCCAGGACCCGGTGGCGGCAAAAGGCATTGATGTCAAATTCTCTGTCAAAGGCGATGATCTGGCCACGATTAAAAATATCACCAAAGAACCGCTGCCAATCAAAGGACCATTTAATATTTCCAGTCATCTAATGGCAAGCAAAGCCGAGAAAATTCAACTGTCCGATATGTTAATACAACTGGGAGAAAGCAAGATTAATGGTTCCGTAATACTTGATCGAACGACTAAAACGCCAAAAATATCAGGAAATCTTGTTTCTGAAACTCTTGATCTGCGTCCAATGTTGGTAACAAGAGAGAAAAAGACCGCTGATGCAAAAGAAAAGGCAATGAAACCTAAAAGAAAATCAGACAAACTTTTTCAAAACACCCCCTTAAAATTAGACGATCTGCATCTTTTCAACGCCGCCCTTGATCTTCAAATCAAACAATTGCTTTTCCAAAGATTTGCCTTTGACAATATTTCGACCAAAGTAAGGCTTCAGGATGGTGATCTCACGGTAAATCCCCTGACAGCTTCCATCGGCGGCGGAAAGCTGGTTAACAGTTTGAATTTCAATGCAAAACAAAATACAGCTTTTGTTGATATAAACATAGATATCAAACAAATGAACATAGAAGAAATGCTTAAAAAGTTGGAAGTGACTCAAGCCCTGGAAGGCATTCTCGACCTTGACATTGATCTGAAAGGTCAAGGAAAATCCGTGGCAGAGCTCATGGCAGGTTTGAACGGCGATGTGTTTGCCTCCCTATGAGAAGGGAAAATGCCCACCGGTTATTTAGGTTTTGTCAGTGCCGATATCAGCTCAACACTCATGCGCATCATCAATCCTTTTGGCAAGAAAATCGACAGTGCTCGAATTAATTGTGCCGTGTGCGATTTTAATATCAAAGACGGCATGGCCAAAAGTGACATCATCGTCGTCGATGATCCTCAAAAAACATTGTTCAGCAAAGGAAAGATAAACCTCAAAACCGAAGCATTGGATTTTAAAATCGAAACCCATCCCAAAGAGGGGATTGGAACCCAAGATACCGCAAAATTGAGTATCAGCTTAAGCAAAATAACCAAGCCCTTTAAACTGGGCGGCACACTGGCCAATCCTTCTTTAGAGATCGATATCGTGGGTTCCGGCACAACCATCGGTGCAGCCCTATTAGGACCTGTGGGCTGGGCTTATCTTTTGGTTTCAGGATCATCGGGAAAAGCAAACCCCTGTAGAAAGGCCCTCGAAATTGCCGGAAAAGGTGCAGCCGGCAAAACATCTGAAACCGGGAAAAAAAAGAAGCAGCAGCAGGATCTGAAAAGAAAGAACAACGTATTTCTGACAAGATATTAAATATTTTCAAATAATAGGGTATGAAAGGAACTAATATGAAAATCGCACTGATTCTCGTTGACATTCAAAAAGACTATTTCCCCGGCGGTCGCATGGAACTGGTCGGAATGAAAGAAGCCAGTGAAAACGCACAAGAGATGCTGCTGTTATTTCGTGAAAAAAAATGGCCGATTTTCCATATACAACACATCGCCAATAAAAACGGCGCCACGTTTTTTATACCAAACACCCAAGGTATAGACATCCATGAAAATGTCGCGCCGATTTCCAACGAGACGGTCATTCAAAAACATCATCCCAACAGTTTTCTAAACACAACCCTTCAAGAAAATCTGTTAAGGGCCGGAATTGAGTCCGTGGTGATCTGCGGCGCCATGAGCCATATGTGCATCGATGCCACCTCCCGCGCTGCTGCGGATCTGGGATTCCAATGCATCGTCATCCATGATGCCTGTGCAACAAAGGATCTTACCTTCGGCGGCAAGGCAGTGCCCGCAGACATGGTCCACGGCGCATTCATGGCAGCATTACAATCTGTTTATGCCGAAGTTATGGATCTCAGATCGTTTTCATCATGGATGATCCAGAACCTTTCGAACCAACCTGGATAGTGTTCCTCGATCATAAGGTTTTTCAATATACTGACGAATACCGATCTCTTTTGCCTTTTCTTCATCGATCTTTTCACTAAAACCGGTGCACAGGATGGTCGGCATATCCGGTCGAATTTTTAGGATTTCCTTCACCAGTTTATCACCGGTGATGTGGGGCATGGTCATGTCGGTAATCACCAGATCAAATTGATCGGGATTGGCCCGGAAATGTTCCAAAGCTTCCATAGGATCTGTTCTGGCCTCCACCTGATAGCCGAATCGCTCCAGTCTCTGGCGTCCAATTTCAGCCATTGATTTCTCATCATCGACAAAGAGTATTCTTTCATTTCCTGTGGGAAGTTTTTCTTTAACTTCAGTTTCTATAACTGCTTCTTCTTCAGCCACTGGGAAAAGGATGCCAAAGTTGGTCCCTTTTCCAAACGTACTATCAACAAAAATGGCACCGTTGTGACTCTTGACAATACCATGTACCACCGACAATCCGATACCCGAACCTTTCCCCATCTCTTTGGTGGTAAAATATGGATCAAAAATTCTGTCTTTAATCTCAGCGTCAATACCGGTCCCGGTATCGCTCACCGTCAACTTGACATAATTGCCAAGGGACAAATCAGGATAATAGGAGGCTGAGACTTGATCCAAATAAACATTTTGAATTCCAATCGTTATCACACCGCCGGTATTTTCCATGGCATGGGCTGCATTGGTGAACAGATTGATCATCACCTGATTGATCTGAGTGCTGTCTGCAAGAATAGTATCGTCCGTGCCATTCGGTATGTTCTGGCAAATTTTGATACTCGTTGGAATAGAAGACCGCAAAAATTTCAAGGTGTCTTCGACGATCTGAACGAGTCTTACAGGTCGTTGTTTTGGATCTGTCTTTCTGCCGAAACTCAAGAGCTGTTTGACAACATCTCTGGCACGCAGACTGGCAATTCGTATCTCGTTGAGATTAATTTTTGCCGGATGCCATTCCGGCACATCTTCCATGGCCATTTCCGTGTTCCCCAAAATGATGCCGAGAAGGTTATTGAAATCGTGTGCGATGCCTCCTGAAAGTGTACCGATGGATTCCATTTTCTGGGCATGCAGAAGCTCACCTTCCAGTGCGGCCTTTTCCTCTTCGGCCTTCTTGCGTGCGGTAATATCATGAATAATCGAATATAAAAGTTCCCTCTCATGTACTTTGATGGGACCGCTGTATACTTCCACATCACGAATTTCCCCACTTGCCAAACAGTGCCGGAAATAAAAGTGTTTGCGCTGTTCCGCCTTGGCTTTTTCCATTTCTTCAAACACCTGTTCTTTTGTCAGCGTATTGATATCGAAAATCTTCTTGCGGATCATCGTTTCATAACTCCAGCCATAGAAAGAGACGGCTGCAGGGTTGGCATCTACAATATCGGCGGTCTTTGGATCGATCAGAAGCATGACGGAATGGTTGTTTTTAAAAAGACTTTTGTATTGCTCTTCACTTTCCCGCAGGTTTTTTTCAACCTGCTTGCGGCTTGTTATATCTAGTGCCGTAAAGGTGACACCAATTGACAAATCGTTGGAATCGATAGGCGTCGAACTTAGAAGTACATCAATCATGGTCCCATCTTTACGCTGCCAGCGTGTTTCTACGGTCCCGGTATTTCGTTCGCGAATTTGGGCGTATTTCTCTCGCCCAACATATTCGAAATCTTCATCGTTGCCATATAATATTCTTGCGCTTTTCCCCAGCAATTCTTCTCTGGTATAACCGGTTATTTTGCATAACCGCTCATTGGCTTGTTTAATAACTCTATCGCATACCATACCGATACCTGTTGGAGCAGCCCGAAAGATGCTTCTTAAAGTGGCTTCGCTTTCTCTCAACGACGCTTCTATTCGTTTAAAGGAGGCCATCTCTTTTTCTAACTTTTTAACCCTTTGTTCCAATTCTTCATAGGTCGGTTTGCCAGCCATTTGAATTATCTCCAATTGACTAAAAAATAAGTGTCCAAAATTTGAAGTGTTTAACGTTCCCTATAGTACTTGTTGTATTCTAAGCAAAATGCCAATTAAAGTAAAGGGGTTTCAATATTCCTTTTGCGGAACCATTTAGGCGCTTTAAAGTGGAAACCGATTTTAATGATACCTGCCTAGGGTAGTATCAGGGCTCAACACCATACAATTGACAGGTGTTGTTCCATAAGGCTTCAGAAAGTAAGGAAGGATCTTCCTGTCTCACGTCAGCAAGCTTCAAGAGGACCGAACGGACAAAGGCCGGTTCGTTTCTTTGGGTGTGGTTTCTTTCGGGTGTCGGGGTTAAATAGGGGGCGTCGGTTTCGATCAGAATACGGTCGGCCGGGATCAAAGGTACCATTTTTCGCAAATCTTTACCTCGCCCCTTAATGGTCACAATGCCGGTAATTCCGATGTAAAGGCCCAGATCAAGATACTGTTTCAACTCATCCATATTGCCGGAAAAGCAGTGTACAACCCCGTTTCGGTTGGTTTTAAAATGTGTTTTCAAAATGTCGATGAGCCGGCCGTTGCTGTCCCGTTCATGAAATATGGCCGGAAGTTTCAACAAATTTGCAATTTCAAGCTGCCGGACGAGCCACTTTTCCTGAACATCTCTGGGAGAATACATTCGGTTAAAGTCAAGACCGATCTCTCCCCATGCACGAACATGGGGACTTTTCGCAAGATCTACGAGCGTCTTTAGAACATCTTCATCGCAACTTTTTGCATCGTGAGGATGAATCCCCACTGAAGCATACACCCCTGGTATAGAGTCCGCGATAGCAACCCCTTTGATGCAGCGCTCAAGGGTTGTTCCAATGGTCATGACCGACGCGACACCGGCCTGGTGCATACGATGGATGATATCATCCAGATCTTTGTCAAATGCCCTGTCGTCCAGATGACAGTGACTGTCAAAAAGCCTCATGAATAAACCTCTTTTTCAGCAAGCTGTTATCCAATTATCTAAAAGCCATTTTCAATGCTTAGTCTCTTGATACAAATCGATTTGAAAAAAGATTCAGGTATGATTAAATTTTTAACTGGAAGCTGTCTGAGTGGATTAGGGATCGTTTTGAAAGAACCATAGGCGATTTAGGCGTTGCGGATGAACCCCCTTAAAGCAGGGACTTTTATTAATAGCCCGGGCAGATTCTTTCATTACGAGCCATTATTCACGAGTTTTATCAGCCTTTGGCGTGATCTTTCAGTAAAAATTTAATTATACCTGAAGCGGTAATGTTTTCAAAACTTTCCAACAAGTGAATTTTAATGAACGTGGCCCGTCACCATGTATTTTAAATAGGCAAAATGAAATAAAACTCTGCCAGCATTTACCATCGAATATCGACAAGATCAATTTATTTTTAGAAAATCCCTGGGATTAACTCTTGACAAAAAAAGGAGATCATCCTTTATAGTTAATTGAAGTTTCAGGTCGCCACTATCTCTTGTTATGCTTGGACACCTTACCCTGTACTGCGCTCTTATCGGCCTGAAGTCAACTTCTCTAACCCGACATTCTCTTAATCATGTTCTATGAAATAGGGATAGGAACAATGCCTCAAACAAGCGGTTCTGTAATGGTGGTCGGCGGCGGTATCGCCGGCATGCAGGCGGCTCTCGATCTTGCCGACTCGGGTTTTTTTGTCTATCTCGTGGAAAGATCGTCCTCCATCGGGGGCGTCATGGCCCAGTTGGACAAAACCTTTCCCACCAACGACTGTGCCATGTGAATCATCTCGCCCAAACTGGTCGAGGTCGGCCGGCATCTCAACATCGAGCTTCTGACATTGTCGGAAGTTAAAAGTGTCTCCGGAACGGCAGGTGATTTTGACATCAAGGTGATTCAGCACCCCCGTTATGTGGATATGGACAAGTGTATCGCCTGCGGTCTTTGCGCCGAGAAATGCCCCAAAAAGGTCGTTAACGAATACGATGCCGGACTGGCCAAACGAAAATCGATCTACGTAAAGTATGCCCAGGCTGTTCCCTTAAAATACGCCATCGACGACAACTGCATTTTTCTTAAAAAAGGAAAATGCAAAGCATGTGAAAAATTCTGCCCCTCGGGTGCCATCAATTTTGAAGATCGGAAAAAAGACATCACGTTGAACGTCGGAGCGGTGCTCATCGCCCCTGGCTGCAGCGTGTATGATCCCGCTGTTTACGATGTCTATGGATATAAAACATCTCCCGATATCGTCACCAGTTTGGAATTCGAGCGCATCCTTGCGGCCACCGGGCCGTATGGCGGCCACCTGATAAGACCCTCTGATCACAAAGAACCGCAAAAAATCGCCTGGATACAGTGTGTGGGATCCAGGGATCTTCACCCCGGATCACAGCCTTATTGCTCCGGCGTCTGCTGTACCTATGCCATTAAGGAAGCCATTATTGCCAAAGAACACCAAAAGGGTGCCCTTGACACGGCGATATTTTACATCGACATCCGAACCCATGGAAAAGATTTTGAAAAATACTATAACCGGGCCCGGGAAACCGGCGTCCGATTCATAAAATCGAAAATCAACAACATCCTACCGGCTGACGATACCGGAAATCTTGCCATCGGTTATGTGGACGAGACCGGACAACGGATTCAAGAGACCTTTGACATGGTGGTGCTGTCCGTGGGGTTTAACGTGTCGGCCCAGGCAGTAAGTTTGTCCCAAAAACTGGGGATCGAACTCGATTCGTACCAGCACGCCGTCACCGGCAGTTTCGAACCGGTGCAGACCTCTAAACCCGGCATCTTTGTGGGCGGCACCTTTGAAAGTCCCAAGGACATCCCCCAGTCGGTCATCGAATCCAGCGCCTGTGCGGCCATGGCAGAGCAAATCCTGGGCAAATCCCGAGGGCTCATGGCCCGCGTACAAGAGATGCCAAAAGAGACCGACATTCAAGGTGACCCTGCGCGCATCGGTGTATTCGTGTGTCATTGCGGCACCAATATCGCCGGTTTTTTGGATGTTCCGGACATTGTCGAATATGCCAAAACCCTTCCCCATGTGGACTATGTGGAGGATAATCTTTTCAGTTGCAGCCAGGATACCCAGGAACAGATCACCCGGGTTATCAAGGAAAAAAATTTGAACCGGATTGTCGTGGCCGCATGCACCCCCCGGACCCATGAACCGTTATTCCAGGAAACGGTCCTCAATGCCGGGATCAATAAATACCTGTTTGAAATGGCCAATATTCGAAACCAATGCTCCTGGGTCCACAGCACTGATAGAGAGGCCGCAACCCAAAAGGCCAAGGATCTGGTTCGCATGGCCGTGTCCAAAGTCGGCCTGTTGGCGCCATTGTATGATCCTGAAATCGACATGAATCCCTCTGCTCTGGTTGTCGGCGGCGGACTTTCCGGAATGATCGCTGCCTCTAATCTGGCAAAACAGGGGTATGTCACGCATCTTGTTGAAAAAAGCGATGCTTTAGGCGGACAGGCCTTAAATCTATATGAAACCTGGCAGGCAGAAGATGTTCAGACAAAATTGGCCAAGCTGATCAATGACGTAGCGGCCGATCCCAACATTAACATTTTGACCCACAGCCAGGTCAAAAAAGTAGAGGGTTTTCTCGGCAATTTTAAAAGTACCATCGACACCGGCGGAAAAGAACAGGTCATCGATCACGGGGTGGCCATCATTGCCACCGGCGCACAGGAATTCAAACCCGATGAACATCTATACGGAAAAGATCCCAGAGTACTAACCGGACTCGAGCTGGATCGAAAATTCATTGACGACAATCTGGTCTTGAAAGACATCCATTCAGCTGTCTTTATCCAGTGTGTGGGCTCGCGGATCAAGGAAAGACCCTATTGCTCCAAGGTCTGCTGCACGCACTCGGTAAAAAACGCCTTGAAGCTAAAAGCGCTAAAGCCTGAAATGGACGTTTTTATATTATATCGAGATATGCGAACCTATGGATTGCGGGAAGAATTGTATCGCAGAGCCCGGGAAAACGGGATTATGTTTGTCCGATATGACGTGGATAAAGAATTGACGGTGTCTAAAGAGAAACGGAAAATGGTGGTTCAATGTTTTGGCACCATGTTCCAGCGGGAAATCCAAATTAAGCCCGACCTTCTGATTTTGGCCACCGCCGTCGTACCACCCAAAGACAACCCTGTTGCCACACTGTTCAAGGTCCCGCTGAATGACGACGGTTTTTTTGTAGAAGCCCATGTCAAGCTCCAGCCCATCGATTTTGCCACCAAAGGGGTGTTTGTCTGTGGACTGGCCCATGCGCCGAAACCTGTGGACGAGGCCGTGGCTCAGGGGCTGGGAGCGGCATCGCGGGCAGCAACGTTTTTGTCGAAAAAGAAAGTGTTCGGCAACGCCGTTGTTTCCAGTATCAACGACCGGCTTTGCAGGGGCTGCCGAAAATGCCAAGAGGTCTGCCCGTATCAGGCCATCGATTTTTTGGAAGATCGCATTGTATGTAAGGTCAACCCGGCTATTTGCACGGGCTGCGGGTCCTGTGCCGTGGCTTGTCCCACGGGCGCGGCGTCGGTGTTTCATTTTGACGATGAAAAAATGCTGACCATGGTGGAAGCGGCCTTTAATTGATCCTAAACTGAGCGTTTCAAATAGTGACAGGGATAGAAAAAAACATTAATTACAAATAAAGATATATCACTGACGTTGCAAATAGATCTCATCTAATGGGTGGATTTATTTAACGAATTAACAATTTAAACACTCGACCAAATCCGGGAGGGTTTAACGAATGGCTGAAACCTTCAATCCCAAGATCATTGCATTTGCTTGTAACTGGTGTGCTTACTCTGCCGCCGATCTCGCCGGTGTGAGCCGTCTCCAGTACCCCGCCAGCCTGCGTATCATTCGTGTGTTGTGCTCCGGCCGGATCAACCCCAATTTTATCCTCAAGGCCTTTGAAACAGGGGCCGACGGGGTTCTGGTGGCCGGGTGACACATGGGAGACTGTCATTACCTGGACGGTAATGTTAAGGCTGAAAAGATGTTTCAGATGACAACAGAACTGGTCGGCTTGCTCGGAATTGATATCAAACGGCTTCGACTGGATTGGGTTTCTTCGGCCGAAGGGGTGCGGTTCGCCGAAATCGCACGAGAATTTACGGATCAAATCAAAACATTGGGGCCGTCTCATTTGAAACAGGCGGCATAAGGAAAAATAATGACGGCCATTGCCGAACTGGTGAATGCCACCAAAACCTATTATTGTCTCGATTGCGGGGTGTGCACCGGAAGCTGTCCGGTGGCCAGGGTGTTTCCCGAATTTTCTCCCCGGCAAATCATCGAGCGTTCTCTCTATGACCTCGAAAAACTTTCGGACACGACCCTTTGGGACTGTCTCACCTGCGCCCAGTGCAGCGTCCGGTGTCCGGCCGAGATTAATTTCCCCGAGTTCATCCGCCGGATGCGAGATGAAGCCCGAACCGTCGGGTTTGACGGTATGCCCGCCCACAACGGCATGCTTCAAACCATCATGTCCCTTCAAACAAAACCGATTCAGCAACATCGAACATCCTGGATCAAAGACGGGAAAACAAAAGAAACCGGAGATGTGTTTTATTTTGTGGGATGCCGTCCCTATTTTGACGTTATTTTTCGGGATATCGATGCAGGGTCCATTCAGGGGGCCCGACATATCCTCAAAATTCTAAACCTGTGCGGCGTAGAACCGGTGATCAGCAATGATGAGCGGTGCTGCGGACATGATGCCCTGTGGAACGGCAATGCCGAAACATTCAAACACCTGGCGCGATTGAACATGGACACCATTAGATCTTCGGAAGCAAAGCAGGTGGTTTTCAGCTGTCCCGAAGGGTATCATACATTTAAATATGTTTATCCTGAATATTTCGGCGATCTTGGTTTTGAACCGGTTCATATTCTGGATTTTCTGGCAGACAAACTTAAACAGAGGGTTGTCGAATTTAAAGATTCGGAACAGAAAATCGTGACCTATCACGATCCGTGCCGCCTGGGAAGGCTGGCCGGCATTTACGATGCACCCCGTCGGTTGATCGACGCCTTGCCCGGCCTTGAATTCAAAGAAATGATCCGCAGCCGGGAAAACGGCGTCTGCTGCGGAACCAGCGGCTGGATGAACTGTTCCAGCTGTTCCAAAGACATTCAAATGCAGCGTCTCGGCGAAGCCATGGATATCGGAGCAGGTACGCTGATCACTGCCTGCCCCAAATGCCAGATTCACTTCCGGTGCGCCAAAGCCGCGTACAATCTTGATATCGAAATTACGGATCTGTACGACCTGGTGGCCGATGGTTTAAAAAGAGTTTAACGGGATGATTAGTCCCTTAGTCGGAAATTTTGTGTTTTTTGTGGCAAAATTTTTTTCATCTCGCCACAAAGACACCAAGACACTAAGAACGAATAACAAATTAAAATCCTTCGTGTCTTTGTGCCTTGGTGGCAAATATTTTTTGGTTTCGGGGTTTATCCGGATTAGGATATTTAATCCGACAAATCCTGTTCATCCTGTCAAAAAAATATACAGCGAGGAAATCGCATGAATAAAGATGTACTTATCATCGGTGGCGGCATCGCCGGTATACAGGCGTCTTTGGACCTTGCCGATATGGGGGTAAGGGTCCATTTGGTGGAAAATCTACCCAGTATCGGCGGCAAGATGGCCCAGCTGGACAAAACCTTTCCTACCAACGACTGTGCCATCTGAATCCTGTCGCCCAAGATGCTGGATGTCGGTCGACATCCCAATATTGAGCTTCTGGCCTATAGCGAGGTGGAAAACCTTGAGGGACAGGCTGGAGATTTCAAGGTCTTTGTTCGAAAAAAAGCCCGGTATGTGGAAGAAAATAAATGCACGGGGTGCGGTGCCTGCGACGAAAAATGTCCCACCATGGTCCCGGATGCCTTTAATGAAGGACTGGGCACCCGCAGGGCCGTCTATGCCTATTTTGCCCAGGGCATCCCCTCCACACGAACCATAGACCCTGACCATTGCAGACAATTAAACGGCAAAAAATGCGGGATCTGTGCAAAGGTCTGCCAGGCCGAGGCCATTAATTTCGACCAAAAAGACCAGATTGTGGAACTTAACGTCGGCGCTGTTATCCTGGCGGCAGGATATGATGTGTTTGACCCATCCTTGATCCCCGAATATCGATACCGGGAAATTCCAAACGTCGTGACCGCCATCGAATTTGAAAGGCTTTTAAGTGCCAGCGGACCCACCGGCGGGCATGTGGACCGCCCCTCGGATCTTGCCGTTAAGGCAGACATCGAACCACTGGAAAAGAAGATTAAAAAATCGAGCCGGGCGCTGGAAAAATTTGAAAAAAAATACGACCAGACCTCTCAGGAATTTTATAACACGTTTACGTCCGGAGAATTTAACGATGACGATGACCGAAAGAAATGGGCGGACAAATACACGGATCATTTGAGCATTGTTCAAATCCTTGAAGGCTTGAAGGAAAAGGCAAAAACCTTTGGGCCGGCAAAAAGACTGGCCTTTATTCAATGCGTGGGATCGCGGGACTTTCGCTTTTATCCGTTTTGTTCCGGTTATTGCTGCATGCATTCCATTAAAGAGGCCATCATTGCCAACGAGCATGAACCCGAAACCACATCCACCATTTTCGGCATGGATATCCGTGCCGTGGGCAAAGGGTTCGAGGAGTATAAAATCCGCGGTGGAAAAACCTCGGGCATTACTTATGTCCGCGGAAGGGTGGCCGAAATCACAGAAGGCCCCGAACACAACCCGGTGGTGATTTATGAAGACACCAGAGAAAGAAAGGTCGACTCCCAAGATTTTGACTTGGTGATTCTGGCAACGGCATGTGCACCTCCAAAGGGGATGGTTGAACTCTCCAAAATTCTGGGAATCGCACTGGATGACTATGGTTTTGTGAAAACCAGCGCTCTGTCTCCGGTGGACACCACCGTGCCCGGTATTTTCGTGTGCGGGTGTGCCGAGTCGCCCATGGATGTGCCGGAATCCGTTGCCCAGGCATCCAGCGCCGCAGAGCGGGCCGCTGAAATTGTTTTTCAACCCGACTTTGAAAAGGGAAAAGCCATTGCCTGAAAATAACGACACCAACCCCCGAATCGGCGTATTTGTTTGCCATTGCGGATCCAATATCGCCGGATATCTGGATATGGAAGCGCTGGCCGATTATGCCCAGACCCTTCCCCATGTGACCTTTGTCCAGCGGAACCTGTATACCTGCTCCGAGACCGGAATCAACGAGATCAAAAAAGGCATCAAGGACCACCACCTAAACCGGGTTGTTGTGGCCTCCTGCTCCCCGAGAACCCATGAGCCCCTGTTCAGAAGCTCCTGCGAAGAGGCAGGCCTGAATCCATACCTGTTTGAAATGGTCAACATCCGGGACCAGTGTTCCTGGGTACACATGAAAGAAAAAGAAGACGGTTTGGCAAAGGCAAAAAACCTTATCGCCATGGGAATTGCCAAGGCCGCCCTGCTGAAAGCCCAGAACCCCATTAGTTCTAAGGTGACTCCCCGTGCACTGGTCATCGGCGGAGGGATAGCCGGACTGACTGCAGGGCTGGGTCTGGCCAATCGCGGATATGAAGTGGTTCTGGTGGAACGAAAGACATCTCTCGGGGGGATGCTGAACCAATTGAACAGACTCGGACCGAGCATGATCCGTGCAAAGGACTTCGTCCAGGAAAAGGTCCGGGCAATAATGAACCACCCAAAAGTGACCGTCTTCACCGAAGCCAGTGTCGTGGATGTGAAGGGATTTATCGGTAAATTCCAGGCGGGCATTGAAACCAGGACCGGGATCAAAACCATCGACATCGGTGTGATTGTGGTGGCTGTTGGCGGAGCGCCTTTTGTGCCCCACGGGATGTACGGATATGACGGGCAAACCGTCATCACGCAGTTTGAATTTGAACAACGTCTCAAGCAGGGCCCGGACCCCAAAATAAAGAATATCGTCATGATCCAGTGCGTGGGCATTCGCAATGAGGATCGGCCATACTGCTCCAGAATCTGCTGCCAGACAGCAGTTAAAAATGCCATGCTGGTCAAGGATCAGAATCCGGATGCACACGTCTTTATTCTTTACCGGGATATGCAGATGTACGGTGTTGAAAACGAGGAGATGTTTCGGGACTCAAAAGCCAAAGGCGTCCGTTACATACACTATGATCCGGCAATACCTCCGGAAGTGGAATCCGGTAAAGTAAAGGTCTATCATTCCTTGCTTGGAAAAGACATGGAGCTTCCGGCAGATCTTGTGGTATTGTCCACGCCCCTTGTCGCCCATGAGGATGTGGGCGAAACATCCCAGCTTCTTCGGGTTCCTGTGGATGAAAACGGTTTTTTCTTAGAAGGACACGTCAAGTTAAAGCCCCTTGATTTTGCCACGGACGGGATCTTTCTTTGCGGCAGTGCCCGATTTCCTGCCAACATTCGTGAAACCATTGCCCAGGGACTCGGCGCAGCTGCCCGTGCCTCCATTCCCCTTTCCAAAGGATCGGTGGTGGTGGAACCGATTATTTCGGTATTGGCCGACGAAGACGCGTGCAGAGGATGCGGGCTCTGTGTTCCCCTTTGTCCATATGGCGCCCTTGAAATCGAGCATACCCAAAAGGGGAGAAAAGTCCATGTCATCGATGTGGCATGCAAGGGATGCGGGGTGTGTGCGGCCACCTGCTATCAGCATGCGCTGTCCATCAATTCGTTTACCGATGAACAGATCGAGGCCCAGATCGATGCGTTTTTGGCTTAGTTGAGTGGTTAAATGGTTGAATCGTTAAATGGTTTAGCTGGCAATCTTTGAAATAAAAAGAAGTGTGAAAATGTATCATCCTAAAATTCTGACATTCTGCTGTACCTGGTGAGGATACTCCGCCGCTGATCTGGCTGGAGTTTCCAGGCTGCAATATACCCCTGAAATCAAGATCGTTCGTCTCATGTGCACCGGCCGCATGGATCCGGCGGCGGTGGCCAGGGCCTTTAAAAAAGGACTGGACGGTCTCATGGTGGTGGGCTGCTATTTCGGGGACTGTCACTACATCACCGGCAACCATCAGGCCCAAGCCAAGATCGACATCACGCGAAAACTTCTGGAACATGTCGGCGTCAATAAAGAACGCCTTGCCTTTCGACAATGTTCCTCCGGTGAAGCGGCTGTTTTTGTCCGGCTCGTGTCCGAGTTTGACGCCAAAATAAAAGAACTGGGGCCCATCGGTGAAGGCGGAGATCCATTGAAAGCCCCGGATATTTTTGAAAAGCTGAAAACAGCCGAGGCTGTGCTGGCCGGAGAAAAGATCCGTTGGGTCATTGGAAAGCGGACCCCTTTTCTTGAATCCGGGAACATGTACGGTGAAATTTTTACAAAACATGAGTTCAATCGCGCCATCGATATGATCATTGTGGAAGAAACCGAGGTGCAGGAGATTCTCGGCAGGCTAAAAGAAGGCGCCCAATCGGTCAAGGATCTGGCTAAAGATCTGGCCATTCCTTCGGAACGGGTGTTTCGATTTGTCACCGCCCTTGTACGAAAAGAGATGATCCGGATGGATAGAGTAGAAGAACGAACACCATTATATCGCATGGCTTGAAACGGATAAACGAATATAATTTATCCGCCACCAAGACACAAAGGCACAAAGAATTTTTAATATTTTTTTCTTAGTGTCCTGGTGCCTTTGTGGCCAAAAATGAGTTAGCCACAAAAATACTATGATGACTTCTATAGAGGTTTAGCGTCGTGGGGAATAAAAATGTTTTAGTTGTCGGCGGGGGTCCGGAAGGCATCCATGCCGCCCTTGACAGGGCCGAGGAAGGGATGCAGGTCACCCTTGTGGAGAAATTTCCTACCCTGGGTGCCCAGCGGATTCCCAGAGACCGCCTGATTCAGCCCCAAGAAGCCTTTGTGAACGCTGATCTCGACAAAGTTCGCAACCACCCGAACATACAGGTGTTGACCTACAGCGATCTCAAATCCATTCGTCGGGTAAACGGAAAAATCCATACACGAATCTTAAAGCACAGCATGCGGGTAGACAACAGCAAATGCAATGACTGCAAGGCCTGTATCCAGGTTTGCCCGGTGAACATGTTCGACGATTTTAACGAAGGGTTAGGGTTTCGAACGGCAGTGGACTACTGCAACCCGGCAACCGGCGAATACAATGTTTACAAAGAAGATATGCCGGTCTGCCAGGCCACCTGTCCGGCGCATCTGGACATCCGCGGTTATGTCGGCCTGATTGCCGATGGAAAATACATTGAGTCCCTTTCCAAAATCCGGGAAAGACTTCCCCTTCCCGGCAGTATCGGCCGTATCTGTCCCCATCCGTGCGAGACCGCCTGCAACCGGCAGTATCTGGACGAACCCATCAGCATCTGTTTTCTCAAACGATATGCAGCGGATGTAGAATTGGCCCGGAAAATTGAACCGGTCTATGAAACCCCCGAAAAGAAATATCCGGAAAAGATCGCCATCATCGGCGCGGGCCCTGCCGGGTTGACCTGTGCTTACGATCTGGCGAAAATGGGATACGAACACATCAAGATCTTTGAGGCATTGCCGGTTCCCGGCGGCTATCTCTGGGTGGGAATCCCGGAATATCGCCTTCCCAAAAAGCTCCTTCAGCGGGAGGTGGATCTCATCTGCAACATGGGGGTGGACATTCAATACAATACCCGCATCGGAAAAGACATCGCCTTTGAAGACTTGAGAAAGGATTACGATGCCATGTTTATCGGCGCCGGATGCCATCAGGGATTGAAACTGCGAATCCCGGGCGAAGACGATTATGAAGGCATTGTGGACTGTGTGACCTTTTTAAGAGATCAGGCTCTCGGGAATCTGCCCGAAGCCAAAGGAAAGCTCATTGTCATCGGCGGCGGGAATGCGGCCATCGACTCAGCCCGTGTGGGCTGGCGAATGGGGTTTGATGAGGTCTATATCCTGTATCGCCGGACAAAAAAAGAGATGCCCGCCAACCCGTGGGAAATCGATGCTGCCGAACATGAAGGGGTAATTCTTCAGTATCTGGCCGCGCCGGTGGAAATCCTGGGCCAAAACGGCAAGGTCACGGGAATGAAGTGCATCAAGATGGAGCTGGGGGAACCGGATGCATCCGGTCGGAGGCGGCCGGTGCCCGTCAAGGGCTCTGAATATATCATCGACGCCCAGACCATTGTTCCGGCCATCAGCCAGGGGACGGATTTGAGCTTTCTTGAAAAAGGGCATGAGATTAAGTTGTCCCGATGGAACACATTTGAAATCGATGAAGACACCGGTGAGACCAACCTTCCCGGGGTGTTTGCCGGAGGAGACGTGGTCACCGGCCCGGATATCGCCATCCGTGCCGTTGCCGGCGGCAAGAGGGCGGCCGAAGGCATTCATGCGTATCTTAGGAGCAGTTAAATGATCTACGAAAAAGAAAAACGTTACATCATCCCCTTTGGCGACGTGCCGACCGAAAGGGCCGAAATGCCCGAGATTTCCGTGGACGAGCGCCGGGGAAGTTTCACGGAAGTGGAAACCGGCTTTCCCGAAGATATGGCGGTAACAGAAGCAAAGCGCTGCCTGGGCTGCCGGCGCTGTCTGGGATGCGCCCTGTGCTGGGCCGAGTGCAAACCCGAAGCCATTGATTTTGATATTCCGGACGAGGAACTGGCTCTGGAATTTGACGACGTTGTCGTCACCAACGGCCAGGACAATTTATTTCATTCCATCGATTCCGGGCTCGGTTATGGAAAATACCCGGATGTGATCATCGATTTACAGTTCGAACGCATGCTTTCCCCCACCGGCCCCACAAACGGCATGGTACTTTCTCCTTTGGACGGAAGAATTCCCGCAAATGTTGGTATTATTCAAGGACATCCTGAAGACGATGACGCGCATCTTCTTTCCAGCCTTGTGTTCGGGGTGAACGCATCCGTCATCGCCCTTGACAACACCCAGGACCTCAAAGTGACGCTGATCTCACCGTTTTGCCCATCCTTTCAGGAAAAGTTTCTATCCCCGGCAGAAAACATTCAGGGTCTTACAATGATAACCGGCTCGCCGATATCGGTTGAAAAAGGCGATGATGAAGAACCCCTGCACCTCACCTATTTGAAAAACAATGAGGAACTCCATCAAGCCTTTGATCTGATCGTTGTTCTGACAAAGCCGAAAGCTTCCCCGGAACAAAGGACGTTAAAGAAAAAACTTGAATAAAACCTCACTTGAGCGAAAGTCCAGGATGTCCCCATGAAACCGAGAGTAAGAATAGCTACAACCCGGACCCCGGACGGAGGCGAGATGGTACTTTATCAGCATGACCGTGATTTCTCGATCATGATCAATGGTCAGGATTTGATGCACAGTCGCCAACATGGGTCGGAACTGGAGCTAGCGCGGCTAGGTTGTGCACATCTGGCTGGTCGAAAAGCGCCCAGCATACTCATCGGTGGCTTGGGTATGGGCTACACCTTACGCCAGGCTCTCGATATGCTCAGCCCCCACGCTCAAGTGGTGGTGGGTGAACTGTTGGGTGCTGTAGTCGAATGGAATCGTGAGTTTTTCGGGAAACTCAACGGCCAGCCACTGGGGGACGAACGAGTTGACCTCAAGACGGGCGATATCATCGAGCTTCTCTCACGTTCCAAGGGCAGATTCGATGCGATCCTGCTGGATATCGATAATGGTCCCAGCGCGATGACCGATTCATCAAACCGCCATCTGTACGGTCGTGAAGGAATTCGGGCCTGTCGCCGCGCGCTGCGCGAACAGGGGTGCCTGGCTGTGTGGTCGGCTGAGCCGAGTAAGAAATTCGAGCAGCTCTTGATGAGTTGCAGCTTTCATGTGCGCCGTTTCCGAGTCCCCGCCTACAAGGGGAGTAAATCGCAGTCACGTTTTGTGTGGGTCGCTTCGGAGGATAAGTTTATCTTGCCCCCCGGTGGCGGCGAGCCGCGCCTGCCGCTCAAGAACGAGTCGAAGGGAAGTCACAGACGGCCCCAAAAGAGACGATAAACGCGGGAGGAAAAGGCAAAGGGGGGTCAGGGTTCAGGTGTCCCCAGTTAAATTCGCTGCGCTTGTCTTCTTCGAAGAATTTAACGGAGCAAGCAGGGATCAGGAGTCGGGGTCAGAAGATCAGAAAGGGAGAAGGTTGGAAGCTGAGAGAAAAAACTAACCTTCTAATCTTCTGACGTTCTAAACTTCTTGTTAGGAAAAAAGTATGGGCTTCGGCTGTGAGAAGTCGGGGATCAGAGGTCAGGAGCAAGGGGCAGCTTGCCGATATTGCCAGTATTCAACATTCGATCTTATCTATGATCTTTCGGGGTTGATGAATAATCATTGGGATCAGATAGTGCATCAACTTCAGCTTTGTCCAACCATCCATCTCCATCCGAATCAGGACGACGAGGATTCGTACCATTTAAAATTTCATAAAAGTCATTCAGGCCATCATCGTCAGTGTCTGCATCACATGGATCACTTTTTTCCCAAGTAACCTCTTGGTAATCAGACAAATTATCATTATCTGTGTCAGGGTCTGTAGGGTCAGTTCCGTGATCTTTTTCTTTTTCATTTAATAATCCATCTTGATCGTTATCACCTAAAGGATCAGGTGTGTTTATTGAATCTTTGGGGTCGGCACCTAATTTTTCTTCATATTGATCAGGCCAACCATCATGGTCAGAATCAATTCCTTGCGCTCTAGAAAAATTAAAACTGATTAAAATAAATGATAACACAATAAAACTCATAAATAAGCTTTTAACGATCCTGCTCATATTTTGTCTCCATTTTTTCGGGCTGATGTTTCGTATCGTAATATGGCAAAAAGCACATATTACCAACATCTTAACCAAATATTTATTCTTAAAATGTTCTTAAACCTGTCATTTTTCTATTACTTATATCGGCAAATATATGGAAAAGCTTAACCTCAGAGTATAGATGCAAACGGCTGAAAAAGGACGTCCTTGACGCCTCGGATCTACGGCATCCTTAACTTTTGCAACGTTAGGGTAAACTTCAGGAATATAAAGCGAAAAAAAACTTATTATGGAAGTAAGCGTCAGACAAAAAAATTAAAGGCATGGGCAACCCATGATGGGGGTGCATAATCCATCATGGGAAAAGAACATCTTGAAAGGCAGGTGATAAAAAAGCGGCAGAGGCCATGGCAGGCCAAATTGAAGGGTACAAAAGGGGTCAAGGATTCAAGGGTTCGAGTGAAATGCTAAAGAATTACAAAAAAAGGATATGGAAAAAAGACATCGAAGAAATCGAAAGAATGTTAAAGGCGCTTATCAAGTCTTAAGAAAACAAACCCTTGACCGGCATGCTCCCCGCAAACCCGTCCTTTAGGGCGGAGAGGCTTCAATCCTTGACCCCTGCCTCCGGCCCATAGGGCCTACGGCCCGGAGGGAATTCTTGGACCCTCTTCTCCAAGTCAAATCACTTTCATCCAGTTGCAACCGATTTTATTGCCTGTTGATAGAAGATTTAATGTTATACAATAAATCATCATAGGTCTTATTTGTCGGATTTAATTTTACAGCTTCTTTTGCATCTACTATTGCACGCTGTAAATCTGCTTTTTTATACCATACATACGCTCTGCCATAATACGAGTCATCAAATTTGGGATCGATTGATATCGCGCTGCTGAAATCCTCAATCGCTTTATCATAATTTTCATTGTTTATCCAAGACCATGCTCTATTATGATAAATGTCCTTTATATCTTCGTGTTTTGGGATAAGTCGTATGGCAGCTGAGTAATCTATTATTGCATTATCAAACTCTTTGCTTTGCTGAAATGCATTCGCTCGCCACTTTAACACATTAAATTTTCTTTCATTGCCTTTCCCGGGGACCAATTCAAGTGCTTTTGTAAACTGATATATGGATTTATCATACTGACGCTGCTTAAAGTATGCCATCCCTAAGTTATAATAAACCAAATCATTATCTTTTCCGTATGGTGCTACTTCCAAAACCTTTGTGAAACTATCAATCGATCGATCATACTCCATTCTTTCATAAAACACTAGACCTTCCTGGTAGTACTGATCAGCATATTTATTGTAACCGGTGGCGCATGATAACAAAAAAAATGAGCTGATTGATATCAGAAAAATACATAAATATTTAGATAACGTTTTCATAATTAATAGCTCCTTATTAAAAAATTAAAAAAGAAGTCTTTTTATAAAAGCGGACACCAGATTTTTTTCCGGTATCGACACCAATCACAACATCAATTTAGGTATAAATATTATATTTTTAAAGTGTCAGGTCAAGTAAATCATATTTTTCACCATTGTCAAATCATCTCCGTCTATCGACAATACCATTAACATTTTAAATCCATATTCCGAATGGCTTCATTGTATATCTTTTCACTTGCTTCCACCGAAACCACCCCGGCTGTATGCACAGAAAACTGTGCACTCCAATATGATTGAAAGTCGTAATATAGATGATTTCAGCGGGTTGATGTCTGGCTGCTTTGGGACCAGTTGGTGGAATCTATGAATCAATGGACAATTTTTATTTGAACACTTTTAACTATTTAAAATAAATATAATTCTGAAATGTTGGCTCATTTTCATGACTTGTACAAAAATGTCTCAATTCGTTTTTTTAGATGAAAAAGACGATTCTAAATAATATATAATGTTCGCTGTAGATTAAATCATTGACACGCGTAACTCAAGAGGTTACAGTATGGCAAATGATTAAATCATTCAAGCATAGAGGATTAAAAGAATTTTTCTTTTCCGGTCGCAAGAAAGGAATTAGACCGGAACAAGCTGATAGACTGGAAAGGATTTTAGACCGATTGAATGCTGCCAATGAAATCAAAGATATGAATTATCCTGGTTCAAACCTCCATAAACTCAGTGGAGATAAAAAGGGGCTATATGCTGTTAAAGTTACAGGAAATTGGAGGATATTTTTTGAATTCATTGAAGGAGATGCATTCATAGTAGATTACGATGATTACCATTAATAAGGTGATATTATGAGAAAAATGAAAAGGCAACCAACGCACCCAGGCAAAATAATAAAAAAGGATTACTTAGAACCATTATCCATTACCATAAAAGATATGGCTGCTATCCTTGGTGTGTCCAGGAAAACATTATCAAAAATTGTAAATGAGAGAGGCTCCATAACTCCGGATATGGCATTACGTTTGTCTCGTGCTTTCGATACGTCAGCAGATCTATGGATGAATTTACAAAAGAATTATGATCTCTGGCTTGCAGAAAATACATCAAAAGAGTGGCAAGCCGTAAAACCAATTTCTCGCGAACTTATTGATTCTCACTCCAGTTATTGAACAAGGACCTTCGGCAAACAAGCGGTTGCTCTCAGACCGGGAAAGCAATGCCATTTCTTGTTTTTGAAAACCTCTATTATAATTGTCTTTTATGTAAATCTGATCTGTTTTCCGGCTGGCGAAGCGCAGCGTTATCGATAACGGTCCAAGTGATGTAATTTCCAAATCATAGAAAAAGATCGTCTGTTTGATGAAATTCGTAAGCATGGATTTGGTATTCCAGAGTAGTGCTGATCCTGAACTCTGATCCCTGATCCCTGCTTGTTGGAGCGTAGCGGAAATCCCGATTTTTCGGGGCCCCGTAGATAGTTTACTATCGTACTGGGGTTAAATTTTTACCCAGTTCAACCAATCTGTTTTTATGTTTAACCGGAGCTTTGAAGAAGACAAGCGCAGAGAATTTAACTGGGGACACCCGGCACCTGAAACTTGAGCCCTGGTCCCTGACCCTAAAAATAATATATGAATCTAATAATAAGATGCTACATGTTGTGGTTATTCAACATAAATACAACAACGTTTTTTGTATTAAGCCATGCTGGCTTATATAACATTATTTGATATATAAGCCAGCATGGCAGATATCCTTTAAAACAAGATATATTTATATTTTACGGTAAGTTATTTCCGCAAAAATATTTTACTAATCCTGATTTAGTTGTCAAAAAATGATAATTTGCATATTTCACTTAGGTCAACTAATACATGTTATGGCTTGGAGATAGATATGAAAACCATAGGAATAATTGGAGGAATAGGCCCAGAATCGACAGTTGACTATTACAAAGAAATTATTGCAGCATTCCATACAAGGTATTCTGACTTGGCATACCCTGAAATTATTATCTACAGCGTAAATATGAATGAACTCATGAAGTTCGTTGAAACTAAGAATTGGCCCGAACTTTCTGAGTGGTTATTAGAAAAAATATTTTCTCTTCACCGTGCTGGTGCCGAATTTGCTGCAATCGCTTCAAACACACCGCATATCATTTTTGACGAAATTAAAACAAAATCACCGATACCACTGTTGAGCATCGTCGAGGCAACCTGCAAAAAAGCCCAAGAAATGGGATTGAAAAATGTTGGTTTGATGGGCACAAAGCTCACAATGGAGGCGGAATTTTACAAAAAACCATTTATTTCAAAAGGGATATCCGTCGTTGTTCCTTCGGAGGAGGAACAACAGTTAATCCACCATAAATTATTCTCAGAAATTGAATTAGGAATCTTCAAGGACTCAACAAGAGAGAAATTGTTGTCCATCGCCAAAAGAATGGTGGATGAAAAAGGAATTGACTCATTAATTTTGGGATGTACCGAATTGCCGCTGATATTAACAGAAAGCAAATACCGTATTCCCTTTTTGAACACTTCGGCCATTCATTGCAATAGCATTATAACGAATTGTATTGAATGGAAAAAGCCATAACATAACATTGTACGTGACACCGAGGGACTTGCGGCCCTCGGTGTCACGTGAGTTCCGCGTTAAATAGCAAAAATATTCAGATAATGAAAAAAACAAAAAGAGCAACCATTATTTTTTTCGTAATGATCAGCTGTGTTGGCTGTGACCAAGTAACAAAAAATATTGCCAAATATAGCCTGCCAAAATTTGAGACCATCAGTTTCCTAAACGACACATTACGGTTGCAATACGCTGAAAACCAAGGCGCCTTTTTGAGCTTAGGTGCAACTATTCCGGAAAATATACGCTACCTGCTTTTAACCTGTTTGGTTGCAGGATTCTTACTATTCCTATTGTATTATCTAATAAAATCAAAAAGGATTAAGAATTCAACAACCATTGCCCTTTCTCTCATCCTTGCCGGGGGCACTGGAAATCTGATAGACCGCATTTTCAACGAGGGGAGAGTCATTGATTTTATAAATATGGGTATTGGATCTGTCCGTACTGGCGTCTTTAATATAGCTGATATCGCCATTACAATTGGAACTATTTGGTTTATCTTTCTTTCGATACGACGTGAAAACAAAAATGAAAAAACCATTTAACATCCGCTTTGAGTAGAATGCTCATTCCGCTGAGCTTCATTTGCTCATCTCGCACACGTGCAATATCCAGGATAGTGGTCTAAAAATGCGGTCGCAATTTGCGACCCGCTAAACTCAGAAAATAAAGGCCACTTTCCCAAAGACTTTATGTTCCGGTTGACCAAAACGGAAAAAGACGAGATAGTCACAAATTGTGACCACCTCGAAAAACTGAAATTATTACCCCGGGATCTTTAAGAGGAAGTCGGATGGATCTTGAAAAAAAATTAGTTAGTTCGGCCATGACCTTGGGGGCGGATTATTTTGGCGTTGCCGATTTGACCTCTGCCCGCGACACTATTATCGAACAAGGCGGAAAAGAAGTCGCAGAATATCCACGCTCCATTTCAATTGGAATCGCCCTGTTTCATCCAATTGTAAACCAGTTGTTGCGACGCCCTGACCGCGCGGTAGCGGTAAGCTATCGATCCCACTGCTACGACATAATCAATACACGCCTGGACCAAATAATCTCCCATTTAGCAAGTGTTTTGCAGCGAGAGGGGCATAGAGCTTTCCCTGTTCCAGCATCGAAGCGAGTGGATGATGATCGAATCTGTGCCATTTTTTCTCACAAATTGAGTGCGCATTTGGCCGGCTTGGGTTGGATTGGGAAAAACTGCCTTCTGATTACTCCGGACATGGGCCCTCGGGTGCGGTGGGCCACGGTGCTAACAGACGCACCCTTAGCAACAACAGGCCGACCAACGGATGAGCGTTGTGGGGATTGTCGTGAATGTGTGGATATTTGTCCGGTCAATTCTTTCACAGGACAATCATTCCGAATAGAGGAGCCGAGAGCAGCTCGTTTCGACGCCGGCAAATGTAATCGATACTTTTCCAAAATGAAAGAGAAAGATACCGAAACGGCCGTATGTGGTTTGTGTTTGTATACGTGCCCCTATGGAAGACGTAAGACTTTCGCCCTTTAAGTTATAAGTTTCTATTTTATCGGGAATTATTTTCCCTAAGTCGGAGGTGCAGCCCATACCGTTCCCGATAGGTGGCCAAGACTAACCCAGACGCGGACTAAGGAAAATTGAAAATGATGCCAGGGTAAAAGAATGCAGCTGTCGGTCAGCTACCAACTCCATATCACATTAAAGCAAAGTGGATGCAGATACAGGTTTCTGAATAATGCAATGGGAAATATGTTAGGCTTATATTCACATATCTGGAAGGCGACCTGCTTCATATAAAAGTGTAGTAAATTCGAGCTTCAGGATGATCAAAATTCAAATAAAAGGGGGAGATAAGATGTTAAAGAGAGTAACTATTGCCGTGGCGATTGCAGGGGTATTTCTTTGGGGAACATTTGCTTTTGCAGGGGTTAATATGCATGAAGGGTTGTGGGAAATCACCACAAAGATGGAAATGGAAGGGATGCCGATGCAAATGCCGGCAAGAACGATTACACAGTGTCTGACAAAAAAGAATATGCTAAAGACAATGGTGCCCAAGGAACAGGCTCAGGAAGAAGAATGTAAGATTACAGACCAGAAGATAAGCGGCAATACAGTGACATGGGTTATGAAATGTAAAGGTGAAAATGCAATGGAAATGACGGGAAAGACCACATACCGCGGTAACACCTTTGAAGGGACGATGATCATGATATCAAATGATCCGAATGAAGGGAAAATGAAGATAATTAACCACATTAGTGGAAAGCGTATTGGTGAGTGTAAATAAACAATATATAGCCAAGCGGCGTATTGCAATTTGCCGATGCACCAAACATCAAAAGCCTTGCGACTTTTGGTGTCTGATGAGCTTTTCGTTATAAGGATCGAAGAAACTTCCTGGATTGCAGGGGTTATTTAACTGGAAACACAGCTGAATGTACACGTTTCTTGATTATTTCTTCAACGTATTCCACGGCAGCTGGGTTTTATTTAACCTCACCGGTTGGGCGTGGAAACGGACACGACGCATACATTTGATAACCAGTGGCCTAACGATCTCGTCTTGGTTCGGTTTAGGAATATTTTACGGTTGGGGCTACTGCCATTTTACGGACTGGCATTGGAAAGTCAAGTATGAACTCGGGGAGACGAACTTACCGAATTCATACGTCAAGTACTGTTTAGATAAACTAACAGGATTGACATGGGATCCTTTGGTCGTAGACTCGGCAGTCTTGATTCTGAGTCTTATGACATTTGTTCTGTCATGTTGGCTCAACTTGCAACACTATAAGTCCCATCGCGGGCTTTAGTGACGTCTCTCAAATTATAAATTTCTATTATCTTTGGCATATCAAAAAGGAGGTATGACAATGGGTAAAATATGCTTTTTACTCTTGCTTTTCATCATGACGTTTACATTCTCAGCGGCCGCCATGGAACCATTTGCAACAGATATCATAAAAACATCTGCCGGTGATTTAAAGATCACATTTATCGGCCATGGCTCCCTGATGTTTACCTTCAACACAAAGATTGTCCATGTTGATCCATTCACCAAAGTCGCAGATTATGCAAAGTTCCCGAAAGCGGATGTTATACTAATCACCCATGAGCACCACGACCACTTAGACTTGAAAGCGTTGGAGCAAATCCGGACTGAAAAAACAAAGGTGGTGTTAACCGAAGCCTGTTCAAAACAGGTAAAAAACGGCATTATTATGAAAAACGGAGATGTTCAAACCGTCAACGGATTGAAAATAGAAGCGATTCCGGCTTACAATCTCGTCCATAAACGGGATAACGGACAACCCTTTCATCCAAAAGGTGTCGGAAACGGTTACATCATCACCTTTGGGGATAAGCGGGTGTATGTTGCAGGGGATACAGAAAACATCCCTGAAATGAAATCACTTCGAGAAATCGACTGTGCCTTTTTGCCAATGAACCTGCCGTATACGATGACACCTGAGATGGTCGCTGATGCCGCGAAAACGTTTCGGCCGAAAATTTTATACCCTTATCATTTTGGCGACACAGACACCTCGAAACTTCTGAAATTACTTCAAGATCAAAAAGAAATTGAAGTGCGAATCCGGAATATGAAATAACAGGAAAAAATATCAAGGATATCAAAAGGATTAAGCGGAATTGCACCATAGGTGACATTAAGATCTATGAAAATCAGCGTTCACTTTTCATCCAGTACGTTGAAGGCTATGGCGAAATCTCGCTTATCAAGAGGTTTTATGTATTGAGTTGAACATCAATCCATGGGTAAAAAAGCATACCCTTGGCTCTGATATCCTATCAGCGAAATGTATCCATTCTCGACGATGTTCACCTGTGGAAGAAAATCTTTTGTGTCGATTTTATATGATTTTGCAGCAATATAACACTGTTCAATGGTGAAGCCAAGCTCTTTGAAATGCTCCAGCCAGCCTTTCATTTCGAGCCGTTGCTTACGCTGTTCAGCTTTAATGTATTTATCGTTTTTAGTGATGAACAAACTGGCTTTTCCACGAAAAGCAACCACGATGGTGGGCTTTACTCCGGCGTCAAGTAATTGACTGTATGTCGTATCGAGAAAATACATTCTGGTCAGCAGTAAGTCCGGATCTCCGACATTGACGTCACAGACGATCTTGATACTGGATAGTCCTTTTAACGCTTTATCATTATTGAACTGCGCGGCAAAAACCATTGTAGAAGTTAAAATGAGACAAATACTTATATAAATGATTTTTTTCATGATTCACCTTAATTAAGCTCTGGTTAAAATATGTCAGCGTCACAACCTATCCATTTTTGCGTACGTACTTGCCAATAAACCATTTTTAAACATAATAGAATAAAGTAACCGAAATTTTTAGGTATTATCATTTATAAGGATGACATTTGAAAACGAGCAGTAAACATCGATGGATCATTCTGATCGTTCTCGGTATCATGTCAGTTGTGGTGATACAGGTCGTGCGTCACTTTTTTAGAGAAGAAGAGCGCCGGATAAGAACTCATATTCGCGAGATTGTCAAAAAAGAGTGTCCGGAAGCCGTCAACCAACTCAAAGCCATGTAAACATGCTGGTCATTGCAGGTGCCATGAGCCCATGGCAAAAAAATGAAATTGAACACTTCGCCCATAACTTAAAAGTCAAACTGCCGGAAGATTCCCGGGTTGCCGTAAAAGAAATGGAAAACGTGCTTCTTTTGGCGTCCAATGAAGTGGGAGATGGTCTTGTTTCTGTGCGTTCTGCACAGCTTTCCGGGGTTCCTCTTCGAATCGTTCAGGGTACACATCTTTCCATAATACGAAACATCACAGCAGGCAGTCAGCGCATTCCCCCGGCCATACCTATTATCATGGAACAGCTCCATGGACCCTTACTGAAAAAAATTTAGTAAAGAATCCTGGCCCAAAGGACCAGGCTTTGGTTTTTGCCCCTAAAAGGGGCTCAAAGCCCTACAAGTTAAAAGTGTCTAAAGTGATCTAAAGTGCCTAAAGTTATGGTGTCGCATCGCTCCGATGTTTTTATATAATCTATAGAATTCCTTAACTTTAGCTCACTTTAAACTTTAGTTCACTTCAAACTCTAGCAGCGATTCTTCAGTCAACAAACAGGTCCGTACTCAGATATCGTTCACCGGTACTCGGCAAAATAACCACGATCTGTTTTCCCTTGTTTTCAGCCTGCCTGGCCATTTCCATGGCCGCCCATACCGCGGCCCCGGATGATATGCCGCACAAAATACCTTCCAGTGCTGCCAGCTTTCGGGCGATTTCAAAAGCCTGTTCATTGGTCACCGTAACAATGTCGTCGATGATGTTGGTGTTTAACACATCCGGGACAAACCCGGCACCGATGCCCTGAATTTTGTGAGGTCCGGGCTGACCGCCTGACAGGATGGGTGAATCAGCAGGCTCCACTGCCACGGCTTTAAAAGACGGCTTTCGGGACTTGATGACTTCAGATACCCCGGTAATGGTGCCGCCGGTGCCAACCCCTGATATAAAGATGTCCACGTTGCCGTCGGTGTCGTGCCAAATTTCCTCGGCGGTGGTTTGTCGGTGAACTTCCGGATTTGCGGGATTGGAAAACTGATCAGGCATGTAGGCATTCGTCGTATTTTCCAAAATCTCTTCGGCTTTTGCAATGGCGCCTTTCATCCCGTCTGCGCCGGGTGTCAGAACAAGGTTTGCCCCTAAATGTTTTAAAAGCTTTCTGCGCTCGATGCTCATGGTATCGGGCATGGTCAATGTCAGAGGATACTTTTTGACAGCACAGACAAATGCCAGTGCAATCCCGGTGTTGCCGCTGGTGGGCTCCACAATGGTGGTGTCCGTATTTATCAACCCTTTGGCCTCGGCTGCTTCAATCATTGAAACGCCGATTCGATCCTTGACACTTCCCAAAGGATTAAAGAATTCGAGCTTGGCAAAGATTTGGGCACCGAGCCCATCCGCAATACTATTAAGACGCACCAGAGGTGTCGATCCCACGGTGGAATTGATATTTTTATATGTTTTCATGATTTCCTCCATTTTACCCCTGCGACTTTTAAAAACGTTTTCTTTCTCTCAACTTAGGTCATACCCTAATCATCCTTCATAGCGGATTCAAGCAGGGCATCGATTTTTCCCAAAATCTGATCATCGGTACTGTGTCTGAGCTCGATGGCCTTTGCCGGACATTCCGATGCACAAATGCCGCATCCCATGCATGCCGACGGCGGAATCTCGGACACCCCGTCTTTATTGATAAAAGGGGCACCGTACGGGCATATTCGGACACAAATCAAACACGCCGCACATTTTTCAACATCGACTTCGGCAACAGCAGCGGAGGTCGTCATCTTCTCCTTGCACAGAATTTTCATGGCCTGCTGTCCGGCGCTTTTGGCCATTGTGATGCTCTCTTCGATAAACCGGGGACTATGGGCCAAACCGGCCAGAAAAATACCCGAAGAGGCAAATTCCACCGGCCTTAATTTGACATGGGCTTCCAGAAAAAAACCCACATCAGCGGTGGGCAGTTTCAAAAGGCGGGCAATCTGTCGGGCACCTTCACCGGGTCGAATACCGGCACTTAACACCACCAGGTCGGGTTCAACACGAAAATCCTGATGAGAGCTTCGATCCATGAAATCGACGATCAATTTTCCGCTGTCATCATACACCAATGGTTTCTCTTCTGGGATATACCGGAAAAAAAGGACACCTTTTTGGCGAGCTTTTAAATAATACAGTTCTTTGAATCCAAAGGTCCTGACATCTCGATACAACACAATCACCTGTGCGCCGGGGTTCATTTCTTTAAGCCGGATACTGTTTTTCACGGCTGCCGAACAACACACCCGGCTGCAATAGGGAAAGTCGGGTTCCCTTGATCCCACGCATTGAATCATGACAATTCTTTTGAGCTGACGGGCCCATAAGGGATCATCCAGAAGACGTTTGGAAAACTCCACCTGGGTAAGAATGCGTCCATCCTGTCCGTAACGATATTCCTTGGGTTCATACGGTCGCCCGCCGGTGGCCACAATCACCGCCCCGTATTGAATATCGTTGCGTTCGTCTTTTTTTTGAACCGAACCGTTGAATGCGCCCAGATGTCCACTATGGAAAACAAGTTTGCTTTCCAGGTAAACGGAGATATTGGGATGATGGGTGACTCTTTCGATGAGATAGCGAATCAAGCGAGAAGGAGAATGTCCTTCCAGTGTGAATTTGAGATTCTGTGCAAATCCCCCCAGGCCATCACTTTTTTCCACCAGATGAACATGAAATCCCTGATCCGCAATGGTGAGTGCGGCCGTCATGCCGGCCAGGCCACCTCCGATGACCAGCCCTTCATTAACCACCGGGTATGATTTTTCATACAGCGGCTCAAGTCGAACGGCCCTGGCCACACTGGCTCGAATCAGTTCCTTGGACTTTTGGGTGGCTTTTTCAGGATTGTTTCCGTGAACCCAGGAGCACTGATCCCGGATGCTTGCCAGTTCAAACAGGTATGGATTTAAGCCTGCTTTTCTCAAGGTCTCTTGAAACAAGGGTTCATGGGTTTTCGGAGAGCATGCCGCCACCACCACCCGGTTTAAGCGGTGTTCTTTGATGAGATCAATAATCTCCTGCTGAGTTTCCGTGGAACAGGTAAACATAAAATTGGTGGCAAACACTACATGGGGAAGTTTTTTCACATCTTCCAAAACATTTTGTATATCCACAACACCTGCGATGTTGGTGCCGCAATGGCAAACCAAAACACCCACTCTCGGAGTTGTTTCAATTGGTTTTTCCTCAAGAATTTCTTCCACCACCGTTTCAGTATACCTGGCTTTACTGATGAGGATTGAAGCTTCAGCAGCAGCAGCACCTGCCTGGATCACCGTTTCGGGAATGTCTTTGGGTGATTCGATGCCGCCGCAAACAAATACACCTGGCCGGGACGTTGAAACCGGTTCATCGAATTCGGTGGTTAAAAATCCATAAGGGTTCGCAACCAACCCCAGTTTTCCGGACAGGTCGATAAATCCCTCAGACGGTTTGAAACCGCTTGATAGAACCACCAAATCATATTCTTCTTCTTTTTTTCGATTGAGATGATGATCAAATGTCTCGATAATCAGATTGTCATTTTCAGGATTCAGATAAACCTGAGAGATCATGGAACGCCGGTATCGCACACCGTGACTGAAACGCGCACGATCCACATAATCGTCGAACCCTTTACCATGGGCCCGAATATCCATGAAGTAAATGGTGGTTTGGGTATCCGGCTCATGGGAGCGGGTCAAAACAGCCTGTTTGGCGGCGTGCATACAGCAAACCGACGAGCAAAAGGGGCGGTTTCGGGCCGGATCCCGGGACATGACACACTGAATCCAAGCGACATTTTCGGGAACCTTTCCATCGGAAGGCCGTTTGAGATGTCCCTCATATGGGCCGGTGGCCGACAACATTCGTTCATACTGCAACGACGTGACAACATTTTGATATCTTCCGTAGCCAAACTCTCCTTCTTTGGCTGTCAGCGCCGGTTCGAAACCGGTTGAGATCACCACCGCACCGGCGTCGATTTGAAGATGCTCCGGCTTTTGGTCGTATTCAACGGCATCGGCAGGACAGATTTTTTTGCAAATCCCGCATTTTCCTTTGGTTAAATAAAGGCAGTGCTCGGCATCTATGGCATATTTTAACGGAACGGCCTGGGGAAAGGTTAAAAAAGCCGCTTTTCGCATCCCCAGCTCTCCGTTAAAGGGGTCCGGCACTTTTTTGGGGCATTTTTCAGCACACTTTCCGCATACAATACATTTTTCTTCATTGATATATCTGGCGCGTTTTTCAATGTTGGCGGTAAATCTGCCGGGATTTCCGTCGAGATCGAGAATGCGACTTGTGGTCAGAATTTCGATATTCGCATGTCCGGCCACCTGGACAAGCTTGGGGGAAAACATGCAGGTGGAACAGTCATTGGTGGGAAAAGTTTTGTCCAGCTGGGCCATGGTTCCACCCAGGGTATGTGATTTTTCAATCAGATAAACGTAAAAACCGGTATCCGCCAAATCGAGGGCACACTGAATGCCCCCGATGCCGCCGCCGACAACGATGACTTTTCCCACTGGATTTTTAAGATCAGACGCCATAATTATCACAGAAGCCTTTTGGTTTTTAACAGCAAAGCAGGATTTGCAAAATGCGTCTTAAACCACTTGGGATTTCCCCTGTCGCTGAAACTCAACCGTAGGAGTTCGGTAAAATAAAATATCGGAATCGGCCTTTCTAAACCATCTTTTTGAATGATATCCAAATTCGACTGACACAACGGACAAGACACAACAATGGCTTCCGCCCCGGCCTGACGTGCTTTATCTAAAAGTCTTTTTGTCAAAGAGTCCCCAATTTCCTTGCGCGCGATACCGATGCTGGCACCACAGCAGGTTGCTTTATAAGACCAGTCAATGACCTGAGCACCGGTGGCGGTCGCAATACAATCCAGTGTTTGGGGGTTTTCATAATCCGTATATCCGGTAATTCTCGGCGGACGCACCATCTGACATCCGTAATAGCAGACCAGTTTCAGACCTTTTAAAGGTTTCAATACCCGTTTTTTGATCTGTTTGATCATGGCCGGCTCCGCCAGAAAACGCGTCATATCATGAATCTTTAAATCACCGGTGACCGGCCAGGGAATATCCAAAACTTTTTTCTGTATCATCTGCTGGGAAAACCGGAGACGATTGAAGCAGTTGGCACAGCAAGAGACAATATCAAGTCCCATTTGCTCTGCGGCATATAGATTTCTTGCCGGCAAAATCACCGACATGGCCTCGCTGAGACTGTGGGCAGCCGTGGCGCCGCAACAGGACCAGTCGTCGATTTCAATCAAATCGATATCCAATGCTTGAAATACCGCATCAATGGATCGGGCATAATCGACGGCCATGCCTTCCAATGAACAGCCGGGATAAAAAGACAGTTTCATCAAACAATTTCTCCGCGGGCCTGTTTATAGGCTTTTTGAATATCCTTGATGGCTTTTGATCTGGCGGTGAAGGGTTTCAGCCTTCCTTTTCTCAGCAGGGACAACCCCAGTAACAGCTCCTCTTTAAAGTTCCCGCTTTTTATTTTTTCATGCAATATATTCGGCTTTAAATAATAGGCGTTCATCAACCGGAATTCGTTGACCCTGCCCGACTTTCTCAGCACTTCCAGAAATGTCTGATGAAATACGGCAAGGTTCCTTTCTTTGGGTGTGATAGACGAGTGTGCCGCAATGTTTCTCAAATGATTGATGACTTCCGCAACCCCCACTTCATTGGGGCAGTATGTGGTACACATTTCACAGGACAAACACACCCATATGGTCGACGATTTTAAAAGATCTTCCCGCCATCCCAGTTGAACATAACGAATGGCCTGGTGGGGTTTGATGTCCATAAAATGGCTGACCGGGCAGGCATTGGTGCATCGTTCACATTGGTAACAGGCCGAAACATTTGCACCGGTCTCCCCCTCGATTCTGTTTAGAAAATAATCCCCTCTGTCGCCGATGAGTTTTCTTTTTTTTCCGGATTCGAGTTGGGTGACGCTTTTTTTATCTGCAACTCGCGTATTCATAGTTCTGCCTTTGTTAAATTGCCAATATCGACCGTCAGATCACATGATGGGTGCCAGGATTTCGCAAGACCGGCATACCTTCATCTTTTCTTTCCATTTTTCATGTGCTGTGCCGCAGCAAATGGTTCCGTTAATGAACCAGCAAAGCTTTCCTGCTTGAAACTCCCATGCAGGACATTCTTTTTTTTGTTTTGCTGGACATTTTTTGACCGTCCAGCACGGTTTTTGCCCTTTGATCACGCCCCTTTTTCGAGCCAATAGAAAAAACATTTGTCTTTCCACATGAGGCGGTACAGATCGCCAGCCCTGTTCATAGCTGTGTATGGCTTTGATGGATACCCCCAAAAGATTCGCCATCTTCTTTTGGGTTTTGTTTAATTTTTTCCGAAATCCGGTAAATTCTTTACTGTCCATAGATGTCTCCCTTAATTCGAGTCAGATGAGTTTTTAGTTCAAACCTTTTATTAGTGACACAACGTGGTATCGTGTGTCAATAAAAAAATAGCGGGTATTTTTACCGCCCCAACAAATAGAATGCATCTTAGGCAAATTATGAGATGGGCATGATGGAGGATGATAAAAAGTAAGATCTTTTCAAAGAAAATCCGATAAATCCCGGCATTCGGTTACTTTTGGGATGGCGCGGCAGTTCCTAAAACCATGGCTTCGAAATTCATTCGTTCTTCTCTCATCTTCTTTGAAAGTTCAATGTATTTTTGACTGAGTTCATACCGGTAGTCTTTATGGATTTTGTTGATGGTGTGTTGCATTTGGTTGAGGATCTTGACCTTCTGCCTTAAAAGCTTTACCAAATATTGATAGTTTTCTTTTGAATTGTTCATCATGGCTCCGGAATACTGATTTACCAAATCACAGAAATTATGGTATTTTTCATCAAGGACCAACGCGATTTTTTCGGTTTTCAAGGTTTGTTGTGTAATGGTGTAAAAGTGATGTCCGGAAATACATAAGGAGATGGCTTCGCCAAAAATGTTGGGATGTTTGATCATGCTCCGAAAGACAAATTTAAGATATTGAAACCCGTATGGTGTAAACACCTGCCCGTAAATAGATCTAAAGAAAATTATTAGATCTTTTACGTGAATTTTTCTCTGAAAATATCCGGTATATTCTATAGTATCCAAAAAATGGCTGCAACGTTCAAAATAGTTTTTCAGGTTGAAATCATAAATACAGGCCAGAATTCTTTTATATCCTTCTTTTAACCGGTTCGGGTCCATGATGGTTTTAAAGTTCGTTGTCATACAATGTGTGTTGTTACCGAGGGATGCTTTTAATATTCGACCTTCCATCTTAAGCCGATGATAAAGACGGGTTTCGGGAAGGGCATTTAAAAAGCCGATCATTGCTTTAGGAATGGCATTTTGCTGAATAAAGCTAATTTGCCGTTCGAAAATATCTTCTTTATCACTATCAAACCCGACGATAAATCCGGCCATGACTTCCATTCCATGTCGTTGAATCGTTCGAATGGAATGCGCCATGTTTGTTTTTAGATTTTGTTTTTTGCCGGTTTCTTCAAGTCCTTCGGGATCAGGGGTTTCAATCCCGATAAACACCTGGTTAAATCCAGCCTCCCGCATGGCTGTGAGCAGTTCCTCATCTTCGCCCATATTAATACTGGCTTCGGTAAAAAAATGGTAAGGATAACCATGATCGATTTGCCAGACTTTCAGCGCCGGTAAAAGTTCGGTCTTAACCCGTTTCTTGTTGCCGATAAAGTTGTCATCAACAAGAAACACCGGCCCCCGCCACCCCAAATCATAAAGGGCATCCAGTTCCTCCAAAAGCGTATCGGAAGATTTTAAGCGCGGCTTGTTACCATAGATGGTCCAGATATCACAGAACTCACAGTGAAAAGGACAACCTCTGGAATACTGAATGGCCATGGAGCCGTAAGCATCCATATTTAAGAGATCGAACCGTGGAACCGGCAGATTGGAAATATCTGGATAACAGGGTTTTGGATAAACAGGTTTTGCGATGCCCTTTTCCAGATCCAGTAAAAAATCCGATAAGGTTAGATCAACTTCTCCCAAGAGAAAATGGTCGACACCGGCAATGTCCTGATGGTTTGACGTCGGAAAGGGGCCTCCAGCAACAACAATTTTGCCAACCTTTTTGCAGCGTCGAATCACCTCTCTCATAGAATCTTGTTGAACAATCATGGCAGAGATGAATACCGCATCCGCCCAGTGAATATCGCTGTCGTTTAAAGGCGCAACATTCAAGTCTATCAGCTTCAGGTTATATTTGTCCGGGAAAAGAGCGGCGATGGTGAGAAGGCCCAGAGGTGGCATAGCACTTTTTTTTCGAATAAATTTCAGTGCACATTTAAAACTCCAGTACGTATTGCTTGGGACTTTGGGATAAACAAGAAGGATGTTTTGATACTTTCCCATGGTGTTAAATCCTCTTTTGCTGATAAAGGCCATATGCTTGGTCTTTCGACCCAACACGCCAGCATGAAGAAAATCGGGATTCATTAGAACCTATCTCAAAAATAAGATTAGGGTTCAACAAAAAGCAAGTTGAGCTTTGCGAAATCCCGAGAATCGGGGGCGCGAAACGGTGAAAAAGCGGAGCATACACGTAGTATGTGAGCATTTTGAACCGTTTCGCAACACTGCCATGGGCACTTAGATTGCTTTTGAGATAGGTTCTAGTATGGTAACACTTTTTATTACAGTTATAATAATAAAAGTTCAAGATAATTTAATTGGAAATGTTTCGGTTATTTACAATCGCTTCAAAAAAGACTATTGTAGTGAGTTGTTCATCATTTTGTTCTTTTGTATTTTGGTAGATAAACTGTTCAGCATATTTCCACAGAAAAAGCAAACCATGAAAATAGAAAACACCCTAAAACAGCTTAATTTCGCTGATCCGGAACTGTTCCAAGCAGTCAAAACATCCCTGGATCAAAAAGCCGTTGCCATATCCAATGAAGATGTTGCCATTTTGGTGGAAGAGACCCTTTGGGCGTTGTCTATGGAAATATCCTTCGGTCAGTCTGTGGCCAAAGGTTATGTGGATCTTATTGGAGAAGTGAGTTCGGAAAATTTTTTTCGCTATCGGGATCTCATCCATCACTTCGGTCACAAAGGCCCCACATTGGGACGCATTATGGCCGAAAATCTTGTACCAGTATTAAAACACGGTAACCCCATATTTCTAATGCGTTTTTTAAAAACCTTAAAGGTCATGCAAAGTAAAGGGACCTACACCTTAAAAGATCCTCTTGCCGAACTGTCCAATTTACTAAACGAAAAAGACGTTGACGCTGCATTTGCCTATATTGATCTTTTGGGCGACACATTTTCTATAAACATGTCCTATGTTCAGTGCCAGAATTTTGCATATAACATCCCCAGTGCCATACGATCTTTTTCCGCATTAAGGCGGGCCTGGCAAATCAAACAGCTTCATCGGGTGATAAAGGCCGACCATCGCTTGTTCGATCCTTTTTTGCTTGGGATGAAAAAAGGATTGTACCTGCTTTCCCAAGCTGCTCTGGACGATTTTGTTTCCCTGACATTAAACAAATTAAATCAAAGATTTAAACTGGCAGCAAAATTTTTATCTCTGGAATCGAAACTCGGTATCGACACCTATTCGATCATGCAGGTAACCGTTCCGCTTTCCGAAGTTCGACAACAACTCAACAACTATCTGCAGGCACGTACCAGCCTGTCAATATCCGTAAAATCACTGTCTAATTTGCCGGGTCTAATGTACAAGGCCCACGGCCAGGAGACCTTCGTCTGTTCAGATGGAAAATTTATTTATCTGCCCGATGAAATCAGTAAGTTTTCTACAAAAGACGAAAACAAAAAGCTGTATAAGTGCTTTACACGACTTGAGGCCGGACTCTATGAATTCGGTACCTTTGACTTTGACCTGGAAAAAGCAACAGAAAATCGCCTGAATTTCGAAGGAATTAAGGATCAGAACTGCGAGTTGGATGCCACGTTAAATCAAGAAGATATTTCCGATCTGAAGCGTTTTTTCTTGTTATTTCCGATCCCGGAGTTGGCAGATGACCTTTTTACCACTTTCGAGCACGGCCGCATACGATTTCTGCTCAACAGACAATATCCGGGGCTTATCCGGCAGACCCTGCCTGTGTTTCAACAAGAGGCCCTGGATATGATCAAACAGAAAGAACATTGGGGTGCTGTTTTTCTTTTGTATCTCAAGATCGCTCTTAATGTGACCTTTCATAAATATGTTGATATTGATCAAAAAACAGCCGCTTTTATCAATCAGATGGAAAAACAATTTAAAATGGCAATGGCTGTAGACCATGCGGTAGAAACCTGTGCCAAGCTTGTGACCATCGCCTATCCGGATATTGACAGGCTTTTAAATGCGCCCGAGCAGTCCGAAAAATTGGGAAATAATTACAACCCCATGCAAACACCATTTGGATGGAAAGTTCGATCCGATCTTTTTTTTATGTCCCACCTCAAATTTGAGCAGATGGCAGCAAAATTGAGTGCTCAACTGGCGAACAAGGGCTACAAGGTTTACAAGTCGGATATTCGTCGAAAATTGATCGCCAATAAAGGGTTGATTTCCCATGAGGATATTCAATCGATCCTGCTCAACACCTCAAACATTAAAAACGGTGATAGGTCGAAACGTGAAATATCCATTGATCTGTCATGGCTGGATCTTTCTCAATTGTTGAACGAAAGAGCCCTCACCCCTTTGATCAGTGATGATGATAACGGGCCTGTTTTTTGGTACAAAGAATGGGACTGTAACTTGCACGATTATCTCTCGACCCACGCAAGGGTGCTGGACAAATCAATGCCCCAATTCTCGGATGACTTTTATATGAGCACCTTAAAGCAGCATCAGGGCCTTGTTCAACATATTCGATATGCCTTTGAACTGTTAAAGTCGGAAGGGCTCATACGCTTGAGGCAATGGGTGGAAGGGGATGAGTTTGATTACCGCGCACTTTTGGATTTTGCAGTGGATAAAAAAGCAGGAAAAATTCCTTCCGACCGTCTCTATATCAAGCACATAAAACAGACAAGAGACGTGGCTGTATTGTTGCTGGTCGATCTTTCCCGATCCACCTCAAATACAGTTTATAATTCGAAAGTAACCATTCTCAGCGTTGAAAAAGAGGCAATCGTGCTCTTTTGTGAAGCGCTTCACGTGGTGGGGGATGCGTTTGCCATTGCAGGTTTTTCCAGCACCGGACCGTTGGGGGTTGACTACCTGAGAATCAAGGATTTTGAGGAAAATCTGGACGACAGGGTTAAACAGCGCATCAATGCCATGGCACCCCAGCGGAATACCCGGATGGGAGCGGCCATTCGTCATGCCACCTTTCAACTTGAAAACATCGCTTCAAAAGTCCGCCTGCTGATTATCTTGAGTGACGGATTTCCAAATGATGTGGATTACAAGCATAGATATGCCATAGAGGATACACGGAAAGCCATATTTGAAGCACGTTCAAAAAATATATTTACCCATGCCATAACCGTCCATTTTGCCGGCGATCCCAAACTGGATGATCTTTATGGAAACGTTCATCATAATGTGATATCTGATATTCGCGAACTTCCTGATAAATTGTTACGTATTTATGGCAGCTTGACCCGACATTAGATAGTTAGATATTTGTTTCATTTCCAACAAGTTGGTTTATTGACAACACTTTGATCAAGCATTAATGTTGGGGATAATTTTTAATCAAGCGAAATAACCTCTTTTAGGAAAGACCCGTTTCGCGAGGAATTTACATGAAACGCGTGCATAGCCAAGAAAAAGAACAGTTTAAAAAACTGTTTAAGCAGGAAAATATCGATGCGTTCGAAGATCGATTCAGGATTCTTGAAGTCTTTCTTCAAACTGAACGCCATCTTACCGTCAGCGAGCTGGTTCAGCTTCTCAACGATAGCGGATATCCATTTGCACCCGATTTTGTCAGGGATACGTTAAAGCTGATGTGTCGATTCGGATTTGCCCATAAAAATAGATTTGACAATGGAGAAGTGCGCTATGAACATCGACATCTAGGTCAGCATCATGATCACATGATCTGTACAAAATGTAAACATATTTACGAGTTCGAAGACCCACAAATCGAAAATATGCAGGTCCAGATTGCTGGGGCTTATAATTTTCATATGCTTCAGCACAAGATGGAAATCTATGGTATCTGTTCCAAATGCCTCAAAGATCATATACAACTTATGCCCCTGATTCATGCCAAACAGGGTGAACGGCTGGAAATCAAAGAATTTGCCGGAGGCGCCTCCGCACGCATGAGATTACTATCCATGGGCTTAAGGATCGGGGATAAGATCGACATCATTACCAACCTCAATAAAGGACAAATGGTGGTTGCAGTGGGCTACAATCGGTACGTTTTGGGGCGAGGCCTGGCCCAAAAGATACTGGTAGAACCGGTTAGTGGCTGAATATGGGGACGAACTTATGTTGTTAAGTGAGATGAAACAAAAGCAGACCGCAACTGTCGTCCGCGTCGGCGGAAACGGAGCTTTGCGCAGAAGGATTCTCGAAATGGGCATTCTCAAGGGTACAAGCATTTATGTTGAAAAATATGCGCCATTGAAAGATCCTGTGGAATTGATTGTCAAAGGTTACCATGTATCCCTCCGCGTTGAAGAAGCAGCACAAATTACCGTTGAAAATGTGAAGTAATAAAACGAAATGATTCAAAAACGTCTTTCAATAGCCCTTGCCGGCAATCCGAATTCAGGCAAGACGACGATATTCAACAACATAACCGGTACCCGTCAGAAAGTCGGAAACTGGCCGGGTGTCACTGTTGAAAAAAAAGAGGGCAATATCAATAAATCCGGATATGATTTGAAAATTATTGATCTCCCCGGAACATACAGTTTAACCCCCTTTTCCATTGAAGAAATCGTTGCTCGGAATTTTATTTTAGATGAACGGCCGGATGTTGTCATCGATATTATCGACGCTTCCAACCTTGAACGCAGCCTTTATTTGGCGACACAACTTAGAGAAATCGACTGCAAAGTCTTGTTTGCCCTGAACATGGCCGACGTTGCTCGAACCCGTGGGACCAAAATCGACGATAAAAAACTTTCCGAACTTCTCGCCGTTCCGGTGGTCTTTACCATCGGAAACAAAAACAAAGGTATCGATACGCTTTTAAAAAAGGCCATAGAATTGGCGGAATCGGATGTTGTTATCTCTAACAAACGAAAAGTTAAATACAGCAAAGACATCGAAGATTCTATTTCAAAAATTGAACACTTTATCGGGAACCATACAGCAGATTCAATCCCTTACAATATCCGATGGACGGCCATAAAGCTTCTTGAAGATGATAAAATCATAAAGGAACGCATCCTGGAAAAAACCGGAAAAATCGGTGAGGATATTCTCAGAGAAACCGATAACCAGCGGAATTTCCTTGTGGATCGTTTTGATGATGATCCGGAAATCATAATGACGGATGAACGCTATGGATTTATCGCCGGAATCATCATGGAAGTCCTCACCACATCAACAAAACAGCGTGTCGATATATCCCGAAACGTGGATCTCGTCCTAACCAACCGGTTTGTCGGATTTCCAATCTTTATTTTTTTTATCTGGGCCATGTTCCAGTTGACGTTTTCCCTTGGTGCCTATCCGATGGAATGGATCAGCAGTGGTATTCATCTTTTTTCAACGCTTTTGGCCCATGTACTCCCGGACAATATCTTTAAAGATTTTCTGATAAACGGCGTTATCGCAGGCGTGGGAAGTGTCGCGATTTTTTTGCCGAATATTTTAATCCTCTTCTTTTGTATCGCGTTGTTTGAAGACACCGGCTACATGTCCAGAGCGGCTTTTCTCATGGACAAGATCATGCACCTTATCGGACTTCACGGGAAATCCTTCATTCCCATGTTGATGGGATTCGGCTGTAACGTTCCGGCTATTATGGCCAGCCGAACCCTGGAAAGTGAAAAGGATCGCACCCTTACCATTCTCATTACCCCCTTTATGTCCTGCTCCGCCAGACTTCCGGTTTATATTATTTTGGCCGGTGCATTCTTCGGCGCCAAGGCCGGAACTGTCATTTTCGGCATTTATCTGTTGGGCATTATTCTTTCCATCATCACCGGTCGTCTTTTTCGATCGACCCTTTTAAAAGGTGCTGATGCACCGTTTGTCATGGAGCTGCCGCCGTACAGAATTCCGATGATCAAAAGTCTGCTGATTCATATGTGGGATCGAAGCAAGATATTTTTAAAAAAAATGGGAGGATATATCCTTGCAGGTTCGGTGGTCATATGGACGCTTATTACATTTCCGCACAACATATCTTATTCCAAAAATTATGACCTGGAAATAGAACGGGTCAAAACATCTTTTCAAACCAAAATCGAAGCCGCCCGGGAATCTGACAAAGCATCACTCGCACAAAAACGAGATATTGCCGTTTCAGAACTCATCACAGAGAAAAAAGCTGAAAAGGCTGAAAAATCTTATATGGGTCGTATCGGCAAAATCATCGCCCCTGTTTTTTCGCCCATTGGGATCGACTGGCGCGGAAGTGTGGCCCTTCTTTCCGGCTTTGTGGCAAAAGAAATCGTTGTAAGTACCATGGGAATACTTTATGCTGCTGATCAAAGAGAGGATTCAGAAGCCCTAAAAAATGCCTTATCATCATCCGGTATGACGCCGATTGGGGCATTGGCGATGATGGTTTTCGTTTTATTATACATGCCGTGTCTTGCAACTCTGGCTGCCATCCGGCGTGAGACCGCATCTTTGAAATGGATGATTTTCAGTATTTCATACAGCACACTGCTTGCCTGGGGAATGGCTTTTCTGGTCTATCAGGGCGGGACAATGATCGGGGTATAATGTTTTACAAAACGTGCTTTCAACCCATAAAACAACCTCTGAGCAGATCAAAAAGTGTATAAAATGCCGTCGTTTAAACCCGCCTATATCAACACTTTCAAGAAAGGATTGCTGGCCAAAAAGATTGAAACGGCTTATGAAATTCTAAACTCCTGTACGCTCTGTCCCAGAAAGTGCAAGGTGAACCGGCTGACCGGTGAAACCGGTGTATGCAAAACCGGTGAAAAAGCATATGTTTCAAGCTTCAATGCCCATTTCGGTGAGGAAGACCCGTTGGTGGGATCCCATGGCTCGGGAACGATTTTTTTTACTCACTGCAATCTGCTGTGCATTTTCTGCCAGAACTATGACATCAGTCATCTGGGACATGGAGAGGAAACGTCCAATGAACAGTTGGCAGGCATCATGCTTCATTTACAGAACAAAGGATGCCACAACATTAATTTCGTTACACCGTCCCATGTCGTTCCTCAGATCCTTTCCGCCGTTGAAATTGCCATCCCCGATGGACTCTCGGTTCCCCTGGTCTACAACACCGGCGGATATGATTCTGTAAAAACGCTGAAACTTCTGGAAGGTGTTTTCGATATTTATATGCCGGACTTTAAATTCTGGAACTCTGAAATCGCAAAAACGATATGTAACGCCGAAGATTACCCTGAAATTGCACAAAAAGCGCTCATGGAGATGTACAGACAGGTGGGTGACCTTGTCACCGATAATCGTGGGATTGCCGAAAGCGGAATTTTACTCAGGCACCTGGTACTTCCTTCCGGGCTTTCGGGGACGCGGGAAATCATGAGATTTATTGCCCGCAAAATTTCTTTGAATACCTATGTCAATATCATGCCGCAATACAGACCCTGCGGACGAGCCGGTGAGGTCAAAGAACTTTCTGTTTATCTGTCGCAAAAGGATTATGAAGCAGCGTTACAGACGGCAAAAAAAGAAGGCATCGAACGGCTGGATAGCCGACGGCGCCGGTTTATGATATTCTAACATTTTATCCTTTACCATGAAACATTATGCTTGGATAACATTTGTTCTGCTGTTGATATGGGGCTCAGCAGCTTCGGCCGAACGCTTGGCCGTATCGGTTTCCATCGCCAACATACGTTCCGGACCGGGAGAAAATTTTGACATCTTATGGGCGGTGGAAAAAAACCATCCACTGAACGTGTTTCAAAAGTCCGGCCAATGGTACCATTTTCGCGATTTTGAAGGAGATGAAGGATGGATTCATAAAAAGCTTCTTGGCAAATTTCCCTCAGTAATTACCAACAAAGAAAAATGCAGAATTCGATCAGGCCCTGACACGCGTTTTGAGGTATTGTTTGAGGTCGATAAAGGAATTCCGTTTAAAGTTCTTAAACGCAAAGGGAGTTGGATTCGCATACAGCATGCCGACGGTGACAAGGGATGGATTCATGAATCCCTTGTGTGGTAATGGGCAAAATAAATAACCTGTGATTTAGCAAGATAAAGCGATGAACAGATGGTGATAAGACAAATAGATAAGAACAAACAACTGATTGTGGGTATCGGTTCGGCGCTGATTGATATCCTTATCCATGAAGAAGACGACTTTTTGGAAAAAACCGGCGCTGTAAAAGGGGGAATGAAATATGTCGACAGGGAGTTTATAGAACAGACACTGTTGCAAACATCTCAAAAACCCATTATCGTTCCCGGCGGATCAGCCTGCAATACCGTCGTGGGTATCGGCAACCTCGGTGGCACGGCACGCTTTGTTGGCAAAAGCGGCGTCGGGCATATGGCCCGTCTGTTTGAAAAAGGCCTGGAAAAAAACAACGTCGATCCTGCCCTTTTTAGATCATCATCACCCACAGGTAGGGTGCTGTCCATCATTACACCCGATGCACAGCGTTCCATGTTCACATTCCTCGGTGCATCGTCAGAAATTCAGCCCGATGAAATCACTGAAAATTGTTTTAAAAATGCTGCAACTGTTCATATCGAAGGGTATCTGCTTTTTAATGAGGATCTCATCATGAAAGCCTTAGAGGCCGCAAAATACGTTGGCGCTATCGTCTCACTGGACCTTGCCAGCTTTACGGTTGTTGAACAATCCAAAACGGTTCTTAAAAGAATTATCTATGATTTCGTTGACATTTTGATTGCCAATGAGGATGAAGCCTTAGCATATACCGGTTACTCGAATGAAAACAAAGCCATTTGTTCCATGGCCGAAAACACGCATATTGCAGTTTTAAAAGTTGGAAAACGAGGGAGTTTTATTGCTCATAACGGAAAAACAATAAAAATTGAGCCCATGGGGGACGGTGCTGCTGTGGATACAACGGGGGCCGGAGACCTTTGGGCGTCTGGTTTTTTGTTTGGACTTGTTAACGGTTTTAGTTTAGAAAAATGCGGCAAACTCGGCTCTGCCTGTGGTTATGAAGTATGCCAGGTTATGGGGGCGAACATTCCACAAGAAGGCTGGAAAAGAATCAAAAAATTATTGGAGGAATAATGGCAGCAAAAAAGATATCCCGTGCTCGCAAAAGGGACCTTGAAGACCCTGATGAGTTTATGACATTTTGGACAAAATTTTTTAATTTTACCGCTGAACACAAAGTTCAAGTATCATGTGCGCTTATATTTTTAGCTGTATTGATCATTGTTGCCGCGGTTACCGCATATTTCTTGAAACAATCCGAAAACAAGGCCTTTTTCCTTTTTCAACAGGGTGTTGCCAAATATCAGACATTGGTGAAAGCCGGAAATCCCAATAAAGCATACCTGGAGGCAGGAAAGGATTTTGGACGAATTATGGAAAAATATTCGGCCAGAAATGGGGGAAAGCTGGCAAGGTTTACTTATGCCGAGATGTGTTATGATGCTGGAGATTATGATAATGCCATAGCGAATTTTAATAAATCGCTGGTGGATTTTAATGATGAACCATTTCTTAAAAATCTCATTTTAAGCGGTCTGGGTTATTCTTATAAGGCTAAAAAAGATTACAAAACTTCAGCCAAATATTTTGAAATGATCGTGACAACACCTGTCGATAGTATCAAGGATGAAGCGCTTTTCAATTTAGGCCAGTTGTATGCTGAAATTGGAGAAAAAAATAAAAGTATCGATGCTTTTAAGAAAATCTTATCAGACCATTCCGGGTCCATGTATACTGAAATTGTCAAGGAAAAAGTCGCATGGCAGTCAAAAAGCTAACTAAATTTCCAAAAAAAATGACCAACAGATTTGATACCATTGGTCATTAAGGAGGAAAACAGATAAAGAAATTATTAGGTTTGAAATTGGTTTATGCAATTTTCTTGCCAACATTTAGGCCGAATTGGCTTTATTTTCTATATGTTGAATTATATAGCAATATCTATATGTTATGCCGGATGCCCTTTGAATTTTTCTTTTCTGTTTTCCTTTACCCTTTCTCTTTTAAACACCGAAAAGTTCAAATTTTTGAACCCGGATTAACGATAAATGGTATAACATATTAATTTTATTGTATTTTATTTTAATCCCCATGTGTTCAATTTTTTGAACCATCTTATCCTTCAAACAAGATAACTTTTTGATATGATTGAGATATAAATGATTTTTCTTTTATTCAAGTTTTTGAACCGATGTCCAATTTAAACTTTTTTATTTTCCAATTAAGTCCACTTTTGCCAATGCCGAGCAGCTCTGCAGCCTGGGATTGAACATTATCTGTTAATTTCAGGGCTCTTTCGATCATCTTTTTTTCTATCATCGCAAGTGTTTCATCTAGTTTTGCATCTGCAGGTATTCCTTCGAAATGAAGAGAGTTATATACATTGTTCTTAAATTCCTTTGGAAGATCCGAGATCTTTATTTTATCGTTTTGGCATAAAACCATGGCCCGTTCTATAACATTTTCCAGCTCTCGAACATTTCCAGGCCAAGCGTAATCATAGAAAAGACGTTCCACCTTCGAATCAATACCTATTATTGAAATGTCAGACTTTCGTTCATCTTTATATTTGCTTATAAAGTGGTCGACCAACGGGCGAAGATCTTCTTTACGCCCCCTTAAAATTGGCATGACGATATGTACCACATTCAGTCGATAATAGAGATCTTCCCTAAATCTTCCCAGTAACATCTCGTCTTTTAGTTTCTTGTTTGTGGCGGCTATAATACGAATATCTACGGATATTTGCTTAACTCCCCCAACCCGTTCAAAAACTTTTTCCTGAAGGACTCGCAAAAGCTTTACCTGAAGATTTTGTGAAAGCTCACCGATTTCGTCAAGAAAAAGAGTGCCTCCGTCAGCCAGCTCGAAACGACCTTTTTTCATCGCAACAGCACCGGTAAATGCGCCTTTTTCATGTCCAAAAAGTTCGCTTTCAAGGAGGTTTTCAGCCAGCGCACTACAATTAACCGCAACAAAGGGCTTGTCACGTCGTAAGCTATTAAAATGTAATGATTTTGCAACCAATTCTTTTCCGGTGCCGCTTTCACCTTCTATCAATACCGTCGTGGTGGCCGGTGCGACTTTCCGTATCGTCTCAAAAACATCCTGCATCACTTTGCTTTTCCCAATGATATTTCCGAAACTATACCGTAATTTCACATCGTTCCTGAGTTGCCGGTTTTCTTTGACAACCCGATACATGCCCACAGCCTTCTTCACATATACAATCAACTGTTCATTATCGAAAGGTTTGAGTATATAACTGTAAGCACCTTTCTGCATGGCCTCTACAGCCTTGTCCACAGTGCCGTGGGCTGTCATCATGATAACCGGGAGATCCTGATCTTTGTTTTTGATTCTCTCCAAAAGTTCAATACCATCCATGGATGGCATTTTCATGTCGGTAAGGACAAGGTCTATGTCGGTATTTGCCAGTAATTCAATCGCTTCACGACCGCTGTTGGCGGTGAAGGTTTCGAAACCTTCTTCTTCAAGAATAGCACTCAATATGAGCGGATAATTTTTTTCATCGTCTACAATCAGGACGGTTTCCATTCGATACCCTTTAATTAATAGGTAATATGACCTCAACGTGGGTTCCGGCAACCGGTTTATTACCAATGTTTACACTTCCTTCATGTGATTCAACAATGTTTTTCACAATACCAAGCCCCAGTCCGGTTCCTTTGGCTTTTGTCGTAAAAAAAGGATCCCATATCTTTTCTATGATATCCTCGGGTATACCTTCACCTTCATCTTCAAACACGATGGTCACTGTACTATCTCCTGCATTCACTTTCACATCAATGATACCGCCTTCAGGCATCGCCTGCATGGCATTTATTAAAATGTTAAGAAACGCCTGATAAAGCATATCAGCATCAGCGTTTATCTCCGGTAGGTCATTATCATAATGTTTTTTTATAATATAACCTTCCTCTTTAATCTGTGACGCCAAAAAGGTGATGTTTTTTTCGAGAACATCTTCTAATTTACAGGCTGTAAGATATGGGCTTTGGGGTTTCGCAAAATTTAAAAAATCTGTTATAATATTATTCAACCGAACAGATTCTTCAATGATGATATCCGGAATTGAACTTGAAGGATCGCGGCCGGCCATTTTTTTCTTTAAAAGTTCAGATGAACTCTTTATAATACCCAATGGGTTACGAATTTCGTGGGATATTCCTGCCACCATTTCACCCAATGTCGATAAGTGTTCTGCACGATTCAGCTGTTCTATGAGCTTAAGTCTCTCCCGGGCACGCTTTTCTATGATACTTTCACCCCTTTTAACCACAAATAAAAGAACCAAAAAGAGAGTACCCATAACCACTGAAGCGGTGATAATAACACGTATTTGAAAATCGAAAATCACTTTATAATCTTCGCTTAAGTCTTGTACGATCTCCACAACCCCCAACACCGGACCTGATATCCTTGAAAGTGGCTGTTCCGCCCGCAATGGAGCAAATGAAATCAATCGACTGTTTTGCGAAAATCCGAGCAAAATTTTATACCAGTTACCGTTTTGAATCAGTTTTGAAGTCGATTTTCCTAAAACAGCATCTTTATACCCTATACCCCCCATATTTTTTTTACCGATCACCGTATGGTCGAAACTGTATGAAATTGTATTGCTCATGTCATATATGTTGACCATATCGATCTTGAAGCTGTGAAGTGTACTTCTAACAACCTTGTCCATACGTTCAAATTGTTTTTCGTCACTCAGTTGAATCTTGCCGAATTTCAATGCAACAGGGATGATAAACTGTAAAAAGACCTGATGGTTAAGATTTTCGATCAGAAGGCGGGCGTAGTCTTCACTTTTTTTTTTCTGCATGGCTTTCGCCCAGTGTGTGTTGAGCAGAGAAAAAACCAGTGTCCCGATAAATAGTACGATCAAACTTGTAAAGGTAAAGTATTTAACCAACCTAAAAGGCTTGACTTTTTCTTCTGTTGAGTAGCGGTTCATAGACAAGGTTAAAGTTTTGAAAGTATGATGCCGATATTTCAATTTAATGGTACGTAAATGCGAAAAAATATAAAAAAAATACCGGGTTCAAATAAGAATTATTAAATTGTATTTTTTCAATCATATATGGAAATAGACCTTTAAAGTCAAGATAATGCTTTATTTCATACAAACTTAAGGGATGCATCACTTTTAAAATAAACCATCCGGTCCACGGATACATCAGGCGTTATAACAGAAACTTCACTGGCGCTTTTTTAGCTGAAAGGTACTTCAGCATGAATTTTAATCGCATTATTTTATTGCACTTATTTTATCTTTAGTTATAGAATACTATATATAGCATTTTTATTTAAAAAACCACAAAATGAAGTAATTAATTAAAATTTGTCTATAATTATACATAAAAGTTCTTGAGATCGACAACAATATAAGGTAAACTATTAGACATTGTATCTGGAGCTTTTGTTCAGAAGATATATTGGATCGTATTTAATACTATTATTACAGTGGTTTTTAAATGAAGGGTAACCGCGTAAAAAAAATTCGAGAATCTTTGCTAATGAGCAAGACCGAACTTGCAAGGAAAGCCAATGTATCGCCCATTACAATTGCACGTTTAGAAAAAGGAATGCCGTGTCGTCTTGAAACTCAACGAAAGATTATTCTGGCCCTTGGTTTCAACCTTTCTGATAAACAAAAGATTTTTGGTGATTAAGAAAATATTATGTTTTTTTTGAAAAAAAACCGGCTTGTTGGACTGGACATAGGATCCCGGACATTAAAGCTTGCTGAAATTATCGATACAAAAGCCGGATCTACCCTTAAAAACTTCAGCACAATCAATATTGAACCGGGTCTCATCGAAGAGGGGTCTATTAGAGATCCTGAAGCCGTATCTGGGTATATTCGTGAACTCTTTAAATCCACTAATCTAAAAGATAAAAACGTCGCCATATCCATTGGAGGATACTCGGTTATTGTTAAAAAGATTAACGTCCAGACCATGACGGAAGATGAATTACACGAGACAATTCATTTTGAAGCGGAACAATATATCCCATTCGACATCAGTGAAGTTAATTTAGATTTCCAAATAATAGGAGAAAGCGAACACAATCCAAATCAGATGAATGTGCTTCTGGTTGCCGCCAAGAAAGAGATGATTAGTGAATATATCAATCTCATGAAAATGGCAAAACTTCACCCCCGCATCATAGATGTAGATGCTTTTGCGCTTCAAAATATTTTTAAATTTAATTATTCTCCGGAAGACGAAAATATTGCCTTGATCGACATCGGAGCCAGCAAAACATCATTAAATATTCTAAAAGATAATGTTTCTGAATTTATGCGCGATGTTTCACTTGGGTGTGAACAAATTAATGATAAGATTGCGTCTACAGTCGGTTGCACAATTGAGGAAACAGAAGCGATCAAACTCGGTGAAGAATCAGATATTATATCTGCTGAAGATTTGAAAGAAATTGTTGAATCCGTGGTCGCTGATTGGTGTATTGAAATAAAACGCGCCCTTGATTTCTTTTACTCTACATATCCCGAGGAACAAATTAGCAGGATTGTACTCAGCGGTGGTGGCGCCAATATTAAAAAATTTCTTGAACTTCTCGCCGCCGAAACATCAACTGAAGTTGAAGTTATAAACCCATTTCAGAATTTTATTGTTGACAGTAACCGATTTGATTCTTCTTATCTTGAACAGATCGCTCCGCAAGCCGCGATCTGTATGGGACTTGCAACACGAAAATTTGGTGACAAATGATACGAATCAATCTGCTCCCTTATCGCGAATCAAGAAAAAAAGAGAGTATTCTCAGGCAGATAAAAATATTTCTCGCAGTTTTTTTTATTATTTTTGTGATACTGCTCTACTATAGTATATGGTTGGGAAATAAAATTGATGATCTAAATACAAATATAAAAAACACAAAAATAATGCTGACCCAAGCGGAGACGAAAGCAAAAAAGGTGGATCAAATAAAAAAGGCGCTCGAAAAATTAGGACATAAAACAGATGTTATAAAAAGTATCGAAGCAAATCGAAGGGGGCCGGTCATCCTTCTTGAAAACATGACCCAAATGGTAGCTGAAAAAACATCCATTTCGACACCCGATACATCAAAAGACAATGATAATAAACCCGTTAAAAGATTATGGTTCACCAGTTTTGAGGAATCCGGCGGAAAGGTGAATATCAAAGGAATTGCATTGGATAATAAAACCATTGCCGATTTTATGAGTCGCATGGAAGAATCAAAATTTTATATGAACGTCAATTTAAAGACCATAACACAACAAAAGATAAACAATTTGAATCTGAAACACTTTGAAATTGGATGTGTAGAAGTTTCTTCGAAAAAACCGGAAAAGAAAAACGATGACGGCTCAAAGCCGGGCAAAAAATAATGAAAAAAATCGACACCTCTAAAATAACAAACTTTGTTTTCGAAACCATCGATAAGATCTCAAAGCTAACCAAACTATACAAAATCTTATTGTGTTTGGGGCTCTTTATACTGCTTGTCGGGCCTTTTGTCTATTTTTCCTTTCTTCCTAAAATCACTAAAATCAACGCATTAAAAAAGGAGCACACAACGCTGGAAACCCGGCTTGCCAAGGCAAAAGCAAAGGCGAATCAACTGAAAGATTATCAGGCCAAGCTAAAAGATGCGGAAATGGAATTTAAAATTGTCATGAAAAAGCTTCCTGAAAAAAAAGAAATACCGGCTTTATTGTCAAGTGTATCCCGATCCGGTCGTGACGCCGGTCTGGAATTCTTGCTGTTTCAACCGAAGCCCGAACAAAACAAAGATTTTTATGCTGAAATTCCCGTATCAATTAAGGTAACAGGCAATTATCATAATGTTGCTCTTTTTTTCGACAAAGTGGCAAGGTTATCCAGAATCGTAAATATAGACAACATTAATATGACCTCCACAAAAGGCGACATGGATCTAATAACGTCTTGTACGGCTGTCACTTATCGGTTTGTTGAACCGAAGCCTGAAAAAGCTTCATCATCAAAGAAGAAAAAATCGAAACCTTAAATCATGGATAAACATTCTGTTCTTATACGCCGTTTCGTTTGTATGATCTGTTTTTTCCCCCTGTTGTGGGGTTGTGAAAAACCACCTGAACCTCCTTTAAAATCAAAAAAAATTACGAAAAAAATCATTGTTGCAAAAAAGGATGTTCAAAAAGCGACGGCCATACCGAAAGGGACAGGACCTGTTGATATCTCAAACTCGAAACAAGAACCGGTTACTGAAACATCCTCGACAGTCAAGAAAACCAAAGTGGCGGAAATCAGCGATTTATATAACCCTGAAGGAAAGCTGAATCCATTTGAACCACTTTTTAAAAAAGAACGTGTTTCGCTGGCTGTTGGGAAGAATAAAATCAAAAGGCGTAAGCCCCTCACGCCCCTTGAAAGGGTAAACCTAAGCCAGCTAAGCCTTGTGGGAATAATACGTGCTCCGAGCGGCAACAGAGCGTTGGTTCAGGAATCTTCCGGAAAAGGGTATGTTGTAAAAAAGGGAACGTATATCGGAACAAATTCGGGTAAAATTGTACAGATATTAAAGGACAGGATCATTATTGAAGAAGAGAGTGAAGATATTTCCGGCAAAGTTGCTATCATAAAAAAACCACTTAAACTTCAGAAACCTCCTGGAGAATAGCATGAATTGTGAGATAAAAAAATCGATAAAATTGAGATTATTATCCTCTTTTTTGGTAATTTTACTGCCCATGTATATCGGGTGTGCTTCAAATACCAAGGCCGTTAAAGAAACCAAAAAACTTACCGCTGAATCTTCTGCTCCAAAGCTTATCACCCAAATAAGTGCGATGGAAGATTCCGAAACAAGCAACGTACGAGTTGGCGGAAATCAACCGCTGACCTATACATCCGTTAAACAATCTTCCCCTCTTGGCGTTCTGCTTTATTTCCCTGAAACAGACGTTGACAATATCGATACGAACTACCATCCGGAAAGTGATGTTGTTGCCTCAATCAACGCTTCAGAATTAACCGCCAAAGGTCAAACAACCCGTATCGAAATTCTATTAAAAGAAGATGCTTCTTATGAAGTCAATCGTGAAGACAACGACCTGATCATATCATTTAAAAAACCGGCCATTTCTACACAGAATTTGGCAAAAACAGAAAAGTCGAGTGTTGAATTAAATAATAGTGCCAAAAAACCCGTCACGGTTACCCAAAAGAGTTCACCCGTTAAAACCTCAACCTCTAAAGCTTCCCAATTACAAGCCAATGAAAAAAAGCCTGGCTGGGTGAATCGAATCGATTTTTCAAGTGAAAGGGAAGGTAAATCAACGATTATTATTGGAACGACAAATCCAGCCAAATATGACTTAAAAAAGATCAATGAAAAAAAGCTGTTGCTTCAACTTTATGACACTATGTTACCGGATTATCGCAAGCGGCCATTAATTACCACACGTTTTGAAAGCGCTGTGGATCGCATCATACCCTTTCAAACATCTGCCATGAAAGACAACGCCGGATTTATTATCGAACTGCGCGAATCCGTGCCTTATTTTATCGAACAGACGGACAATCTACTTGTCTTTCATTTTGAAGCATCTTCAATCTCCCCCAAACCGCTGGATAAAGCCAAACTTCCGCCCTGGGAGAAAGTCATCACTCAGACGGTTGCACAAACAGAACCCACAGGACCTGAACTCCCTGCAAAGAAAAAAGTTAGAACTAAAATGGGGGAATATACCGGTGAAAAAGTAGCGCTCAATTTTTTTGAAACCGACATCAAAAATGTGTTTCGCATTTTAATGGATGTCAGCGGAGAAAATTTCGCCATTGATAAAGATGTTTCCGGACAGGTGACGTTATCGTTTGACAAGCCCGTGCCTTGGGATCAAGTCCTTGATTTGGTTCTCAAAATGAATCGTCTCGGGATGGTTTACGAAGGAGATATCGTTCGCATTGCCACCCTTAAAACATTAAGAGAGGAAGAAGAGGAACGCCAAGAAATGTTGGCCGCAGCACAAAAGGCCAAGGAACAGAAAAAAGCGCTTTCACCATTGATAACGGAATACATCCCCGTCAGCTATGCAAATGCAAAAAATGATGTGGCGCCTCATATCGTAACAACTCAAGGACGCGGCAGCATTACCGTTGACGCAAGAAACAATCAAATTATCATTACGGACATTGCTGATAAAGTCAAAAAGGCTAAACAAACCATAAGAGAAATCGATAAGGTCACACCCCAGGTGATGATTGAAGCCAGGATTGTCGAAGCCACCGATACCTTTACCAGGGAAATCGGAACGTCATGGTCGATCTCAGGCACCAGAACAGACGGCAGCTTGGGGGGAACGCTGGGTTACGATATGAGTGCAACAAATCCGCCAACAACCAGTCTCGGCGCAATCGGATTTACATTTTCAAGACTGATCGGCAACACATTCCGCGTGGTGGATGCAAGGCTGGCTGCATCGGAATCTGAAGGAGACGTTAAGATCATATCCGCTCCAAAAATATTAACCCTTGACAATAAACCCGCAAAGATCAAACAGGGACTGGCTTATCCGTATAACAAGCTGGACGCGGACGGCAACACGACAACTGAGTTTAAAGACATCGCCCTAGAACTGGAAGTTACCCCGCATATTACGCCGGATGACCGCGTCACAATGAAAATTGTCATAAAAAATAATGAAATCGGCGCTGTTATTAACAATCAGATATCATTCACCACCAAAGAGGCCTATACCGAACTGCTGGTGGACGATGGAGAGACCATCGTTATCGGCGGAATTAGAAAAACAACTAAAAAAGTTGATAATAAAGGCCTTCCGTATTTAAGAAAGATACCGGTTCTTGGCTGGTTATTTAAAACAAAAAAGGATGAAGATTCCGGCGAAGAGCTGCTGATATTTATCACTCCCAGAGTCGTTCAGCTGTCACAAGTCAATGCCATGGGTAATTGATGTGCTGTGTCGTTTTTCATTGTTTTAATATCGCTTTATTCGCCGGGTTGCCTTTTCCGCTTCCTTGGCCATGGCAGTGTCGGGAGCAAGCTCGATGACTTTATGATATGCATCAAGGGCTTTTTCATAGTCGTGTGATAACACATAAACCTTGGCGAGATCGTCATACAATAGCGCAATCATCGGATAATCTTTAACCGCTTTTTCAAGAATCTCTTTAGCCTCGCCAATCCTTCCCATGGCAATATACGTAAGACCAAGACCACGTTGCGCATTAACAAATTTTGGTTCTATATCAAGAGCCTTGAGATAGTATGTTTCTGAAAGCGAATATTTTTTTTTGTTATAGTATGCCCACCCCAAATTTGCCATCGCCATATAAGGTGTCGCATATAGCATATTTTCCGACACCTCTTTGAAATATTTAATGGCAGTATCCCATTCCTTTTTATCGAGATAAACAGTTCCTAAATTATTTTTTGCAGGCGCGTAATCCGGTTTAAGTTCCAAAGCCTTTTTGAAATGTTCGGCCGCAAGGTCCAGCCTTTTTTTGGCTTTATAGGTCAAACCAAGATCATTTTGAAGAAAGGGATCGTCCGGATAAAGGGCTTGGGCTTTCAATAATTCCCTCAATGCCGAAGTATAATCCCCCTGTTTATAGTATACTTCTCCAAGGTTCCTTAGTGCCTCGCCCTGCTTTTTTTTCACTTCCATATTTGCTGTGGCGCACGAAACAACATAAAACGCCATCATCACCAAGACTGTCCAGTCTAACCGATGTCTACTCATCTTTTTTACCTTGAAGGTTAATCCGAATGGTTCTTATATCATTATCTGTTAAAAAGTGAATGACCCCATGATTCAACGGAGCAAGTGTTAGAAGGACCTTTGACGTACCTTCACGGTCCGTTAAAAAACCTGAGATGGTCAGCCGGGTGTTATAATCAGCCGGTCTTTTAGCCGCCAGAAATGTCGGATTTTTTATAAAAGAAGCATTCATCGCTCCGAGAAGTTTCTGAATGATATCATCCAGGCTGTCAGTATTTTTTACCTGTATGATAGAATAACCGCTTTTTTTGATGGCATCAATCGCATCGCCATAAAAATTTCCAAAGTCGATATAAAATGTGTCGTCGTTACTTTTGGTGGCAAGGTTTGAAGTCGCATCAATCTGAATGCCTGCATACTGAAAAGAAATGTTTTGATTGGGAGAATATTGATATCCCATTACCATTAGCAAATCCTTTACAAAAGTTTCATGATCAGAAGCGTCGATGCTGTCCAGGTTCTTGTCTGCGATATTGAAGCGGGACACATTCGATTTCGGTGCCTTATCATGTTTACCGATGAGAATTTCTTTGGTGATAATATTATTTTGGTCCAGATAGCGAACGATTGATTGCGGTGTCCGCTCTTTTAAATCATCGATAATCGTTATGCAAAGGTGACGTATGGCTTCACCTTGCTTACTGGGTTTTTCGATAATCCATCTTCCTTGAACTTCAACATCTACACCACGATCTGAAAATGACAAACGGTGTTTTATAACATCTCCTTCAAGTTTTCCAAAAACTCTATTAAAAACCTCTTCCACGGAATCGTCCTGAGCGATGTTTACTATAAGTACATCTTTCCAAAAAGATTTGAGCATCTGAATATCAGGGTCTTGGTTTTCATCACCTGTGGTAAAAAAAACTCGTTTCCCATCTTCAAGCTTTATAAAAGGCGTCTGCGAAAGATCCACTTTATAATCTTTTTGTCCAGGCCTGGGAAGGTAGTAGTTGCCTTTATTAAAGAGTTTGGCATCTAATACCGAAGCAACTTTTGACAGTGAAGAATTTGACATTTCCTTTCCGATATTTGCTTCAGAAGACAACGATATTTTCTCATCAAACGCCACCGAGCTGTCAAGATGGACACTTTCAGGGCTCTGATGAATGGCCTCGCTATCGAGAGAGGTCTGGGACGGTGCCTGGGTTTGAATTTTCGGATCAGGTAAGCGGACCATCTGCCCTGCATAAATGAGATTCAGGTTTTCAATCTGGGGATTCATCAACCGGAACAACTTTTCGCCTTTTTGATATGATGGCGTGCCGTAATCTCCGTATTTTTCAGAAATAAGAATGGATACGCAATCTCCTTTTTTAACGCGATAGTCTGTTGAATGTTTTATTGCATCATCGGGTGAGGTGACATTGGTTAAATATGGGATTGTAACAACGCCTGAAGATTGTTCGGACAACTCATCTTGGTCGACTTTTTTTAAAGGAATAACGATATGCTGTCCGGGACGAATCCTGTCTATGTCCTGGATGTGCGGATTTAATCGTTTGAATATCCGTAAAAATTCCGGAAAATCCCTGTTTGAAATTTCTCCTTTTTTCCGAAAGAGTTTAAATACCCAATCATCTTTTTTAACAACATATGGATCACATAATATGTTCCAGCCCCTATCGTAACGAATAACATAACTTTTGTAAAAAAAAGCAGCATAAGCACAAGAAAAGGTCATCATACACACAACAGTGATGATCACAAAAATGGTTACTGAACGTATTCCTTTTATTTTCATGCTTTAGGAACCTTTTTGAGACGCAAACGTTTTGCGATCTCTTTTGATGTTTGTTCCACAAACAGATCAAAATCATCGCCTTGTAATGGTTTACCCGGGGCAGGGACTTTTGTCAGACGCTCTGGATGGATATAAACGGGTGCATTGATGAGTTCCGGATTTGAAGATATTTTGAATTCGGATGGAAGACTTTTTTCAAAATATTTTTCTTGAAAACCCGAAAACTTAATGGCATGGGCTGTTGAATCGACGATAGCAATATCGTTTTCCCCGACGATTCGCTGTCTTCGGGCCTCAACCAATCCGGCAAGAGATTCGCCACCGTGTGTACATGCAATATGTCCGTTTCTATTGGCCCAAAGCTCCCAGTCCATGATAGACTGTTCGCTGACCTCTACAAAAAAAACATTCTGCTTTTCCGACATACGGTTATACACATCAACCAGCTGGATGACCCTTGGCATTGAAACAGGGTTGCCGATCATTGCCGCTTGAGCAACGCTGGGTTTGACGATAACCGGCTCAAATTTCCGTTTTGCTGCATCCGGTTCAAGATAATATCGGTAGACCGGGTTGGCATGTTCGGATTGAACCCCTATGATTTTCGGTAAAGAAGCAATGATGTCGGTCTCATAAAACTTCAAGAACCCGTTCATCACAGCGGTTATATTGCCGGCGTTACCGATGGGTACAACGACCACTCGATTTTTCATGTCGTATTCAAACGCCTGTGCAATCTCGTATGAATAAGACTCCTGTCCAAGTATTCGCCATGCATTTTTAGAATTGAGTAACGCGACATTGTAGTTTTCAGAAAGCGCTTCAACAACCTTCATGCAATCGTCAAAAACACCTGGAATCTCAAACACAAAAGCACCGCTTCCCAGGGGCTGAGACAGCTGCTGAGGGGTTACTTTCTTGTGGGGAAGAAGCACTGCCGATTTAACATCCGGTTGAATAAAGGATGCATATAAAGCAGCGGAAGCAGAGGTGTCGCCGGTAGAAGCACATATAGCCAGAACATCCGAAACATGACCTTTTCGAACCAAACAGTTGATATAACTCAAGGCACTGGCCATACCCCGATCCTTAAATGAAGCACTGGGATTCTGGCCGTCATTTTTAAAGTAGAATCTAAGGCCAACTTTCTTTTGCAAAAAGTTATTGGCTTCAATAACAGGGGTATGACCTTCTCCCAGACAGATGACCGTATCCAGCGGAATTATTGGCCCGATGAATTCATGATAAAGATATATCCCTTTGAGTGCGGGGATGGTGAGCATTTTACGATAATCAAATATCTTTCGCCATATGTTTCCCGGAATCTTTTTTAAATTTTCAAATTTCAAATCATAAATCAAAAGTACTTGCTTACAATCCGGACAGGTATAAAGCAACTTTTCAATACCATACTCTTTGCCGCACCCTAAACATCGATAAATCAATTCGCCATCATGGTTGGGAAGTATGAAAGGCTTTATCTCTTGTGGAAAGTCTTCGGGTTTCACTTTTCTATCTTCTCCATCCCCCCCATGTATGGTCTCAAGGCCTTGGGAATGAGCACAGACCCGTCAGCCTGCTGGTAATTTTCGAGCAAAGCGGCCACGGTTCGTCCAACGGCAAGACCGGATCCGTTAAGTGTATGAACAAGTTCTGTCCCTTTTTGTCCTTTTCTTTTAAATCTTATATTAGCACGTCTGGCCTGAAAACTCTCAAAATTACTGCATGAGGAAATCTCTCTGTAAACACCTTGTGCGGGCATCCATACTTCAATATCATAGGTTTTTGCCGCGGAAAAACCAAGGTCTCCGGTACACAGATTGATCACCTGATACGGAATTTCGAGATAATTTAAAATGGCTACTGCATTTTTTAAAAGCGTCTCGAGTTCATCATAAGAAGTTTCAGGTTTACTAAATTTGACCAATTCAACTTTGTTAAACTGGTGCTGTCGGATAAGTCCCCTTGTATCCTTTCCGTAAGACCCCGCTTCAGATCGAAAACAAGGGGTACAGGCTGTATAGAGAATCGGCAGTAGGTCTTCATCCAGAACTTCGCCTTTATGGATATTGGTCACCGGAACTTCGGCAGTGGGCACCAGGAAATAATCCCATCCTTGAAGCTTAAAAAGGTCTTCCTCAAATTTAGGCAGCTGGCCGGTGCCTGTCATGCTGTCTCGATTGACAATAAAAGGCGGCAGTATTTCTTTATAACCGTGCTCCGTGGTATGAATATCAAGCATAAAATTGATGAGCGCCCTTTCCAACCGAGCACCAGGCCCTAAATATAGGGGAAAACGTGCACCGGTGATTTTGGAGGCGGTTTCAAAATCAAGAATTTTGAGCTTTTCACCTAAAATCCAGTGAGGCTGTGGTTCAAAATCGAAATTAGGCACATCACCCATCTTGTTAATAACAGGGTTTTCGGAACTATCTTTGCCTATGGGCACTGAATGATGCGGTAAATTCGGTATCCTTAATAGAATATGGTTTATCTTATCTTCATTTTCGGATAAATCTTGATCCAGCACCTTGATCCTGTCAGCAACCTGGCGCATCTCAGCCACAAGATCATCTGCGTCTTCTTTGTTTCTCTTCATGGCTGCGATCTGTTCGGTCACAACATTTCTGCGATGCCTTAAGTCTTCTATCTCAAGCAAAAGGGATTTTCGTTGGGTATCACAATGTATAAAACTTTCCAGATCTGCTGTTTCACCTCTGTTTTCAAGTGATGTTTCAATTTGTTTAAGGTTTTGTCTTACAAATTTAAGTTCCAGCATAACAGTCCCCATATTCTTCTAATACGCATCTGATTTCCAAGCTTCAAATTGCAGTCGTTCACGATCAAAAAAGATTATTGATCCGTATCATGAGCATGTTATATAGTCAATGATTATTGCGAGTTGACATTACTCCCCAAGTTTGTATATTATAAAATAATTTCAAAATATTCGAGCGGGAGAGAATACCTATGGATGAAATTCGACAAACAAAAGATGACATTCGTGGTAACATTGAAAAAACACTTGCGGCCCTTTCAGACAAAGAGATTAAAAATAAAACCCATAAAGTAGAAAAACGACTCTTTGAATTTGCCAATTTTCTGGAAGCTAACATTGTTTTACTTTACATTAACAGTCACTGTGAAGTGAATAGCCTGAAGATAATAAAGAGATGTTTAAACTTCAAAAAAATAGTCATTCTTCCTGCTTTTGTTCCAACAAAATATGAAATGAAATTGTTGAAAATCGATGACCTTGATACAGATTTAACTCTCGGGCCAAGGAACATATTGGAGCCGAATCCTAGCCAATGTAACATTGTACCCATTGAATGCATCGACATTGCCATCATTCCCGGTGTTGCTTTCGACGAAAAGGGGGGAAGAATAGGATCAGGCGATGGATATTATGACCGGCTTATTCCAAAACTGCCAATTACCACAAGAAAGGTTGCTCTGACATTTGAAGACCAGATCGTTCCTCAAATACAAATGGAAGCCCATGATCGGCATGTGGATATTATTATAACAGAAAAACGAATCATATATAAAATATAGACATGGCTTTATGATGTTTAGCGATCGCGTCCAAAAGACAGATTTTACCTTTTCGCCTGCGGACAAGATTTTTTTTGGCCTGAGCCACCAAAAGTTTTTTAGCTATATCGGGGTGCAAAACTTAAGTGATAACCATTAAACCCTATCTGGCTGTTGGATTCAATATTTTTTCCAGCTTCTTAAGATTCTCTTCCTCCCCCACAGCAATAACGGTATCGCCGCTTTCGATAACGGCCTCAAAAGACGGGTTAAACAGCATACTGTCATCTGATTTTTTTATGGCAATGATGATCAAATTAAACCGCTGTCGGATACCTGAATCTTTAAGCATAACATTGACAAGTTCCGAGGAAGGGCTTACCGGTATCTCTTCCATTTGAATATCTTTACGTTTTTGAGCAAACGCAAGATTCAGAAAGTTTGTCACTGTTGGACGAATGATCCGCTGGGCCATGCTCACAGCACCCATGTCATAGGGCAACTCCACCCGGTTGGCACCTGCAGCCATTAGTTTGGGTTTTGACTCGTTGTGAGACGCATTTGACATAATATAAAGATCAGGGTTAAGCTGCCTGGCGGTCAGTACTAGAAAAACATTATCCGTATCCGTAGCTAGAACAGCGATTAAACCTTTTGCGTATCGTATTCCGGCTTTAATCAAATTGGTTTCATCCCCAGCATCACCCGATATATAGAGCATTTTATCCTCAACCATTACCGGTATGAGCTCTTTATCTTTTTCAATAACAACAAGATCAACCGCCTTTTTTGTTAGCATGGTGCAAAGGGTTTTTCCGATTCGCCCGTACCCACAAACAATATAATGATTTTTTAATCGATCAATCTTTTTATCCAAGCTTCTCCTCCCTAATATGGTTCTGATTTGGCCTTCGACCATAAACTGGACAACGGCACCGGCAATATACAAAAAATAAACCACACCGATGATGATAAACAAAATTGTGAATAACCGCCCCAGGTTGCTTAATTTGTGCACTTCACCATATCCCACCGTGGTAAGCGTTGTGACGGACATATACAGGGCATCTAAAAAATCCCATTTTTCGATGGCCATATATCCACTAACACCAAGCAATATAACGAGTATCAAAAGCAAAATACACAATTTGAGATGTTTTATACTCTTCATGGGGTTGGTTTGTCCGATCCGATTCAGAAGTTATTCAATATTTTAATATAAAATCAAGCACTTTATTCATCTTTGATTTCAGACTCTAAATTCTTGACGCAGTTCCTGTGATTTGATAGGAAACTCTGATATCACAACTCAGCCATTACTACAACAATACCAGACAAATATTCGCATTAGAAGAACATGCTGATCCAAAAGTTCGACTTTTGAGGTTATCATCAATGTTCTTAGGGAAGATAGAGACGTTATATTTTGGATGACAACGCCATAAAATACGAGCGCCAGCGTCAAAATATGGTCAGAAGGCAGATTGAAGCTCGAGGCGTCACTGACCCAAAAGTCCTGGCAACCATGAAAAAGGTGCCTCGACACCTTTTTGTTAGTGATGCTTTAAGAGATCAGGCCTATGGTGATTTTCCGCTTCCCATCGGAGAACAGCAGACCATCTCACAACCGTATATCGTCGCCGAGATGACTCAGGCACTGCAACCCGGACAAGACGACCGAATACTTGAAATTGGAACAGGATCAGGATATCAGGCTGCAATTTTAGCTGAGATTGTGTTTCGCGTTTATACCATTGAAAAAATTTATCCGCTCTACACTAAATCCCGCAAGCTTTTCGATAAACTTCATTATCATAATATTGTCACCAAGTATTCTGACGGCACTGCGGGCTGGGAAGACGAAAGCCCCTTTGACGGAATTATTGTTACCGCCGGTTCACCCGGCATTCCCGAACCCCTCGTAAGCCAGCTTGCTGTTGGTGGCCGTATGGTCATCCCCGTGGGAGATCAGTATTCCCAGGAGCTCATTAAACTTTATAAGGATGAACATGGAATCCGCAAGACGAATTTGGGGGGATGCAGATTTGTCAAACTTGTGGGTGAATATGGATGGAGAGTGTAATCAATGCTTCGTCGTTTATATGACTGGGTGCTTCACTGGGCCGAAACACCTTATGGATCCTGGGCTTTGTTTTTTCTGGCCTTTAGCGAATCCTCTTTTTTCCCCATACCGCCGGATATTCTTCTTATCGCGCTGGCGGTTTCCATACCCAAAAAATCACTGAAATATGCATTGATTTGCTCAGCGGGATCCGTTCTTGGAGGGTGTTTCGGTTATCTTATCGGTTGGCAGTTTATGGCGTCAATCGGCACCCGTATCGTCGATTTTTACGGTCTCACTGCAAAAGTTGAATATATTGAAGTGCTATACAATAAATACGATGCATGGGCCGTAGGAATAGCAGGATTCACGCCCATACCCTATAAGGTCTTTACCATCGCCGCCGGCGCCTTTAAAATTAATTTTTCGGTATTCGTTATGGCATCTTTGGTGTCTCGCTCTGCGCGTTTTTTTCTTGTGGGAGGGCTAATTTACATTTTCGGCCCAGGCATTCAGGCCTTTATCGATAAATATTTCAACATTCTTGCCACGGTATTCACGGTACTCTTAATAGCGGGTTTTGTAATTATCAAATATCTATTATAGATTTAATTTCTCACACCCAATATTGCTAAAAAGCCCTTGAGTCAGTGCGTAGAAATATGCCATTTCCAGATGAAAACCATTTAGTGCCTATTCAGAAATAAGATATTTTGTTCCAGATCGAGGCATGCGAAAAAATTAACCACCCCGACGGGAAATCTATCGGGACAGGCAGGCATATAGTTGATATTCCGAGGATTAATTTTTGAGCATAACGAAGAGACTTGTCCGACTCAGGCGGATTGGACAAAATAGCCATTTCTGGTTAGGTACTATTTAAGTCGTCTGACCTGGTCCAGCGTTCGGATTCCAAAGCTGTTTGAAGAAAGAAACGGTGAAGATACATAAGCAAGATGATTAAGAAGTTCTTTCATTAAAAAATTAATTTTTTCAAAACGCTTTTTGTCAGAAAATATTTCCTCAGATGATTGAATAAAAGGCCCCTCTGTGATGTTATCTTGACAATTGTCGACTAAATCCTTTGCACTTTGTTCCATAGTTTCGAGGTGAAACTGTAATGCCACAACATGATCATCATAGATAAAACCCTGATTCTCACAAGCTTCGCTTTTGGCGATGTGGATTGCGCCTGTGGGGATATCGAACGTGTCTCCATGCCAGTGGAAAGCATCGATTTCCACTGGAAGGAAATCCGCAAGCCGTGTTTGGGCTGTTTCAGGGGTTTTTTGAATGGGAAACCATCCAATTTCTTGGTGTTTGTTGGAATAAATTTTTGCACCCAAAACATCGGCGATCAATTGGGCACCAAGACAAATTCCCAGAACGATTTTTCCTTGTACCACGGCCTGTTCAATGTATTTTTTTTCAGCACTAAGCCAAGGGTAGTTGTCCTCTTCGTAAATGCCCATTGGGCCGCCCAAAACGATCAGCCAATCGATATCATCGAGATTCGGAAACGGGTCTTTGTCAAACAACCGTGTTGATGTAATGTTATACGCCATCTCTTTTGCCCACGGCTCGATACTGCCAAGGCCTTCAAATGAAACATGCTGAAAATAATGTAAACGCATGATGGTTTCCTTTTAGACATAAAAACACCCGACTTAAAAATTAAAGCTTCTTATAAAAACATGTTATATTGTCAAGTCGTTTGTTAAATTAAAATAGCAACCGCGAAGACAAAGTTTAGCCGAGCGAAGGAATTGTTTTATATTGACAATGAATACCACATCGTAGTAAAAAAATAAACATTATTCATGGATATTAAAACTTTGGAGACACACCAATGGAAAAGAATATTAAAACAATTGATCCTTCCTGCCGAATCGATGCGGAATCTTTGAGCAAATTAAAACAACAACTTCCCGATGTTGCCGAAAGCATTATCGACAGCTGCTACGACAAAGAGAGTTTTACCCATATCGACTACGAGCCGATTCCTGCTGAGGGGTACGTAGTGGATGTTATAAATAAATTGAGAGAAATCCTTTTTCCGGGATATTTTACACGGGATAAAATCGATCCGGTCAACTTGAAATACTACATGGGGCAAGCAGTTTCGGAGTTATTTGACATGCTTTCAATCCAGATCGCCCACAGTATTCGACACGATTGTTTCAGATACGATCTACCTTGCACCGAATGCGATGAACAAGGACAAAAAATGGCCATTGCTCTTTTGGGGTCGATTCCATCCATCAGAAAAACGCTGGCAACGGATGTTCGGGCCGTATATGAAGGAGATCCCGCAGCCAAAAGCCATGATGAAATTATTTTCAGCTATCCCGGGATCTTTGCCATGACCGTATTTCGGGTGGCCCATAAGCTTTTTGAACTTAAAGTTCCGCTTCTGCCCCGCATCATGACGGAACATGCTCACAGCTTAACCGGCATCGATATTCACCCCGGCGCCGATATCGGAGAAAGTTTTGTGATCGATCATGGAACCGGCGTAGTGATCGGAGAAACCACCGTTATCGGCGAAAATGTTCGAATCTATCAAGGCGTCACCCTTGGCGCCCTTTCACTGCCAAAAGATGCCGGGGAGCGGCTGAGGGGCAAAAAACGCCATCCAACCATTGAAGACGATGTGATTGTGTATTCGGGTGCAACAATTCTGGGAGGCGATACCGTTATTGGTGCGCGTTCCGTCATCGGAGGAAATGTCTGGATTACCCAATCGGTGCCGCCGGATACCAAGGTGATTATGGAAACACCAAAGCTGGTTTATCGGTAGTTTACGGTAAATCGGGAGTGGATTATAGCGCCGTTAAACAGAAGGGTTGGCTTGACTGCTTGTTTCGAACCCTTTTTGTAACGCTCTTCGGGTCTCTAGGCGAGCCTTTAATTTGGGAAACTGATCCATGTCGGTATGCGGCAGAAAAAGAGCCGCCACATAATGGTCCATAAAAGACGGGGTCTCTGACAGTTCGAAATTTGTCATCCGTTTGGTAACCTCAACAACGTCCTTTCTGATACGGTTGGTCAGACAGCTCATCTTTGCACCCATCAAAGATCCATTGCCGATAAACCGAATCTGATTCGGATCGATTTCCGGCAATAGACCGATCACCATCGCCTTTTCAAGATCCACATAACTGCCAAACCCGCCTGCCAGATAAATGCGGTCAATGTCTTGCATCTTTAGCCCCACTTCCTCGAGAAGGGTCATGCAACCGCTGTATATCGCCCCCTTTGCCCTGATTAGATTATCAAAGTCCGGTTCTGTGAGGGTAATATCCCGGTCGATCTGGGTTTCATTCTTCCAGGCCAGCACATATTCATAAATACCGTCGGTTTGCCGTATGCGAGATGTATTGAGATCGCGATTGAATTTACCCCGGTTATCGATAACACCCATTTCAAACATGGTGGCTGCAATGATAATGAGTCCGGAACCGCAGATACCTTTGGGTCTGACATTACCAATGGTGATATTCATCGGTTCAAACGATACAGGATCCATGGAAAAATCCTCGATGGCGCCTTTGGCGGCCCGCATACCGAATTTAACCCCGCCTCCCTCAAATGCCGGACCAGCGGAACAAGAGGCACAGGCCAGCCAATCTTTATTTCCAATGACAATTTCGGCATTGGTTCCGATATCCATAAATAGCGTCAGTTCTTGTGTGCGATACATTCCTGATCCCATGACACCCGCCACGATATCACCGCCCACATAACTTGAAATCGCCGGATACACCAAGGCCGTTACATGATCTCCCAAGTTAAGCCCCAGATCGATGGCCTTGATGGGCGGATAGAGGGTCGAGGCGGGAACATAGGGTGAAAGCCGGATGTGTTTGGGATTGACCTTCAGCATGAGCTGCGTCATTGTTGTATTTCCTGCCATGGTAATCGTTGAAATTTCATCTGGATCGATCCGTGTTTTTTTTACCATTTTTTTGATTAATTTGTTGATGGTTGAAACGACCACTTCATGAAGCTTATCAAGACCGCCAGGTTTTCCCGCATAAACAATTCGACTGATAATATCTTCGCCGTAACTGATCTGTCCGTTATAGTCGCCAAACTGAGCCAGAGCATCGCCGGTTATGAGATCAACCAGTTGCGTGTACACGGTTGTTGTTCCGATGTCCACGGCAATGGCATAGTTCCGGTCGGTGGTATCCCCGGGCTGAATATGTATGATATGCGTCTTTCTTCCGGATTGCACCGGTCGGGCAAGCGTGGCCGTTACTTTGAAATCGCCTTGTCTTAATATATCGGAAATTTTCCGGATCACCGGAAGTTCAACCACCAGACGATGTTCATCGTGTTTTGCTTTTAAAAAAGAAATCAATCTTGTGACATCCGGAAGATTATCCTGAGAAGTCGGTTCTGGAAGTTCGAGATATTTTTTTTCCACCGGAGGCATGAAAAGGCCTCTATCCTTTAGTTCTTCGAGATTCATTTCCCAGATGCCGGCAGTCTTTCGAGGCATTTTTTGTAAGTTGAGCACGCCGGCATCAACTTCTGACTCGATGGGAATGCGCACCACAAGATCACTTAAAACATCGGACAGACATGCCTGCCGGTACCCTTTTTCAATGTCTTTTTTATCCAATTTTTCTGTTATGCCGCCGCCAACATTTCCATCTTCGATAATAACGCGGCATTTCCCGCAAACGCCTTCTCCACCGCAGGATGCATTAATATGAACCCCGGCTTCCATGGCGGCGCGGATCAGATTTTCCCCCTTAATAACGGATATTTTAATATTATGCGGCAGAAATAATATGTTATATTTATTCATTTTTCTATGAGTCCAGCCTTTCAAGAAGATGATAAAAAAGATCTGAAATATAAACGATACCGATGGCTTTATCCCCGTCTAATACGGGTATTCGACGAACATGTTTTTTAATCATGACATCCAATATCATCATTAAATGGGTTTCCGGTTTGACGGTGATCACATCGGTAGTCATAATATCTCCAACAAGTACCGATTGGGCTTTTTTACAAGCGTTGTCAACCAGTCCCTTGATATCAATATCTTCCATCATTCCCCAAATGTGGATATGCTTGGGGCGTATGAACAAAAGAATATCATACATGGAAATCATCCCGATCAAACGCCCGGCATCGTCCGTAACCATCATTCCGAAAACTTTTTTTTGCTCTTTTTCACTGGCTTTCCTGAACATCCTTACGGCTTCGCTAATCGCGATGCCGGGACGAAGTGTATTAAATTTTGTGTACATTACATCCTTGGCCGTTGTCTTCATTATTCTCTCTGTCGTGTATGATTAGGTTATTCGTCCCATGTGATGTTTATACGTAACCGTTTCGCTCTCTTAAACAAACCATTTACAAATGCGATTTGAGAGTCACTAAATTTTGGACAATAAACTGAAATGTTATATAAAAATGAAGTCTCCCCGCCCTAAAGGACGGGGCTTGCGGGGAGCATGCCGGTCAAAGGGGCTAAATTTTCTCCATCGCCCCGTATGCAGCTTGTATTCTATCCCGAAGTAAAAAACAAAGTCTTTCCATTAGATTAAATCCAAGCTCTGCGTTGCCGATCATTATCCGCCTTAATGCAGCCCCTTTTATGCCGACAACCTTTGTCGGCTGTTTACAAACCGCCGAAGACATGAGGATGTGGGGCATATCCAAGAGTGTTGACCAGCACCCCAAGACTCTACCTTTTCCAAGGACTTCGATGACGACATTACCTTTGTGGACACCCAAATCCACCGTTCTTTCCAGATATATCTGTCCCTCGGCAATAATATAAATATGCTCTCCGTAATCCCCTTGCCGAAAAACATATTCTCCATTTTGAAATGTCATCATCTGGCCGAGGTTCGAGATTTCAGACAATTCATGTGTTTCCAGCAACTCAAAAAACTCGCAGCTTCTCAACGTATGTTCCATTTCCATACGGATCACCTTACTTCTTTTTCACATTTTATCTCAACGAAAAAAGTTACTACCTTCATATTTTACATTTTCATTTAATAATAATATATTCTGATAGCCTGTATGGAATTGTCAAGCATGCCGTATGCATCACTATCGTGTGGCCCGAATATCTCATGCTTTAAGGACGGACATTCCTTTTGTCAGCTCCAATAAAACCCCAAGACCATCCTTGACTTCAGGGTTTCCCATGGCCCACAGCAACCCCCATGCACCCGCAGGTTTTGCCCGTGAAAGATCCACCCGTGACGGAACCTCGGCTGCTCTGTCCAACAATTCCAATGCCTCAGGAGTGGTCAGTTTCTTGAAAATGCCAAGAAGCTTTACCAGCCCGTCTCCGATTTGTGCCATGTCTTCAGCCGTGTATGTTTCAGCTGTTTTTTTAATGATTTCCAAAGAAGATCTTAAGAGGGTAAATACACCTTTCTTCTCCAGGTCATCCATATAAAAAATCATTTGTGGAACCGTGGATTTGAGTAAAGGCTCTGCTATCAAAAAAAAATCAATAATATTTTTTAATTGATCCATAGAATAGGTCAGATTTCGGACATTTCTCAAGGCCTTTTTAATGAGAAACAGCAGATCTTCCAACTGAAAATCAGCCTCAATCTCGGCAAGTTCAACAATAAGGGCCTTGACCGCTTCATTGACCCGGGGGGCTAATTCTTCTTTGAGTTCGCTGATGGATCTGGCAGAATCGGAAAGCGGTGCAATCTCTTTTTCCAGCTGTTTGAGTTGATTTAAGATGATTTCTTCATGATTCATGGCCATCACCTCCTTTATGCCACTTTTCGTAATTTTCCGGCAATGTTCATTTGCGGTTCCAGCGGCAGGTCAAGGCCTTTCATCATCAGGTTCCAGTACACCCACCGAAACATCATTTTTCCCCAGTGGTTGTTTAAGCTCTCCTGCAGCAGGGAAAAAGGCCCCATTCCGGGAAATGGAAATTTGCCGGGCAACGGCTCCACATCGTAATTAAAATCAAGAAGAATAGCCTTTTCAAATCCAGATGCCAGAAAACAGGTGGCATGGCCGTCAAAGGTGGGCTTGGCTTCGTGGCCGTCGATTTCACGAATCAGGTTCTCAACCAGTGTATAGGCTTGGTAATGGGCTACGGAACCGGCTTTTGACGTAGGCACATTGGTGGTGTCGCCAACCACAAATACCCGATCGATCTTTTCAGCCTTTAGGGTGTGGTTGTCCGTGGGCACAAACCCCACTGCATCTGAAATACCCGAATCGATCAGCGCTTTATCTCCCACATTGGGAGGAATGGCCACCAGAAGATCGTATCCAACCTTATCCCCTTTGCCGGATTCAATGGTCTTTTCATTGGCGTTGACCTGGGCCAGGTCAAAATACGGCGTCACCTTGATATTCTTCTTGGCGGCAAACTCTGCCAAAATCCCGGCGGCCACGGGTTTGGTAAACACATTGTCCAGGGGCGTGACAAATTCGAGGTCCACTTTATCCCGCACCCCATTGACCGTAAAAAACCAGTCGGCCATGAACACAAACTCCAGGGGCGCTATGGGGCATTTAAATGGAAACTCAGCAATGTTTAAAACCACCTTGCCGGAATTAAAATATTTCAGCTTTTTGTATAGTTCAAGAGAACCATCCAGTGTGTAAAAATCGAAGATGTCTTTTCGCCATCCGTCCATCATACCGTCGATTTCCTCGGGGGCAATATCACATCCCGTTGCGATGACCAACCAGTCGTAATCATATTGACCCCCTGTTTCGGTCTCCACCCGCCGTTCGTCGATGTTAATTTTGACCACGTTGTCCAGAACAAACGCGACCCCTTTGGGGATGAATTCCTTTTTGGGTTTGATGACGTCGTGTTCCGCGTAAACCCCGAACGGTATGAATAAATAACCGGCCTGGTAGTGATGCTGCTCTTTCCGATCGATAATGGTGATGTCCCATTCGGACTCCACCAGCTCTTTTCGAAGCATGTTGGCCACGATGGTGCCCCCCGCACCAGATCCTAAAATTAATATTTTTCTCATATATTCCTTCCTCTATTTTTTATAGGTTAATTAATATTTTTATGTTTCACACCCCGATTTTTTCAGAATAACATTTTGTTTTCATCGGCAAGAACTCACAAATAAAACCGCGTAAAAGCGAACAGGTCCAAGGGTATTAAAATTACACTTCGAAAATATTATAATTACTCATGATTTTTGATCATCTATATGCTGTTCGCTTTAACGCGCTCTAATTTGCACAGATAGCTTCCCGTTGAAAACGGAATCAACCTGCGGTTTACTGAAATTGTGAACGTGCGCCATTCAATAGAAACATATTTATGGAAATTGCTATAAAATTAAAATATCTGACAGCTTGAGTAGGATAGTGAGTGTATTTCAGTATTATCTTATCAGAGAAATTTAGCACAAATTCTAACTTAAAATGTGCTGCAAAAAGTGGGGGCAGTCCAGAACCTTTACATCTCTGACCTCCGCTCGATCAGGAAAGCGGAGGCCAGTTCTATATGATGACAGTGAATTATTTGTTACCGAAGATCTTTGGTGGCTTCTGCGTGTCTCCTGTAGCATTGGGAAAATCTTTGGCGACATAAGCCTTTTCGCCGGTTTCAATCAGGTGATTGGCCTCTTCCATAAAGTTGGCAAAGTGCATTTTGCACTCATAGAACCCATGCCACCAGGTGTAGTCCGGGGCCATCATCATGGTTCCCATTCGGGCACGCCGGCCCTCGTGATGCCACAGTTCATAGAACTCCACTTCGAGACGTTCGTCGAAAAATTTGGTCTTGTCCAGCAATCCTTTTTCATAAAGCTCGTCAAACTTTGCTTTGGCCGGTTTGAAGTAGATTTCGTTGTAGTCTTCCACGACTTTGTCGAATCCGTTATAAAAATCGTTGATCCAGGAATCACCATGGCAGGCTCGGCAGACATTCTTCATCTTTTCCCGTTCCACTTTCCAGTCGGTGCCTGCTGGAAAAGGTTTGAAATCCTGGGGTCGGACTGTCAGCGGTGCCTGAGTCTCCCAGGAGATGCGCTCGGTGACGTCATGGGTTCCCATGACCTTTCCGGAACCGGACATGTGACAGGCCGCACAGGTCGGTGCACGATAATCCGTTCCCGGTGTCCAGGTGCCGGGGGCGGCATTAAAATTGTATTCGTCTTTATAGGCATGGTACATCGTTCCATGCTTGGACTCATTATAAATTTCGATTTGCGGATGATCGGGTCCCAAGTGGCACTGGTCACAGGCCTCTGGCATTCTTGCTTCAGCCACCGAAAAGCGATGTCGGGTATGACATGAAGTACACGACCCTTTGCTCCCGTCAACATTCAGTCTGCCAACTCCGACATTGGGCCAGGTAGCATGATCAACAATGCCGTTTTTGTCATGCTTAATTACCGTTCCATGGCAGTTGAAGCAACCGGTCTTTCGCTCATTATCCGAATTCATGCCTTTGTTCAGCCAGGGATCCAGCTTCCATATGATCTCGAGAGTGTTGGCATGCTTACTTTTGCTGTACTGAATCGCCTCGTCGGGATGGCATCGAGAACAATCCTTCGGTGTAACGATTGCGGCGATGGGCACCTTGTACTTCTGTTCTCCGTATGGAAGGTCCTTTTGGCTGTAGTACTTCTCATGTGCTTTGGCCACATCAGTATCGCCGGGTTGAGCCAAATGGCAGTCCAGACAGGTGATGCTGGCACTGGCGTGACGGCTTCGGGCCCAGTCGTCAAAAATTCCGGGGTTGCTGGCCTTGTGGCATTCGATGCATGCTACCGCCTCGGGCGGTATGCTGCGTTCGATCCGAAACTCTTTCACTTTGGGGAAGTTCTGCTGGGCATTGACCGACAGAACGGCACCGGACAGCATCAGACCAACGGCCATCAACCCAACTAAAATGAACACTAATTTTTTCCTCATGGTTTTTCTCCTTTCGGTTAAAAAGAGATGAATCACTCTATTCATATCGGTTGATTAAAGTTTTCGCAGTCCCTTGGCTTGATAGGGAAGTCGTTGATACTGCTTGTACATGATGAACATAGTCTCACTGTGAACCAGGTCGTAATGGCAATCCACACACTTTTTTTCGTAGCCCGGGCGGGCATAGATTACCGACCGGTGTGCCAGCATGGCACCTCGCTTGCCAGGCATGGCCAGCAGATTTCTATGGCACTTCTGGCATTGGGCGTTGTCAAAAGATTCGTAGGCAGCCTCCCGGTTTTTCTTACGATCGTACTCTTTTATTAAGAAATGTTTAACAACGTCTTTGGCACCGTGATAGGTTTTGGCAAAGAAGAAATCGAATGTCTTGTGAGGAGCTGGCAGGTGACAGTCCATGCAGTCGGCCACGAATCCTTGGGCATTGTTAACATGGGTGGAGGATCGCCAGGCACGAACTGCCGGCTTGATCTCATGGCACGTGGCACAAAAATCCGGTGTAGAGGTGCGCACCATGGTATAGTAGGTCATGCTGAACAGCGGAAAAGCGATGATAACACCCAATAAAACTAGAGATGCTAATATGATGTATTTTTTCATGATATTGCTTCCGGGTTCGGGTTGTAATTATGCCGTAAAGACCAGCATAGATATAAAGGATCTCTGATAGATTTCTATGATTACATATATCAAGTATAATATTGACACCGTCAAGAAACAAAATTGTAAAAGTTGTAACAGTAAAAGAAGCTCTTTGTTTCAGGAGTGTTAGGTGGCGTGGGCAAGTTTGAAATGTTTGATTAAAAAATCAGCGACTTCCTTGATAGCTCCTAAAGAAAAAATCGGCACATCAAAAGCGATATTCGAATCGGTGATGAGAGCGATCAAATATTTATCGTTTCTACATAACGGTTCGTTTATGATCTCAGTTCTAAATATTTCTATTTTGGGATGATTACCCCGTTTATAACCCTCAGTCAATATGATGTCCATTCCGTTAAATAGAGACAACAACTCATCCGGCTTGTGATCATGCGCCACATCCATCACCATCCCGATTTGATACGGTGATGAAATAACGGTGGCCGATGCACCGGCATGTTTATGTCGCCAGCTGTCTTTTCCGGGTTTGTCCATTTCAAAACCATGGACATCGTGTTTAACGGTGCCAACCTTTAAACCTCGAGCAATGAGTTCAGGAATCAATTTTTCCAAAAAAGTCGTCTTTCCCGATCCTGAATTGCCGACAACGGAAACAAAAGGGGGGGATGTTTTTTTCTCTAGTTTTGTTATCATGTTAATATTTACAAGCTATCCTTTCTTCAAGGATTTTGATTTAAAAATATCATTGAATATTTTATCATCAGCCATCAGACATTCTTTTTTCAAACGCCGGTATTTTTCCAAAAGCGCTTTACCTTCTTTTGTCAACCGGCTTCCCGTTTTTTTGTCTGAATGAACCACCTTAGTATTTAAATGTTTTTCCGTGTACTTAATTTTACTCCATACCGCTTTGTAAGACATTTTCATCGTTTTTGCAGCCTGATTAATAGATCCTGTATTTTCTATATGTTCCAGGATCTTCATTCTCCCTTCACCGATGATGATATCGTTATTTTCGTCGACAATCCAATGGCTCGATTTTAGCTTTATTTTCAACATGATTTTTTACCGAACAATAAGGAATTCCCAATTAATTATCTTTTCCTAAAATATTGGGCCATAAAAATAAAGTTTTTTCCCCTAACGCCTAAATGATATCGATCCATAAGTCTATCTTGGTAATAAATTCCGTTTCCAATTCAGAAATTAGCAATTTTTCGCAAGATCAAGGAAATCAAGGAATTACGCGGATGCGTACAAGTGTTACGCCGCACAAGTCATTCCGAAGATTGACCCCAGAGAAATAGGCCTTGCATTTCACAGGGCAGGCGCAGAGACTTGTCCGCCTCCGGCGGATTGCGGAAAAAAGCCATTTCTGGATGGAAACTAACCGGTCTGAAACTTATATCCCACTCCGGCCACTGTAACAATATATTTCGATGTTTCGACTTCAGATTCTATTTTTTTCCGAAGCCGCTGAACGTGAACATCAACTGCACGGCTGGTCTGATACAGTTGGGAATCTCGCCATATCTGCTGCTGGATGAATTCTCTGGAAAGCACTTCACCGGGATAAGACACAAAAAGTTCCAAAAGCTCATATTCCGTCTTGGTCAGTTTAACGCTGTTTCCATCAATGGAAACGCTTCTCGATTTAAAATCTATGGTCAGATCGTTATGTTTGTAAAAGTTCTTTACCAGGCTTCTTTCCACTCTTTTAAATATAGACTTAATTCTGGCCGAAAGTTCTAAAAAATTAAACGGCTTGACCATATAATCATCCGCACCGCATTCAAGCCCCAGCACTTTGTCCGCAACGCCGTCTCGAGCAGTGAGCATGACAATCGGAAAATCGAACTCTCTTCGCATGATCTCACAGGCCTTGATCCCATCGATATCCGGTAAATTTAAATCGAGAATCACAAGGTCCGGCCGGCTGGTCTTTGCGATATGAAGGCCGATTTTCCCGTTAAATGCGGTCAGCACCTCATAGCCGTCAAGTTCAAGATTCCCTTTAATGGTCTGAACAATATCTTTCTCATCATCCACAACCAGAATACGGTATCTGTTTTTTGGGATCCCATCTGTCATGGAGCTTAACCTGTCCCTATTCTTCGGCGGAAAACAACACTGAACGTCCGCCACAGAAAATCCTTGTATTTCATAAATAACATATAATTGACATCCATTTTCTTGGTGTGCAAGAATTTTCTTATCGGTCCATAAAAACGTAACACTTTTGACGTGAAACGTACATCATTTTACATTATCTGTAAAACAATGCCAAAAAAGACAATGCCTTATCTTTACTTAAACCCGACAAATTTGACTCTGTGTATCAAATAAAGTAAGATTGTTTTGCAATTTGGATGTTTACGTTCTCCATGTTTCTTGCCTCCATAAAAACACAAACAACCAGCAACGATTAACCCGATATGCGAGGTCTAACTAGTGAAAAAAATACACCTTTCGCTTCAGATTAAATTTCTTTTGAGTATCATTCTGATTATTGTTCCGGTCCTTGGTATTATTTTTACCTGGGCTGGTATCCAGAATGAACAACAGGCCAAAGAACAAGTGTTGACTCAAGCGAGGGTACTGTCCAGGCAGGTTATTTTAACACGGCAGTGGGTCACCGACTGCGGTGGTGTCATGGTCCCTTTAGAGAGCAAAGGCGCAAAGAATACAACTTTTTTTATCGACGACAGGCTTCAAACTTCCAGAGGTTGGTATCAGCGATTTACCCCCGCAATGGTAACAAGAAAGCTGTCCCAGTATTCCTTGCAACAGGACCTGTATGGATTTCGCCTTGCCAGCTTGACGCCATTGAATCCGTCGAACATGCCGGATAGCTTTGAAAAAAAGGCATTGAATAGTTTTAAACAACAAAAGTTAAACGAATTGTTCAGGTTCGAAAAACGTAGCGGTAAACACTATTTTCAGTATATGGTGCCGCTCTATATGGAAAAGGGGTGTCTTAAATGCCATAAAGCAAAAGAAAACTCTCCAAATGCTGTGAGGGGGGGGTTGAGCATTTTCTTTCCGACAGACCAAATGAGCCTGTCCATTAAAAACAATCATCTTAAGCTGGTCGTTTATGGATCTTCCCTTATTCTCCTGACCATCTTTACTCTTTTTTTTCTGATGCGCCGCATGGTGATTAAACCCATCCAGGAAATGGAAAAGATGACCAGCGAAATCGGTAAAGGCAACCTGGATGCCCGGATAAATATCGATACGGGAGATGAATTCGAAAAACTGGGATTAGCCTTTAACCACATGGCCTTAAGACTTTCAAAAGGACGTGAATCTTTAGAAGAAAAGATTGCCCAGGCAACGCGTGAGCTTTCCGAAGCCAACAAGGAGCTGAAAACTTTGGATCAACTCAAGTCCGATTTTTTGGCCAACATGTCCCATGAACTCCGATCCCCGTTGACGGTGATACGGGGGGGAATCGACTACCTCAATCGAAAGATTAAAATAGAAGACAATCGAAATTACCTTGATATCATCGACAACGGGGATCGGAGTTCTATCCATCTGGTCTCCGATATGTTCGATTTCACCAAGATCGAAGCCAAAAAGATCGATTGGTCTTTTGAGCATGAAAACTTGACCCTATTGATTGATGAAGTAACAGAAATCATACGCCCCTTGGCCATTGAGAAAAAAATTGAACTTATCTATGAAAATCCCGGAGACATTATTGTAGAGTTTGATCTGGAACGTATCGAACAGGTCCTGGTGAATCTCATTGAAAATGCCATTAAATTTTCTGATCACAAAACAAAAATACGTATAAGCGTTCAACAAGATCCGGAATCGGTGACCGTTTCGATCAAAGACCAGGGAATCGGTATTCCTGAAAAAAATATTGAAACCATATTTGATAAATTCTCAACGGCTCCGTCCGGAAGAGACACAAAGACCGAAGGAACAGGTCTGGGACTGGCCATCTGCAAAGCCATTGTGGAGGCTCACGGTGGCAAAATCTGGGCGGAAAGCATCAGCGGTGTGTCGAGCACGTTTTATTTCGAGCTTCCGAAAAATAGACCATAGTTCGATGCTCTTACCGTCTTCAGTAAAAAATTATCAGTGGAGGATGATAGATGTTTCAAAAAAAAGATTGGAAGATGTCTTTTGTCGTGATTCTTTTGATTGTACTGCTGGGCGGTTACTATGAAAAATTGGGCGTTGAAGCGCGTACAATGGCATTGCCGTTGGCCATTTTTATTGCCGCAGGAATTATCATTGCGCGTTTAAAAAAGCTTGAATATGAAACAACTACCGCCAAAATGAATGCAAAAGAAGTGATCGTTCAAAATTTCAGTGTTATCGACAGCCACGGGAAACAGCGTGTTGCTATTTCAACAACTGCCGGTGCCGCGCTAATGCGTTTTTTTGATGAGCAAGACGTTCCTTGTGCGACTTTTGATGTGTTGAACACCGGACCGATTCTAAAACTTATGGGAAACAACGGAAGTGTTTTGATTGCATTTGATGATGAAGGCCGTCCGAATTTAACCATAAAAGATGATATGGACAAAAACATCTGGTCAGCCAGATAATAACCAATATTTTTAGGCGAAATGAAGGAGAAAGTTTATGAATTTGGAAATATTTGAAACCATGGAAGCTTCAGAGCTGAAAAAATATTTAAAATTTCTTCTCTGGCATTACCGTGTTGTTGATGCATTCTGGTTTATCTATTTAACCGAACAATTTGATCAACAGACCGCCGAACATATCAACGAAAGGGTGTGGGACCGCGTATCAGCAATGGCCGCTAAAGATCTTGTGGAACGATTTCAGATTCAAGAAAAGGGGCTTAAAGGATTTGTCAAAGCCCAAAAACTTTTCCCCTGGTGCATTCTGGTGGGATACCGGATTCAGGAAACCGACGATGAAGTGACAATTTCCGTTCCCTCCTGCCCGACGCAGGAAGCCAGGCTCAATCGCGGTTTGGGTGAATATGTATGTAAAGAAATGCACCGGAAAGAATTTAGCAGTTTTGCTCAGGTTATTGATGACCGGATAAGGGTTGAGTGCGTTTTCGCCCCTCCAGACCCTCATCCTGAAAACATGTTTTGCAAATGGCGTTTTTATATCGATTCATGAATTTACAGAACCATTTTGTTCCTTGAAAAACCGATTTCAACCAAACGATAACATTTTCAAAAATCTAAACTATTGCAAAGTTATAAATTTAACAGCATAATAACCCTAAACGGCGCTACTAAATATAAATTATGTGCCGCCGAAAGGAGGACCGATGTATTTGCCAAAAACCTATGAAGATTTTATAAAAAAATTTCCAAACATATTTGAGGATTATCAACAATTGGGCAAATCATGCCGGGAAGAGGGAGCTTTGGATGAAAAATGCCAGAACCTCGTTAAGCTGGGTATTGCCATGGGCGCCAACTCCAGAGGCGGAGTCATGTCTTCCATCCGAAAGGCTTTAGCGGCCGGTGCAACCCCCGACGAGATTCTCCATGCGGTGTTATTGTCCTTAACCACCACAGGATTTCCAAACATGATTGCCGCCATGGGGTGGGCCAACGAAGTACTCGAAAAACAGATTAAGGCATAACGTCTTTATATTACGCTGAATATCGCACAGCATCTACGGGTTATAACGCTGGTTACTGCAGTTTCCCGTGCCCCGATAGATCTTCCAGGCCGCTAAGGTCTTTCAATATTATATTCCGGCCACTGGTATCGATCAAGTGCTGCTGGTTCATTTTCGTCAGAATCCGTGACAGGGTTTCAGGAATGGTACCCAGAAGGCTTGCCAGTTGACCTTTAGAAATATTTAAAGTGACAACATCGGTTCGACCCTGTTCCCGGCTCAAATATACCAGATATGAAGCCAGCCGCCCTGGAACTTCTTTTAAGGAAAGATTTTCGATCTGAACGGTAAACTGGCGGAGCCGCATGGAAAGCACACCAAGCATGTTCAGAGCAAGAGAAGGATTTTTGGATATCAGGTCAACAAACGCTGTCCTCGGGAAAAAAAGGAGGTGGCTTTTAAGGAGGGTCTGTGCATTGGCAGGAAATTTTTTTCCGGAGAAAACCGGAACTTCGCCAAATGGATTCCCGGGTTCATAAATATGAAGAATATGTTCTTTGCCTTCAAAGGAAACTTTATAAATTTTTACCTTTCCGTCAGCAACAATATAGAAACCATTACAGTCGTCGCCTTCTAAAAAAATCGTCTTCCCCTTGTTGTAAAACTTGTCCAACGCAATCTGTCTAACGTCGTTCAACTGCTCCTCGGGTAAACCGTTGAAAAGGGGGGCGTCTGAAATAATCTGTAGAATTTTTTCCATTATTTTCTCTTTTTTAAAAAATTATCACGCTTTTTTGACTTAAGTCAAGGCGGTCAATAAATTCTTCATATATGATACGACTCAACAGCCGGAAAAAATTTTTATCCGGATACCACACAAACAATATTCAAAATAACCATTTGACTGAAAAAAAGGAGGCTCATTATGTTTTGTTTTCAATGTGAACAAACGGCAAAAGGCGAAGGGTGCACAAAAATCGGTGTATGTGGAAAACAGCCGGAAGTCGCAGCCCTTCAAGATCTTTTGATTTATGCGGTAAAGGGGCTGTCTCAGGTCGCACTTGAAGGTCGAAACGTCGGCATCAAAGATGCAGCCATCGACCATTTTACATGCGAAGCCCTTTTTTCCACGTTGACCAACGTCGATTTTGATCCTGATCGATTTGTCAAACTCATCAATCAAACCGTTAAATTTAGAGATGAACTCAAAGCAAAAGTCTCGTCAGCCGGTGGCAAAACCGATTTTTCGGAAGGGCCCGCAAACTTTACACCGGAGGCAAATCGAGAAAGTCTTGTGGCCCAGGGAGAAAAAGTCGGAGTCAAATCCGATCCTGATATTAACCCTGACATTCTTTCGTTACAACAGCTTTTGATTTACGGCATCAAAGGTGTCGCTTCATATGCGGATCATGCTAAGCTTCTTGGGAAAACCGATGAACGAATTTTTGATTTTATCCATGACGCCATGGCTGCGACGTTGAACAAGGATCTCGGTGCTGATGATTATGTTGGACTCGTTTTGAAATGCGGTGAAATCAACCTCATCGCCATGGAGATTCTGGATGCGGCAAATACCGGGACATACGGACATCCGGTCCCGACATCCGTCCCCTTAGGTGCTAAAAAAGGAAAGGCCATTCTGGTTTCAGGACATGACTTAAAAGACCTTGAAGAGATCCTGAAGCAAACCCAGGGAAAAGGGATCTATGTTTATACCCACGGTGAAATGTTACCGTGTCATGGATATCCCGAGCTGAAAAAATACGATCACTTTTATGGTCATTACGGAACCGCCTGGCAGAATCAGGCCAAAGAGTTTGATGCGTTTCCAGGGGCAATTTTGATGACCACCAATTGTATTCAGAAACCCAGAGATTCTTATAAAGATAATATTTTTACCACCGGTCTGGTGGGCTGGCCCGGCGTCACCCATATTGCCGATAAAAACTTTGCTCCCATTATCGAAAAGGCTTTAGACCTGCCCGGATTTACGGAAGATACCCAAGGAAAGTCGGTAATGGTCGGATTTGCCAGAAATGCGGTCATGGGGGTTGCGGGCACGGTGATCGAAGCGGTGAAGAACAAGGCCATCCGTCATTTTTTCCTGGTGGCCGGATGCGACGGCGCCAAGCCCGGACGAAATTACTACACGGAATTCGTGGAAAAAGTACCTGAAGATTGTGTGGTCCTGACCCTTGCCTGCGGCAAATTCCGCTTTTTCGACAAGGATCTTGGAGATATCGGCGGGATTCCGAGACTTCTCGATGTCGGCCAGTGCAACGACGCCTATTCTGCCGTTCAAATTGCATCGGCATTGGCCAACGCCTTTGAATGCGAGGTGAACGATCTTCCCTTGTCCATGATTCTCTCGTGGTATGAACAAAAAGCCTGTGCGATTCTGCTGAGTCTCTTGTATCTGGGGATCAAAGATATCCGACTGGGTCCGAGTCTGCCGGCTTTTATTTCGCCGAATATTCTCAATGTTCTGGTGGAAAAGTTCAATATTATGCCGATACAGACACCGGATGAAGATCTGAAAGCGATTTTGGGATAATTCTTTCTCGACAGGATTCACAAGATGATTAGAATATGTCTTGTGAATCCTGTGAATCCTGTCAAAAAAAGTTGCTTATAGGAGGAAAAAAATGAAATGCCCGGGACAGGACAGCCGGTATTGGAAACCAGGTGCTATCTTTGAATCAAAATGTCCGGAGTGCGGCCATTTGGTAGAGTTTTTCAAGGACGATACCACTCGAAAATGCCCCAAATGCGAGCATAAGTTCGCCAATCCCAAAATGGATTTCGGATGTGCATCATATTGCCAGTATGCAAAAGAGTGCATTGGCGATTTGCCCCCGGAACTTTTGGCCCAGAAAGAAGACCTTCTAAAGGACCGTATTGCCATAGAAATGAAGCGCTATTTTAAAAGTGATTTCAAACGAATCGGTCATGCAACCCGGGTGGCGCGTTATGCCGAAAGAATCGGAAAAAACGAACGGGGCAATCTGGCGGTCATACTGGCCGCAGCGTATTTGCATGACATCGGTATCCATGAAGCGGAAAAAAAGTATAACAGTACGGCTGCAAAATACCAGGAGCAGGAAGGACCACCCATTGCAAGATCGATCATGATCAAGCTGGGTGCAAAAGAAGAATTGATCGAAGAGGTTTGTGATATCATCGGACATCACCATCATCCCCGGTCCGAGGAAACGCTTAATTTTAAAGTGCTGTACGATGCGGATCTCATTACCAACCTTGAAGAAAAACAGAAAGCAAGTTCCATGGATTCAGACAGAATCTACAGTATTATTGACAAGTCTTTTTTAACCGATAGCGGCCGCGAAGAAGCAAAGAAAACGTTGTTAAGTTAAATTGGACGCAGATTTTCGCAGACCCGCCTGCCATGCGAGGCACAAGCGGGCAGGTATACACAGATAACATTATTATTTTTTATTTAAAAATCATGAAAGTCTGTGTTCATCTGTGTCCAAAAAAAAATGCATACTATAAAGTATGTTTGGATAGGCGGATTTACTGTACCAATAAAACTGATAAAGCTAAAGGGTTAATCATGAAACCATTACGAAAAATAATCGAAATCGATGAAGAATTGTGCGACGGGTGCGGCCAGTGTGTTCCCTCCTGTGCCGAAGGCGCCCTTATAATTGTGGACGGCAAAGCACAGGTCATCGCCGACAAACTGTGTGACGGGCTCGGGGCCTGTTTGGGAGAATGTCCCACCGGCGCTTTAAAAGTCATTGAGCGTGAAGCTGATGAATTTGATGAGGAAGCCGTTGAGGAACATCTATCGGAGAAAGAAAAAGAGACTGTCGGAGAAAAGCAGCAAATCGCCTGCGGATGTCCGTCTACCCAGATCCAGACTTTTGTCCCCATAGAATCTCATCCGGAAGCCCAAATTCCATCTGCAATGAGAACCAAGAGAGAATCGGCCCTCTCTCACTGGCCGGTTCAAATACGGCTCATCCCACCCAAAGCGCCTTTTCTTAAGGGGGCTGACCTGCTGGTGTTGGCGGACTGTGTCGCTGTTGCCTACGCAAATTTGCACAATGATCTTATGAACGGAAAAGTGGTGATGATGGGATGTCCCAAATTCGATGGGGCTGAAGAATATATCGATAAATTTGCAGAAATTTTTAAAATCGCCGGAATCAAAAGTATCACCACGGTCTATATGGAAGTGCCGTGCTGCTCTGGCCTACCCATGATCGTAAAAAAGGGACTTGAAGCCTCTGGCCAAACCATTCCTATGAACGACGTTATCATCAGCACACGGGGTAAGGTTATGGAACAAACCCATATAATGTAAGTCCAGGCTAAATGACCCTGGTGGGTATTGTTTTCAACGCTGCCGCCGGATATCCGCAGTGAGTATTTCAGCAGGGATAAGCTTTTCAGGCAAAATATTATCCTTAATCCAGTTTCTTACTTTTAAAAAGGGATAATTTTCAAGAATACCAAAATGCGACAGTTTCTTTATTTTCAATTTCGAGAAGACAGTCGTATAAATACCACAAATAACTGTGTCAAAATGTCGTAGACTTCTATTGCCTGTCTGTATGGAAGCTCAATCCAGCCCTTTGCATCAAAGTATTCCAGCGCGGTGAGAATCCGCTGCCGATCCGTATGATTTTCTTTCCCCTTCAAAATTGTGAATGATGTTTGCCGGCTCTGTATGGTATTTGAATTCATATTCCTCAAAATAGGTCAATTCGGGTCGAAAATAATGCCCCCATTCAGAAATGCAATGCGCTTCGTCAATAACCAACAGGGTACGTTCATCTTTTCCAGGTGAGAGCGAAATCGTTCATTAATTATTTCTATTCTTACCCCTGTTTCTATTAAGAAAATCAATTGGACTCGACTGTTGTGCTTATGATAACCATGCTTAAAATTGAATGAGATTGCCCGCTAATATGAAGAGCTTATGAATGCATCTTTTTACAACTGAATTATAGGGGGTTTTATGAAGACAAAATTTTTTCGGGTCGGCTTTGTACATGTATCTTTTATTTTAGTATTGTCTTTTTCTCTTGTTTCTACGATCCAGGCTGGTGTCTTGGATACATTTATGGGAGAAAAAGGAACCGTAAAAATCTCCGGCGGCACCGCACACATTCCGGTGATGAAAGAAGCAGCCAAACGAATCATGACCGTTAACAGCGACATTCAAATCAGTATTGCCGGCGGCGGATCAGGGGTCGGCATCAAACAGGTGGGTGAAGGACTTGTGGATATCGGAAATTCGGGCCGCAAACCCAGCGATATGGAGATTAAAAAATATCAGTTGAAAATGTTTAAATGGGCTATTGACGGGGTCGGTGTTGTTGTAAATCCTGAGAATAAGGTAAAAACACTGAGCAAAGCCCAGCTTATTGATATTTTTTCCGGAAAAATTGGCAACTGGAAAGACCTGGGCGGTTTGGATAAAGCCATCAACGTTTATACGCGTGACAAGTCCAGCGGTACTCGAGATGTATTCTGGAAAAAAGCCATCGACAAAGGAGAGATTACCGACCAAGCGAATTTCGTGGTCTCTAACGGAGCCATGAAATCGGCCATATCCAATGACCCCTATGGCATCGGGTATGTCTCTGTTGGTCATATTGATGAAAGTGTGGCTCCGGTTGCACTGGACGGAGTGGTGCCAACCCTGGAAAATGTGAAACAGGGTAAATATAAAATTGCCCGTGGTCTTTACAGCAACACAAAAGGAGAACCGTCCGGTCTATCGAAAAAGTTTATCAAATATCTTTTTAGCCATGAAGGTCAGCAAATTGCAGCTGACAAGGGATTTATTCCTATTCAATAATGAAGCTTATTGATCGTTTTGCAGAAAAATTCTTTTGGGTTTCAGCGGTACTGAGTCTTGCGGTTACCATCCTCATCTTCGGATTCATGGTAATTTTGGGCCTCCCTTTGTTCAAGGGAGGCCATTTTTTTGATCTTTTTTCAAAACCATGGCTCCCGGATCACGGCATTTTCGGTGTCTATCCCATGATCGTGGGCACCCTGTCCATCACCCTTCTCGGCCTGGGTTTAGCCTTTCCCTTATGTTTAGGGTGCTCGGCATTTATCAGTGTACTCGGGCCAAAAAAATTGGGCCAAATCGTAAAAAAAATCGTTCAGCTAATGACGGGAATTCCAACAGTCATCTATGGATTTGTGGGTATTTTCCTTCTGGTTCCCATCATCCGTGAGATGTTTGAAAGCGGTTCAGGAATGTGCATTCTCACCGCATCACTGCTTCTGGCAATTCTTGTTTCCCCCACCATGATTCTCTTTTTTTCGGATAGTTTTGATCAAGTGCCCCAATCTTTTCTGGATGCTGTAGATGCATTGGGAGGAAATAACGCTCAGAAAATTCTGTATGTTATTCTTCCCTATTCATGGCGGGGAGTCTTGACGGGGACCATACTGGCCCTGGGAAGGGCTATGGGGGATACCATGATTGCATTGATGGTAGCCGGAAATGCGGTGGCGGTTCCTGATTCGGTATTCGATTCAGCCAGAACCCTTACCGCACATATCGCCTTAATTATCGCCGCTGATTTTGAGAGTTTGGAATTTAAGACGCTCTTCGCCTGCGGTATCATCCTTTATCTCTTTACCACCTTCATTGCTTTATCAGTTCGATCTATCGAGTCGAAGTCATGGGGGAAAAAATGATAAATCGTTCTATGGAAAAAGTTGTGACGGGATTTTCATGGATCTGCGCTATGGTGATTTTGGGAACTGTTTTATGTGTCGTCGGTTATCTACTTGTAAACGGTCTCGGTACCATAAACGGCACCCTCATATTCGGAGAAACCGATCCGGTGGATGCACTTTTGTTTCGCAAACAGGTTTTTGATGGTCTATTTCCGGCCATGGTCGGCACCTTCGCACTGGTGGCTTTGTCTGTTTCCCTTGCGGTGCCCATAGGGATTGCGGCCGGCATCTACATGGCGGAATATTGTCGCGGAGCCTTAAAAAGAGTTTTTAGCCTATTTTTCGATGTGCTGGCTGGAATTCCTTCCATTGTGGTGGGCCTGTTCGGGTTCTCGGTGGCCATATTTTTGCACAATTATTTTTCTTCCCGGATTTATCCATGCCTGTTCATATCTGCTTTGTCTCTGGCTTTTCTGGTTTTGCCTTACCTTATTCGCACCACCCAGGTTTCTCTGGAAAATCTCCCTGAAGACATACGGCGTACAGCACCAACGCTGGGGGCCACCAAACTGCAAAACATATTTTATGTGTTGATTCCCAGATCCCTTTCCGGTATCGTCAGCGGTGTTATACTGTCCATTGGCCGATGCGCTGAGGATACGGCAGTGATCATGCTTACCGGCGTTGTAGCCACGGCAGGGATCCCAAAATCCGTCTTTTCAAATTACGAGGCGCTCCCGTTTTATATCTACTATATTTCTTCCCAATATTCTGATAAACAAGAACTTTTAAGCGGATACGGCGCTGCGATAATTCTATTGGTTATCTGCGGACTGCTCTTTATGATGGCATTCTTTGTTAAACACCGGCTGACTTATCGCGCTCTTTACAGGCCATGAAGTAACTTTTAATAGACCTGAATGACGAGATACCCGCGGGCTTACACCCGTGATACTTTTAAAATGAATTAGCCAATTTTAACTTTTGCATTCACCCACGGGCTCACGCCCGTGCTCCTGTGCTAATTTGGATAGGGATTCAGTTTTTTTCTGATCACCGGTCTATGGAAAACGAGATAAAAATAAAAATTGATGGCCTTTCTTTTTTCTACAACGAGCATCTGGTCTTAAATAATATTACAGCAAATTTTCCGGAAAACACCATTACGGCCATTGTCGGCCCTTCGGGAAAGGGTAAAACGACGTTTTTGATGACTTTAAACCGTCTGTGGGAAGGCATTCCCGAAACCAGGATGGAAGGCAGGGTGGAGATTCGCTTTGGTGATCGATTCCACGAAATATATGATCCGTCCTATTCACTTTCCCAGCTGAGGCGTTTGGTGGGGATGGTCTTTCAGGTTCCAAACCCCCTGCCCATGAGCATATATAAAAATGTTGCGTTTCCGTTAAAATTGGCAGGGTTAAAAGACAAGAAATTCATTTCCGGCAGAGTTGAAACAGCCTTGAAGAGAGCCTTTCTCTGGGAAGAAGTCAAAGACCGTTTAACGGACAATGCCTTTGCACTATCCGGTGGGCAACAGCAACGGCTCTGTATTGCCAGAGCCCTGACCCTGGAACCGGAGATTTTGTTGCTGGATGAGCCCACATCATCTCTGGACGCCGGTGCCGGTACCGTCATCGAAGAACTCATGCTCAGCCTGAAGGATCGGTGTACGATTCTGATGGTCTCGCATTACCTGGATCAGGTCAAACGGATCGCCGACACAGTGACGGAGTTGTCTGACGGAAAATTACTCAAATATCCAAATATTTAAAAGGTTTTGTTCTGGATTTTTTGCTAAACAGCTCAGGCGGGTAAAGAAAGCATTCACGAAATCCTGAACCGGTCCAACGTTTCTTTTCGTTTACGCCAATCCGGCTGGCAACGGGTTAACAGTGAGTAGAATGCCTTGGAGTGATTGTTGTACTTTAAATGACACAGCTCATGCATGATAACGTATTCAATGCAATGCGCGGGCACTTTTACCAGATTAACGTTTAGCGTTATTCGACCTTTATGGCTGCAACTTCCCCATCGTCTGTGCATGGTGCGAATCACCAGCAAGGGCTCCGGCACACCGTGGCGAGACGCAACGGTGTAACACTTTTCCAGGTAACGATCTAAAATTTCTCGCGATCGTTTTCGATACCATCTATCTACAGCCTTCTTAACACTTTGAGTGTCGTTTTTATTTTCGATCCACACCCAGAGAAAACGTCCCAGCAATTTGGCCGGCTTTTTCGAGTTTTTTACAACTTTGAGGCGATACTGCCTACCCAAATAAACGAGAGTTTCTCCGCTGACATACCGCTTCGGGGCTGGCAGAGGATGATAGGTCTCCAGTTTGTCGAGCTTTCGCGCGATCCAGGGTGCTTTCTTTTGCATGGCCGAATGAACCTGTTCATAACCGCTGGTTTCTGGTGCATATACATCCACCGTTAGTTCGGGAGACACAATGATGCGCAGCCGTTTGCGGTCGGTGCGATGTAAGCGGTATGAAATCCGTCGCGATCCGAACTCGAGGATATGCATTGCGGGCTTAGTCTTCATTGGCAATTGCCACTTCTATGCATCGATCAATGATAGCATCGTGATTGTCAAGCGAAAGATCAAAGCCATACCGCTCGACAACTTCAAAAAGGATGTCGTCGATCTCCCCCCGCATTTTATTGATGGCATCCTGATTGGTACGCCAGTCGCGAATTTTATAGGGAGATATTCGCTCCGATACTTGAAGCGCAATATCGGTTCCGGACCGATCTTTTAACTCGCCATATTCAGTAAGCGCCTCGCGAACACATCCATAATACCGACGCGCCATGTCTTTTCCGATAAGTTCCGCAGGAATATCGTCATCCGTATGCGTAACGACTTTGGTAGAAATGTCCTTGATCTTCTCAAGAGCCTCCAAGGCTTGAAGCCGCCCCGCATGGTAGGCTTCGATCACATCCTCCAAAAGTTTGGAAAACTTCTTATAAAAGACAGGATCTTTAGCGATTTCCTGTTCGATCACATGCCGGGTCGCAGAAGCAATTTTGTCTGCCTTGGCACCCACACTCACGCCGTTATCTTCAAGAACTTGTTGGCGCTCCTTGGCATCTAAAAGATTAATAGGTTCGCAGAGCTGTTCAACTTCACCAGCCCCAACATGCGTGTCGATCAGTTTTTTGATTTTGGGTTCATATTCCGAGAAATTAATCGTCTCCTGATAGCGCTGGGTAACGGCTGCCCTTAGATTCTGGAAAAATTTAAGGTCAGCTTTGTATGTATTGATCGTTTTCGGTGAGGTAATTTCCAGAAAGTTAGCAGACGACAGAGCAAGAAAAAGCGTGCGCGCAAAGAGACTGAATCGCTCGTAAAACTTGCTGCGTAGATCATCATCACGCAAGTGAACTTCATAGACTTCCGGGTCCTTGGATCCTTTCACTTCACTGAACAGCTCCCACACATTCGAATGCAATTGCGGCAGTTCGGCTGTCTTATCGGCAATATATGTAACCGTCTCTTCCAGGTCCGACCGGTCATAATCGGCAAGCAGGCTATAAAAGTCAATGGCTTGGTCCAACTCCTCGATAACTCCGCTGTAATCAAGAATAATCCCGTATTCCTTGCCTTCATGAAGGCGGTTGACACGGGCGATAGCTTGAAGCAGCGTGTGCTCTTTCAGTTTGCGCGCAAGATACAACACCGTGTTTGCCGGAGCATCAAAGCCGGTGATGAGTTTATCGACCACGATAATGATTTCCGGGCTGTCACCATGTTTGAAGGCGTTGATGAGTTGCTTATTGTAATTCTTTTCCGTACCAAACCGATCCATCATCGCTTGCCAGAAACTTCTTTCTGTCTCGGACGACCCAACGCCTTTGTCTTCACCCTCGCGTGTGGCAGGCGCAGAAATCAAAACCTCGGTCGAAACCAGGCCGAATTCGTCCAAGAACTGTTTGTATTTGAGCGCCGTTTCCTTGCCTGGTGTGACAAGCTGTCCTTTAAGACCGGTTCCCTGATAGGCCATGGCATAATGTAGACTGACGTCCCAAGCTATCATGCGAACTTTTTGGGTGGCTTTATTGAGCTGTCGCTCGGTGGAAAATTTTCGTTTCAAGTCGGCTTTCTGATCTTTAGTCAACCCCAGGGTGAGTTTTTCAAACCAGCCGTCAATGGCGGCTTTTTCGACGTCCTGGGGCACATATCGCCCTTCGTAAAGAAGCGGTACAACGACTTTGTCTTCCACGGCGCGTGCAATCGTATAGGCCGGACGGAAAAGATCTCCAAATTGGGCAAAGGTGTTCTTTTGGGTGGATTTAACCAACGGAGTTCCGGTAAACGCAATAAAACAAGCTCCTTTGAGAGCCAGGCGCATACGTGCATGCTGTTCTTGGTATTGGCTACGATGGCCCTCGTCCACCAGAACGAATGTATTTCGGTCCGTCTTTACCAATTTTCTGTTGGCAACAGCGGTCGCGAATTTATGAATCAGCGTGGTAACCACGTGAGTGCGGTGATCCAGCAACAAATCGACAAGATGTTTACCGGTATTGGCCTGCTCCGGCTCCAGGCCGCAGGCACGAAATGTTCCGCAAATCTGGTCGTCCAGGTCGATCCGGTCGGTAACCAGAATGACCTTGGGATTTAGAATATCCGGTCGCAAGGCCAGTGATTTTGCCAGCATAACCATGGTCAGTGATTTGCCGCTGCCCTGTGTGTGCCAAACCACCCCGCCCCGTCGCGGCTCATTGGCCGCAGCGCTCATAACGCGATCCATAATGTCATGCACGGTAAAATACTGCTGATACCGGGCTATTTTTTTAATGCCGCCATCATAAAGGATGAACTTATAGGCCAATTCAAGCAAACGCTGCGGGCGGCATAGGGCATAAAGTGCCCGGTCCTGTTCGTAAATTTCTCTGCCCTCCTTAAGAATAGACAGGTAAACGTTACGGACATCTGTAAAAGGCCAGGACAATAGTTTGTTGATATCTTCTTGATCGAGAGGTTGATGAATTAATTTTTGAATGGAGGGGGCAAGATGCTCTTCCCTCCAGACCGCCCAGAATTGCCGGGCCGTACCGGTTGTGCCGTAGTGGGCTTTGTCGCGCGCCAAAGCCAGCAGCAGTTGGCTGTAGAGAAAAAGCTGAGGAATACCATTCTTGGCCTGATAGTCGTCAAGCTGGTCAATGGCAAGATCTATTGGTTTCTTTTTGGTCTGGGTATATGCGGACCGTTTGCATTCAATGACAACTAAAGGTATGCCGTTTATAAATAATACAATGTCAGGAATATAATGCTTCTGGAACCCAATACGCTCGACCTTATATTCTGCGGTGCAGTGATAGGAGTTGTTTTCCGGGTTCTTCCAGTCGATAAAATCAATGGTAAAACTCTTGGTGTCTCCTTCGACGGTCTGAGGCACGCTGGTTCCGAGACACAGCAAGTCATAAGCCTGTTCATTCTGATGCGTTGCACCGGTAGCCCTGAACCCTTTAAGCGCCTGAACCGCGTTTTGTATAGCATTTTCGGTAAACGGATGCGTACCGCCTTTGAATTCATAACAACCATGGGTGCGGATGTGGTCAACCAGAATCGGCTCCAAGATTGTGGAACCCAGCCGTCCGCCCCGGAGATTGACAGTCTCTTCCGGAGTCAAATATTGCCAGCCAAGCTGCATCAACAAATGCAGTGCCGGTAACTGCGATTGAACCTTTTCCAGGTAACTTGGCAGCTCGTATTCAGGTTTTCCAAATGGGGCTTGTTCTTCCATAGGCTTTTCCTATGTTTTTACAAGAATTTCTCCTGTCAGCAACTTTTTCATCAAGCCGCGTTTTTGTTTTTCGAAGGCTTTAAGTTTTCTTTCAATTTGAACAATTTCATTTTCTGCCACGTTGAGAACGTCAACAATGGCCTGTTGTTCTTTTATTGATGGTAGAGGAACTCGAATAAGTGAGAATTCTCTCCAACGAAGGCTGCCCCGCCGATCAACCGATGCATTCGTCGAAATAGCAAAAATGTGCCGGAATGTATCCGTTTTAAATGCTGCATAAAGGTATTCGGGAATGACGTTATCATTACACTGAAAAACGGTATAGATCGGACTCACTATGCCGATATCATGGGAAAGAAGGAGTCCGATTGAACCCTCCTCTATATGATTAGACGGGTATCCGAAATAACTTCGACGGATTATTTTGTAGTTGGATGTATCCGCACTAAAGACCTGTTTTCCGAAATATTTGGAAGATTCAACAAAGCCAAGATGTTTCGAACAAGATAAAACCGTCAGTCCATCTCTGCCTGCATTCCGTTCAGAGCGTTCTTGGCCAATTATTCTTATCTGTGGACACTCCCAGTCTTCCGGCAGATCGAAAAATCGATACGATTTTCGTCCCTTCGATGTCACATATTCTGTCAACCGCTTTTTTCCTGTAAGCAGTTGCTGCATGAGGGCTTTCTTGCGGCGTTTTTTGGCGTCGATGAGCTTACGCGTCTGCTCAATAGCTTCATCCCATGTGGAAAGGATTTCGGCGATTTTTTTCTGCTCGGAAATAGGCGGAATAGGCAATGTATATAGCTTCAGATCACTTCCAGCAATTCCTGCAACTGCTACAACTCTAGTAAATGTATACATCTGGTATCGCCCAAATGGGCTTTCTATATAGTAGTATGTATATTTCGGGTCCAACACTTCCTTATCAAGCGTAACACGAATTATTGAGGATTCAAATGTCAACGGTTCGGATAAATTTTGCACTAGCGAACATTTCCCGGCACCTTCTATAGCTAAGGACCGCCTCCCGAATAGTAGGTCGCCGCTTTTTAATAAATAATTTTCCTTTTCGGTCTCTGAAAGTTGTACGCGTGGCATTTCTTGATCAGAAATTAAATTGTTGGCAAAAAGATGAGGCATATGAACCATTCTACAACCCTTGCCATATGCGCTTTGTTTTTTATAAAGACCATTTTGTGGTCCTGAGATACTTAAAGTCCCAAATTTCCTTTCGCTCCAGTCCGCCGGAATCCACCCCACCTTGGTCTTTTTATATCCCGTTCTGTTTTCGTTGCGATCTTTCAATCGTTCACCTTATAATTTGCTTAGCGGCATTTAACTATATGCTATGATTACACTTTTTCCTGACGGTGTTAGGAGAACCTGCAACAGCTTCTTCTGAGTCCGCCTGGCAAATCAGCGATTTTTTTATTTCAAAACACAATATAAACCTCCTTATTGTGTTTTGAGGGGCTTAACGCATAATAAAATATGTTGTATCTCTTTTTTCTCACTGAAAATGTCTATATTGATTAAAAAGAAAATTTCTGTTTTTCCAGATAGCGTTCCATTTTGCCTAAGAACTTACAGTTTTTATAAACACACCATATGATGCTTTATTTTGGAGTCCACGCTTCGGTTTGAAGCGGTTTTTTTATTTCAAAACACAATATAAATTTTTATATTGTGTTTTTTGGCCACAACGCACAATAAGAAATATTACGGTTCGTTTTTCTCACTGAAAATGTCTATATATTGTTTAAAAAGAAAATTTCTGTTGCGTTGATAGCCCGTAATTTCTTTTAGAATTTCCATTTCTACCAATGCCTGTACCAGTTTGTTGGCCGCATGATATTGTAATCCCAACAAATCAACGACTTGATTGACGGTAACTGCCGGGCGCTTAAACAAATGCATCATCAGTTTGCGCCCGTTTTCTGCGCGGCGGCCCAATGTTACCACTTTCCGCTCCAGCTCCTGACGCAAGGACAGAATGTTTTGAAAAGTTTTTTTGCCGTTTTCAGCAGTCTCAACAACCGCTTGGAGAAAAAAGCGACACCAGTGCCCGAGATCATTTGCTTCGCGTACCCTTGAAAGGGCGTCATAGTAAGCGGTGCGATGCTTTTCCAGATGCGCCGATAGGTAAAGCGAAGGTTTGGCCAAGAGACCGTGGCTGACCAAATACAGGGTAATCAATAAACGGCCAATTCTGCCGTTGCCGTCCAAAAAAGGATGTATGGTTTCAAACTGATAGTGGCTAAGGGCAATACGGATCAGGTGCGGCACTTGGATTTTCTCGTTATGCCAGAACTCTTCCAGATCACCAAGCAATTCCGCCAGATCATTATGGATAGGTGGAATAAAAACCGCGTCCGCAAGGGAGGCGCCGCCGATCCAGTTTTGGCTGCGGCGAAACTCACCCGGGGTTTTGTGCTTTCCTCGAACCCCTTCCATGAGGATGGCATGAGTTTGACGCAATAGACGCAGGGAAAGAGGTAGTTTGTTTAGTTCCTCAATAGCTGTGTTCATGGCACGAACGTAATTTTGCACCTCCCGCCAGTCATCTCGTCGCTCGGGTAAAATTTCATTTTCATCGAGGACGACTTCATCCATTTCCGTCTTTGTTCCCTCGATGCGGCTTGATGTGTTCGCCTCTTTCATGATGTGCATAAAAATAAACAAATCCACATCCGGGACAATCAGGGTAAACGCATTCAGTTCCCCCAAAGCTTTCGTAGCCCTTTCCAGCAACACATTGATGCGAGGGTCATCCCATGACCATTCATGGTTGACCTTCGCAGGCAAAAAATCTTTGTATTGATATTGCTGCCGGTAAATACCGGACTGGAACGCCTCAAATTTCATTTTGCCACCTATATCATTTGCACTATAATATATTTATTGGTTTAGAATCCTAGTTCATCCAGGTATTTGTTCATTTTCTTGCGGGTTTCAGCCAAATCGGCTTCGATCTGCACGATCTCCAGCTGCACGGCGGCGATATCGATCTCTTCTTCCGGTTCAAACGTATCCACATATCGAGGGATATTAAGATTGAATTCGTTTTCCTCAATCTCGGCAAAGGTTGCAAGGTACGAATATTTATCGATGATTTTACGTTTTTGAAACGTATCGACGATTTTGTCGATATCCTGAGACCTGAGTTTGTTCTGGTTGGTGTTCTGCTCGAATTCACGGCTGGCATCGATAAAAAGCACCTTGCCCTTGCCGTTGGGTTTCCGAGATTTGTCAAAGATCATCAGTGCTGCGGGAATACCGGTTCCGTAAAATAGGTTAGCAGGCAGGCCGATCACACCATCTAAAAGATTTTCCCGAATCACGGCTTCCCGAATTTTGCCTTCCTGTCCTCCTCGGAACAAAACACCATGCGGCACAACCACACCGACCCGGCCTTTGCCTTCAACCGCCGTTGCCAACATGTGGGAAATAAAGGCCCAGTCACCTTTGCTTTTGGGCGGAATGCCGCGATAAAATCTTCCATAGCGATCTTCGGAGGCAATTTTCTGACCCCATTTATCCAGACTGAAGGGCGGATTGGCGATCACCACATCAAATTTCATCAGTGTGTCGTCTTTCAAAAATTGCGGATGCCGGATAGTATCTTCCCATTCAATATGGGCAGAATCCACATTGTGCAAAAACATATTCATTTTACACAACGCCCAGGTACTGCCGTTCATCTCTTGACCGTAAAGCGAAAAGTCGTCTGATCCGACTTTTTGTGCAGTCCGAATCAACAGGGACCCGGACCCGCAGGCCGGATCGCAAATACGATCGCCGGGCTTTGGTGCGACGAGTCTAGCCAAAGTTTCCGAAACTTCCGCCGGTGTATAAAATTCACCGGCCTTTTTGCCGGCAGTGGCGGCAAACCGGGCAATCAAATACTCGTACACATCACCGATAATATCTAGATGGCCGACTTTTTCGGGCCTCAGATCCAACGCGACCAGATCCTCGAGCAAGTTTTTTAAGCGCGTGTTTCGCTGGCGGGTTTGTCCCAGATTGGCCTCACTGTTAAAGTCGATATTACGAAACACATTGTGCAGCTTGCTTTTGTTTGCATCTTCGATGTGTTCCAACAGGATGTTGATCAACTCACCGATATTTGATCTGCTGCGTCGTTCGTATAAGCTATCGAACAGGGCCTCAAAGGTCTCCTCCACCTCTCCACTGCTGTCTCTAATTTCAATAGTCGGGATGATAAAACGCTCCCGTTCGAGAGCTCGCTGTATGCGCACTGGATCGCCCTTGTATTTTTTTTCGAGCCCAGCTTGCTTTGATTTGTAAATATCGCTGAGGTATTTCACAAAAAGCATCGTAAGGATATAGTCCTTGTATTGGGCCGGATCGATGACGCCGCGAAACGTATCACATGCCTGCCATACTTTATTAAAGATTCCATTACGTTTTTGTTGATCGTTCATCACATTAACCTCAACTATGAATTGTTTCGAACAGCATGCAGACAGGCTGCCGTTATCAGTTTTTTTCGTTTTTCAGTCAACTTGTCGAGTATTTCCATTTCGTTTCTCAAAAGCACATCCAATTTCGTGATTTTGATTTGAACCTCAATAGGCGGAATAGGGATATTGATGTTTTCCAGAACAGATCTCCTGACGACCGGCATATGGACGCCCCTGCCGCTGTGACGGCTCAAATAATGTTCCACTTGTGGCTGATTGAGATACCAGCACAGGTAATAGGGTAGAACCATATCGTTCGACACCCGCACAATAAAAAAACATGCGGGCGCCAGAACCCGATCGGGTATTTCTTTTATCAGTATTGAATAGTTGCGGGCGCCACGGGCCATAAACAGCACATCATCGGTCTTCAATACCCAGTCTTTACGAGACAAATTCGGGCTAAAACGGACCAAGTTCTCAGCTTTGTATGTAAGGCGTTCAGCATCTACATCCCTGGCTTGTAAAAGGAAATGGGTACCGTCCTCACGGGGGTCAATTTTAAATCGGCTGATATAACCACTTTGAATTATAGCCATTTTTTTTAGTTTCATATTAGCTTTTTATTAACACGGTATAGCCAAAACTGCAATGAAAATGATTGTAAATTTTGACTTATTCACAGTTAGTTGTATCTTGCATAAATTTTATGTTGACAAATTGCATTTATTAATTACAATATATGCTATCTTGTAAATATTTTTAAATGGGAGAAACGAAATGAAATCGACAATTACATTTTTTCCGGTTGACAACGGGGACATGACACTCATCAAACTCAGCGACGGAACCACCATTCTCATCGATATCAACCTTAGAGAATCGGCTGAGGATGAAGAAGACCCTTCTTTCGACGCAGTGAAGGGCTTACGGGATAGATTAGGAAACGATAATGATGGACGGCCTTATGTGGATGCTTTCCTTCTAACGCATCCTGATCAGGATCATTGTAGAGGACTAAGAAAACATTTTCATCTCAGACCGTTATCGAACTACAATTTTTCTCCTCCTGAGGGAGAAGAGTTGAAGATCGTCATGCGAGAGTTGTGGTCCTCTCCGATGATTTTCAGGCGCGCCAGTAAAAATAATCCATTATGCGAATATCTGTCGATTCCCTTCGGATATCAGCCGGCCGGAAAACCTTCGATAAGTCTGACAGACTGCTTTTTCATTAAATTTCAAACTTTTCTCTCATTTCTTCGATTAGATTAAACTCAAAGTACATCTTCAAATGCATCTCAGGTATTAACGTAATGTCGAGGCCAAGCTCTATTTATACAGGGTCAGCTTGAAAAATGTGTAGGATAAGCTGAAATAGTTATTAACAAGTTATCAACAAAAATCCTCAGAGATATTGATTCAATATCAATTACTTCTCTCAATTATTGACAAATTTAACAATTTACAAAATGTTCAAAACTATAAATACTGAAAAATCCAGGGTCTTGATTATTATGCAAATCTTTTTAATCCCATCATGTTCAAACTTCTATCGAAGGTTTGGAACAAAGATTAAAAATATAGATTCCGGTCATGGCACAAATTATTCAATACCAAAGCCCTTGACTTCACTCTCAATCTTAATATGATAATAATCTGATAAATATTTTTTTGAAAATAGCAGATATTCAACGCAAATTGGAGTATATGGGTGATAAAATAATTGTTAATAACTTAACCACAGGTCTGGAGATGGCTGAAATGCCTGTAGAAACATAGCGTTCAGAAAAGCTTGCATTTCAGAACGTTTGATTTTTTAATGAAATTAAATCCTGGTAATACAATAAGATATAATTCCTCGACAATTTGTTAATTGAAAAATGAAAAACCAGAATTATCGAGTTTGACATAAATAAAATAGTTCGCTAAATAAGCTTCAACTTGATTCGGTATTAAGCCGGTTTTCTGATAATCTACGATAATACCCCTATATCGTTTGATTTAGTATGTTTTCCTCTATTCACTACCTATAAAAAAGCAGATAAATCTGTTTTTTATAATATTAAACATTAACGGATATGAAGAAAGTTTGGGACGAGGTAAAAGTTTCTATCAAATCAGGAATTCCTGCTCACACGTTCAGGATGTGGATTGAGCCGCTTCAACTGGCAAGGTGTTATGAAAACCGCATTGTTCTTTATTCCCCCAACTTTTTTTTCAGGAAGCGGGTTCTTGAGAATTTTGGTGCCCTCATAGAGTCCGAAATAAAGGGTGTTCTGGGAAGAGAATGCCAGCTTTCCATCGAGATCTCCGCAAAAAATGCCCTCCCAAAACCGAAAGCATATGAAGACCCTCAACTTCTGCTTCCCAATATAAATGTGTGTCCGCGTAATGGTCGTTTTTTGAAAAAGGATTTCACTTTTGATCATTTTGTGGTCGGAGAGAATAACGACTTTGCCTATTCAGCTTCCCTGTCAATGGCTTCTCGAAAGAATGCTTCCCAAAATTGTTTGTTCTTACTGTCAAAGACAGGGTTGGGAAAAAGCCACCTCACCCAGGCCGTCGGACACCACATTCTGTCCGAACGTCCCTCAGACCGTGTCTATTATATGACCGCAGAGGACTTTAGCAATGAGATGGTCGATGCTTTTCAGCATGGCTCCATAAATTCGTTCAAAGAGAAATACAGAAATCAATGTGACGTACTGCTGCTTGAAGACGTTCATTATCTCAGGAATAAGGATCGCACCCAAGTCGAGCTTGCGTTTGCCCTTGACACACTGTTTGAGGCCGGCAAGAAAATAATCTTTTCAAGTTGCTATCTTCCGGGAGACATTCCGAAGCTCGATGACAAGTTAAGATCACGCCTCTCATGCAGCCTCATTTCAAACATTGATCCCCCTGATTTCAGGACAAGGGTAAGGATACTGCAGAAAAAAGCAACGTTTAAAGGTTACGATGTCCCGGAGGAAGTTATCCAGTACCTGGCCAGCGAGCTCACAGAGGATGTGAGACAGCTTGAAAGCGGCCTCATAGGGGTTGCTTCAAAATCACTTCTTCTTGGAGAACCCATTGACCTTGGGCTTGCTCAAAGTGTCACAAAACATATCGTTCGCCAGCGGAAGCATGTCACCATAGATGCTATCAAGAAACTGGTTTGCAAATATTATAATGTTTCCATCAAGGACATTGTTTCAAGCTCACGAAAGCAATCCATTGTTCGACCACGCCAGATAGCGATTTATCTTTCCCGAAGATACACGGATGCTCCCCTCCAGACAATAGGGAAGAGCTTTAACAGATATCATGCCACAGCCCTCCATTCCATCGGTATCGTCGAGCGGGGAATAAAGAAAAACAGTCCATTGCAGAAACAGGTGGAATTTCTTTGCAAAAAATTAGAGGCAGGAAAGTTCTGATTTCTATTAGGGATAAAATATCAACAGATGTTGCCCCATATTTGACCTGAACACAAAGGCGGGATTTATCAAATCCTAATGCACCCATTCCAATTTTTATTATATCAAATTTGTTTTGATATTTCCATTTCTGGGCAGGAGAAATGTGATACCCATCCAAAAGGTGCAAATATCATTCATCCTAAAACCGGTGATAAGTCTGAATCGGTTTTATGTCCGGCTCCAAAGCCACATGGACCATTTGAGCCATTTATGCGGGAGGGTTTTGGGATCTTTGCTGAAAGATAAGAAATGTCCGTCCCTTTATCCTGAAGATTATTATACCTGAATTTCGCAGCCTACATCGGTTGGTTCATTTGCTCAAAAATTGCTTCTAGCTGCTCGCGCGTTGCCCGACTCGATTCACTTGAAAAGCCATAGGTCGCCTCGATGCTTCCTTTTTTCAGCTGTTTTACAATGGCATCCGTGAATTCATCAAGGGGTGCACCAAATGTATGCAATCCTTTGCCCCCGAGATCGGTATCAACAGCGGGCGGAATGATCTCGATAACGGTAATCGGCGTGCCGGAAAGTTGATGTCGCATCGAAAGCGTAAACGAATGCAGCGCGGCTTTTGTCGCGCAATAGACAGGCACATTTGCTTTTGGCACAAAGGAAAGCCCAGACGTGATATTAATGATTGCCGGCCGATCCTGTTTAAGAAGATGGGGGATAAAGAGAGTTGAAAGGTGAATCGGAGCTTCGAGATTGATCGCCACCTCTTCGCCCAGGATTTCCCAAGAAGGCTTTTGCTGAAGTTCAATCTGTTGTTGAATCCCCGCATTGTTGACGAGCATATTCAACGCCGGAAATGATTCTGTTGCCCAGGTAAACAACGCCGTGCGTTCTGTTGGGTTGGCTACGTCGCAGACGCGGATATGTATTTGCGGATATTTCGATTGGGCCTCTATTAATTTATCTTCACGACGCCCACAGATGATGACGTTGCTTCCCGCTTGAATAAACCGCCTCGCAAGTGCAAATCCAATCCCGGACCCACCGCCCGTGACAAGCACCGTGTTTGCCTCGAATTCCATGTGTGCCTCCTGTAAAATGTTTTAAGTAGGGAAATGGTCAATTATGTATTAATCCCGTGTTCTTTGTTCCATTCAACAGCTATTATTCTTTGCCCATTGATATTTTCAGCTTCATCAGAAGCGAGATAAATGGCTGCGGGTGCAATAATATCCGGCTTCAACAAATTTTGTTTTTTATCCTCAGGAAAATTGGGGGGGATCATTCCTGTTAGTGTAGCTCCACCCGGCAATAAGATATTTAGGGTAATTCCGGTTCCGGCCAATTCTTGTGCCCAGATAATACTCATTGATTCCAGCGCAGCTTTAGAAGGGCCATAAGGCGAAAATCCTTCACGTTTCATTGTTTCAAGATTAATTGAAATATTAATTATTCGACCAAACTTTTGTTTCAACATTTGAGGAATTACTGTTTTTGTAATTAGATATGTCCCGTTCACATTTGTATTAATTACCATCTGCCAGTTATTGGCGTCTGTTTCCCAGAATGGCTTTGGTTCTGTCATAAATGATTCATTTACGAATCGCATTCCTCTTGCAGCATTGTTTACTAAAATATCAATTTTTCCAAATTCAGTAATAACGGAGTCAATCAACTTTCTTACATCATCTGGTTTGGTAATATCGGCTAAGATTGCCTTTCCATTTATTTTTAATGCTGTTTAATCTATTTCATCTTTTTGTATAGCGGCAGTAACAACTACCTTTGCCCCATTGTTAGCATAAGCCTCTGCAATCGCTCTGCCTATGCCTCTCCCTCCACCTGTAACAATTGCAACCTTCCCGTGTAATTTGTTTAACATACGATCTCCTTTGGTCCTGACGTACATAAGCTTATAAGTTACCCATTCTAAGTTAGATTAAGCGGTGTTTCTTTATCCATTGATTATCAGGCAATTTGCTTTGATAATAGGATATTAAAGATGCTTTTAGGCAAGTTGGTCAAACTGAAGAATGAGAATACCTCACAAAAATCTGACTTGTCAAAACCTTTGATCGCTTGTGGAGTTCCCAAGATATCATCCACCTCAAAAACCTGCGATAAGTCTGATTATGTGAAAGGACCTTAAAGCAAAGATAAAGGAATGAAATAGACATTCTGCAATTTTTCAATGAATATCTCCGGTCAACCATGATAGCCGTAGTGTGCGGTTTGGGTATTACTCACGTGGGCCTTGATGCTTTATAGAAATTTAACAGATCTGATCCGTGTGATTACCATTAGGTATCCGCAATTTGCTCCTTTTTATGATATGTCTTTGAAACACAACATATTCGTCAATGGCCTGGATCGCCACGTCGTTTAGGACCCAGGCCAGATACCAATTATAGGCGCATCATTATGTGTTCAGGCGGCAAAAAAGAACTTCGGCAAGCTGTTGGAGTTGCTCCTTTTGAACTATAGGAATTTTTTCGGACATCTCAGCAGCGGCGTGCCCGCCTATGCCAGTTGTCTTTTCGATGAAATATGTCTCGATTTCCGTTTCCGGTAGCTTACAACCGCAGGTTGTAATTGAGCCAAGGTAATTTTGATCGCGGAAAATCGGCACGACGAGCTTCGCCATTCCCGCTTCGCAAATTTCTACAACGGAAGTTTTTTGAGTGCGTGCCATCTCGGCCATGAACCGTTGTGATTGTCCACAAATGACTGGTACGGCCTGTTTTAGGCTTCGGATCTCCCGACATAGTTCATTGCGCTCGCCTATAGACTGCAGGATGACGTTGTCCGGATTCAGTAAGGCTGTGGGTGTGCCCAGTGAAGACTGCGTCTCGTCAAGCAGTTTCTGCCAGTTTTCACGGCTATTCAAATCGTATACAGATAATTCGCTCATATTTAAATCCTTATAATAGTTCAGATTGAATGATATCTCGTAACAAATTATCGATCTTTCCAATTAGGTTTACGTTTTTCCAGGAAGGCTTTCACACCTTCTTCAGCGTCCTCAGTTGCGCACAAGGCAGCAAAAAGATCATCCATGGTATTCAAGCTCTCGTGATAATTATGCTCATAAAGCCTGTTTAATCCTTCTTTTCCGATTGCTAATGCAGATGGGCTTTTCGCAACCAGCTTTTCTGCCAGTTTCATTGTTTCCGCTTCCAGGTCTTCCAAAGGAACCACTTTATTCACCAGGCCGAGCTTTTCTGCTTCATCCGCTTTGATCATATCCCCAGCTAATATCATTTCCATGGCTTTCTTTTTGCCGACTATGTCAACCAAAGGAACCGCAGGCCCCAAACAGATCAAACCAACATTAATGGCCGTCGTACCATAGGTTGCAGTATCAGCGGAAACTGTCATATCACAAGCATACGCAAGACCTGCTCCATTGGCCAAACAAAATCCCTGTACCGATGCAATCGTAACCGTTTTCATGTCTGCCAGCGTGTGGTAGAACTCATCAATCTGATACAGGAAATCACGATATTCCTTATGGGATTTTTCCTTAAACTGATCCAGTTGAATTCCTGTACAGAAGTGCTTCCCATTGGCTTTTACTACTACCACTTTAACTTCAGGATCATTTTCCAGATCTCTCAAAGCCTTTACCAGCTGGTTAGCAAAAGGCACTGTAAAGGTATTCATTTCATTGGGTCGATTTAAGATTACAAACCCGATATTGCCTTGTTTTTCTCTAAGAACTAAATTTTCCACCATTCCCTCCTGTTTACCATTAATTGGTTTGTTTTCGCTACGTTCTCATTTCTTCATTCTTTTCTGCTTTACTCATCATTCACTTCCTCCTTTATTAATAAAGTTTTGTTTTGATTATAATTGGTTGCAGTTCTTGATTTCCTTGAAAGACAACATCTGACCATCATAATATATCGAACGACCGGTATATTTTCGGGCAAAATATATATTCGTAGATTGCGATGTTTCTTTGGCATTATGCCGATTTCCTCAAGCAGTTGATATGAAGGTGGAGTTGTGAGAGAGTTTGTTTCCAAACGGCAGGATCTTTGCTTGATGAATACAAAGGACCAGCTCCGTTAATCGAGATCACAATAAAATTTGCAACTTCGTAAAGATCTAATCCATCCTTTAACATTCCTTTCTGCTCTGCTTCTTCAAGCCAGGAATGTAATAATTCGGTGAAACTTATGAAACCTTGCAACACTTGTTTGTTCATGTCGGAGGACTGTCCTGAGAGTTCGACAAGCATATTAAACAGAAAACAACCTCCGTCAAAAATACCCGCACCCAGATAGTCTCTCATACTATTTTCAACGACCTTTTTAATTCGTTCAAGTGGGTCAGAGATATCTCTGACACCATTAAAGATAATGTTCTTCCAGGTTCTTGCGCATTCGTCATAGACGCCATGCCAAA
>Ga0307425_1000001_pt1 | contig 216497 bp, 182 predicted proteins | sample SalMarWE160330MG_FD_202152 | JGI IMG/M metagenome (GOLD analysis project Ga0307425, IMG submission 202152) | Salt marsh sediment microbial communities from the Plum Island Ecosystem LTER, Massachusetts, United States - WE1603-30 | ecosystem: Environmental > Aquatic > Marine > Intertidal zone >... | reverse complement strand
CTATACAGGACGGGCAAAAACGCGTCTCAGAGCAAGGCTGCTTCGGCATCTCAGAACAGAGAAAGCGTTCTTCTGGCACATCGATTATCTTCTCCAAAAGGCTGAGATCAGGGAGATCTGGGTCAGGATTGATTTTTTTGATGAGTGTCAGATCGTAAGGGATATCCAAGACATGTTAGCGAAACGCGGTATGGGGATCTCTGGATTCGGGGCATCTGACTGCCGGTGTTCCAGCCATCTTTTTTACTTTCCTGGAGAAAAAAGAGAGTTGAGCGCCCTCCGCAAAAAAATCGGCTTCACAAAGGTTAAAATCAATGAAAATTGTGCTTGAACCGATAGGAATTGTTCATTCACCCTTTAAAAAAAAGGAAGACATCGCGAGGGAAAGGTGTATTGACGCCCATGGCTTTGAAGATGTCGTTGGCGAAGTGGAAGTATTCAAAAAATATCAGGAAGGTTTAAGCGACATCGACGGGTTTTCCCATCTCATCCTCATTTTTGCCTTCCACAAATCCAAAGAAAAAAAACTCACGGCGCATCCGCCCTTTGATGGAAAAGAAAGAGGCGTTTTTGCAACACGAAGCCCCAGACGACCCAATCCCATCGGAATGACAGTCGCCCGTTTCCTGGGGAGAGAGGGGAATGTATTGAGAGTCTCGGGCATCGATATGATCGAGGGAACCCCGATTTTAGACATCAAACCATACACGACTCGAGACCAGAAAGAGGGCATCGCCCTCGGTTGGCTGGAACAGCATCGCAAGAAAGTCCCAAAGGGAGAGATAATCTGACACTGAAGGACAACTGGTTTCAGAACCAATTGCAAGAGCCCTTTTGGATCCTCACCATTAAAAAAAATTAAATTCGAGGAGGATCAACGGTCTCTTTTCAGATGAACAGGTCAAGAGCTAGCTCCCTTTGATCTGCTGAAAGAATATCTGTGTGCGATTCCCCTCCACAGAATCTCCGGATCAGACCGCTCAATTCCTCTACAGCATCCGCCATATCCTCTCTCCCCGCAGGAGGCAATCCTTCGACAACCAGAATCGCCGTTTCGGTTGCCTCTGTCATCTTTGTCTTGTCACATTCCCTCCAGTTCCACCTCCGGCAGAGAACCTCGACGTCATCGGCATAGATCACTTCTCCTTCCTTTGCCTGCTCGAGAACCTCAGAATTCAGCGCCCGGAATGGCTCATCCTCGCGTGCAAACCTCAAGGTGATATCTCCCTCCACACGGGAAAGGTCGTCTCCTCCTGCAGGAATCATGTGTTTGATGGATATATAGTTGTAGATATCAACGAGAGTGTTAATATGCCTGAGGTTTATCCCCTTGAGGATCATTCGGTATAGACTCTCCACAGAACTTTTGTACTTCTTCGGTTTGGCTCCGAACGACAAATACGCTTTTCTCCATGAAAGAATCTTGGGAAGCTGCAGAAGAGTCTCGGTGCTGTAATTGGCCCTTATTTTTTCTTCTTCCTCCATAATCAAAGGAAAAAGCGCATCCGCAGGATCACGGTTATTTATGTCCTTAACAACTATTACACCCAAACCTAGATCTGGAAATTTATTGAAAACTTTGCTGTCGACGCTAAATTTCAATGATTGTCTTCCTGTATGTTTTTGGCCGTGTCCGTGATGATTTCCCAAGCCTGGCGGACGTGGCGCTCCTCGGTCGCCCTCGCTCCAATGGCCATACGTAAGACGAACTTCCCTTTGAGCGTCGTCTGCGTCAGCAGAAGTTTCCCCGTTCCATTGATCCTCTCGATCAGCTCCTTGTTGAGCGCGTTCAGATCCTCTTCGCTCCGGCCATCATTCAGCCGGAAACAGACCAAGCTCAGATGCACTGGGGCTAAAATCTCAAAAAGCTCGTGATTCTCAACCCATCCCTTGAACAATTCCGCCAATCGGATATGTTCTCTCACAATTTCCTGCAACCCCTCAATACCATAGGACCGAATCACGAACCAGAGTTTGAGTGCGCGGAATCTCCGGCCCAGTTGAATGCCCCAATCTCGGTAGTTCTTTACGAGCGCATCCACGCCAGTTTTCAAATACTCGGGGTGGATCTCAAACGTGCGGATCAAACTCCCCGGGTCTTTCACAAAGTGTGCCGAACAGTCAAAATTTGTCAGCATCCATTTGTGAGGATTGAAGTTGAAGGAGTCTGCATACTCCACGCCATCCAGCATCCATTTTTTTTCAGGGAGGATGGCGGCTGTTCCGGCATATGCAGCATCCACATGCAAATACAAACCATATTTTTGGCAGATTTCGCCGATCGGCTTTAGGGGATCTATCCCGGCAGAAGAGGTCGTCCCGACAGTGGCTATCACACACGCCGGTTTCAAACCGCCCCTCTTGTCCGCGACAATGGCATCTTCCAGCCGAGAAGGGATCATGGCAAAATTCTCATCCGTAGGGACGCGGCGGATATTATCTGTACCATATCCGGAAATCTTGACTCCCTTTTCCACGCTGGAATGAGCTTCCTCGGACATATAAACACAAAGCTTCTCCTGAATTCCCTTTTGATTGGCTGTAAATCCTGTGGCCCTTTCCCTTGCTGTTAGGAGAGCCACTAAAGTTGTCGTGGAGGCGGTGTCCTGGATAACTCCTTTCATTCCATCAGGAAGACCCAGCATACGCCGCAGCCAATCCATCACTCGTTCTTCCAGCTCAGCCGCTGCCGGGGATGTTTCCCATATCATACACTGGGCTCCCATCCCCGCCGTCAACAACTCGGCCAGAACAGACGGAGGACTGTTATTGGCCGGGAAATAGGCGAACCAGGAAGGGTGCTGCCAATGCGTCATCCCCGGAAGAATGATCTCCCGGAAATCCTTGAAGATCTGATCCATCGGCTCTGCCGTAAACGGGGCGCTTTCGGGTAATTGTTCGAGAATCTCGCCGGGTTTCACCCGTGCGCGAACAGGGAACATTTCCACCGAATCCAAGTAATCCACCACCCAGTCGATAAACTCATGGCCAAACTTCCGGAATGTCTCTTTATCCATTTTTAGACTCCTTCCCATCTCTCTTCATCATTAAAGACACCTTGTGCATACTCGTCTTATGCCTCTCTTTTGATTTGAATAAAGACTCTAATCATTTGAGAAGCATCACCCTCATCTGGCTTATTCTAAAGAAATGGAAAAATGGAGTCAAAACAATCGGAATTCTCATTGGTCGATAAAAACCTAAAAAATCCCCGTTTTTAGGGGAAAAATCATGCAATTAAGCCCACTTTTTTTAAATTATAAAGTTTTTTTATTTTTTTGTTGAAATCGAGCTTTGTTCTGTGGTATAATACTAGAAAGTTTGCAAAAGGGATAAAAATTTTAAAGAAAAAATAGTGTTTTTCCTTACCCCATTTGATATCAATAACTTAAGATTTAGATAAGGTCTTTTTAAGAAAGATCTCGAATAATTCGGTTGATTCAATTCTCTGTTTTGCTGTTTTTAGCGGCCTGTTTCTCGAATTTTTTCATTTTTTCTACAAAATAGCCAAAGAACTGCAAAAAAACAGCAACTTTTTTTCCATTTTCCACGTATATATAAGTGAAATGGCAAAAATGAGAGAATTCAGAGTTAATGCAACAGGCAAATCCCTCCTTTTTACCCCTCCTTTTTTCGAAGGATTTAAGATAGATTCCCTAATCATTTAATCCATCCCCTTGGGCTGTCGATTTTCTTTGAGAGAATCGACAGCCTTCTACTTTTTTCGCCCCTTTTGCCCGTCCTTTTTGTAAGCAATCTTATTTCCGTGATAAAGGCATTAGACGTAAAAAAGAGTGAGTCACTGTCCTTATGAGTCGGATCGTGGGGGGGTGAGGGGGTCTGCGACGAATATGGACCGTGACGAACTCCTGCTATTATCATTTGACTTGAGAGCATCACGGAAATAAGGATGCTTCCGTCCTTTTTCTCTACCTTGACAAACATCAAAAATGGGGCAATAATCATTTTTTAGAACGATCGAAGGATAAGAGCAGATATCTTTCAGGTACCCAAAGAGGGTTGAAAAGGGAATGCTGTGAAAGTCAGCGGCGGACCCGCCTCTGTGACCCCCGTCCTAAGGACGGGCCTAGTGATTTGAGCTAGGGGGGACGAAAGCTGCAGAAGGCCACTGTCTGGTTTTCCACAGACGGGAAGGCGCGGCGAGTAGAACGATCCGGAAGCCAGAAGACCTGCCTGGGAGGTTCTCTCAAGCCTTCCGAGGTAAAAGGTGAGAGAAAAACCCATCAAATTTCTTTTCCCTGCTGTGCTTGTTCTGAGCATTGCCTTTTTTATCCTATTCCTCTCCGCTTGTGCCCAGAAATCGGACTCACAATCACGGGCACCCCAATCAGGAACAGTCAAATCCGTGGGGAGCGCACAGAGAATCGTCTGTGCCGCACCGAGTGTGACAGAGTTCGTTTTTGCCCTCGGACTCGGGGAGAGAGTCGTAGGTGTCAGCGACTTCAGCACATACCCTTCAGAGGCGCTAACAAAACCAAAAATTGGTGGACTGATCAACCCGAATAGAGAAAAGATCACGACTCTCCAGCCAGACCTCTTAATACTCCAGGGACAAAATGAATCCCTGGCAAGATTTTGCCAAAACCACAGAATCCGCTTCCTTCCCATAGAGATCAATTCTCTGGACGATATCTGGACGGCCATTTATACGATCGGTCGTACCCTGAACGTTGAAGGGCCAGCCCATCGTCTCGTTCAAAAAATCAAAGAGGACATCCAGGCTATAAAAAACAAAACCCAGAACCTTCCCCCAAAAAGAGTCTTTCTCACCCTCGGTCACACCCCGGGAGACCTCACTGGTCTGATGACAAGCGGGCCCGGGACTTTTTTGCATGAATTAGTCTCTATAGCGGGAGGCGAAAACATCTTTTCTGATGTTCGCGGTCTCTATCCTCAAGTCTCCAAAGAATCTCTGGTCAAACGCCAGCCCGAGGTCATCATTGAAGCCATTCCGGGGGGGGTGCCGGAGGATAAGCTCTTTCTTTTAGAGAAAGATTGGAAACAGCTCCCCATGCTCCCCGCTGTCCGGTCAGGGAATATCCACTACCTCAAAGACGATTTTCTTCTGATCCCGGGTGTACGTGTTGCTCAGACGGTGCGCCTCTTTGCCGAAATTCTCCATCCAGAAGCTTTTGATGGAGAACCCGATGCTTGAGATCAAGGACATTCTGCACACGTTCTCAGAATCCGATTGGGTGCTCCACCTCCCTTGTCTCGAGCTATCATCCAGAGAGATCATAGGTATCATCGGCCCGAACGGCTCTGGCAAAAGCACTCTGCTGCGCATCGCCTCCGGTGTTTTGAAGCCTATTCAAGGCACCGTTCGCCTGGAAGGCCACGACCTGTTCAAGCTCAAGAGACGCACTATAGCCAGATCTCTCGGATATCTTCCCCAAGAGACGGTGAGCCTTTACGATCTCACAGTTGAGGAGATCGTCCGGATGGGCCGTTATCCCCATACCGCAGGCTTCGGCCCACTGGAGGAAAGCGACTTCACTATCGTCCAGGAATGTCTGGCTCTCACGGAAATGACCGTCCTCAAAAACCGTCCTCTCTCCTGCCTGTCAGGAGGTGAGAAGAAACGAGCTTTTCTTGCCTCAGTGCTCGCCCAAAAACCAAAGATCCTGCTTCTTGACGAGCCAACAAGTGCTCTGGATGTCCATCACCAGGTGCGATTTTTCCAGCTCCTCCAAAGTCTTTCCAAAGATGGAATGGGCATTTTGGTCGTGACCCACGACCTCAATCTGGCATCCCTTTTCAGTGACAAGCTGTTGGTTCTTTCTGAGGGCAAACCTGTCGCCTTCGGACCGCCCACCAAGGTCCTAACTCCTTCGAGGATCCGGACCGTCTATGGCCCAAATATACTGATGGGCTTGCATCCAGAGACAGGGAGGCCCACGATCCTTCCCAGATTATTGACGGAGAAAAAGAATGAAGGGTAAAACCATCATTCTTTACGGCCTCCTTTTTCTTGCTGTCGCAAGCATTACGCCCTGGATCGGCGGGGAATCCCTGGATCCTACAGATGTATGGAATCACTTCAAGGGGGAACCAACCACAGACGGTGATATCTTCTGGCTTCAACGCATCCCAAGGGTGATCTTGGCTCTCTTGGCTGGCGGGACTTTAGCCCTGGTAGGGGCCTCCTTTCAGGTGCTGTTTCGGAATCCTCTGGTCGAGCCCTACACTCTCGGAATGAGCGGCGGAGCTGCTCTCGGAGCATTCCTTGCCATTTCCCTGCCCTCTCTGTGGGTGGGATGGGGTCCTTTCAGTTCCATTCAGTTCTTCGCCCTTCTGGGGGCTTCCACCAGTCTATCCCTCATCTATGCCCTGTCTCGACGGCCTCAAGGGATGTCTGTGTACACCCTCCTCCTTGCCGGAGTAACCATCAGCATCATCTGCGGAGGTATGGTCCTGTTCCTCAGTTACCTGGCAAGCCCTCAAGTACTGGTCCTCTACCACCGCTGGATGATGGGTGGGATCGATGTCGTCGGTTATCGAGATTTTCTTTCCCTGAGCCCTCTCCTCATCCCCGGGATCGGACTCCTTTTCTATCACGCCGACGATCTCAATCAAGTCTCTCTCGGTGAGGAGATGGCCCTCGGCCACGGCGTGGCGGTTAAAAAAGTGCAAAGGCACATCTTTGCAGGAGGGGGGTTGGCTACAGCTGCTGTTGTCTCCTTTGTTGGACCGATCGGTTTTATCGGTTTGATCATCCCTCATGCAGTCAGGCGCCTCAGCGGATTCGACCAGCGGACAGTCCTCCCCTGCTCTTTTCTGCTCGGTGGGGCTGCCCTTGCTCTGTGTGACGCCATCGCAAGGACCATTCTCTCGCCCACTGAGCTTCCCGTGGGTATCATCACCGCCATTATCGGCGGACCGCTTTTTATCTATCTGCTCGTGACGCTGCGCTGGAGATGAGTTAAAATGAGGCTAAGAAGACCAACGGCTATACTGGAAAAAAGGATTCATAAGTGAGATGTGGAAAGACGCATCTGAAGGAGCGAGCCTATGGACCTGAGAATGACCGTAATGTTGCGCCTGAGAGCTGAAAAATGTTCTTTTTTATAGGTGGTGTTCAGCCAAAAACCACAATTCTCCAAAGACAAACGAGAGTCTGTCCAGTCTGTGGCCATCCCGAAATCTGCCAAAAAAGAGTGGATCATTATCTGAGCCTCTTCTTCATCCCTCTCTTCCCCGTCAAAAAAGGAATCCTCTTTTGGATCTGTGAAAATTGCAACACACATTTCGAAAACGACGGAGAACCATTAACTCCAAACCACATAGACAGGACGAGAAAATGCCCTCACTGCGGACGATCCATAGGAAAGGAATAGGGAAGGAGCTTGGAACATCTTTCGAGGGAAGCATCCTTATTCCCGTAATGAATGAAATACGAGTGTCCCAATTGGTGATTGCAAAAACACGCTCAGTTTCCCCAGCGAGGAAACTTCGCACGGTTCCGGGCTTCCCTCACCTCCCCTTCGGGAGATGCACCATGCCCGTCCAGCCCTTCACACGGTTTTCTCTACCACACAACTGGAACACTCCATAACGCAATATTTATTCATGCGATCACGGAAATAAGGATGCTTACTCTTTCGACAAAGCGCTTGACAAGTTTTTTGTCAGGTGAGAACATACAATTTCTTTGACAATAAAGTTCTTGGGTTTAAGGTGTATGGAAGTCCGTGAGACGCGGACACAGCCCCCGCTACTGTAATCGGGAACGACTTCCAGAAGACGCCACTGTCCTTTCACGAAAGGATGGGAAGGCTTGGAAGAAGGACGATCCGAGAGTCAGGAAACCTCCCTTAAGCCACAGGTCCCATCTTCGGGCGGAAGGTTGGGTGATTTTTTTTTGCTCGACGCAGCTGTCGAGCAAGATCTTAACACAGCGGGGGATACAGGCAGGAGAATGATCTATGATCAAAAAGACTATTACGACACTGTTCCTCATTACGGTTCTGTGTTTTTATCTCTACTCGCAAGATGCTCAAGAGAAAGAAAACCAATCAAAAAAACAAGAACCTCTCCATCATGAAGTCGTAGTCACTGCCAACCGTGTGGAGACATCTTTGAAAGAGGTCGCAAGCTCGGTGACCATCATCACAAAAGAGGAACTCGCAAGAACTGGAAAATCCCGGATTTTTGATGCACTCGAAGATACCATCGGCCTATCATCAACCCAGAATGGGCCGCCAGGGTCGCAGGCCACCGTATTCATCAGGGGAGCGAATGCAGAGCACACCCTGGTCATGATCGATGGCACTGAGATCAACGACCCTATCACTCCGACCCGCTCTTTCGACATGAGCCTTCTCCTCGCGGAAAATGTCGATCGTATCGAGATCCTCAGAGGCCCACAAAGCACACTGTTCGGCTCAGATGCCATGGGCGGTGTCATCAACATCATCACCAGGCAGGGCACAGGCAAACCTAAATTTTCACTCTCCGGCTATGGAGGGTCCTATGGCACATATTCGGGGAATGGGGAGGTGTGTGGAAGCACTTCGAAGGTTCGATACTCCGCGGCAACGACTCTCTATGATACCAACGGCTTTTCTGCAGCCAGCGCCCGTTATGCAGGAAACGATGAAGCCGATGGTCACCGTAATCTCACTCTTTCAGGAAGAATCGGATTTGACCCGGCGGCAAACATCAACCTTGATTTCTTTACCCGATGGATCGATACTGAGACCGATCTGGATAATGCAGGCGGGGATTATGGTGACGATCCGAACTCTGTTCAAGCCTACAACACCCTCTTTGTGACGGGCCAAGCCCGGGGTCTCTTCCTCAAAAACCGGTGGGAACAAAAATTCAAAGTGTCCGTCGCCAATTACCATCGAACATCCGACAATCCTCCCGATGCGCTTGATCCATTCCTTGCAGAGAAATCAGAGTTCAAGAGCAAACTGTGGAAGCTCGACTGGCAGAACACTCTCTTCCTCCACGAAACGAACACGCTGCTTTTCGGGGTGGAACACCAGAGAGAACAGGGCGAGTCATGGTATCGCTCAGAGTCCCTGTACGGCCCATACGAAAGTTCATTTCCCCTTGAAAAAGCACACAATACTGGTCTCTACATACAGGATCAGTTAAGGTTCGCCGGACGCTTCTTCTTGACTGCGGGCATCAGGCGCGACGACCACAGCCAAACAGAATCGTCCACAACATACAGGATCGCCCCAACCTATATGATCGAACAGACAGGAACAAAACTCAAAGCCACTTGGGGAACAGGATTTAAGGCCCCTTCTCTTTACCAACTCTATGCCCCTGCAACGCTTTATGGGCCAGCGGGTAATTTAGACCTCAAACCGGAGAAATCTACAGGTTGGGATCTGGGTGTAGAGCAATATTTTCTGGATAACACATTTTTGTTCGGACTCACTTATTTTGCCAACAATTTTGAGGACCTCATCGATTATGACTTCACCCAGGGCTACATCAACATCAGAAAAGCCGCCACAAAAGGCGTTGAGATCACCTTTGAAGCAAGGCCGACCGATTCTCTCTCCGTCCTTGCCTCTTACACTCGAACGGAGGCAAAGAATACAGAGACAGGCGCTTACCTCCTGAGGCGACCCAAGGATAAATTCACAGCCAGGTTGGATTGGGGATTTCTGGGCAGGGTGAATATTCATCTTTCCATGATCTACGTCGGGGAGAGAGAGGATCTCTACTGGTTGGATTGGACCCCGACACCAGTGACTCTTGAAAGCTACACGTTACTCAACGCAGCCGGATTTTATGAGGTGTTCGAGTCGGTTGAAGTCTTCCTTCGCCTCGACAACATTCTCAACACAGGCTATGAAACGATCAAGGGCTACGGAACTCCCGGATTTTCTATTTACGGAGGAATAAGGACCCATTTTTAAATCCTTTTTTGACCGGTGGGGGATACATCCAGACGAGTGGGTGGCAGGTCTTCACGTCACACATTCCATGTATCATCCCTGACACTTCATTGTATGTGCTTAACAGAGAGGAAAAAAAGAGAGTTGACAAAAGGTTCGGGTCTTCCATATTATTGAGGTACAAACCAATGGCTGGTCAGAAGTACCGGACGATCTCCAACGTCATATTCCTTTTTCTGTTTCTGTTCATCATTCTCTTCATCAATTTTTTCCACACAGAAAATACTATCCAGGCCAACAATAACTGCCCCGCCTGCCATTTCCTGAACTCCACCTTTACCACCTGCCAGATCAATTTTTTCCATCTGCCGCCTCCTTCCATCACAGGAGTCTTAAAAGACATCTATTTTTTCAATTATACATACATCGTATCAACCTTTCCCTCCTCACGGTCTCCTCCCGAAGTTTAATTTTTCCATCTCTCTGGTCACGTCTTATTTTTTACCCAAGACTGTCCAACACCAAAAGACCTATCAGAGATAATCCCAACGAACTTCAGGAGGAAAAAGTGAAAAAAAGATTATCAACATTATTCATTATTATTTTAAGTCTTGTTTTTGTCATACATCTCAAGGCTCAAGAATCCGGAACAACATATTCAGAAATACAAACGGGAAACGTCAAGTTTTTGAAACTTTCCGGAATCGTCAAAAGTTATGAAGGCGATCCCATAAAAGGCGCGGTTATTTTGATACCGGAAATCAGCAAATCATCAGAATCCGATGGAACGGGAGCTTTTGAATTCCTTGCGATTCCACCTGGGAAATATCATCTCGAGGTTTTTGCGGATGGATACATGGACTTCATTTCAGATGTGTTCGGTCTCGAAGATATTAATAAAACATTCAAAATCACTCTCTTGAAAAAAATCTCTGAAGAAATCGTCGTCACCGCCACCCGCACAAAAAAGCTTTATGCGGAAGTGCCGGTAAGAACCGAAGTGATCACGGCCAGGGATATCGAGCAAATGCAGGCCTCCCAACTGGCGGAATCTCTTGCGCTCACCACTGGCGTCAGAGTCGAGTGCAACTGTCAGAACTGCAATTTCACCCAGGTCCGTATTAACGGCATGGAGGGAAAGTACTCCCAGATCCTCATCGATAACTCTCCAATCTTCAGCTCGATGATCGGCGTTTACGGTCTGGAGCAAATCCCTGCTGAAATGTTGAACAGGATCGAAGTCGTTAAAGGAGGTGGCTCGGCTCTTTACGGCGGTAATGCCGTTGCTGGAGTAATCAATGTTTTGACTAAGGAGCCGATAGAAAACGGCACCTGGCTCAAACTGAATCAGGAATCCACATCGGGCGAACCTTCAACGAATTTCGGTTTCTGGAGCAGCCTTGTGAGCAAAGATCAAAACTCAAAAGCGTTCCTCTTTGCCAACTACAAAAACCGACAACCTGTGGATATCGATGGGGATGACATATCTGAAATCGGGAAAATCAGAAGCACAAGCTTCGGAGTGAACTTCTTCAGAACCTTCTCCGAAATCGACGGCAAGCTCAAACTGAGTTTTTTCAGAATCACAGAAGATCGACGGGGTGGAAACAAATTTGACTTACCCCCCCATGAGGCCGATATCGCCGAAGACATAGATTCGGATCTCAACGGCCTCTCTGCAGATTGGAATCATTATATCACCCGAAGACTCTATTACAACTTTTCCGCGTCCTATGTGGATGCCAACAGAAAATCCTATTACGGTTCTGGACAGGATCCCAACGCTTACGGAACGACAAAAAACCCAGTCTTGTTCTTGAACGGGCAGATGAATTACCAGGCCGGTGGCCAAGTCATATCCACCGGGTTGCAATACAAAGGAGAAAAAATTAAGGACGAAGCGCTCGGATATGGAAGGGTGATCAACGATCACTACAGAGAACTGGGTTTTTTCCTTCAGGACGACATCAAGTTTAACAAGACCTTTTCTCTCCTGGCAGGCTTAAGATTCAGCAAGCATTCTCTGATCGAAAACTACATCTTCAATCCCAGGATAAGTCTCCTTGTCAACCTTGTGAAAGACCTGAGCTGGAGGACTTCTTTCTCTACAGGATTCAGAGCTCCTCAAGTCTTTGACGAGGACCTCCACATCACGCAGGTCGGGGGCGAGGGTACGGTCATAGAAAACTCTCCTGACCTCAAAGAAGAATCCTCTTACAGCCTAAGTACCGGTCTCGACTATGGAAGGGAGTTTGGAAATAACGCTCTGCAACTGAGCATCGAGGGCTTCTATACGCCTCTTGAAGATACCTTTGTTCTACAAAAAAAAGAGTTTGATCCCAGAGAAAATGCGCTGGTTTTTGAAAGGATCAATGGGTCGAATGCTAGAGTTTATGGAGTTTCCGTTGATCTTGGCTACAGACTCGGGTTAGCTTTTTCTCTGAAGACCGGCTGGACATTTCAGCGCAGTCATCTTGATGAGCCAGAGCCAGATTTCGGTTCCAATGAATTTTTCCGGACACCTGACTCCTATGGATATGTGAGTCTGAACTATGAAAATGAAAGAATCGTCGATGCGGATATTTCTCTTGAATACACAGGAAGCATGAAAGTTCCCCATTATGCCGGTTACATCGAAGAAGACATGCTTGAAACCACCGAGACTTTTTGGGTACTCAATGCAAAACTCACAAGGGACATTGCTCTAACCCAAAATAATAAATTAAGCTTCTTTGTGGGCATCTTCAACATCCTTGACTCTTACCAGAAGGACCTGGATCAAGGGATATTCAGGGATTCAGGTTATGTCTACGGTCCCACAAAACCACGGTCATACTATGCAGGATTCGAATTCTCTTTTTAAAGGAACCCAGGAAAAAAAACGAGGGGCGCGATTGCAAAACGAGTTCCGCTAACATTGGGATTGATTCTTCAACGTCCCAGTGTTTTCACAGCCGTTACAGCAATTACAATTCACCGAAATCGTATAAATTGTCTGAACAATTAGAGCAGCCGATTGCCTCTTACCAAATTTTTTTGGAGGGTATATTATAATGTCAAGCATAAGGTTCTAAAACATGCGCCTGAAACAGATTTTGAAAGGATCTCTTGTTTTCCTGCTTTGTATCCAATCGAATTTGACCGATCTCTGGTATTTCTCGTCTTCAGTGTTTTCCTGCCCGGCTATAGACAATTTTGCCCAGGACATGATTGATCCTTTTAAAATATTAAAAAGTTATTTTACAAACAAAGGCTATGAGACGGGGACAATCAAAATCCCGCAACTGGGTATCCTTGTAGAGCTCAAAAAAACCAATTTTATCGAAAAGAAGACAATGTGAAGGATGTTTATGCCCGGATAAATGAAATACGAAGCCAATTCGGACTTCAAGGGCCCCATTCTGATAATTCCAATGGGAACGGCTGGTGTGGTGCGATATCTGCAGACTGCTGTGAACAAAAGGCGTTTGCTTATGTTGTTTTGGTAAAAAGGGACTTGAACGATGCCAGCCGGATTTACACAACAGCCCACGAAAACGGACATTTTTTGTGGTACACGAATAGTCAAGAATTGATCTGTAAAAATTTCACAAATCCAGAATTTATAAAATCCCGCGTTCAGACGAGCGGAGATTTCGCCGTTTTGTGCGGATGGATAGCCCTGAAGATGGATGATTATTCTCTAAATGAATGCTTCATATTAAACAAAAGAGATAAAGCACAGGAAAAAAATGTTGAAGAGATAAAAAAATTTGTCTAAGAATATTTTCCCGATAAAAATTAATTTATCTGGATTCCACACAAGTAAAAAGACGGAATTCAGAGCTGGCCTCCAACATTCCAATCTTCTCAAATCAACTAACCACTCAAGCATAACCAGCCGCTTTTGGTATATCTTTGGAGTTGACTTTATCCGGTTCCTTCTCCTATAGTAATGGGAAGAGTCCATATGAACATTAAAGTTAGGAAGAACTTCCATCTTATCTTCCTCTTTATTTTTATCGCAGCATCCCTATTCATTCACTTTTCTCATACAGAAAAATACATTAATTCTACTGACACCTGTGTGGCATGCCATTTTCTGAATTCCACACTCGTCACAAGTCAGATAAATTTTTTCTGTCTTCCCCCGCTTTCTTTATTGGGAGTGTTAAAGATTATTAAGCCCTGCCTGTACAACTATCTTAGTTATATAGAATCTGCCTCCCGCTCTCCTCCCTACATATAATCCATTCCCCCCCCCATAAAAATTCTGTTCAATAAGTTTGTATCTTCCAGGTTATGAGGAGGTCAGATGAAGAGAAGAATATTGACGTGTATGATTTCTGTATTGATCGGGCTCAGTTGCCTCTGGAGCCAGTCTTCAGAGGATGAAGTCTTTACGCTCGAGGAGTGCATATCCACAGCGCTTCAGCAAAATCCGCTCATCCTTTCATCTCTGCAGCAGTACCAAGCGTCTCTGGCTCGCATCCCCCAAGCTAAAGCGTTTGCTCAGCCATCGATAAACTATGATTCGGACCTGCAGCCCAGTTTTTTCAACTTTAAAAATTCCGGTGAAAGCTATTTGGGTGTGAGCCAGTTTTTTGAGTTTCCCGGGAAACAATCCGTGAGAGGAAAGATCGCTTCAAGGGAGTCAGATGAGATCCAGGCAGAGATCGACCTTTTAAAACTGGATTTGGCCTTTCAAGTGAAACGGGCATTCTATGGCCTTCTTCATGCTCAAGAGAAGCTGACATATGCCCAACGAAACCAGGAACTCGCCCAGGATTTCCTCAGCAAAGCAGAGCTCAAACATGATGCCGGTGATGTGGCGCAGGTGGAAGTGTTGAGGGCCAGAGTCGAAGCCGCGACAGCAGCGAACGAAGTGCGGGCTGCCGCCAACGATATCAGGCTGGCAAAAGCCACACTGAATTATCTCCTCTCCCGAAAAAAGTATGCGCCCATCGCCATTAAAGGAGAACTCAAACGAGAACCCATCCCACTGGAGTTCGAGCCTCTTCTCGAGCGTGCCCTCATCACTCGTCCTGAAATGAGGAGGATCGCTTTTTCCCTGGAAAGAGAACAACTCCGGAAAAAGTCAGCGACCATGAACTATCTGCCAGATCTCGAACTGGGGGTCAACCGGCACCGTGTCGAGGGCGAAGGCGCCTGGTGGGATGTGACGCTATCTGTTCCCATCCCTCTTTTTTTCTGGCAGCCCAAAAAGGGCGAGATCGCCGAAGCCGAGGCGAACATCAGGGCGATCCAGAAAGAGGTCGATCACATCAAAAACTCCATCGCTCTCGAAGTGGAGGAGGCTTACATGATCGCAGTGACGGCCGAAAACCAGATCCAGCTCTTTGAGAAAGAAATCCTCGATCAAGCCGAAGAGGTGTACAACATGTTCCTCTTCAGCTATCAAGAAGGAGAGATCGGTAGCATCGAGCTCATCGCTGCCCGGAGGACCCTCCTCGAATCCGCACTGTCTTATGCCGATGCTCTCTTCAATTATGAGACCGCTCTAGCGGCTCTGGAAAGATCTATTGGACAGACTTTGGAAGGAGAAAGCCAATGATAAAAAAATATAAAAATCGATTTTTGTATGTTGTTCTTATACTTGCGCTGACAGGATTGGGGCTCACCTGCAAAAAACACAGGGATACTCGCCATGAGGACACACAAATCACCCAGAATGCAGCCGGATCGCAACAGAAGACGGCAAGGGCTCCTGGCCAACAACGGCTGGAAAAGAGAGGCCAGCAAGCTGTGGGAAGAGGATTCGGCGGCAGAGGACGCGGCAGAGGAGGAAGGAACTGGGGACCAGCCGATGTGATCGAATTTACCGAGGCAGAACAAAGCGCTTTTGAGATCGACACGGTCAAGGCCGCATACATGCCGCTCAAATCTAAGCTCATAGCTATGGGGAAGGTCCTGGAACACCCATACAGAAAGGCCATTGTCAGTTACCCCTTTCCTGCCAGAATCGCCCAGATCCACGCCCGCATAGGAGATTGGATCAAGAAAGGGCAAAAACTCGTTACCCTCCAGAGTGAAGAAGTGGGCAATGCCAAATCCGAATTCTACAAAGCCCAGGCCGACCATGAACTGGCCCGCGTTAATTATGAAAGGCAGAAGAGGCTTTTTGACCGGGGTGTCGGTGCGCAGAAGGACTCTCTGTATGCAGAATCCGATTTTAAGATCGCTGAAGCCACTCTGAACGCTGCGGAGAAAAAACTCCATGTCCTGGGATTCAGCGAAGAGGAGGTCAAGCTTATCGCCGAGACTCACCAGATCAATCCCATTATCACTCTTTATGCCCCAATCGATGGAAAAATTACCATCAACAATGCCGTCCTTGGAGCAATGATCGACCAGGGAACAGAGATCCTGACCATTATGGATCCTACAATCCTCTGCATTGATGCAGAAATATACGAAAAAGATATCGCCAAAATAAGGGACAAACAACAGGTGGAAGTGAATGTTCCCGCTTACCCTGGGGATCAATTTAATGCCGAGATCTCTTTTATCGGTGATGTTCTGAACGAAGAAACACGAACGATAACCGTGCGCTCAGAAGTCAAAAACACAGATTACAAGCTCAAACCCGGGATGTTTGCCGATATAAAGATCCTACTGAACCACCATGATAGGGCTCTTGTTCTCCCCAAAGAGGCGATCCTCGATGATGGAGACAACAGCATCGTCTTTATCAAAAAAGCCGGGAAATACTATCCCCAGGTCGTCGAACTTGGCGCAAAGGAAGATTCTCGCGTCGAAATTCTTAGCGGCATTCAGGAAGGAGATGAGGTCGTTACGACAGGCAATTACCAGCTCAAATCCAAGCTCTATGACGAGATTTTGAAGAAGGGGCAGGTTCATTAGTCAATGGGGATGGATACTCTCAGCAAGTTCCATTCAACAAAACAACTGGAGAATCCATAATGATAGATAAACTGATTGAGTATTCACTAAAACACAGATTATTGACAATCCTTTTGGTCCTTCTTGTTTCCATATGGGGAGTCATCGTTTATACACGAATGCCTAAAGATATCTATCCTGACCTTAATGCTCCCCTGGTCAACATCATCACTGAAAATCCCGGCATGGCCGCCGAGGATGTGGAAAGGCTCATTACATTTCCACTGGAAAGCCTTCTCAACGGCGCTCCGCACGTGACTCGGGTCAGGTCGGAGTCAGCCACGGGCGACTCCGTCGTCACCGTTGAATTCGATTGGGGGATGGACATCTACCTCGCCAGGCAGATTGTCTCGAGCAAACTGGAGCTCATCGCTGGCCGGCTTCCCATTGGTACGACGCAGCCCATCCTTGGGCCAGTCTCTTCGAGAATGGGTGAAATCTTCGAATTTGCCGTCATCGGTGAAGAGACCGATCCTATGGAACTCCGGTCCATAGCAGATTGGACTATCCGCTATAGACTTCAGGGAGTGGAAGGTGTTTCTTTTGTTATTAACCTCGGAGGTTTCGTCAAACAATTCCAGGTCTATCTCAAGCCCGAAATGCTCAAAAACTATGATGTCACAATCAATGAGGTCAAAGAGGCTATCGAGAACAGCAACCGTAACTTTTCGGGCGGAATTATCATGAAGGGCTCCCAGGAAACGCTCATCAAAGGAATCGGGCGCATCGAGACACTCGAGCACATACAGAACACAGTCATCAGTTCTCGCAACAACGTGCCGATCTATATGAAGGATGTGGCTGATGTCAGAATCGGTCCGAAATTCAGACGAGAATCTGGCAGTCACAACGGAAAGGAGTCCGTTTATGTGACTATTGAAAAACAGTACGGCGGCGACACATTGACTGCCATTGCGCACATAAAAAAGACTCTTTCTCAAATCGCCCGGGATCTTCCCGAAAAAGTAAAAATTAAGTATTTTTATGACCAATCCATCTTGATCCTGAAATCCATCAATCACGTTGAAATCTCGATGCTCGAAGGCGCCATCCTCATCATCCTGGTCATGATCTTTTTCATGTGGAACTTAAGGAGTTCATTTATCGCTTCCTTAACGATCCCCTTTTCAATACTGATCGCTCTGGTCCTGATGCAGTTGTTCAAGATCAAGCTGACGGTCATGTCCATCGGAGGATTGGCCATCGGTATCGGCAAAGTGGCCAACGGCTCGATCATCATGGTCGAGAACATCTACCGGGTGCTCAGAGATAAAAAAGGCCAGGCCTCCACAATGGTGCTCACCTCCGAAGCTGCAAAGGATGTGGGAAGGTATTTGTTTTCCGCTAACCTGATCATCATTCTTGTTTTCATTCCCCTTTTAACACTTCAGGGTATCGAAGGCGCCATGTTCCGGCCGACAGCATTCGCTGTCGCTGCGGCTCTGTTCGGTTCACTCATTCTCAACCTCACTCTCAAGCCGGTTCTTGCATCGATTTTCCTGACCGAAAAACACATTAAAGAGAAAAAAAATCCTGTAACGGAATTCCTCACACCAAAGTACCGCGCGATCCTTGAAGGAGCTCTCAAACACAAAAAAGTGATCCTGGTCATATTTGTGATTTTACTGATCGGTGCGGGAGTCTCTTACAATTTTCTGGGAAAAGAATTCGTGCCTCCATTGGACGAAGGGGCGATCTTAGCCTCTACGGTCATGCTGCCAGAAACATCTCTAGAAGAATCCACGAAAATGGGTGAGCGCATCGAAAAAATCTTCCTCACTTTTCCAGAGGTTGTTTCCGTATCCAGAACCACAGGGACGGCCGAGGCCTCCGAACACGTCCACCCTGTGAACCACAGCCACTACAACATAGAACTTCTTCCTACAGAAAAGCGAAAACGAGGATTCAATGAGATCAGCCAAGCCATGAGAGAGGAACTGGATAAAATCCCGGGAATCGCTTACATTTTCGAGCAACCCATCGCCAATAAACTCGCCGAAATGCTGACCGGGGTCGAAGGGGAGCTGTCGGTGAAGCTTTTTGGACCAGATCTGGACGTTCTTAATGATTATATCGAAGACATCAGAAACGTCCTTGCCGAGATCAGGGGTGTGGCGGATCTGCAGATCGAACAGACCACAGGAATACCTCAACTGATCATCGATGTGGACAGATCAAAACTTGCCCGCTTTGGGATACCAGTGAGTGACATCGCCGATATCATCGAGACTGCACTGAATGGGATCGAAGCGACCGATGTTTATGAAAAAGACCGAATCACTTCTGTCCTCATCCGTCTCCCTGAAAGATACCGGAACGATGAAGAAGCCGTTAAAGAACTCCTGGTCGATGCGCCGAACGGAGAAAGGATCCCCCTTTCTCAGCTCGCAGATATATACAGAAGTGAAGGACCCCAGACGATTTTCCGGGAAAACCTGATGCGGCGCAAAATCATTCTCTGCAACCTGGTCAAACGCGATATCGTTAGTTTTGTCAAAGAGGCACAGCAAAAAATCGAGGAAGGAGTGGACCTTCCACCCGGTTATTTTGCTGTCTTTGGCGGCCAATATGAAAGCCAACAGAGGGCCATGAGACATCTCACGATGCTTATGCTTATCGTCATCCTGATCATCTTCGTCATTTTATTCTCTTCTTTTGGTAAGATCTGGCAGGCGGCACTCATTATCATGAACATCCCTACCACTCTGATCGGAGGGATTCTGGCACTCTTGATCACCAAACAGACCATGAATGTTTCCTCCACTATTGGGCTCATCGCTCTTTTCGGCATATGTGTCCAGAACGATGTCATCCTTGTGGCTAAAATCAACGACTTCAAAAAACAGGGACTATCGCTCAGAAACGCTGTCATGGAGGGAGCTCTAACCAAGTTCAGGCCGATCATCATGACAGATTTAGTGATGATCGTCGCCGTGTTGCCCATGGCCTTGATCAAAACCACAGGTGCAGAACTGCACAGACCTCTCGCTGTCGTCTACATCGGCGGATTTTTCTTTGCCATAATGCTCCGATTGATCGTGGTACCTCTTTTGTATGAAACACTGGGGAAAATAGCAGAAAAATTCCAAAAAGCTTTAAATCCTTAAGTTATAGGTGATCGATTAGGATTTTTATCCCGATGAGGACAAGCACTAATCCTCCGAGAAATTCTGCTCTCCGACCGATAATTTGACCGAGGATCGGCCCTAATTTCGTCCCCAGAAGAGTCAGGAGAAAGGCAACAACTCCGATAATCAAAGAAGGATACCGAATCGCCACACCTAAAGCTGCAAAGCTAAGCCCCACGGCAAGAGCATCGACGCTTGTGGCAACTGACAGTATAAGGAGGGACCAACCTCTTGTGGGATCATGTGATCTGGTATGAGGCGCGCTCTGTACTCGCAAAGACGCATAAACCATACGGCATCCAATCAAAAAAAGCAGGCCAAAGGCCACCCAGTGATCGAAGGACTGGATGAGAGATAGGATTTTAGTTCCTGCCAGCCACCCAAGAATCGGCATTATAAACTGAAAGAACCCGAAGGAGACCGAAAGCCTCATCGCCTGGCTCGTGCGTACCTTCTCAGGGCCGAGACTGATTCCCACCGATACAGCAAAAGCGTCCATTGCGAGGGCGAGGGCAACAGGTAAAACGACGAGGACATTCATGCTTTAAGGTCCAGAGTCATTTGATCCCTACGCAATAGCCATCTCCGAGCCCTTACTCGGTTTGACTCAAGTATTTCAGAGCGAGGCTGCTCATAAGGAGCGTGCCTAAAGGCAAAGCCTTTTCGTCGATATCGAAGGCAGGGTGGTGATGCGGGAACTCCATTCCATTCCCAGCGCCGAGAAAGAGAAATGCCCCATTAACCTTTTGCAGATAATAGGCAAAATCTTCTCCCCCCATCACCGGATCGATGTGGACAACGCTCGCTTCTCCGAGTGTTCTCCTGGCGACCTCAAGAGTAAAGCCGGCCATGGCTTCATCATTGATAACAGGAGGGAAGCCTTCCTGGTAAGAAAATTCGATCGATCCCCCCATGGCTTTCGCTGTTCCTTCGGCAATCTCTTTAAGGCGCTGCTTGGCCACATCCTTGATCTCAGACTTAAAACTCCGCACTGTACCGGTCAATATCACTTCGCTGGGAATAATGTTGTAGATCGTTCCGCCTTTCACTGTCCCGAAGGACACCACGGCAGGCTTAATAGGGTCGATGTTCCGGCTGACAATGCTCTGCACATTCAGCACGATCTGCGAGGCCACAAGGATCGGGTCCACTGTCTGATGAGGCATAGACCCATGCCCTCCTCTTCCTTTCACAACAATGGTGAACGCATCCGGTTGGGCCATCATCGGCCCTTTGACAACGCCCACTGCGCCGGTCGGGAGCGGAACCCAAAGGTGAAGTCCGAAAATCGCATCCACCCCATCGAGCGCACCCTCTTCGATCATTCGTTTGGCCCCACCGGGGATTCGCTCTTCCGATGGCTGGAAAAGGAAGACCACAGTCCCCTCGAGCTCACTCTTCCTTTCTGATAGACACTTCACAGCTCCCATCAGAATGGCCATGTGGCCGTCATGGCCGCAGCAGTGAGCCGCCTCTGCATTCTGGGATATATATTCCTTATCTCCCTCTTCCTTCAAAGGAAGGGCATCTATATCCGTCCTCAAAGCGACGGTCTTACCGCTTGATTTCCCTGTGAGCACTGCCTTCAATCCTGTATCCGCACACTGAGTGACAGGAATATCAAGACTCTCCAGATACGTACGGATCACCGACGAGGTCCTCCTCTCCTGAAAAGCGACCTCTGGATGCCGATGGAAGTCACGCCGCCATTCAATGATTTGGGGTGTTATTTTCTTTACAGCATCCTTTAGGTCTTTGCACATATCATCCTCCCTATTCGATTCCAACTTCAAATCTTTACCCTGAACCTGAATCAGCCATAACTGTCAAATTAAATCGTATCCAATCGTATTGGCTTGGTGTTGACGGAAATGACAATCGTGAAGAAGCTGTTTAAAACTAGTCCGACAAACCCCGCGTTCATCCCCAAGAACGGATCACGGCCCGTTAGGATGAGAAAGGCCACCACAGCGATCCCGATCACAAGACCTGTGAACACGCCCGTTTTGCTCGCGCGTTTCCAGAAGAGTCCGAGCACAACACCCGGGAAAAACTGGCACACCCCATCATAGCCCAGGATCAAGAGATTCACCAATTCATTGGGGAAATAGATGGCAAAAACAAGGGCAAAAGCTGTGATGAGAAGCACCATGATCCTGGACAACCGCAACACTGTCTCTTCCTTAGCCCGCGGCCGAAAGCCCGATTGATAGACATTTTTTGCCAGCAGCGTAGAGGCAAACAAAACCAAGATCGCAGAAGGAACCATGGCAGTCACCGCACCCGCTGCACCCACAAATCCCATGAACCAGGGTGGATATGTCCTGTTCACCAGTTCCAGGAAAGCCAGGTCGCCATTTTTCAACTCAGGGATAACCAGGAAGGCTGTAAAACCAACCAGAAAAATGAGAAGAATCGGGATTTGATAAAAGGGCATGATGATTGCGTTTCTTTTGATAACTTTATCGCTTTTGGCGGAAAACGCAGAACCGAACACATGAGGCCACATGTAAAAACCCAGTCCTGTGAGTAAAATTGTGGACATGACCCAGGCCACGTTCATGTTTGGCGTTGATCCGGGAAAAACAAGGTGCTCGGGCATTTTGGCTATCAGAGTTTCGAACATTTTGCCCGGACTGCCGAAATAAATAATAGGTACTCCTATACCGACCACTCCCACAGCCGCCAGCATCATCACATCCTTGATGATCGCGACCCATGCAGCGCCCCGGAGACCGCTGGTGTAAACAAAAGCACACGTTAAGATAAAAGATATCAAAATGGCTGTATTGGATGGGATGGCCCCTTTGCTGGCCACTTCGACGATGAATCCCAATCCCGCCAGCTGAAGCTGAAGGTAGGGAATGATGGAAAAGACGCCGATCAGAGCCACAAAAACACCGAGGGAGCGGCTGTCATAGCGCTTGATAAAGTAATCCGGCTGGGTGTGAAGGCCGTAACGCTTGCCCACCCGCCACAGAGCGGGCAGGATGAAGAAGGACAGCGTGTAAGCCAAGGTCCCGTAGATCAGGATATAGAAGGCCGGAGCCCCCTTGGAGTAGGCCCATCCGCTGGCCCCGAGGAAGGTGAACGTGGTGTAGATCTCGCCGGCCATGAGCAGCCAGATGATGATGACTCCGAACCGTCGGCCCGCAACAGTCCAGTTCTCGAGGTTCATCTTCACCCGTCTTCCCGCAAATATGCCAACAATTGTGGAAATGGCTATTGTGGCAAAAATGATGATCAGAGCAATGTTCACTCGTCCCCCCCCTCTTCGGGTCTGTTAAATTTTTTCTCGCAGAGATAGGCCGCAAACAGGATAGGAGGGGTCAATACAACCCAGATTAGGATCCAGAAAAGGAGGAAAGGCATTCCTAAGATCACGGGTTCGATCCGGTTGACCAACGGCAGGGCTAACACCATGGTGAGAAAGGGGATCGCCCCAAAAATCAGTGCCAGTTTCGTTCCCTTTTTTTTCATCAAAGCTCCAAGCAGACAAGAATTTCGCTTATTATATCAAAGCGATTATGGAAAAACGAAGTGAAAATATTCATTGTGAACATCTCTAATTCCGTGAGGAGTGACGTTTGATTGTCCCAATTGGTCATTGCGAAAACACACAACAGGAATGCGGTGGGCCTAAAGGGATGCTTTAATTATCATGTCCTCAAAGGCTTGGAGAGGCTTATTTTTACTGTTAAATATTGACAAAAAATCCATAAACTGTAAACATAACTTTAATTTAATGGCTGAATGAGAGTTTACAGGTTTTTCACGACGCTCCTGACGTGCGGAAAGACTCTCTCAAATCCCCCATATGAAATTGTGACTGGATTCAAAGACGTGAGATCATTATGCAAACTCTAGATTCATTGATCTTTAAGCTGAATATCTTCACTGTGCCCCCACTTGTTGTCGGCATCGTGATGTTCGTTCTGGGGCTTCTCACGATGATCAAAGACAAGGCCTCCAAAGTCAGCGTTTCCTTTTTTATGGTCACCGTGAGTATTCTCGTCTGGCTGGGATCTCTGGCCTGGCTGTACTCTGCCCCCAGTGAACAGGACGCGCTTTTCTGGGCAACGGTCGAGCATTTCGGAGTGGCCTTCATTCCGAGTTTCTTCTTTATCTTCACCCTGGACATCATCCGGCGTTACAGACAATATAAACACTTTGCCTGGGCCACACTCGGATTGTCGGGCTTATTCTGTGTCGGTTTTGTGTTCAGCCCCTATTTGATCGAGGGGGTGTCCCTCTATCGCTGGGGCTATTTTGCCCGGTACGGCCCCTTGGGATTTACCCTTATTGTCTATGTAGGCATCTTTATGATGATTAGCCTGGCCCTTCTATGGACGGATTTCCTCGGAAGCACATCCGACAGGGAAAGGAGTCGGCTCAAGGGCATCTTTATCGGCGTCGCCATCGGCCTGTTCGGAGCTCTCGATTTTGCTCCGACTTTAGGAGTTCCCATCTACCCTCTTGGATACATCCCCATATTCATCTGCGCATTGATCCTGGGCCAGACGATCCTGCGCTTCCGATTGATCGACCTGACCCCTTCCTTTGCGGCCAAGCACATTCTCGAAACAACGGAGGGGCCGATCGTTGCCGTCGACCTAGAAGGCAGTATCTGTGTGGTCAACCGCTCGCTCTGCGAACTGCTCGGATACAAAGAAAAGGAAATGAAAGACAAAAAAGTTTCCTTGATTTTCAAAATCTCAGACGATGTTTTTCCGCGCAAGTTGAACAAGGACTGGGTGCTTCACGGCCGGGAGATGGTATGGCAAAAAAAGGATGGCCCAGTGGTCGAGATGAGTGTCTCCGCCTCTGCGATCACAGACAAGGATGGCACTCCCGCTGGAATCGTCTATGCGGCTACGGATATCACAGAGCGCAAAAAAGCGGAGGAGGAACTCAAACAGGCCAAAGAAGCTGCTGAACGTGCCAATCAGGCTAAGAGCGAGTTCCTGGCCAACATGTCTCATGAAATACGAACACCGCTCAATGCTGTGATAGGCTTTTCTGACATTTTGTCGGACACATCATTGAATGAAGTCCAGGTGGACTATGTGGACACGATCCGCGAAAGCGGGAAGCTGTTGCTAGCCCTCATCAATGATATTCTGGACTTCTCCAAAATCGAAGCCAGACAGATCGAACTGGAAGATATCGATTTCAATCTGAAGAACTTGGTGGAGGATATCCTCAAGATTGCCAGGCCTAAAGTCTCACACGCACAGATCGAGCTCTATCATCATTTTGACGAGGGGATGCCGGAAAATTTCATGGGAGACCCAACGCGAATCAGGCAGATCCTTTTAAATCTCCTGAACAATGCCATTAAATTCACCGAGCAGGGTGAAATCGGCGTTCGTGTCAGGCAAGCGCCAAACGAGCCTATAGAGTCGAGGGCTGAAGAGAGCGTCTACCCCATCCAGATCTCTGTGAAAGACACAGGAGTAGGCATTCCGAAGGATAAACAAAAGATCATCTTCGACACATTCACCCAAGCAGATTCTTCCATAACCAGAGAGTATGGAGGCACAGGGTTGGGGTTGGCCATCACCAACGCACTGGTTGGAAAAATGGGCGGACAGATCCGGGTGGAATCCGAAAAGGGAAAAGGCAGTGAATTCTTTATTTTGCTCAGGCTCAGGAAATCAGACCTGCGCGACCGTGCAGAAATCACCCCACTGGAAACAGAAGCCCTCAAAGGGAAAGAAGTATTTATCGTGGACGACAACGACAATGCCCGCCGCCTCCTGAGTTCCTACTGTCAGAATGCGGGATTGAAGATCCGTGCGGTTTTTACTCTGGCAGCGGACGCCTGGGAAAGTCTCGAGAAAGAGAAAGACCTTCCCCAGATCATCGTCTCCGACATCATGATGCCAAAGATGGATGGCTATCAATTTGCGACAAAAATCAAAAGCCAGTCGAAGTTTGAGGGGATCAAACTCGTGGCGGTCTCATCAGATGCCAGGCCTGGGTCAGCAAGAATAGCCAAGGAGTCCGGCTTTGACGCATTCATGACAAAACCCGCCCGGGAGAGAGCGTTCATCAACGTACTCAAAACCGTGTTGGGAGATTCCCGCAAAGAGGGACAGATCGTCACCACCCACTTGGCTGAGGAGCTTTCTGCCAAAAAAATCCGAGTCCTCGTTGCAGAGGACAATAAGGTCAACCAAAAGCTCATCCGGATCTTGCTGCAGAAACTGGGATGTGAGGAAGACATCGTTCCAAACGGAAAGCTCGCTGTCGAGAAAGCCACAACAGAGGACTATGATCTGTGCCTGATGGATATCCAAATGCCTGTTATGGGCGGGATCGAGGCTACAAAGACCATCCGGAAGATGGGAAACACAAAACTCCCGATCATCGCTCTCACAGCTGTGGCCTTTAAGGAAGGGCGGGAAGACTGCCTTGAGGCCGGGATGAATGATTTTCTTGCTCGTCCCGTTGAGCCTGAAAAACTAAAAGCAAAAATTCTGGAGTGGACCAAAGGGAAAAGCTAGGATCTGTTCGTTTTCGCAACCACCAATTGGGACACTCGTATTTCTTTCATCACGGATTTGGAAAAGCTCCCCGAGCGACATATAATATGATTCTTTAAGATCACTCCGTTGTATAATAGACAGTTGTGCTGCATTCCGGGCATACCATAACAAACACAACTTTAATTGAAATGAATGCACCAAAGGACAAAATCATTCTCAGGGGCGTGCGGGTTCACAACCTAAAGGCCATCGACCTGGACATCCCCTTGAATCAACTCATTATCGTCACCGGAGTCTCCGGGTCAGGAAAGTCTTCGTTGGCTTTCGACACCCTCTATGCCGAGGGCCAGCGCCGATACATCGAATCTCTATCCGCATACGCACGCCAGTTCCTGGAACGCATGGATAAACCCGACGCCGATAAGATCGAAGGGATCACTCCGGCCATCGCCATCCAGCAGAAAGCGGTCACCAAAAATCCCCGGTCCACAGTGGCTACGGTCACAGAGATCTATGATTTCCTGAGAGTATTGTACGCCCGGATCGGAACCGTCCACTGCCTGAGATGCGGCAAAGCCGTCCGGAGAGACACCATCGATTCCATGATCGAAACCCTGTACAGGCAACCAGCAGAGACCAAAATCTGGATCTCTTTTTCCTGGCCGCGAGAGAGGGGCCTTGAAAAGCTCAGAAAAGACGGTTTTTCACGCCTTGTTGAAAACAACACAATCCTGGATTTCGACGAAGCAGACCTTGAGAGAGATACTCATCTGGACGTGCTCGTAGACCGGATGACTCTGGACAGAGAAGAACGGGAACGACTGGCCGATTCACTGGAGATCGCCATGGTCAAAGGTGAGGGCAGGGCCAAGGTTCTCACAGGAAAAGGACGAAAATTCTTATTCTCAGATCGGCTGGAATGCAAAACATGTGACATCCTGTATGAAGACCCTTACCCCAACCTTTTTTCCTTTAACAGCCCTCAGGGAGCCTGCCCCACATGTCATGGCTTCGGAGACCTTGCCGTTTTTGATGAGGATAAGATCATTCCCGACAAATCAAAATCTCTTGAGGAAGGGGCTATCGAGCCGTGGACAAAACCCGTATCCCGGCATCGCATGAGGCGTTTGCTCGATGAGGCGCAACGTAGAGGAATCCCGACGGATATCCCGTTTGAGGACCTGACAGACGAGTGGAAGGAATTCGTTTTTAAAGGGGAGGGCCGGTACAAAGGCGTCTCGGGCTTTTTCGACCGCCTCCAAAGAAAAAAATATAAAATCCAGGTGCGCGTTCTCCTTGCGCGTTACAGAAAATACATCCCCTGCCCGGACTGCAAACACATGCGCTTGAATCCTCAGGCGCTGAGCGTCAAGGTCAACGGTCTCTCCATCGGTGAGGTGACACGGAAAACGGTCCGGAAGGCAGAGGATTTCTTCAACTCCTTGAAGCTGACCGCATTCGAGAAACAGGTGGCAGAAAAACTTCTCGCCGAGATCCGGGAGCGACTGATATTTCTCCTTGAAGTAGGGCTGGACTATATCACCCTCGACCGTATGACATTCACCCTCAGCGGCGGAGAAGCCCAGAGGATCAACCTCGCCGCAGCCCTGAGCACATCTCTCGTGGGCACGCTCTTCGTGCTGGATGAGCCAAGCATCGGACTCCACGCGAGAGACAATCACCGTTTGATCGAGATCCTGAGATCACTGAAAGAGGTGGGGAATACGGTGATGGTCGTGGAGCACGACCCCGAGATCATCAACTCCGCGGAGGCTATTATCGACCTTGGACCAGGGGCGGGCGAAAACGGGGGACGGGTGATGTTTTCCGGAGCGATGCCCCAATTTCTCAAGTCCTCACATTCCCTCACAGCCCAGTACATGAGGCACGAGAAAAGGATAAAACCCCCAGAACAAAGACGCAAAGCGAAGGAGTTCATCACCATCACGGAGGCCCACAAACACAACCTCAAACATCTCGATGTGAATATCCCCTTGCATACCTTCACCTGTGTGACGGGCGTTTCAGGATCGGGTAAAAGCACCCTGCTCTATGACATCCTCTTCAAAGGATGGAACGGCCAATCCACGGATGGATTCAAGGACATTCAGGGAAAAGATCATGTGGACAAGATCATCATGGTCGACCAATCTCCGCTGAGCACCTCTCCCCGGTCCATTCCCGCCACGTACACCAAGGCCATGGATGAGATCCGGCAACTGTTCGCGCAAACGAGAGAAGCCAAAGCCCTGGGATACAAACCGGGATTTTTCTCCTTCAACACCGATGGAGGCCGGTGTGACGAATGCAAGGGGGCGGGACAGCAGATCATCGAGATGCAGTTTCTTTCAGACATCGTCCTGACATGCGAGACCTGCAAGGGCAAACGTTTTAAGGGCGATATCCTCGAAGTCAAATACAGGAGGAAAAATATTGATGAGATCCTCCAGATGAGCATATTCGAGGCCGTGGACTTTTTTTCGGATAACACAAAAATCTACAAAAAATTGACGCCTCTCATCGAAGTGGGGTTAGGATATTTGAGACTCGGCCAACCCACAACCACCCTCTCCGGGGGTGAGCTCCAGAGGATCAAACTGGCCTATAATCTCGTCCATGAGAAGAACAAGAATATCCTCTATCTCTTCGACGAGCCGACGATCGGACTTCATCCCGATGATGTCGCTGTCCTCCTCGACGCCTTCCAAAAGCTGGTCGAGGAGGGAAACACCGTTGTGGTCATCGAGCATAACCTCGATATGATCAAATGCGCAGATCACATCATCGACCTGGGTCCTGAGGGTGGGGAGCGAGGCGGAGAGATCGTCACCCAAGGACCTCCAGAAGCCGTCATCCGATCCCAAAAATCTCATACAGCACGCTACCTGAAAAAATATCTTGTTGAAAAAAAATGATACTCTAAGAGAGGGAATACTGAATTGAGCTGAGATATGCGTATGCCCGGGGATTCATCGCAATAACTCAAATGATACTATCAGGTTTTATTATTGGAATGAATCTACGCAGGAGCTTTTTCTAAACTGTCAATAAGATTTACAGACTCAATCGCCAACGATGAGGAGCCTCAAATCCATGACATTGGTGAATGTTGGGCCGGTCATGAGCAGGTCGCCCAGTGGGTGGAAGAAATGGTAAGAATCATTGCGGCGAAGGAAATCTACAGGATCCAGCCCGAGGGACTTTGCACGAGTTACAGTGGTGCCATCGGCGAGCGCGCCTGCCGCATCCGTCGGACCATCCGTCCCATCCGTTCCGCCACTCAGCACAACAACATCCCTCACACCGTCGATAGCGATCGCCGCAGCAAGAGCGAATTCCTGGTTACGGCCCCCCAATCCCTGTCCTTTCATGGTGACTGTGGTCTCTCCGCCGGATATCACACATGCCGGTTTCCGGACCGGCTGATCGGCTTCTGATATTTCCCTGGCAATGGCTGCGTGAACGAGGGCGACATCTTTGGTCTCCCCTTGAATGGAAGAGGACAAGACCATACTGTTATATCCTAGCTCATTGGCCTTGTGCTGAGCTGCTAATAGAGCAAGCGAATTGCTGGCAACGATCACATTCTGTGTCCTGGAGAACACAGGATTTCCGGCCTTCGGCGTTTCTTCGATAGCTCCTTTGGCGCCGCTCTGAAGATGAGAGAGGACGGCCTCTGGAACTTTGCCCCGAATCGAATACTTTCCCAGGATCTGCAGACAATCCTCAAATGTGCTGCCATCTGGAACTGTGGGGCCTGAGGCGATGCTGTCCAGATCATCTCCGATCACATCAGACAGCATCAATGTGATCAGCGTCGAAGGATAGGCCAATCGAGCCAGCCTTCCCCCTTTGACATGAGAGACATGCTTCCGCAGAGCGTTCACCTCTTGGATCGTGGCCCCACACTCTAAAAGAACCTGGGTTAATCGTCTCTTCTCATCGAGTGAAATCCCTTTAGCGGGGTAGGGTAGAAGCGCTGATCCCCCACCAGAGATTAAGCACAGAATCAAGTCCTGCTCGCCGGAATGCTCGAGAATATGGACGATCTCTCGAGTTCCGCGCAAGCCCGCCTCGTCAGGGATAGGATGGCCCGCCTCGTTCAGGCGGATCACGCGCAACGGCTTGACGTGTCCATACTTGACGTTTACCAGTCCGCCTTTTATACGATCACCGAGGATTTCTTCAACTGCGCTCGCCATCGCCGCCGAGGCCTTTCCCGCCCCCACCACATAGACATTTTTATACGCCGCGAGGTCATAGGCGTGGCTGTCGACCACCAATCCATTGTCTTTGAGGTGAAGGCATTTTGTCACAGCAGTTGCTGAGTCAACAGCGCTAAGCCCAGCGTGAAAAATGGTTTCAGCATCCTGTCGCAATTGATCGACATTTTTCATTCGTTACACCCCGAATGGTTTATTTCCGCCATATCATTTCTTCGCAAATTTCGCCCGGCTCGATCTCGCCTGGATTCTACCGCAAGTCTTTGGGCTGACCCGTGCACGAAAGGACATTGCTCCACAGCCTCCCATGGGGATTGATCTGTTTCCGTTCGGATACGGCCAACGGGATCGGCACATGTGTGAACTGGTGGTTCCAGTAACCCACAAGCATGTTCGTCCTGCCCGTCATCGCGGCATGCACCGCATTGTGCCCCAGAACAAGCCCGAACGCGGAATCACTCGCGTTGGCCGGCACGCTGCGGATGAGATAGCTCGGGTCGATGTATTTTAAATTGACGTCTGTGCCTATTTTTTTGAAATAGCTCTCGATCTGATCCCTGAGGAAAACTCCAATGTCTCCCAGTTTAAGGTTGCCCGATGCATCTCGATCCTGTGACCTTTTCATCAGGTTCTGACCCGCTCCCTCTCCCACCACAATAACCGCATGTCCTCGGGCTTTCAGTCTCTCCTGCAGTGCCTCGAGGAAACGCTCGAGGGAAAAAGGCACCTCAGGCACCAAACAGAAGTTGACATCGTTATGTGCCAGAGATGCGTAGGCGGCGATAAAACCTGAGCATCGGCCCATGAGCTTCACCAATCCCACTCCGTTCCTCGCCCCAAGAGCCTCTGTGTGCGCACCGTATATGGCCGTTCTCGACTCGGAAACAGCCGTCTCGAAACCGAAAGATTTTTCCACATAGGAGATATCGTTGTCTATGGTTTTTGGTATTGCCACAACACCGATCTTCACCCTCCGCCGAAGGATCTCTTCGACAATGGCCTGAGTTCCTCTCAAGGTTCCATCTCCTCCGATCGTAAACAGAAGGCCCACATTCATTCGCTCAAGGGTGTCGACCATCTCAGCAATATCTTGCGGCCCGCGTGAAGAGCCGAGGATCGTTCCGCCGTACTTGTGGATCTCATCGACCACATCGGGATCCAATTCCAAGGGAGTGTGGCCGTACTTGTAGGCCAGTCCTTCAAACCCATAACGATAGCCGAAGATAGTTTTCACGCCGTAGTGATAGAACAGGCTCATGACAATCGCGCGAATGACGTCGTTCTGACCAGGGCAGAGGCCTCCGCAGGTGACGATCCCGCACTTGAGCTTAGAGGGGTCGAAAAAAATCTTCTCTCGAGGCCCTGCCATCTCGAAGCATGGAGGCTCCTTGCAAGCTTCAAAGAAAGGCTTGATCTTTCTGTAGTTCGAATGATAGAGCACGTGCTCTCCATCGTCCACATAAGGAACCCCTGTCATGGGAGAAGGGATGCGGCATTCCCCTAAAGTCATTATGGATAAATCAAGGTTATCTCTGTCCATTCTCTCCTCCTTGACCCGAATCTGCGATAGCCAGCTCCATGAAAAATCCCTTTCCCAGGATAACTCTGCCTATCCCTTGTCCGCACTCCCCAAGACGTGCTCGTTCTTGTATTTGATCATGGCGATCAACGCTTCACGGGCAGGGCCCAGGTACTTCCGGGGGTCAAACTCTTTCGGTTTTTCTGCGAACACACGTCGTATCGTCCCAGTCATGGCCAGCCTGCCGTCGCTGTCGATGTTGATCTTACAGACAGAGGACTGGGACGCTTGCCGCAGTTGCTCCTCGGGAATACCCACGGCTTCATCGAGCCTGCCGCCGAACATGTTGATCATCTCGACATACTCGGGAATGACGGAGGATGCCCCATGGAGTACGATGGGAAAGTCCGGAAGACGTTTTTCGATCTCTTCGAGTATGTCAAACCTCAGCGGCGGAACCGTTTCGCCCGGCTTCAACTTAAATTTATACGCTCCATGTGAAGTGCCGATCGAAATGGCCAAGCTATCAACCCCTGTTTTCGTCACAAAATCCTCCACTTCTTCGGGCTTGGTATAGTGGGAAGCTTCGGCAGAAACATCTTCCTCTATCCCGGCAAGCACGCCCAATTCCCCCTCAACGGTGACATCCTTGGTGTGGGCATAATCCACGACCTGCCTTGTCAGCCTGACATTCTCTGCGTAAGGAAAATGAGACCCATCGATCATCACAGAAGAAAAACCGGAATCGATGCAGGATCTGGCGATCTTGAAGGTTGCACCGTGGTCGAGGTGGAGCGCCACAGGGATGTGACCACCCAAACTCAAAATCATGGCGATTGCCCCATGGACCATATCCGGCAGCATGGCCGGATGGATGTACTTGATGGCACCTTCCGAGCACTGAAGAATGACCGGGGACCGGGATTCCAAGCAGCCGATAACGATGGCCTGCAGTTGCTCCATGTTGTTGAAATTATAGGCAGGAACAGCATATCCCCCTTTCATGGCCTTTCTGAACATCTCTCTCGTGTTGACGACTCCTAAATCTTTGTACGATCTAGTCTTCGATTTTGATCCAGTCATAGATATCTCCTTCGAAAAATTCTCATACTCCCCTTTAACGGCCTTCCGGCCAAACTGACCGTCGTGAGGCTCGGCCAACCGTCAAACCCTCCCTTCGTTCAAAATGAGTGAAGGAATTTACTTTGCCTTTCCTTGTTTTTTCACAGCCTCCATCGCCCTTTTCACCGCCTCATGGTCGCCGATGTAATAGCTCTTTATCGGTTGGAGATCTTTGTCGAGTTCATAAACCAGAGGAATCCCCGTCGGGATATTCAGGCTAATGACCTCCTCGTTGCTGAGTTCGTCCAGGTGTTTGACGAGAGCGCGGAGGCTGTTTCCGTGAGCGGATACGATCACGCGCTTTCCCTCGAGGATCGCCGGCGCGACAACATCTTCCCAGTAAGGAAGGAACCGCTCGACCGTGTCTTTGAGGCACTCTCCCAGCGTTAAGAGGTGCTTAGGCAGCATCGCATAGCGCGGATCCCTGCCAGGATAGCGCTCATCATCCTCTGTCAGCAACGGGGGACGGACGTCATAGCTTCTCCTCCAGAGAAGCACTTTTTCCTCGCCATATTTTTTCGCTGTCTCCGCTTTGTTCAATCCCTGCAAAGCCCCGTAATGACGTTCATTCAACCGCCAAGACCTGTAGACCGGAATCCACATCAAATCCAGCTCGTCCAGGGCCAGCCACAAGGACCGGATGGCCCTTTTCAACACGGAGGTGTAGGCCACATCAAAAATATACCCCTCTTCTTTGAGAACTTTACCGGCCTCCACAGCCTCCTGGATGCCTTTTTCATTCAGATCCACATCTGTCCAACCCGTAAAAAGGTTTTCCTTGTTCCAAACGCTTTCTCCATGGCGGAGCAAAACGACCTTAAACATGGCAAACTCCTCTTCTCATTCATACATGGGAAAAGACGCTCTCCCTCTTTTCCCTTTCTGCTGCTTTTGAAAAAAGAAAAACCGAGGAAAGGATAGAGGTTTCTCTTCCTCGTAAAACCGCTGAATTTTTCTTTTACCACAGGACATTTCTGGAGTCAAATCCTCAACCCATGAGCCCTGCCACAGCCGCTCCGATAAGGGGAGAATCGTCCACGCGGATAAGCTCATAAAACACGTGTTTCGGACCGAGGATCTTCCCCAAGTATCCCTCGACCAGGCGGGAAAAATCCTTGATCTTGGTGTAGGTGGAGCCATCCACGTTCACGCAGACAGGACGCTCCCGGGATCTCCCCCCTTTTGATTTGATTATGGCCGCACCGATATTGATGGCTGCGAGGAATGCCGCCCGCTCCACAATGGCCGAACACAGATGCAGGGCAAGCATTCTGTCTCCGGCAGAGGTCATCTTCGAATTGACAAAGATTCCTTGAGTCGGGTCTCTCAAAAAAACATCCAGATCCACCGTTGAGAGCGCCTTTTGGGATACAAGCCATTGTGTCGCTTCCCGGGAAAAGAGTTTTTGCTCTGCGGCTATTTTTAGGGACGTTAAACACAGTCCTCCGAGATACGCTCCAGAGATCATTTTCTCAAATTTATATTGACCTCTGTTCTTCGTCAATCGGTCAAACTCTTCATCTATAGGGCTACGAGGACATTTGCTGAAGTTACCCGATTCGGTGTTAATGGGCTGAGATTTTTCAGGATCCAGATCTTGGCGCTTTGTGATGTTCCGATTGTGCTCGACATAAGCCGTGTTCGTGCCTGTTCCCAGGATAAAACCGACATAGGTATCGTACCTTTGGGATGAGTCGATGCTCTTTCCTGCCATCAGTGTCGCGACCGTATCGTTGAGAAGCGTAAATTTCAGCTTGTACCCTTTTCGCTCCAACCTGTCGAAAATGTTTTTGCCGATAAACTCACCCACGACTTCGGGCGCCTGGATCTCTTTCGTCCAGGAAAGCAGCCTACCATCACGACCCGGAGATATCTCTGCAGGATAGGAAAAGCAAAATCCCACAGAATCAGCCTTATCTGCTAGTGGCCGTAGGAATTCTACAAACGTGTCAAAAAACTCATCTTTGCTCAATTTCTCTACGCTGCCAGGCATCTTGTGTTGGGTTAAGTTGCTGATTTTGGGATTTCCATCCCGATCGAACACGACTTTTGCCACACGGAGGTTGGTCCCTCCTGCATCGAGAGCGATAACAGGCTTAAAAGCGACGACCGGTTGATCGATCCTTATAAAAGTGGGTATCATGGCCAGTGAACTTTTCTTCCCGGCGAGTCCCAAATCCATCTCTGATAGAAAATCATCGAGCACAGCGTCAGGGGCGATCTTGTCGACACAAAGACTGTTGTCGTATAAAAACTTGAAGGCTATCTCTTTTGGCGTACACATCGATCAATGGCAATTATATCACTTTCTTCACGAATGCACCTGCGCTGGATTTTGCATCCCCACAACCCCAGAAACGCAGCGGGCATCTTAAACCAAAGATCTCAAAGAATAAATAAGGGGACTGTCCCCTTTTACGCTATTCGTAACGGAGGCAGTCGACGGGATTTGCGGTAGCGGCTTTGACGGATTGGAAGCTTACGGTGATAACAGCGATAACCAAGGCAAGCGCACCCGCAAACACAAACATCCAGATGTGCATCGATGTACGGTAGGCGAAGTTCCGGAGCCATAACAAAGACATGAACCAAGCGATGGGCCAGGCGATAATGTTAGCCAGTGCGACCCACCTGACGAATTCTTTGGAAAGCATCAGGACGATCCCCGGAACCGATGACCCAAGAACTTTACGAATGCCGATCTCCTTTGTACGCTGCTCCGCTAAAAAGGACGCCAGCCCGAAAAGCCCAAGACAAGACACCAGGATAGCGAGAAGAGAAAAATATTTTACGACAGAACCTGTTCGTTCTTCAGCATCATATAGACCGACATAATCCTCATCGAGAAACCGATATATGAAGGGAAATTCTGGACTGAACTTTTCATAGACATCTTTGATTCCAGCAATTGTCCGGGGAAGATTCTCAGGACTGATCTTTGCAAATATATAACGATAACGATGGGGTTCATCATTGTAACTCTTGTGGAAAATGATCAAGGGCCCGCTTCGCCAGTAAAGGGGCCAGTAGTTGAAATCCTTGACAACACCTATGATAGTGGCCTGCTGTCCGCTGTGTGAAAGCCGCATCCCCACTGGATTTTCCTTTCCTATGATTTCTGCAAATTGTTCGTTGATCACAATCTGCCCGGATTGGAGAGAGTTTCCTTTGGTAAGCTCTTCCGAGAAAAACCGGCCATGAGCCATCTCTACCTCGAATGTTTTTATAAAATCACAATCGCAACAAAAATACCGGATGGAGGGATTCGTGTCTTCACTCTTTCCCTCCCACTCCCAGTTACTCCCGCTGGAACCAAAAAGAAGAGGAGTGCGCGAAGTCAACGAAACATTGGAAATGCCCGGAACTTTGAGCAGCTCCTGCTTCGCCGCATCATAGTGCTCGTTAAGGGGGCCGTTCAGAGGGACATACACAAGGTGATCTCTATGGAAGCCCAGGTCCTTATTCTGCATATAGTCCAGTTGTTTATAGACCACTAAAGTCCGGATGATGAGAGTTATGGTGATCACAAACTGGAAAACAACGAGAATCTTTCTGAGAATCGACTTTTTCGACCCAGCTCCGGCTGACTCCTTCATGATCTTTACCGGCTGGAAGGATGACATCATCAGGGCAGGGTAACTCCCGGCTAAAAGTCCTGTAAGAACCGCAATCCCTAAAAGGCCCAAAACCAGAAGGGGGTTATCGCATACATTCAAGCTCAGCGTTTTCCCTGTGAGACCACCAAAGACCGGAAGAAGCAAGAGGACGCAAACAACGCTGAGACATAGTGAGAGGAAAGCGAGCAGGACCGATTCACCGAAAAACTGTTTGATGATGTCGATCTTGTAAGCCCCGGTGACCTTCCTCATCCCGATTTCTTTGGCCCGCACCCCAGATCTGGCCGTTGTCAGGTTCATGAAATTGACACAGGCAATAACCAGCACAAACAGCGCCACCATGGACAGCATCCGCACTCTGAGGATACGGCCTCCACCGGTTCCCAAACCATGCAGATAGATCTTCGTGAATGGCCAGAGGAAGGGTTTGACATCATCCCCTGGATAATCCTTATTGATCCTACCGGTGATCTTGCTGCTGAAGACCTCGGGGGATACAGTGTCTTGAAGCTGGAGATAGGTCGTGAAGGAGAGATTTGACCACCTGTCCAGGAGCTCAGGAGAGTCCCATAGTTCTTTCAACAAAGTAATAGGTACGAGACAATCAAATTGAAAGATGGAGTTGGGCGGCACGTTTTTAAGCACACCCGTCACTGTAAAATCATATGTGTTGTCCACCCGGATGGTTTGACCGACAGGATTGTTCGTCCCGAAATATTTCCGGGCCATCTGTTCGGATAAAACAAGCGAGTGCGGATTTTCAAGGGCCGTCTCAGCATCTCCTAAGATCAATGGAAAAGAAAACATCTGGAGGAACGACGGGTCCACAGCCTCTACTTCCTCCCTGAACTTATTGTCTTCATATGTGAAATAAAGGGCATGGGGGCCATTGCAAAAGCGAACAGAGTTTACGATCTCAGGATATTCATTTTTCAACGCAGGCCCTAAGGCTGAAGGGGTTCCACTCGATGTGGCAGTACCGCTACCGTACTTAATATGAGTGGCCACGATGTAGAGGTTTTTTCTCTTTGTGTGGAACTGATCATAACTCTTCTCGTCCTGGACCCATAAAAATATAAGGATACAACAGGTCATTCCCACCGCCAGGCCAGCGATGTTGATGAACGAAAATCCTTTGTGTCGGGTGATATTCCGTAATGCCACTTTCAGGTAGTTTTTAAACATCTGGACGCTCCAATACATCGAATTCAAAATTTTTGCCGGGATCAGCTTGAGAACCTGACCCCAGTACCACATTCTGGCAAAATGAAGTCCCCGATCTTTCGTCAGAGAATTGTAAAACTCCTCAAAATCTCCGACAGGCGTGTCCCACGTGCCATCGGGTAAGATCCGCCGCATGAGCCATTCGGCCAACTTTGGCGGTTCGTGATGTGATCTTGAAAAACTCACCTTAACCTTCTTCAATCAAATCTGAGATCCCTTGCCACATCCTGTCCTGCACGTTCCGGATTTTCTGCAAGGCTTTTAATCCCTCACGCGTCAGTTGATAGATCCGCTTGTGACGTCCCCCTCTTTCGGGAGTGGCATCAGAAAGATAGGATTCTAGGCATCCCTTCTTCACGAGACGGTCCAAAGGCATGTAAATGGACCCGAGTGACAATTTTTCTCCCGTGATCTGGGAAACCTGCTCATGAATGGGCAGGCAATAGGCGCTTTCTTTGAGCCGCCATACAGCCAGCAGGATCAACTCTTCAGCCCTTGTCAAAAGGTCCAATCGCTCCTCCTAAGATAAATTCAGCTTTTTCGTAATAGATTCGCAATAAACTCTGTATAAAATGTTTTGCACCCTCTGAATCATTTGTTTCAAATTATTAGGATTGCTATATACATATAGACGTAAACAGATAAAAAAGGTTGGCAATTTTTTTATTCTATTGAAGGGCACCTCAACAAACGAGGCGCGACAAAGTCACATGAAGTGCGTCAGGGTTGCTCAGATTTGGCGATGAGGAGCGATTGGGGATCGAGCTTGAGCGGTAACTCTCCTAGAGAGAGACATTCATGGCACTTTATCAAATTGAGCCGCACAAATTCTTCCTTAAAAGCCAGAGTGATCAAGACGGCGATTTCATCCAAATACCGCTGAAGAACGACCGGCACACCCTGTTCATCAAAGAGCGGCTCTTCTCCTCTGAGTGATGCGCTGAACCACACCTCTGTGCCGACTTTGATGGCAAATTCTCTGAACTTCAGCAGATCCTCAGGAGTTCCCAACGAAAAATCGTATCCATCAACAATCACTGTATGGGGAGCAAACTGCCCAAACTGGACCATCGCCTCAAGGCTTTTCAAGACCTGGTCCGTGTTTGCTCCATCCTGCTTGAAATTCATGATGACGCGGTTCTTTATGATCTCGTCATGGACGTCTATCGATCCCTCCAGATCACGCGTTTTGGCAATCTCTTTAAAGATATCCTCATACCATTTGATGATATAGTCCACCCGGCTTGCATACGACACATGAATGACAGGTTTGTTCTGGAGCAGCTTATCTGTGGCGATGTGGACAAGACAGGCTGTCTTTCCCACACCCTTCCGGGAAGCCAGGATGGCGATGTTCCCCGTGCCTAAGCCCCCCCGGATCGACTCTTCCAGAACCCTCAAAGGACTGCGTTTAATGAGTTCAGTTTTGACCATAGAACTTAACTCCTTAATGACTGTGCTTCTGACTTTTTATCTCGTCGAATTTTGTTTTTAATTCCTCAGAGATATTTGCGGGCACTCTCCTGTACTTCAAAAATTCCATCGTGAATTCCGCCTTTCCCTGGGTCAGTGAGCGGAGAGTTGTCGAGTAACCGAACATCTCGCTCAGGGGAACCTCCGCGTCTATCCGGGCAAAGGTCCCATCTTCGACAGAACTGACAATGATTCCCCGTCTCTGATTGATGGTTGCAAAGATGTTTCCCACAAATTCCGAAGGACCTTCGACAGAAACCTTCATGATGGGTTCGAGGATATGAGGTTTTGCTCTCCCGTAAGCCTGCTTAAAAGCATGCCTGGCAGCCGTACGGAAGGCAATCTCTGAAGAATCGATGGAGTGGGCCTGACCATCGACGAGAGTGACTCTGACACCCACCACAGGAAATCCGATCAAGGGCCCCTCCTTGAGCGCTTCCTGAAAACCTCTGTTGCAAGCGGGGATGAATTCCCTGGGGATACGTCCCCCTTTCACCTCATCCATAAACTCATAGTTCCCCTGACCCATGGGTTCGATATGACCGATGACGCGGCCGAATTGGCCAGCCCCCCCGGTTTGTTTTTTATGGGTGTAATCAAATTCGGCACTCTGGCCGATTGTCTCTCGATAAGCCACCTGTGGTGCCCCTGTTTGTACCTCCACCTTATACTCCCGTTTCATCCGTTCCACATAGACATCCAGATGGAGCTCTCCCATCCCTTGAATGAGCGTTTGGTTCAATTCGGGATCGACATGAGTGCGGAATGTGGGGTCTTCCCTCGTGAATCGTTGCAGTGCTTTAGCCATATTATCGGACGCCTTTTTATCTATCGGCGTCAAGGCAAGGGAGATCACGGGATCAGGAACATAGATGGAGGACATGGACAAGTTGAGCCCTGGCTTCACAAAGGTGTCACCAGAGGCGCATTCGATTCCGAAGAGGGCCACAATATCTCCTGCCCCGGCCTCATCAATATCCGCCATGCTGTCCGCATGCATCCGGATCAGACGACCCACCTTGAACGTCCTTTGAGAGCGTGTGTTATAAAGCGCCTCTCCTCTCCTGAGGCTTCCCTGATAGATCCGGATATAAGTCAACTGCCCATACTGCCCCTCTTCTAGCTTGAAAGCCAAGGCCACACTGTCAGCATCCGGATCTGCCTCCAGCTTGATTTCTTTCTCCCCCTGATCCAAATCGATGGCAAAGTTTTCGACCTCGGAGGGATCAGGAAGATACCTGACAAAGGCATCCAGCAGGGGCTGAACACCCTTGTTCCTGTATGCAGATCCCATAAAAACTGGCGTCAGACTGTTCGATATAGCCCCTTTTCGCACCGCATCATAAATAAGCTCATCTGTCACCTGGTCTTCAAAGATCGCCGCCATCAACTCTTCCGAAAACATCGAGACGGCCTCCAGCATCTCCTCCCGCTTGGATTCAGCCTCATCGCTCAAATCCGGAGGGATGCCCTCAACACGGACGATCTCTCCGGAAGGGCCATCAAAATAAAGCGCCTTCATGGTGACGAGGTCAACCACCCCCTTGTGGTTGGATTCAAGGCCAATGGGAATCTGCATCAACACGGCATTGCGCCCTAGGTCTTTGACCAGTTGATCTTTGACTTTATACGGATTGGCTCCGATCCTGTCGCATTTGTTTATAAATGCGAGGCTTGGGACTTTATAGCGTTTAAGCTGACGGTCGACCGTAATGGATTGCGACTGCACCCCGCCCACAGAACACAGGACCAGGATAGCGCCGTCGAGAACTCTGAGAGAACGCTCCACTTCTATGGTGAAATCCACGTGCCCGGGTGTGTCGATGATGTTTATCGAAAAACCGTCCCATTCCACATTGGTGGCCGCCGATGTTATGGTGATCCCTCTTTCCCTCTCTAATTCCATGGAATCCATGGTGGCTCCGATGCCATCTTTTCCCCGGACTTCATGGATCCTGCGTATTTTTTTGCAATAGTACAGGATCCTCTCTGTCAGTGTGGTCTTGCCGGAGTCGATGTGCGCACTGATACCGATATTCCGGAGTTTTTTCAATTCGATCTTCATCTGTCTCTAACCTTCATGGCTGATTGCGTCCATCAGAGTATGCCCATCTTCTGGGGATATAAAATGGAGGAGTATACGCCAATGTGTGGACCAATTCAATCCCTGAACTGAATATTATAAATGAAAATCGAACACAACTCCACTGGCTGATGCAGGGTCCGTTTCCCAAACTAATCTTTCCTGCGCTGTTTATTTTCTTCAAAAGATGTCTGTATAATACACGCATGTTGGTGCTTGATTTTCAACAGGAAGCCCATGCTTTCCGTAAGGGAGAAAACTCATGATTCACACGATGTTCCAATACACCATTCGCAAAGACAAGATCGCCGAAGCCAAAAAAGCTATCGACGATTATGCAAATTCTGTGTATGACAATGAGCCCGGAGTTCTGACTTTTGACGTCTTCTCAACCAAAGACGATCTCACCGATATACACCTGGTCACCTGCAAAGATGAAAAGGCCAGAGAAATTTTCGACAACGCTCCCTACAGAGTCAAATACCTGGAGGCTTTCTTCGAGTATTGCGAGACTATTTCGCAGGCAAAGGAATTAAAGCTCTTAAAATCGAAACGATCGTGAGGAATTAGACGTGAGGACGTCTCAAGGGAGAGGATTTAAAAAAGCGGGAAGGGATAAAAGCGGGAGAAAAAAACGGTGGGATCAAAAACTGGTTGAGGGATTGGCTGACTCGACAGGCAAAGGCCATCTTTACCAGCCAATCCCTAAGTTTGATGTTGGACCTCTTCATTTTTGTCGGCCTGGTGATCTCAAGCTTTTCTTGTTCTGGTATGATCAGAGGCCACATCTGTTTTCGCAATCCAGTTGGTGATGATCTCGTATCCGGCCTGTTTTCCCACTTTGACCATATCCACTGCAGGCCCAGAAATCAAACTGAATGCGGTCAGGCTGATAACAATAGCCGCTAACAAGATCAATGCTTTCTCTATGAGTCTCATTTTTTCCTCCGTGTTATTTTTTTCTTTCATTTGTCTAACCACCCTCTTATATAGCAATAAGCGTGCCAACCTCTGTTCTCCTGGGTGAATAAGAGAAATTTGGCGCAATGCCCCAAATATTCTGTCCGTGCACAGGACAAAAGATGTCCGTTATCGGACAGTATAATTTTAAAAGAAGTGCCCTGCTCAAACAGAGTTTTCAGGTTCTTAGGTTGATCATTTAGACCATCTCAAGTCCTGAAAGAAAATGAATTACGGGTTATTTTTTAGGGATTTTTCTCAGAATTTTTCTCTACAGAAGGCCACTGGTGACCTTTTACTCTATAAAAAATGACGATCATGGCCATCGTCATGACAATAAGACCAACATTGATGGTCAGGGCCAGGGACGCGCCGAAGAGGAGTGCTCTTCATTTTGCTTTCCTGCTGGGAAGCTCCAACCAAAGTTTTCCATATCCGTATTCATTTATGACAACTTTTATATTGGTTATAATAGTGGAATTCTAACGCGAACAGCTTGCGCAAAAGTGAAAACATATGCGCGATATCAGGATAATTTTGCTTTGGTTACGAGAATGGGGAGGATAGCATGGGAAAGAAACTTCTTCTGATACTTCTTTTGATCGTTGGAGCAGTTTCTGGCTGTCGATCCGATAGAACAAAGACACCCCCCGAACAAGAGTCTCTGGCCGCTATAGAAAAATTGCACAAAATAGATCAAGAAGCTTCAAAAAGAGGTGATTTCGATACCCTGCTCACTCTAATGACAGACGATTGTGTTCTTCTCCCTCCGGAGCGGCCTCCCATTAAAGGTAAGGATGCCATCCGGGAATATATTCAAGGGCAAAAAGAGCAGCTTCACAACATCGAGATCACCGAATATTCCCATGATTTCCAAGAGATCAAGATCCTGGGCGACTGGGCCTATGAATGGGGTTATTTTTCCAATGCGGCCAGAGCTGCAGGAGAAACCATCCGGGAAAGAGGAAAACTGTTTCGCATTCTCAGGAGACAGGAGGACGGCGCATGGAAAGTGTCCCGCTCCATCTGGAACAATGACACAGCACAGGATATGGGAAAGTAGCGATCGCTCCCCGAACTGAAATATCGACTCAGAACCGGAAGCGCAAATGGTGGGACTGTTTCCCAAACAGTCCGTTCAGGGAACGGACCCTAAATCAGAAAACAAATTGGTGTTGAGCTTAATTCTTTAATGCGGCGAGCCTCTTCCTCGCATCATCAATTTCCACTATTTTAGGATCGACATCCGTACATTCACAAAAGATTCAATATAAAGCTCTTTCATACTAAAATTGTATTGTTAACTGGGAAAGCAAGATCTAAGGCCTGATAAAAACAGCAGCCTTCAGAAAAAATTTTAACATCCGGTCCCCTCTGAGATAGCCATTTTGGATAGCTCCTAACACATCCCAACAGACACCTCTCATCAAAAGGTCACGCTGAAACCCAAGCGAAAGCCCGAATCTCCTCCTCTTTGTATGGGATAGACGACTTCAGAATAGAGGATCCAAAACCGCGTGCCCAAAGTGATGTATGGATATTGGTAGGCATGGTTCCGTGAAAACTGAAGCCCGGTGCCGCCATAAAACCAGAATATCCAGAACTTGCGAGGGATCATATATCCGGCGCCTACCTGGAAGTAAATGTCATTTCTATCTCCAACATAATCCAGGTTCGTCGTCAGATAAGTGCTGCTGGCCACACGGTGTTTATATCCCACACTCGCCGGGTGGATCACGAAGGAAAAGGTGATGTAATTATCCGGCAGTTGCGGTTTTTTCCCATGAGCGAACATGTTGGACCCGCCAAAAACAAAGACAACAAATGCCAAGATTGTGATCGTTTTGTATTTTTTCACTGTACCCTCCGATCTGTCTCCGATTGAACTTCCTAGATATGTGAAACACCCGAGGACGCCGAAAGTGTCACAAAAAGAAAGCGGATGAATCGCAAAGAAAATGGGGCTCTGAAAATTCTGAATTAATGCTGACGTATGTATTATCTACATTTTTTGTAACTCTTTTTACGGATTTTCCGTATATATAGATTAGGAGGCTCTCATGAAAGACTTGACTCTGTACGAATCGATAATCCTACTGGCGATTTTGAGGCTCAAAGATAATGCCTATGGTGTTACGATCAGAGAAAAGATCGAAGACATCGCCCGAAGATCTCTCTCCTATGGAACACTGTACAGCTATCTGGACCAGATCCACAGAAAAGGTTATGTGAGCAAATCTATCGGGAAGCCCTCCCCAGAAAGAGGGGGAAGACGGAAGATCTTCTACACGCTCACCCCCGACGGTGCGGAAGCCCTGAAAACTGCCTATAAACTTCAGAAAGTGATATGGGCGGAGATGGCAAAATGAGCTGAGGATTGGATATTAACGAAATGAAACAGAATCCCCTAAAACCTCCAAAAATTGCTACATGGATCCTCACACATACGGCTACAACCACTGAGGATGTCTCCCTTCTCGGCGACTTGGAAGAAGGATACCGGATCCGAGCCCAAAAAAACAACCCGACACATGCCAATTTATGGTACTGGACCCAAGTCCTGGCATCCATTCCTCCTTTTGTAAAAACATCTCTCTATTGGAGTTTAGAAATGATCAAAAACTATTTAAAAATCGCCTGGCGGAACTTTCAAAAACACGGTGTTTTTTCATTCATCAACATCACCGGACTGGCCATTGGCATGGCCTGCTGTATTATGATCCTGCTCTGGGTTCAGGATGAGTTGAGCTTCGACACATTTCACACGAACCGGGAAAACATCTACAGGGTCGTGGCGGACTGGGAAAAAAATAGCTGGAAGGGCATTGAAGCGACACCCGCTCCTTTGGCACCAGCCATTGAAGAACAGATTCCCGAAATCCAACAGGCAGCCAGATGCGCTCCTCATTCAAGGCTAGTCTTCCGTTACAAAGATAAGGCGTTCTATGAGAGCAGAGGCCTGATTACAGACCCTTCCCTTTTTGATATCTTTACATTTCCTTTTGCGGCAGGGGATCCGAAAACAGCGTTTAAGGAACCTACTAACCTTGTGATCACAGAGTCAATGGCCCATAAATATTTTGGGAATGAGGACCCGATCGGCAAGACCATCCAGGTGGAGGGGCAGCTTGCCACAGTCACAGGCGTATTGAGGGACATCCCTCATAATTCCCATCTCCAGTTTGACTATGTGAGTTCATTCGAGTTCATCAAAGAATTCACTAATTATGGTACAACATGGGGGGCTTACAACTTCGTTACCTATGTTTCTGTCGACGACAGGGCCAATTGCCAAGAGGTTGCCCAAAAAATGATCGCCGTCGCTCTGAAGAACGAAAGCCCTCAAGTCAAAGAAGGGCTCCAGTTCCGGTTGCAGCCTTTATCCGAAATCTATTTGGACGCGAGGTCTTATCAGTCTTCTACTGTCACACTGGGAGATGCCAAATATGTTCTTCTGTTTACGGTCGTGGCTTTCTTCATCCTCTTGATCGCCTGTGTCAACTTCATGAACCTCTCCACAGCCCGCTCTGCCCTCCGGGCCAAAGAGGTGGGCATGCGCAAGACCGTGGGGGCGCGCCGGTCCCAGATCGTCAAACAATTTTTCGGAGAATCCCTCTTATTGACTTCTATCTCGTTCCTTATTGCACTGGTTCTCGTGTCTCTTTTTCTTCCTGCCTTTAACCGGCTGTCCGGAAAACAAATGGTTCTCAACGGCACAGATGCTTCACATCTTTTTATTCTCCTGGCTGTCGTTCTTTTAACCGGCATGATCGCTGGCAGCTATCCCGCAGTCTTTCTCTCGGCCTTTCAGCCAGTGGCAGTCATGAAAGGTCTTAAAGAGTCAAAGACCAAAGGCACCTCTTTCCGGAAGGTTCTTGTCGTTGTTCAATTTTCGCTGGCGATCATGCTCATTTTCGGCACGACGGTCGTTTCCAAACAGCTCCATTTCATCCAAAAGGCCAAACTCGGTTTTGACAAAGAAAATATTGTCCATATCCCCATTAAGGAGAATATTGGAAAAAAATACGAAACCGTTAAAAACGAGCTGTTGAAAAATCCGAACATCCTTTCCGTATCGGCCCAGAGATACCCCTTTGCGGAAACCACCTGGCGAAGCTCTGGTGTTTTTGACTGGGATGGAAAAGACCCGGAGCGGCGCGTCGATCTCGTATTCGCCGGGGTGGATTATGACTTCTTCGAGACCCTCAACCTCGCGATCAAAGAAGGCAGGTCCTTCTCCAGAGAGAATCCCTCCGATGAAAGCAGAGGATACATCCTCAACGAAAGCGCGATCAAAGAAATCGGCCTGGATTCTCCTGTAGGGAAACGTTTTGCCATACAGAAGAATGAAGGCACCATCATAGGAGTCGCAAAGGATGCGCACTTCCGTTCCTTCCACCACGCCATCGAGCCTCGAGTCTTTTATATCGACGATATGTCCCACGCAGAAGATGCGGGGCTTATGCTGATCAGGATCCTTGGCGCAAAAACCGAGGAGGCATTGTCCCACATCGAGTCTGTATGGAAAGACATCAATCCCGTTTCTCCATTTGAGTATCATTTTCTGGACCAGACATACGATCGTCTCTACCGGTCGGAAAAAAGGATTGGAACAGTGTTCAACTCCTTCGCGGCACTGGCGATTTTCATTTCGTGCCTAGGATTGTTCGGATTGGCTTCATTCACGGCCGAGCAGAGGACCAAAGAAATCGGAATACGCAAAGTTTTGGGCGCATCTGCATCCAAGATCATCGCGCTTCTCACCATGGAATTCACCAAATGGGTGCTGGTATCGAACCTCATCGCCTGGCCCATCGCCTACTTTGTGATGAAAAAATTGCTCCAAACGTATGTTTACCGTACGACGATCGGAATCGATATATTCATCTTTTCCGGGTTGATCGCCCTGACGATTGCCCTGCTCACGGTGAGCTACCAGGCCTTCAGAGCCGCACGGTCCAATCCTGCAAATTCGTTGAGATACGAGTGACCTAGATTAGATCTTTAAAATCGAAGGCCAGCGGTCGGAGACAGCTCTCCTTTTTCAAAGGATTATTCAGTTGAGTTGAATAATCAGTCGCATAAATTGTAGAATGAAGTGTTATATTTTTCCCCAATATATACTCAAAATTTGACGTCAAAAGAGGTGCATGGTGAGAACGAAAATTATTATCCTGTTTTGCGCAATAGTTCTTTTCCAATACTCTTATGGTAATAAAGAAGAGGGTAAAGGGATTCAGAATAACTCCACTCTTCATGTGCTGCATCCATCTCCTTCGACAGTGGCCTGGGGACACTATTGGGCAAAGACTCCGCCTGTATTGCACATACATTCGGGCGACCGGGTGGATGTACGAACACTCCATGTCGGCGACCCAGAAAGACTAGAAAAAGCAGGACTTCCCCCAGAAAAAATCGAACCAGAGCTCCGGGATATTTATCGAGAAGTGAAGGACAAAGGCCCTGGTGGTCATATCCTGACCGGGCCGATCTATATTGAAGAGGCCGAACCCGGCGATGTCCTGGAAGTGCGTATTCTCTCTATAGAACTGGCCATTCCATATGCCTTTAATACATTGAGTCCGGAGAGGGGATTCCTGTCCGGAGAGTTCGACTCTGCCGTGACAAAAATCGTCCCCCTGGATACGGAAAATATGGTGGCTCATTTTGCTGATGGGATCGAGATTCCCCTGCGTCCGTTTTTCGGAAGCATGGGAGTGGCCCCACCCGAAGATGCCGGACGAATCAACAGCGCCCCGCCCTGGATCCATGGGGGGAACCTGGACAACAAAGAGCTGGTCGAAGGCACTATTTTATTTCTGCCAGTTCATGTGAAAGGAGCGCTCTTCCAAGTGGGAGACGGCCATGCCGCCCAAGGCAATGGAGAAGTGGACATCACTGCGCTGGAAACGTCCCTTAAAGGGAGATTGCTGTTCTTTGTCCATAAAGACAAACACCTGGAGTGGCCACGCGCGGAAACCCCGACTCACTTTATATCGATGGGCACAGACGAAGATTTGAACGAAGCTGCAAAGATCGCCGTCAGAGAGATGATCGATCTTTTGATGACGGAAAAAGGACTCAGCCGTGAGCAAGCGTATATGCTGTGCAGCTCAGCCGTGGACTTTAACATCACTCAGCTCGTCGATGGCAAACTCGGCGTCCATGGGATGCTCCCAAAAGAAATTTTTGTTCATTAAAAGTCCCTAAGGGAAAATGGTTCCTCCATCACATCATAAAAAACATGTGCTCTTAGTGGAATTTGTGATATAAAAGATATCTTTAAGAAAGATACCCAAAAAGGAGGACAAATGACATTCAGAAGGCATTATTCCATGCAGGTGGCACTCGTGTTCATCAGTGTCTTCATTTTGGCATTACTCACTTTTTCATTCCAGAAGAAAGAGCAGAAGCTCATTCACTCCACAGATCCGGCTCTCCGCTTACAGTGGTTCGACCAGCACGTGAAGATGAAAGCAGATTCGCCATTCAAGGAGATGAAATGGCAGCATCTGGGGCCTACGAATGTGAGCGGCCGTTGCACGGATATCGCAGTGGTCACTCCCAAGGGGAAGCATTACACGATATATGTTGCGACCGCGTCCGGAGGTGTGTGGAAAACAGGGAACGAGGGGACCACCTGGGAGCCGATCTTCGACCAAGAGGCCTCTACATCCATAGGGGACGTAACCATTGCTCCATCGGACAACCAGATCGTTTGGGTGGGGACCGGTGAAGCCAATATTTTCAGAAGCTCTATGGCGGGGAACGGCGTGTACAAATCCATTGACGCTGGAAAGACCTGGCAGCACATGGGATTGACAGGCACCCACACCATCCCCCGGATCGTCATCCATCCGGAGAATCCCGATATCGTCTACGTGGCCGCTTCCGGACACGAATGGACCGATAACGCAGAGCGCGGTGTCTACAAAACTGTAGACGGCGGCGAAACATGGAGCAAGGTTCTTTATATCAACGAGAGAACAGGGGCCATCGACCTGGTTATGGACCCCACTGACCCAGAGACCCTTTATGCGGCCACCTGGCAAAGGATCCGGCTGAAATGGAACGACCCCAGGAATTTTGAAGGTTACGCAGAGAGCGGCATTTACAAGACCACAGACGCCGGCCAGACCTGGACACCCATCAATAACGGCCTTCCTGAGCCCAAATACAGGGGAAGGATCGGGATCGACGTGGCACGGTCCAACCCGAATGTGATCTACGCATTTATCGATAACTATGAGCTCGCCCGGGCAGCGGATCCGGGCGAAATCGACTCTTATGGACGGCCTTCCAGCGGCTATATCAAAGGTGCAAGCGTGTTCCGCTCGGATGATAAGGGGGAGAACTGGAGGCTGATGAGCGGCCTGGATGAGAAGACGAAGACATACATGGAGCGCCACTCGGCCACTTATGGCTGGGTGTTCGGCCAGATGCGCGTGGATCCCAACGACGAGAACACCATCTACACGATGGGCCTCGCCTTGAATGTGTCCAACGACGGCGGGAAAACATTTCGCCGCTTGCGCGGGATGCACGGCGACCATCACGGCCTGTGGATCGACCCTGAAAATTCCGACTACATCGTCAACGTGAACGACGGGGGCATCGTCATCTCTTATGATCGAGGGGAAACATGGCGGCAATTCACCCAAAACCTTCCCGTCTGCCAGTTTTTCAACATCAACTATGACATGGATGATCCATTTCATGTGTATGGATCCATGCAGGACCACGGAAGCTACAAAGGGGTGGTGGATCTCAGTCGGGGCAGAGACCAGATTCCGGCCGTAGACTTTGAAAGGGCGCCGGGAGGAGAAGGTTCGAGTCACGCCATCGACCCCACCAACTCGAACATCGTCTATTCAGCTGGATTCTACGGCCACATCGCGAGAACGGACCTGAGTGTCTCTGGTGAAGAGGGCACCATTCAAATCCTGCCCAGGATGTACGAGAACGAACCTCGTCTCCGGGGACAGTGGGTAGCCCCGTTTATCATCTCGCCCCACAATCCCAACATCATCTACCACGGCATGCAGTATCTTTTCCGCTCCCGAGACCGGGGAGACACATGGGAGAGGATCAGTCCAGACCTCTCCTACAACATTAAATCGGAAATGGGGGATATTCCCTATCAGACACTTTTTTCTATTTCCGAGTCTCCGCTCAAGTTCGGCCTGATCTACGCGGGAACAGACGACGGTAAGGTCCATGTCACCAAAGACGGCGGCCAGAATTGGCAGGAGATCATGGACGGCCTGCCCTATAGAAAATGGGCCTCCAGAATCGTCGCCTCTGCCTTTGGCCTCGGAACGGTCTACCTAACACAAAATGGAAAACGCGATGACGACTTTGCACCCTATATCTGGAAATCTACCGATTATGGAAAAACCTGGCAGGACATCTCGAAGGGCATTCCTTTAGGGCCGGTGAACGTCATCAGAGAGGATCCCTCAGATAAAAATATCCTTTATGTCGGGACCGACATAGGTGTTTATGTATCGAAAGATGCCGGAGCAACATGGGATGTTCTGGGCGGGAACCTGCCCTCAACCTTCGTTCACGACCTGATCATCCATCCCAGAGACAACATCATCGTGATCGCCACGCACGGCCGTGGCATGTGGGCGATGGATGCCGAACTCATCAATAAAAAGGAGGAGAGGAATCGCAGCCGTATCCGAAGATAAATATCATAACCCTTTTGTTTATCTAGCGGTGACGCCTCCAATCTGAGTCTTCATAAAAGTGCTCCAGCTCGTTCCAGAATTCTTTCATGTCGCCCGTCATGATGATCATGTCCTGTAATTGGCCCGTAGTGTCGCGCACATAATCCGGAATGATGTGCTCTTCATACAGCCCCAGTTTGTGACAGATGGCTCTGGCTGCCTTCTGAGGCCTCATGATCCTGACCACGATCTTCTCAACCTTTTCCTGGGCGGCAAGATAGTACAATTCTCTCAACATGATCGTGCCCAATCCTTTGTGTTGGAATTTTTCGGCGACGATGACTCTGAGTTCACCTTGGCCTTTACGCCACTCTTCGGTAGACAGTTCAAAATTTCCGTCCGCAATGATCTCATCGTTGTGAAGAGCCACTAGACGGAAAAAATTCCCCGATTCTGTCTGTTTGATCCTTTTCTCAACTACGTCTCTCTTTGTAACATCCACTCTGAAATATTTTTTATCGCTTTCAGGAAGTTCGGCGTAAAAATCCATCAGGCGGTTCAAATCATCCAATATTAATTTTCTAATAATGACCTCTGTGCCATCTTTTAAAATTTCTGTCTTTTTCATAGGTCTATCACTCCTTCCTCAAATAATTGTCCACAGATATACGCACTTAATATTTAGCTTCCTGATTAGCCTGAATAATTCATAAAAAATGTCGATGCTAATTTCAGCTCAAGCAATATCAATCATACTGGATACCACTCATGATGTACAAGGGTTTTCCATTGAGCATCTGTAATGTTCCCTCAATGAGTGGACATCCCCAAAACAATTATATTCACCGATCGAGTGCCCCATTTTCTGATTGCAAAAACGGCCCAATGAGAGCGCAGTTCTTTCTCAAATGATATGATCTCAACGCGCTTAAGGAAATGCTCTTGGCTGAAGCCGCTGCAGGAAACGCGTTCGCGACGAAGTGAAGATAAGGAGAGCGGTCCAGATCAAACCGAAACTGATCAGATGTGTTGTCGTGAACGGTTCCTTAAAAACAAATATCCCCAAGATAAGCGAGATGGTCGGAGCGAGGTACTGGAAGAAACCTACCATCGAAAGCGGTATTCGCCGCGCCCCCCGAGCAAACCACACCAAGGGAACAGCGGTTACAATCCCGGACCCCAGGAGCAGAAGGTGCGTATTCATAGAGGCCCCAACGGTAGCGCTTTGCCCTTGAGCAGCGAGAATGATCCAATAAGAAATGGCGAGAGGTGAAAGGACCGCCGTTTCTGCCGTCAATCCTGTGAGGGACCCCACATGGGAGATCTTTCGCAACAGCCCGTATAAGCCGAAGAGCACCGCCAGAGATATCGCGATCCAGGGAAAACGTCCGTACTGGAAAGTCATATAAGCCACTCCCAAAATCGCGAGAGAAAAGGCGACTTTTTGCCAGAACGTGAGCCGCTCCTTTAGAAATATCATTCCCAGCAGAACACTGATCAGGGGATTGATGTAATACCCCATGCTGGCTTCGACAACATGGTCGGCATTGATCGCCCAAATATAGATGAACCATACAGCACCAATGATCAGAGCGCTGAGGATGCTAGACGTTCTGTTGCGTTTGTGTGCGTAGGATCGTTTGAGCTCCGGCCAGCGTTTTTTAAGCGTGATAAAGAGAGCGAGGAAAACGAACGACCAGAAAATCCTATGGGCGAGGATCTCTCTTGCAGGCACATGATCGAGAGCCTTCCAGTAAAGAGGAAGAACACCCCAGGTAATATAGGCAGCAAGGGCATACCAAGTGCCAACGGTTCTCTCTCTTTTATGAACATCCATCGGAACTTTCCGCTCAAAAAACTGTCAAACGAAATACAATGAACAAATCAGCGATATTAAATACGCATACGAAAATCTTTTCAAGTGGTTTTCGACCGGGGCACTCACTGTGGCCTTTGTTATTTCCTCAACCACCGCTTCCAGCATGTCTAGGGAAAAACTCCATTTGGCAAAATGTTCGGACGCCAGAGGAAATCGAGATGACCGTCGGGAATATTTCTCCGTACAAAGTGTATAAAAGTGTGAGGGAGAGGGAAAATGATGAGAATTAAAATCAATTCCAACAAGGAGGTAGAAATGTCAAAAAAAATTTGGTTTGGAATGGGGATGTTGAGCATTTTCGTCGGACTCGTACTCTTCATGAACGCATCCCTGGTCAAGGATTTTGGGGTTATCAAAGGTTATGTCTATGATACCCAAGGTGGCGTTTTGGCTTGTGCTATTCTGACAGCCAAGAACATCTCGACAGGTCATGAATCGAAGACGATATCAGACCCAAGCGGATATTTCATCTTCCAAAGCCTGGCATTCGGCACTTACAAAGTGAAGGCCGAACTGCCCGGGGCAAAGAGTATGGTCCTGCGAGCTGAACTCTCTGCAAAACATGACACTGTCAGCTTAATCTTCAAGCTCGAAGGAGTGCCCGTGCTCGATGAAAATGAAGAAGTGCTGGTGGACAAGAAGATGGCCAACCCTGTTGTCGGCGCCGTTTACGGCGGTGTTACGCGTGATGCCAAAAGTCAGGCGCCTTACCAGAAGAGTCCATCGGAAGCCATCTCCCCAGGATCCCATTTCAGTCCGTTCAACACCGAGGAATACGACAGGATCTATGAGAACATTTTTCTCGATGCCCTGAAGAATCCTCTCTCCACTTTCTCCATCGATGTGGATACAGCATCCTATGCCAATATCCGGCGGTTCATCAACGACAACCAGTATCCCTACAAGGATGCGGTGCGGATCGAAGAGATGATCAACTACTTCGCCTACGACTATCCCCTGCCGACAAACAAACATCCTTTTTCGATCTATACCGAGATCGCGGACTGCCCGTGGAATCCGGACCACCGGTTGATCCACATCGGGCTTCAGGGCAAAATGCTGGAATCTAAGCAACTCCCGCCGAGCAATCTGGTGTTTCTGCTGGATGTCTCCGGGTCCATGGAGCCTCCCGAAAAACTTCCCTTGCTCAAAAAGGCCTTTAAACTCTTGATCCATGAACTGGGCGAGAAAGATAGGGTTTCGATCGTTGTTTATGCCGGAGCTGCTGGTCTCGTGCTGCCGTCAACTCCTGCCAACCAGAAAGATAAGATCTTGTCTGCCCTCGATCGTCTGAGCGCAGGAGGATCGACCGCAGGCGGAGCGGGCATCCAACTGGCCTACAAGGTGGCCTGGGAAAATTTTATTCCGGATGGTAACAACCGGATCATTCTGGCCACAGACGGCGACTTCAATATCGGTGTATCCAGCACGTCCGAGCTTGTGCGGATGATCGAGGAAAAGAGGGAAAAAGGTATTTTCCTGACTATTTTGGGCTTCGGCATGGGCAATTACAAAGACGGCCGCATGGAACAGATCGCAGACAAAGGCAACGGCAACTACCACTACATCGACAACCTCCTCGAGGCAAAAAAGGTCTTCGTCAATGACATGCGTGGCACGCTTTTCACGATCGCCAAGGATGTCAAGATCCAGGTGGAATTCAACCCGGCCAAGGTAAAAGCCTACAGGCTTATCGGCTATGAGAACCGCATGCTCAAAAAGGAAGATTTCGACGACGATAAAAAGGATGCAGGAGAGTTGGGGGCGGGCCACACGGTCACCGCTCTTTATGAGATCATTCCCTACGCGAGCGAGGAAGAGGTTCCGGTAGTGGGCGACCTCAAATACCAGATGGTCAAAATAGATCCCAAAGCTTACAAGAGCAAAGAGATCCTGACCGTCAAATTGCGATACAAAAAACCCGACGGAGAGAAAAGTCAGTTGATCGAGATGCCTCTGGCTGACAAAAATATCGCCATCGCCAAGGCGTCTGAAACCTTCAAATTCTCTGCGGCTGTCGCAGAGTTCGGCATGCTCCTTAGGGATTCTGAGTTCAAGGGAGAGTCCTCATACGAAGCAGTTCTCAAGCTTGCCCAGGAAGGCAAGGGCCCGGATAAATTCGGTTACAGAACAGAATTTATCAAGCTCGTCGAGATGTGCCAGCTCCTGGATACCGTGAGCAGCAAATAATCTCGCAACACTTGGGTGGCGTTTTGGGGACACTCCTCCAGACGCCACCCTTTTTATCAATATTCTTATACATGATCCATCCTCTGGTGAGCTTGAAGCGTCTGTTCTTCGATAATATCCTTCCCCTCCCCCTATCATTAAAGATGAGCCAGCCTCTGTGCATTCGGAAGACTGGACAGAGACGATAAGCCAGGAATTCATGTGATTTACTTCGTTTTTGATTCATTGCCTTGATGAGCTAATTGTGCTCATCTTCAGCAGAAGGATTAAGATATCAGTGGTCAGAACTTTGCCAAAAATATTCGTGGTATTTCTTATCGTGCTTAGAATATAATCACTCTAATTCGATCAAGGAGGCGAATATCATGAAGCTAAGCAAAAAGAATGTCTCAATCATGATCGTTATCTTGGCGCTTCCGGCACTCGCCGGGGCGAACGGTCTGAACTTGAACGGCCTCGGGTCGCGAGCCCTGTCCATGGGCGGCGCCTTCGTCGCCGTGGCCGATGATTTCAGCACTATATATTGGAATCCAGCAGGGGCGGCTAGTTTCATGCGACCGATAGCAGGTTTAAATGTATTCGATCTTATCCCATCGGAGACGTACCAATACGGGACACCTCCGAATTACTTTATCGACGCTAAATCCGAGCCGGCCCAAGTTCTAGGTGGGTTGGTGTCCTTCTACCAGCCGATCAGCTCGCGCGTCGTGGTCGGCTTCGGGATCTCCACGCCCTCCGGAATGGGCGGGGAATGGAATGCAGAGGGTCTCGCTCCGTTTTCAGGCGGTATTCTTTATAAATGGTTCGCTACAATCGGGGTGCTTTCCTTTTCGCCCCTTGTGGCCGTCAAGATCAGTGATATTGTTTCGGCTGGATTGACTTTCAACCTAAACTATGGGGTGTCCAGAATGAGCACGATTGCCGGCGTCTACGAGCTGCCCGAAATGCCAGGGATTCCCGTTGACCTGGGCCAATATGAAGAAAAAATGGGTGGCTGGGGTTACGGGGCGACCTTGGGAGTCTTAGTAGCACCGAGTTCCACTTATCGGCTTGGACTTACAGTGAGAACCCCCTTCACTATAAAGTTCAAGGGAACCGGTATTACTTCACATTTTCCGTTATATGATGTCTCCGGCACGTCGGATATGGAAAGGGAGCTCACCTGGCCGCTTTGTATTGCGGCTGGAGTGGCCGTATGGCCGATATCCCGGTTACTCGTAGCGGTTGACATCCAGTGGAGCCATTGGTCGACGCTTGAGAGGAATATAACTCTATACAAGGATCCCTACTGGGCACAGTTTTGGGGAGCAGAGGGATATGACGACATACTCATGGCCTGGGAGGATAAAATCCAGATCCGTTTTGGTGGGGAATATGCCTTGAGCCCGGTCTTGGCCTTGAGGGCGGGTTATTGCTACGATCCTGCACCCAGCCCGGATAAAACTATGAATCTACTGTTGCCCAGTTACACTTATAACACGTTCACATTAGGAATCAGCACCATTGTATCCGGCTGGAAGATCGATGCAGGCCTGGAGTATATGAGCGGGAAAGATCGGATCATCGAGTACAGCGGTTATAACGACCCGGGAACTTTCGGGATGCGGATGATCATCCCGAGTATTTCAGTGAGCTTCGAGTTCTAGAGATTTATGCGGTCCAAAGCCGGTAGAAACACTTTGCCAAAAGGATCTTTTTTTGTCCTGGGATTCGGAAGCTTCCTTTTTTCCTTGATAGTCGCATTAAATGGAAAAATGAACGAGCCAGTTTCCCTAAGAGTCGAATGGTGATGGCTGCGGGGTCTTCGACGAATATGGACTCTGACGAGCTCCTGCTATTATCATTTGACTTGAGAGCATCACGGAAATAAGGATTCTTACTTGGGATTCCCCGTTTTGACTTCGAATTTCTCTCTGTGATAGAATAGTTTAACTTCGATTTACGGGATTATTAAATAAACAGGAAAATCTTGCCAGACCGACCTTTTCCTCCCCCAGATAAAACATTGACCACACCCGGTCCAGGAGGATCTTCTCCTTCCACTTCAGGTTCAGCTAGAGGATTCCCTCCAGGGACAGTTTTCGTCGGCCGTTACCAGATCGTCAGCCCTTTAGGACAGGGCGGGATGGGGATGGTTTATCGCGCCGAAGACATCAAATTAGGCCAACCGGTCGCTTTGAAGTTTTTGCCTTCCGGGCTATCGAGCGATCAGACCATGCTCCATTACCTTTATGCCGAAGTGCGCAATGCCCGCCAGATCTCCCACCCCAATGTCTGCCGGGTTTATGATATCGGAGAGTACGAAGGAAGGCATTTCCTGTCCATGGAGTATGTGGATGGGGAAGACCTGGCCTCTTTGTTAAAACGAATCGGCCGGCTTCCGGCCCAGAAAGCTCTCGAGATATCCCGAGAGATATGTGCGGGTTTGGCCGCCGCTCACGAGCAGGGTGTCATCCATCGCGATCTCAAGCCGGCAAACATCATGATCGATGGTCGTGGCCAGGCCCGCATCATGGACTTCGGCCTGGCCATCAAACCTTTCGAACGCACTCAAGCAGAGGATTCCGCTGGAACGCCAGCTTATATGGCGCCCGAACAACTGGCGGGGATGGGAACTTCTGTGAAGAGCGACATCTTCTCGCTGGGGCTCGTCCTTTATGAGCTTTTCACCGGGCACAAGGTCCTTGAGGGTGTGTCCCTGGAGGAGATCCGCCGTAAGCAGTTGACAGAGACTCCTCCGCCTCCATCTTCCTATGGCTTGGATATCGACCCAGAAATCGATCGTGTGATCACGCGCTGTCTAGCCAGAGATCCCGCTTCTCGTCCGGGGTCCGTCCTCGAGGTGGCTGTCGCTCTCCCGGGAGGCGATCCCCTCAGGGCCGCCCTGGCTGCCGGACGAACACCGTCTCCTGAGATGGTGGCCGCCGCGGGAAAAGAGGGCAGCCTTGGCGCTTTGGCCGCCTGGGGATTGTTGGGTCTGTTCGTTGCCGTTCTTGTTATCGCCGTCGTCCTGGCCCCAAGGTCCATCCTTTTAGGAACTCCGGAATTCAAAAAAAGCCCTGATGTTTTAGCTGAGCGGGCGCGTGAGATTTTAGGATCCATCGGATACACCGAATCGCCCAAAGACAGTGCCTACTGGTTCGAAGCAGATGAAGACCTCATTTATTGGCTTCAACATAATCAATCAAAAATCTCATCAAGACCACAGATCCAGGAACTGGAAACAAGGCTGGTGAGGTTTCGTTACCGACAAAGCCCCAGGCGTCTAGTGCCTAGCGGTAATCAAGGTTTTATCCGGGAAAATAATCCGCCTTTTAATGTAGCCGGGATGATCGGCGTCGATCTCGATTCCCAAGGCCGGCTGCTTCGATTCATGGCTATTCCCGCATCCGCTTCAGTGAACGAAGAATCAACCGCGGTCCCAGACTGGAGTGCCTTGTTGACCGCCGCAGGCTTGGAGATCCAATCACTCTCTCCAGTTTCTCCAAAAGGACTGCCACCCCTGGCTTTTGACCACGAGCAAGCCTGGACGGGAACTCTCAATCAACAAAGGCCTGTACCCATCCGCGTTCTTTCGGCTTCTCTCCGAGGGAAGCCGGCATTCTTTGAGATTCAAGGCCCCTGGTTAATTAGAGCTGCTGCAACAAACCTCCAAACCCGGTGGACTCAGATGATTTTTCCAGCCATATGGTTCACTACGGTCCTTGTGCTCTTGCTATTTGGGATATATCTCGCCCGCCGCAATATCCGGATGAAGCGCAGCGACGCACGGGGAGCATTTCGGGTCTCCATTTTTATTTTTCTGACATTGGCTTCTGCCTCGGCCTTATGGGCTCACCACGCTTATAATTCTTTTAGCGATTTCATGTGGTGGATCCGGGGCGGTATGGCTTTTTTTCTCTTCGATGCCGTCTTCATGTGGATTGCCTACATGGCCATGGAACCAGCCATGCGCCGGCGCTGGGCAAAATTGCTGATATCCTGGAGCCGATTCATGTCGGGACGCTTCCGCGACCCGCTGGTCGGACGTGACATTCTGATCGGGTGTATTGCCGGCGCTATAACGGTAGTGCCCGTGTTCATATTCAGAGCTTTTCCTGCGTGGATGTTCCTGCCGGGTGAATGGTCGGCCCACATCGAATTGAACTCCCTATTGGGTTTTCCTCAACAGCTGGGAACGGTCCTCTATATCATCGGCCTGACCGCATTCTACGGAGTCGGGTGGATGATTGCGATGGTCTTCTGCCACGCCGTCTTTAGAAAAACCTGGCTGGTGGCCGTCGTATTTACTTTTTTTGGAACGGTGACCTTTCTGGTTGGAAGCTCGGGAAGTCTCACGGAACAGATTTTGACCGGCTGCATCTTTTCCGCATTAATTGCCGGCCTATTGCTGCTTTACGGATTTCTTCCGGCGGCAATTTCCTTCTTTATCTATAATATCCTGATGAGAATGCCCCTCCGGCTCGATATTCCGGGCTGGTCGTCAAGAGGCTCTTTATTGACATTGATCGTTGTCGTTGCCATCACCCTCTATGGATTTTACACCGCTTTCGGCGGCCGCCCGATATTCGGCCAGATTGAGCACGGAGAGTAAACTGTGTCCCCACAAACGGCGGGGCAATATGCTTAAGTATACATGCATATGCCTGTAGCTAATCAGCAAATTGCAGTTGGGATTGACCATTCCTTTTCTTTGGAGACACTGGCAGGATCACTTGGATTTGACCCGGGCGAAAAGTCCTGAATATAGCCCCGGCGTTAGCTGTTAGAGGGAGTCTTTTTTAACAGATTGAATCAGCGCTTTGAATTCAGCACTCTTCCTAATCGGATCAAAATCGCGGTCCTCCTCCAGCAGATGAAACTCGTCGAATTCCCGGGCCACCGCAGATTCAATATACTTAACAGCCTGTTTGGCGTTTTTTTCCAATGCATAGGCACAGGCCAGGTTATAGTAGAGATATTTAGGGTTTCGTGGGATGTATTCATACACCTCCAGAGATAATTTGAGGAAGAGAATGGCCGGTCCTGTACGTTTATCCGTTAAAAACTGATCTCCGCGGTGCCTGCAGTGCATCCAGCAGGCAAAAAGAATCCTGCTGGCCATCAGGCGCCTGTCAACATCCTCGGAGCCAGAAGCCTCGCGCTTCAGCTTATCCAGCTCAACCTCCCGGAGAATCAGCGAAAAATCTTTTCTTTTCAATGTCTCTTCTTCGATTTGATGATAGATCCTGTTGAATCGGAGAAATGTTTTCTCTTCTTCCGCCCGGATCTTCTCCTCTTTAGCCAGGGAACTTTTGTATGATTTAGATCGAGCTAACCTCTCTCTTGTTTCTCTGAGCTCTCCTGTGTCCAGCAGATTGGAATATGTATTCAGAATTTCATCATAAAGGCTGAGAGCCAGCCAGGGATTCTTCCCTTCCAAGGACTGACCCAGTTCCATTTCCTTCCTGTAAGCGCTCTCTATCATGGAAAAATCTCTGGCTTTGAGGTTCTGTCGCATGGCCTGGATTTCCATCCATTCCACCGCCCGGATGCACTCTTCTTCCTGAGGCCATTCATGGCCGCCTTCAAAGAAGAGGAAGCGGTGAGCCAGGGAGGCCCCCGAAAGAGATTCCCGCAGAAGAAGCATCTCCCTGTAATTGCTGTCCTTTTGTCCCGCAATGCCGCAGTAGGCGTAGGTGCTCAGTTCGTCCGGTTTCTGTCCCTCTGCGATACCCGCGCCGCATCCAATGACGCCGGCAGTCCGCCGGCCGATCATCTTTGGGAATAGAGCGGCTGCTCTAGCTCCCCCGGAAAAACCGGCGCTGTAGGTCCGTTTTCCATCCAAAGAAAACCGGGCATGGGTGTCAGTCCACATGGATACGGCAGCCTTGATAATGGGCTCCCAGGGCCCATTGTGTGCATTGTTCGATCCAACAACGATATACCCGTACATCTCCGCAGCCGCCTGGAATTTCTCCACGGCATTCCGTCCGCGCGCACCCGGATCAAAGGCATAAATGATAGGCCAGCACTGCTGCACCGAATATGAAGTCGGCAGATAAACGGAATAACCTTGATCGGGATCCATTTGACAGATGAGATGATCGATGATCTGTCCTTTCGGGTAATCGATATGGTTAAGTCCAGACATGGGACTGCAGATGAGAAAAACCGCTGCAATCAGCAAACTATAATGACCTGCATATCTGTTAAACATAATAATAACCTTGGTATTTCGCTTGATATTTCTTTCTGATGGCTGATCCAGGGATTTTTATCATCGTTTCGTCTTCGACTGTTTTATTGCAACAAACATACCAATACTCTCTCCAGGTCGAGAACAAAATAAAATGGACTGGCCTGTAAAATTATTTAACATTTTTACCATCTTCCGGTCGAATCATTCCTGCAAATCATTCAAAATAGACCATTCGCTAGAGCAATATCATTCTGGGTATGAAGAGGTAATAAAAAATATCTGACTTCTACACACTTCCGCCCTATATTTGGGAGATGCGTTGGGTACGCTTTTTGATTCGTTGACCTTGTCTGTTTGGATGTGATACTTTTATTACAGGATGTCAGCAGGTGGAAATTGCGGAAAATTGTGAGGAATTTGGCGTAATTCTAAAAAAGGAGTTCCCATTGTTAAAAACGAGACAATACAAATGGATCGCAGCCTTACTGTCCCTCTTATTTTTGAGCTGTGGGAAAAGCGTTGCGAACACCAGATCCTTATCCGGTCGTTTGATTTATGAAGGAGATCATTCAGGAAGCATCATTGTCAATCTGTACAAACTGTATACTTCCTCTGAAGGGCGGATCTTGCCGCTCACTAAAGCAGATATCTATGCTGATCTCGACCCATTCCAAAGTTTGGAGCTCGAAAAACCGGGCGACTACACATTTGATCGCCTGATTCCTGCTCATTACTCGGTTTTGGCTTTTATCGATACCGACGGAAATGGTGAAGTGGGATTCGATCCTCCCGAACCTTTCGGATGGTTCACATCGACTCCGGTTGGGCGCTGGGATCCGATCGATCTCACGCAATCCGATGCGACCAATTGTGATTTCAGGCTTCGTGTTCCTACGATTTTTCCGAGGGAGAAAAAAATTATCGAGCACGGAGCGCTCAGGTGGAAGCAGGGGCTCCCGGTTTTACAGCTCTGGGGAACGGCAGAGGAACGGGGCTTCGCCCACGGGTATCTTGTGGGAAGACAGATCATCGATTTCTTTGAATTTTACATCATCGAAGACAACTGGGGATCGGCAAAGCGGTATCAAGACACTTTCGTTCCTTTTCTTGAGGGGCACCTCAACTGCCCCTCCGAATTCCTGAGAGAATGCGATGCCGTCATCAAAGGCATGCAAAAATCGGGATTGGATATGCGGGTGGAAGCTCTGGGGCGCGATTTTACCCGGACCGATCTCTTGGCCATCAATGCTTATATCGAGAGACGAGCGGCTTCTCCAGTGGCCTCTCCATCGTCCTGTACCCAATTCGCCTTCTGGGGATCACAAAGGAAAGGCAGAGATCACAACGGCGGTCTTATCGCTGCCAGGAACATGGATGGGGAATGCGATGTAAGAAAAGTCACGGTTAGCCATTTTCTCGTTTATGCTGTGGATCCCTCTGAATCCGGCCATAAACGCTGGATTTCGGCCATGTGGCCCGGTTTTGTCGGCACCATTTCAGGCATCAATGAAGAAGGCCTTTACTCCATGGAAAACGCCGGAGCCTCGGGTCCTGGACCCGTTCCTAACTCCGTCGTTCCCTGTTCCTGGATTCAGCGAATCATTCTAGAAAAACAAGGTGGAGATGCGTCTCCTGAGAGTGTTCTCCAGATGATGAAGCCTTTTATGTGTTCAACGGGCGGTATCACGGCAGCCGGGTCGATTATCCTTTGGGCTGTACCCTACAAGGGCCAAAAATCACCCGCCTTTGTTTATGAGGGAGGCCGCACCGGTTTTGCCACACGAACGCCCACAGACGTTAGACCTGTCAATTCGAGCAACATTATGGCTTCAAATCATCATCTTGTTTATGGCTTCGATCCAGTCCGACCCCACGAATCCCTGGGAAGTTCGGTCTCTTTTTCTTCACGCTGGAGGTATGAGACGGGCATGCACACGCTCGAAGCATGGTCTCGCCAAGGAAAATCCTTGGGACGCGATGAAGCAATGAGACTCCTGCAACAAGTGGCTAATGGCACGACTGAATATTCCGTTATCTTTCTCGCGAATGAACGCCGCATTCTCATAGCTGTCGATGACCTGAAGACCGATATGTGGGATGCGCCTTACATGGAATGGGCTGATTTTCATTTTGATGAACTGTTCGAAAAATAGGTCACCTGGTTAAATCTCTACCGGTGGATATCCGAAAGGTCAAAGGACAACAAAACCGTGCAAAGACACTTCTTCCTTGGATGATTTCAAAGGACACGAAGATCTGCTCAAAAACCGGCAGTTTCTAGAACCGCTACAAATGATGCTGTCTGCACGCCGAACTTTGCCAGAGCGGCGATGACGGCAAAAACAATGATCAGGACGAAGGTCAAACTGGCAACAAATTTAATGATTGCCTCATCAACGTCAGATTTCCTCAGGATTTTATGTACGATCTTGCGCGCGATCCCAGCCACAATGCGGCCACCTCCGCCTTGTATTGCTCAACTGGAACTCCTGATGGCAGCCGAGGGGCATGATTCGAGACTCGAAACTATTTTAAACTTTATTGTTTGGAGGTTTCTACGGATTTACTTCGCTTTTTGAGTCGTTGACCTTGTCGGTTTGGATGTAATCCTTTCATTTCAGGATGTCAGTGGGTGGAAATTGAGAAAAATTGTGAGGGATTTGGAGCAAGAGCAGAAAAGAAATCCCTATAAATCAGATTCCCAGCCCTCACTTGAAGCTCATGCGCAGGCCTAGCGACCACTCGGCTGTCGGCGCCGGCTGGTAAGAGTTCCCGTCCGGGTCGGGCTCCGTGAATCCGTAGTAGAGGACGTTGAAGATGTTGCGGCCCGAAAGGATGAGCTCCAGAGGCATCCCCTCGAACTCGAACCTGTACGCGAGGCGCACGTGGACAAGTGTGTACGGGTCCGTGCGGCCGTATCCGTTCTCGAGGATCCTGTTCGTTGAATCGACGTACCAGGCGCTGACGTATTCGAACCCGGCCCCGGCCGTCAGGGAGCGAGTGACACGATATTCCGTGTCGGCGTAGAGCTGGTGCTCGGGAATGTTGGGAAGCCACGTGTCCGTGTAGGTTTCTCCGGTGAGGGTTTCGACGGTGTCATACTTGAAATGGGAATAAGTGTAGGCCAGTCTAATGATCAGGGAGTCAACGGGGAACCAAGCCAGGGACGTTTCGAGACCGTATCGCTTGGTTGAGCCGACGTGGCCGTAAAACGTTTCTAAAGGCCGGTCGACGATTCGGTAGCGGCCGAAATCGTTCCTCGTCGCTAGGTGGAAAAGGGCGATGTCGTAGCTCAGCGACTTACCAAGCGATCCGCGCATCCCGATCTCCTCGCCACTCGACGTGGCCGCGACGAGCGCGGTGTTGTACCCTCCGAGTGCGTACGGGTTGTTGACCAGTTCCTCGGTCCCGGGAGGCAGGAATCCTGTGCCCCAGCTCGCGTAGAGGCCGAAATCGGCGAGCGGATTCCAGGTTACTCCGATCCGCCCAGTCGCTCTCTTGTAAGCGACATTACCGGACAGATCGACGCCGCCGGCCTGGAGATGGTCGTCGAGCTCGTTGGTAATCCGATCGTAGCGGCCGATTGCCGACACTCCCCAGTGCTGTCCGATCTCGAGCCGGTCGATGACGAAGATCCCCGCACCGGTCTGGGTCGTGGTCTGTTCGGACAGGATGTCCGGCCCTTCCACAGCGCCGCCGAGGTTCGGGTGCTTGAGCTCGTCAAACGACTGCCAGGCGTAGTCGACCCCGGCGCTGAGGTGGTTCTTGAGGCTTCCTTGGACGGACTTGTGGTTGATCTGGAGAGTGAACCCGGGGAGATCGAAATCGCGGTGGATCACAGAAGACGGAACGGATTCTGTGTACTTCGTGTGACGGTAATAGACTGTCACCGCTAGGTCGAGGTTCTGGTTGAGGCCGATCGAACCGACGAGGCCCCCGGTCGCACGCTGGGTCTTCTGGTATTCGTTGAACGTGTACGAGTCGGGGTTGGCCTTACGTCGCAGGACCTTAGGATCGGCGCTGAACCAATCGAGGTTGAGGCCCTCGGGATTCTGGTTGAAGAAGTCCGTCCAGCTGAGGATGGCCGTGATCTTCACGGTCGGGCTGAGGGTAAAGGCGAACTTGCCGCGGGCGTTGTCCGCCTTGTAGGCCGACTGATCGCGATAGCCGTCGCCTGTGAGCATGGAGCCCGCGATGTTGTAGTTCATGATACCGACCGTTCCGCCCATCTCACCCAGGCCTTTCTTGAGCCCGAAGGCGCCACGGAGGAGGTAGGCGTTGCCAGACACGGGATCGGGCCCTCCGTCGCGGCTCAGGACGTTGATGATTCCTCCCGACGAGCTGCTCCCATAAAAGGCCGCCGCGGGCCCGCGCAGGACCTCGACCCGCCTCACCGTGGCCCAGTCCACGTCGTAGAAATCGGATACATAACCGGAGGGGTCGTTGAGCGGGATGCCGTCGACGATGGTCCTGATTCCGCGCGTGCCGCGCTCGGTCAGGATACCCTCTCCGCGGATCGAGAGGTGGACCCGCTCTCCATCGGCCTGATTGTCGATCTTGACACCGGGGACAAGCTTCATCACCTCGTCGATACCGATGGTCCGCGGTATCAATTTGAGGACGGAGGTTTCGACGACCGTGGTCGCGGCGGGATTCTTCTTAAGCGGAATCTCGACGCGCGGTGCCGTGACAGTGATCTCGACATTCGTCTCCTTCTTGCCGGGTTCTTTCTCCTGAGCTTGCTGCCCGGATCTCTCCTTCGCCGCCGTTTCGCCGGATTTCTGCTCCCTGGCCGGATCTTTTTTCGGGGCGCCTGAGACTGTCGCGGCCCGGACGGCCGCTCCGGAGAGAAGGGAGGCCGTGACGAGAAAGACGATGATTCTGATAAGTGCCGATGAATTCATTCGCGTTCTCCGCAATGATACGAATGAGTTATTAACTTAATGAATAAGAGACAAATATCTTATGGCCTCCATCCTGAGAAAGCAAGTCGTTTCGCCGGGACTGACAGAGTTCGAGGTTTCCGGGTCCCCTTGACTCCCGTCGCGGATTGTGTCAATTCTTTGTTGATGCATGGATGGAGCTTGAAACAAAAGAATCGAAAGTATCATGAGATTCTCGACATGAACACTTTATCTTATTTTTCTTTAATGGCCCAATTTTCCTTCTCTTTCGTAAGAAGAAATATCGATTTATGGCCTGGCTTAACGGTTATCATAATCTCTAAAGGTTCCGGTTCCAGCAATAGACGAAGTCTGTAGCTTCCTCCCATGACTCTGAGTGGTTTCCCGCCCACGAAGCCCTTGCCTTTTATTCCTCCTTTTTCATCAAGGACTATATATTCAATCTGCAATGTCTGCTGGAGCGAACTCAGCAATTGCTGAGAGTCTTTGGCATCCAGATAAACTCCCCCCGTGGATTTGGCGATAGTCTCCAATTGTTGTCGGGAGGCCGCCTCTTTAATATCAAAGCCCACGATATGCACCTTAAGCCCAATCCCTAATTTCTTGAGAGCCGGAGCGATAGAATTTATATCCCCGTGACAGCTCTCAATGCCATCGGTAATGAGAATAATGCTCCCATTGGCAATTTGTTCAAAATCTTTTCCTGCTTGAAGAACCGAATAAACTAGTGGGGTTTTCCCTTTGGGCTGAATTTTATTGATGCTCTCGATGAGTCGATCTTTGGCCACTGCTCCAATCCCGACAACCAGCTGGGTGTCTTGGCAGGCACGTTTATCATTGAGAGGATAGCGGTGACCATAAATGCGCAGACCAACATTCATTTCGTCCGGAAGTCCGTTGATAATTTGGTTGAGGACCGACTTGGCAATTGCAATTTTGCTTTCTCCTTCAATCTGGCCCCACATCGAATTCGAGGCGTCCAGGATCAACTCTACATTCTTTGTCGCCTGTTTCTTTGCCTCTTCCTTGAAAGCGACCTCAACCAGTCCAGGCATTTGGATTTTTTCCCGCATGTAGATCGGGACATGGCCACAACAGAATTCAAGCATTAAGGCACCCAATGATGTTGAGTAAACCCCCATTCCCGCTTCGTTCTGCTCGCTATCCCAACTGCCATCATCATTCTGATTGTCGACAAGGAGCCGGCACATCCATGTTTTCCAGATGCGCCAGTCTTCACCTCCTGCTTTCAGCATTGCCCTTGTGCCGTAATACCAATAATAGAAAGGCCAGCCTTCCCCGGGTTCCTCAATTGCCCAGAGAGGAGGGTTGTTTTGCATAAAACGCAAAGCAGGCGGGATGAACGGGTCATCGGGGTATCCGCACAATTGCAACCCCAATGCGCCGATACCCGTCCGGGCACAGCCAACACCTCCTCCTCCAGGCTGGTAGGTAAAAGCCTGTTCATCCTTATCATAACAGGCTCTGAGGAAATGAGCGGCATTTGACAAAGACCATTCGGGTATTTCAAATCCTGCACTCAGAGCACCTTTAAGGGCTAAAATTTGCCAGCCGGAGACTGACATATCGCTCTCCGTGCTATCCGGATCATAACGCCAGCCGCCATAATAATCCGATTGATCATTTATAGGCCCACCGAGTAACACAGGTTTATGCTCCGTATTTTGGACCCGTAGGATCAACTGAAGCGCATCCTCTATCATTGGCTCCAAATTAAGATCATTATCATTGACAATCGCCTCAATTAAAGCCAGAGTTGCGATGGCATGCTCGTACATTGTGCTGTAAGCTGAAGCAATCAATCCTCCATAATAAGCTCTCTCTTTAGAACCTGATTCATAGTTAGAACTGGGAAGATATTTGCTTTTAAGAAAGTTTACGGCGGCTTTAATATTTTGAATATAATCTTTCTGGATACACTCAGCACCTAGAAAAGCCATCAAGGCAAGTCCGGATATACCAATAGCCGATACGTTTGACGACCATTCTCCTTCCTTCAATTGTGTACGAGCCAGCCCATCTAAGGCTTTAGTTAGGGCCTTATTTACTTCCTCTGGCGTTGCAGGAGGCACAGTCGGCTTACCCGCTCTTAAAGTATAAGCTGTCTCTGTATTAAAGCCGTAATTGTTGACCATAATGTAATATTTGCCAGGCTTAACTTTCATCCTAACGATCATCTCTTTCTCGTCTATTTCTCCGTTATTTGCTTGCTTAAGTTCTCGGCCATCAGCATCAAGTAATTCAAGCAATAAATCCACTCCATCCAGAGCAGACAACTCAACAATCAATATATCCAAGCCAGACTCTGGCACTGTAACTGCATACCAATCTTTGTCTGTGTCAGGATAGGCGAACCCTTTGACTACTTTCCCTAATTTGATTTTATTAGCTTGTTCTAGCTCATCATTCGGCTCGAATTCTTGGTCCTCCTGCCAGGGGCCGAGGAGTTTGGTGCTGAGCAAATATTTATCTTTTTCATTCTTCTGACGACCACCAACCTCAATATAGTAGATACCCTCAGTTACTCCAAAATTGATAATCGCCTCGCCCTCCCCATCGTCGCCTATATCTGATTCTTTAAGCTTTTCTTCTTTGTCATTGTAAATTTCAAGATAGGAGTTGACGCCAGCAACCCCGGTTAGGTCAATCCGAATGATGTTTTTGCCTGATTGGCTGACCACAAACTTATACCAATCTTCATCATCTTCGACCTGGAAAAGTCCCTCAACAGCCTGGCCCAGACGGAGTTCATTAGCATGGTCCCGTTCATCATTCGGCTCTGATTCTGATCCTGACTGACTCCAGGACGATAATGGGAGGCAAATGGATAAAATCAGGATTAACAATCCTAAAACAGGATACTTGACTTTTGCCAGATTCTTAGACATTGAAAAAACCTCCTCATTTTCTACGAAGTCACACATAGATTATTTTTTTAAAATGTTTTCTTTGGCTTGTTGCATGGGATTCTTTTCCGAAGGGCTTGGACTTTTTTTAGCCCTAAAATACTCAGGCTTCTCTTGAACAGTCCACACATTATTGCTCACATCTACATCAGCGGTCTCGAGAAAGGGGTCCAGGGTGATATGACGCAGTTCTTTTTTTGTGACGAAGATTTTCTTCACAGCATCATTGGATCTGCGCCATATCTCGGCAGGAATCCTTTTCATTTCTTTTGAACCGTCCGAATATTCAAATTTCAAGACAACTGGCATGACCATCCCGCCGATATTGGAAAAAGCGACTTCATAATAGTTAGAGCCTGCCTTGAGCAAATCTATGTCCTCTTCTGTAAGTGAGGCAAGGTATTTTTTATATTCTTTTTCATCGAGAGCAGTGACCTCGAGAGGGTCATATTCATCATAAAAATCAGCCAGGGATTGATCTTTTTCCAATGCTGTCTCTTTGATGTCCTCTTTATTGCGGATGTTGCTGATAAAGCGCCTCCTGTTTAGGTTTTCAGCCTCGTATTCTATAGATTTCGCCAAATGTGGCTCCATCGTGTTTATTTTGTACCACTTCACATTGTCAATGGCCAAATCCACATGATCGATGCCGAAAAACCATCCCCGCCAGAACCAGTCAAGGTCTATGCCAGAGGCGTCCTCCATGGTGTGGAAAAAATCAGCGGGAGTGGGATGCTTGAACATCCACCTCTGTGCATACTCTTTGAAAGCAAAATCAAACAGTTCTCTCCCCATGATTGTTTCCCGAAGGATATTGAGTCCTGCGGCTGTTTTGGCGTAAGCATTACTCCCCGCATGTAAATCAGAGTCGGGACTCGACATAATGGGCGATAAGCTCCTTCTGTCGCTTTTCATATAGTCGATCACAGTGTAGGCCGGGCCCTCCCTTTCTGCAAAATTTCGGTCCCATTCCTGTTCTGCAAGGTATTCCATAAAGGTATTCATTCCTTCATCCATCCATTCCCACTGACGCTCGTCGGAATTCACTATCATCGGGAAGAAGTTGTGCCCAACCTCATGGATGATCACACCGATAAGGCTGTATTTCAACCGCTTGGAGTATGTCCCGTCCGGCTCGGGTTTGCCGCCGTTAAAGCAAATCATAGGATATTCCATCCCTCCGCCTCTTCCTATTAAGACTGATATGGCTTTGGGATAGGGGAAGTCGAATGTAAATTTCGAGTAAACCCTCAATGCATGGGCGACGGCGTTGGTTGAATATTTCTCCCAGAGAGGATTACCCTCTTTAGTGTAAAAAGACATGGCGAGAGGCGATCGCTTCCCCAATTTTACTGCCATGGCATCCCATATAAATTTCCGAGAGCTTGCAAAAGCAAAATCCCGTACGTTTTCGGCTTTGAAGACCCAGTCCTTCTTCGTATCTGCGTGTGATTTTTCGTTCTGAATGGCCTCCGCTTCAATGACAATCAAAACAGGACTTTTAGTCGTATTATGAGCCTTTTCAATCCTGGATCGTTGAGCGTCTGTGAGCACCTCATCAGCATTCTGTAAAATTCCAGTTGCTCCTACGATATGGTCTGAGGGGACGCTGATTTTGACCACATAATTCCCAAATGGAAGTGCGAATTCGCTGCTCCCGAGGAACTGTTTATGCTGCCAGCCTTCGGTATCGTTGTACACGGCCATCCGCGGGAAGAACTGGGCAATTGCAAAAACATAATTTCCGTCTTTTTCATAATATTCGTATCCAGACCTTCCACCGATTTTCATTCTGTCGTTGATGTTGTACCACCATTTCACGTTAAAAGAATATTGCGAATCTGGATTTAATGCATCGGGGAGGTCAACTCTCATCATGGTGTTTACAACACGGTAATGCAAATCTTTGCCATTGACATCTTTCACATATTCGATTTTAAACCCCCCATCAAAATCATTGTGCAATCTATGGATAGAACGGAATTCCATCGTATCTGATATTCGGCCTGTTTCGGTCTTCTTCGTTATCGAGTCCTTGGCACGCATGTTCTGGTCGAGCTGAAGCCAGATATACGGGAGTTCGTCAGGAGAATTGTTAAAATACGTAATGGTTTCCGTTCCGTATATCCGCTGTTTATTCTCATCCAGTTCAACCGAGATATCATAGTCAGCCCGTTGCTGCCAGTATTTTGGGCCCGGGGCACCACTGGCTGTCCGGTATTCATTGGGAGTGGGCAGCTCCTGATAAAGCTGCCGGAACTGGTCCGACCGATCCATTTTCTGAGCCAATACGACCGGAGCATTCAGAAAGAAAAAAGACACAATCAAAACCAGGAAGATACAAAGACGTTTTTTAAGCATTTAAGATACCTCCATAAAAAATTTTATCACCACACATGAAATCCATGATATGCGAGAATTCTCCTGGACAGTCATGAATTTATCGAAATGCTCCCAAGAGACATCATTCCATGGAATACAAAATAAGGTGAATATTATATTCCTTTTTTTCTTTAATATTCTAAATTTTTTTAGCGAAAGCTTTGCAGGATCCCCCGCGGCTTGCTGCGTGGGAGTATCACTCAGGGAGGAGCATTTTCAAAACTGTGATAGCAGGAGCCTCAGTTTCGGAATGAAATGAGGAATAGAAAAGCACAGAATTTGCAATGATCAGTACGCTTTTTTGATTTATTATTATAATGATGTTTGATGATTTAGCGATATCTTTCTTCATAAGATGGTCTCAACAGAACACAAAAATTCAGCTTTCGTCTCCAGGAAGAGCATCAAAAAACAGCCCTGGTTCAGAGTATTTATCAAGAAGACCGTTCTCGCTCGTTACCGCAAGTTTTTGCTGATATCGGGCAGAATCAATTCCTCTTGACCTCCCCTATCATTTCCGCCAGCAGTGGACTCTTTTCACAGCGGACTGGGCGATTGGCTTCTAAAAACATCAGCTGCGACACAAAACCAGGCGCTGGCAGCAGAGATGATGGAAGAACAAACGCGCCAGGTCACACAGTTACTGCCCTTTATGAAGTCATCCCCTGTGCGGGAGTGAGGAAGAGGTCCCGGTTGTGGGCGACCTCAAATACCAGGTGGTCAAGATAGATCCCAAGGCTTACAAGAGCAAAGAGATTTTGATCGTCAAATTGCGGTACAAAAAACCCGGCGGGGAGAAAAGCCTGCTCATCGAGATGCCTCTGGCAGATACAAACATTGCTCTCGCCAAAACACTCGAAAATTTCAAATTCTCTGCGGCTGTCCCTGAGTTCGGCATGCTGCTTAGAGACTCGGAATTCAAGGGCCAATCCTCCTATCATTGCTTTTCCACGTCCCTTTGTTTATAGTTTTGAACGTGTGGACATTCAAATACATCGAGCATTCCAAAAGGATTTTTAATCATGACTGCTCCCCAATCATTCGAAGCTCCCCAAGTGGCAGTGGGTGCTATAGTCATCAACGATGAAAAGATCCTGCTCGTCAAACGCAACAAAGCCCCTCACAAGAACCTATGGGCAATTCCAGGCGGTTCGGTGGAACCCGGAGAGACCCTACAGGAAGCGACCGAAAGAGAGATCCGCGAAGAGACGGGCTTGACCATAAGGGCCAAGGAACCCGTTTACACTTTTGATCTGATCGAGCGGGATGAGAAAGGCGCTGTCCGCTTCCACTATGTCATCGTGGATCTCTCCGCAGATTACATAAGCGGAGATCTCCAGCCCGCTGATGACGCCTTGGATGCCCGGTGGTTCTCTTCCGCTGAACTGGAACACCTTCCAATGCCAGAGAGCACCCGAAACCTTCTGCAAAAAATTGGTTTTCTCTCTCCGCTTTAGATATAAGGACCTTTTTCCGCACGGCCCGTTGTAGGTTCAGCTCCCCACGCTGACCGATATGAGTTCCGTTCACCAAACGGTCCGTTCGGGGAACGGAACTTACAAAAGAAGGATTATGTCCGCCCATTCCTTCACACGGTTTTCTGCACCACACAATTGGAACACCAAATAAAGCAAAGTGATTTAAGTCCCCACCGTTTTGGAGAAGCGTACGAGTGTTGAGGAGATTTTGACTTCCCATTTTAGCTGTGATATAGACAGGAAAACTGGACTTTAGGAGAATAAATTTCAATGAAAAAAATCCGATGGGTGTTCATTCTTTTTTGGGCAGCACTCTTGTTTGGCTGCATATCAAAACAAAACACACAACAGAAAGCAGTCGAATCCATCACGGCTGAGGAATTAAAAGTGCACCTCAAGTTTCTGGCTGCGGATGAATTCAAGGGCCGGAACGCGCCATCACCCGAATTAAAGATCACCTCGCGATACATCGCCACAATGGTGGAGAGCTACGGCCTGGAGCCCATTATGCCGGCTGGATCCTATTTCCAGAACATTCCTCTGGTGGTAAGGACCATAGATCCCACGCAATCCCGCATGCGATTGATCTCAAAAACAGGGAGTCAGAGTTTTTCCTTTTCACATGATTTCGGCATCACTGACCGAACGTATCAGGATGTCCGCATTTCAGGAGATCTTGCCTTTGCTGGCTTAGGCCTGTCGGTCCCGGATCAGGGCTGGGATGATCTCAGCAGCATCGACGTCAAAGACAAGATCGTCGTCCTGCTCGATGTCGATCTCCCTGAGGCCCATCGCCTTCAAACCTCCGAAAACCGGAGACTCCTCAGGCGCAGAAGCCGCGCCCTCGGCCAGAAGGGCGCCGCAGCCGTACTGAGTGTAGTCAGCGAAGAGAGGGAAAAGAATTTTACTGAAAAGACATATCTTTTCGACACGACCGGCCGGGCACAGCTTGCCAAAGACCTGAAGACAGCCTGGATTGCACCCCAAGGCCAATCCTATCTGCTCGCAGACATCCGGCATTCTATGGCCTGTGAACTTTTGGGGATTTCTCTAGACGAACTTCAGGAGATGTTTACAGCGATCAAAGAAGGGGAACAGATACCTGCCCGTGATCTGCCAGGACGAAAACTCGAGATCACCATCGCAGTCAACTCACAAAATGACTTCACCTCCAATGTAATCGCCTGGCTCGAAGGTACAGATGAACACCTCAAGGATGAATATATCCTTTTCGGCTCCCACCATGATCATCTTGGCGCTCGAGAAGGAAAGATATTCAACGGAGCGGATGACAATGGTTCTGGCACTGTGGCTATGCTCGAGATTGCCCAAGCCCTCACCATTAACAGACCTAAACGCTCGGTGATCCTGATCTGGCACACGGCTGAAGAAAAGGGCCTCTGGGGGTCGCGCTATTTTGTAGAGAACAGCCCAGTGCCCGTAGAGAAGGTGAGCGCGGAGCTCAACATGGACATGCTGTGCCGGAATGACCCGAACAGCATCTACCTCATCGGATCGAATAAATTGAGCTCTAAGCTGGATGCCTCCATCCATAAGGTGAATGAGAAATACATCCACATGAACTTAGACTATACGTATGAAGACCCCAAACACCCGGAGAACTTCTTTTTCCGCAGCGACCAGTACCCTTACATTCAGTACGGCATTCCTGCGGTCTGGTTCTTTTGCGGGACCACAGAGGATTATCACCAGGAAACCGACACGGTTGATAGGGCCGATTTTGTGAAAATGGAAAAGGTTACTCGCCTGGTCTATTTGACCGCAATGGAACTGGGCAGCAGACCGGAAATGCTTGAGCTCGACCTTCACCCAGAGATCAAAAGCCGTGGAGAACACAACCTCGAGGTCAAATGGCGCTGATCCTGAATTGATTCTTATTTCGCAAACAACTGAGGCTCAAAATCAGCTAGAGCTCCATCTTTTGAGGATGACCCTTCCTGTTTTTTCCAACTTCCTACTATCAATATCGTATATTATTGTATTGGTTATAAAAATTTGAAGGGCATTGACCAGAAAATTTGGACGACTTAATTTGATAACAAAGTGACGTTTTCGGCCTTCAGATGTGTTCCATCAAGGGAAAGGTCGAAAATGGATCACACATTTCGGGAACAGAGAACATGGAGATCAACATCAAAGAATATTACACACGGTACGGACCGATGGTCCTCCGGCGCTGCCGCCAGTTGCTCCGCAACGAAGAAAAAGCATTGGATGCCATGCAGGAGGTGTTTACCAAATTGATGATCAGCAAAAAAAACTTGAAGGGAACCTACCCATCCAGTCTGCTTTTCCGGATCTCCACCAATGTCTGTCTCAATATGATCCGGGATCAAAAGAACCACCGCTCGATCGACAGCGACAGCGAAGACCTCCTGATCCAGCTGGCATCTTACGACGAGGGGGAACACAGATTGATCATCAAGGATATGCTGGAGCGCTTGTTCTGGAAAGAAAAACAATCGACCCGGGAAATCGCGACACTGCATTTTGTGGATGGAATGACTCTCCAGGAGGTTGCCGATGAGGTCGGCCTTTCACTCTCAGGTGTGCGCAAGAGAATAAGAGAACTCAAAGCGCGCATCAAAATCAAAAGGGAGATCTACAATGAAAATTGAACCTGTCAAAGACTGGGAACTGGAACGATATCTCCTGGGCGAGCTTCCCTCACCGCGAATGGATGAGATAAAAAAATTCTTGGACACGGATTCGGAACTCCGAATGAAACTCAATGTCCTCAAACGCTCCGATGAAGAGATCCTGAAACAATATCCCTCTGGAGCCGTAGTGCCCCACATTAAAGCCCGACTGGAAACAGAACAGGGGGGCCGGATCACACAACCGATCCTTCTCAAACGCCTGCTCTATGCGACGCCTGTTTTAGCTGCGGCTTTAGTCGTCGTCCTTATCGTTTTCCAGAATCCCGGAGGCCGCCCAACGCATGATATTCAGGGTCATCAGGGCAACCGGATCAAAGGGACCGAAACAGTCGATGTGTCCAAACCCCACATTCTTGTTCACCGCAAAATCGATGATGACGTCGAATTGCTGGAGAGTGGGGATGAAGCCAGTGCAGGAGACCTCCTCCAGATCGCTTATGTACCTGTTGGCGATGCCTATGGAGTGATTCTTTCCATCGACGGAAGGGGAGTGGTCACGCTACATTATCCTGAGACTGTCGACGAAGATCCAATCCTAGACCAAGCTCAAAGAACGTTGCTGCCTACGTCCTACGAACTCGACGACGCTCCGGGCTTTGAACGATTCTTCTTCATCACATCGAGGTCTGTGATCGATGTCCGAACGATCCTGAACAGCGCAAAGACACTGGCTAAAGATCCGAAAAGATCTGAAACGGCAGCCCTCGATCTGCCCGACACTTACAGTCAATATTCTCTTTTGATCAAAAAGGGAGACCGCAGATGAAAACGAAAAATATGATATTAATCATTTTATCAACTCTTTTTTTAAGTACAGGAGCACTCTATCCTGGCCATGTACAGAACAATACTGTGATCAAACGGTTTGCCATGGCCGTAGGTGCGAATAGCGGCGGCAAGGACCGCGTCCGTCTTCATTATGCCGTCTCCGATGCGCAAGCCATCCTTAACGTACTTGAAGAACTTGGTGGAGTGGAGGAGGATGATATTCTTCTCCTTGAAGAGCCCGATGTGCGGACTTTCTACACGGAGATAGGAAAGTTCCAGTCGAGAATCGAAAAATCCAAGGCCGAATACAGCCGGGTTGAATTCATCTTCTATTATTCCGGTCATTCGGATGAAGATTATATCCTGTTGGGGCATGAAAAAATCTCGTATGAAAACCTGAGAGACACGGTCAACGGCATTGATGCCGACGTCCGCATCGCCATTCTCGACTCCTGTGCTTCGGGCGCATTCACCCGGATCAAGGGGGGAAAGAAACGACTGCCCTTTCTGATGGACTCGGCCTATGATATGCGGGGTTTTGCAGTCATGACTTCGAGCTCTGCCAACGAGGCCTCTCAGGAATCCGACCTGATTCAAAGCTCTTTTTTCACTCATTATCTGATCTCCGGAATGCGTGGCGCGGCAGACATGAGCCAGGATGGCCGGGTGACAATGAACGAGGCCTACCAGTTCGCCTTTAATGAGACGCTGGCGCAGACGACAAAGACCATAAGCGGACCCCAGCACCCGTACACCGACATCCAGATGTCTGGAACGGGCGATGTGGTCATGACAGATGTCCGGAGAGCCTCGGCGATTTTAGTTCTCGGTGATGAAATTTTCGGGCAGATATTCATCCATGACAGAGAGGACCGACTGGTCGTTGAGCTCACCAAACCTCCTGGACGCAAGATCGAGCTGGGGTTGGAGCAGGGTGAATATCGTGTGATCAATATCCCCGAGGGCGGTGTTTTCGAATCGACCATCAACCTGAAAGAAGGGGCCGAATACGAACTGACTCCATCTGAGTTTGCAGAGTCCGACGTCGAATACACCACTCCCCGCGGACGGAGGGCCGAACAGATCGAAAAGCATACCGTTCTCCAGGGAAAATCCCATTACCAGATTTTCGGAGAGGTCAGCTCCAAATCCACAGAGGTCTATAACGATTACGGCTTACTGATGGGAGGGAGTCTCGGTGTGACCATTAACAGCGTGTTCTCCATTGGTTTTGCCGGCTACGGAAAGGCCAATTTTGACCCCGGTCTGCCCGGCTACGGAGGGCTCTTTTTTGCCTATAACTTTTCCCCCTCCAAGAAACTCCATTTCCGGGCTACAGCGCTGGCCGGCTCAGGGACAGGACGCTACGGGGGTGTTTTTTACATCTTAGAGCCCGGGTTAGAAGGTGTGTTGAATATTTCCCGGGTTGTTCGGCTCACGTTTGGTCTCAGCGTGCCCCTCACCGATAAAGAATACAGCGGCATGGACAAAGCCATCCTTAACGTGGGTTTCCAGTTCGGCAAATAAAAAAGTAAATCCGATCACTCTGTCGTTACGTCAACCTCGTCCATCCATAATCCATGGATGTTGCATCTTTCATAGGCTTTTAGCTTTGCAGGAATGGTTGTGAGCTCAAAGGTTGCCTCGGCTTTCTCATCTGTGGCTTGAAATTCCTTTTCCCCGAGCAGATTGTCTTCCCCATCCTTGAGCATTATGGCCATGATGTAATGGGGTTTGTCCGGATTCATTTCATGATTCACGGTTACAGTGACCGTTAACCCTGTTTCCGTTTTTTCATATGCGATCAGAGGAACATGGCTGTCCTCTTTACCTCTCCATGCCCCAGGGTCCGACCGGGTATAGACAACCTCTGCAGCCTCTTTAGCAGCAGGTTCTGCTTCAACGGCCGTCTTTTCTTGCTCCGCCTTCTGCTCTTTCTTGGCACATGCTGTTGGAAGCAAAATCAATGCCCCCACAGCAAACACCAAAAACACACCAAATACTAGACGATTTTTCATTCTCTCCCTCCACTCTTTTAAAATTATCCGCATTTTTTAATTTGACATAAATCCAACGCTGTTGCAACCCATATCTTTCGCAAATAAAAAAAGGGACTGTCCCCTTTTCTGTTTACCTCTGGAAAAAGGTGATAGGCCCCTTTTTTACTTGAGATATTTCTCCAACCACAGATAGATCTCTCTCCACCAGCGCACGTTGTTCTGGGGCACAGAAATCACATGCCCCTCGTCCGGAAAAACAACCAGACGTGATGGAATTCCCTGTCTCTGAAGCGCAGTGAAGAGCTGGAAACTTTCGGTCAAAGGGACACGATAATCCAATTCGCCATGTGTGACAAGAGTCGGAGTCTTGAATTTTTCGGCATGAACATGAGGTGACCATTTTGCATACAATTCCGGCTCGGCCCAAGGGCTCTTCCCCATGTCCCACTCGGGGAACCACAACTCTTCCGTTGCCCCATAAAAACTCACCAAATTGTAAAGGCTGGCATGACTGACAATACACTTAAACCTATCAGTGTGTGCCATGATCCAATTCACTGAATAGCCGCCGAATGAACCTCCGATGGCCGCTAACCGGGTGTCATCCACATAATCATAGTTCTCAAGCACATAATCCATGCCATTCATCAGATCTTTATAACAGCGGCCGCCATAATCCCGGCTCACCTGCTCGCGGAATGTGGACCCGTAACCCGAGCTTCCCCTCGGATTGATGAAGACGCCGACATACCCTGGAGCGCAAACGAGCTGAAATGTGAACCATGTGGTCATGAACCTGTCGGCCCACATATTCTGCGGTCCCCCGTGTATGGTTAACACAACAGGATATTTTTTTCCCGCTTCATAACCGGGTGGTTTTTGAATAAACCCATGGACATTGGTGTTCTCAGCGCCCGTAAACCAAAATTCTTCGAGTTTTGGAAGATCCAACTCCTTCAGAAAAGCCGCGTTCAAAGAAGTGAGTTGAGCAGTTGTTCCTTCTTTAACGGAAACTACAAAAAGCTCGTTTGGCATAAAATTGTAGGAACGCACACAAAGCAGGGACTTCCCATCAGGGCTGACATCGATGGGACCGTTATACCCCTCGCCGCAAATTTGATGGACAACGCCCTTTAGGTCGACACCATAGATCGAGCGACGCCCCTCTTCCCTGACAGTGAAAAAAAGACTCCGGCTGTCTGGGCCCCAGAGAATCTGCTCCACGGATCGGTCGAGAGAATCCGTCAATCGAGCGTGTCTGCTCTCTGTTCTGTCATACACAGCCAAGACTTTGCGATCGGCCTCATACCCCACTTTTTCCATTGCCGCGTAAGCGATGTACCGGCCGTCGGGTGAATAAATGGGATGCGTGTCAAGAGCAGGATTTGGTGTGATTTTTTTCTCATTCAGAGTCGCCACATCCACAATGAACAGGTCGTTATTCGTGCTTGTCGCGAGCATTGGATCTGTGTTCTTGACGAAGCATATCTCTTTTCCATCCGGGGAGATATCGAAGTCATGGTCGCTGGACAGGGATACCGGAGGCGTATCGAAATCCCCAGGCGTCAGGTCCTTCATCGATCCATCGGCGATCGTCACCAGAAACACATGATTTCGCTTATCGCCCAGCCACCTTTTCCACTGACGGAAGAGCAGCCGATTGATCGTTCGCGCCTCACATTTGGGCAGCTCATCTTTGGTCCAGTTCTCGATATCTGTTTTCCCTTCCGGGAGGACACGTGAGCCACATACAATATGTTTTCCATCCCGTGTCCATATAGGCAAATATAGGCTGGTTTTTGAATCTGTAACCTTTTTGGCCTCGCCGCCTTTGAGAGATATGAGATAAAGATTTGATACGCCATCCCTCGACGAAATAAAGGCAATGCGGCTTCCATCAGGAGACCATCTCGGCGAATGATCTGACTCGGGACTTCTGGTCAGTTGGAAAGGATCCCCCCCTGCCAGTGGCATCACCCAGATGTCACTGTTGAAATCGTTGGCCTTTAGATCGGGAACCGAAACGGTGAAGGCAATCCATTTCCCGTCAGGTGAAACACGGGGATCCGTGACCTCCTTGATCCGATAGAGGTCCTCCGGTGTCAGCGGACGTTTCGTCTCCGCATGAAGGCAGAGACACACAATCAGAATGGTCAAACACGAATAATAGATTCTTTTTCCCATTGTCTAACTCCTTTGAATGACCTGGGTTCCTTTACAACTTCTATCATCCCGATAATGAGATATCAAGAGAATGTTTATCAAATCAGCTCCATCGATCCATGTCCCCATACTCCGTACAAGAGGGAGGATTAAAAAAAGTAACACTTTTTCTTTAGCCTCGTATTTAACCATTGTGACATAGATTTAAGGAGTAAAGAAATGAACTGGACTCATCTTATATCGAAAAAATGGATTTTTATCCCTATCGGGATCGTGCTGGCTTTCACCTGGTCCTGCCGGAACATCTGCTGCGACAACGATAATGTGTATGGCTCCGGAGTTGTGGCGGAAGAGATCCGAGAAGTGGATTCTTTCCACAGTGTGGAGATCCTGGGAAGCTGCGATCTGTATTTTGTCAAAAGCGCAACTCAGGAACTCCGGGTTATCACCGATGACAATATCCTTCCGCTTATACATACCTGGGTTCGCCATGATGGCACATTGATCATCGAAGCCAACAGTAGTTACACAACACGCATCGGTGTCAAGGTCTACGTTTCCATGGTTGAGATTCGCGGATTTTCCATCACCGGAAGCGGGAACATCTACGGGGAAAGCCCCTTTTTTCCCCGGGAACTCCACTTATTGATCGCCGGGTCTGGCAGTATGCGGATGGATGCCCGCGCCCAAAAGGTATGGACCTCTATCGTAGGAAGTGGCCATATCCAACTTGCGGGAAGAGCCGAATACCATAATGTCACGATCGCCGGATCGGGAAACCTCGAAGCTCTTGACTTTCTCGTTTCATGCTATGACATCCAAATCCCCGGGTCGGGAGAATGTCACATCCATGTTGAAGATGTTTTAAATGTGATCATAGCTGGTTCGGGAAATGTCTACTATAAAGGCTCTCCTTCGGTCATCAACACAACGATCATTGGATCGGGAGATGTGATCCATCTCGGTTAAAAATCAGGCGCAGGAGGAGCAAATGAATATCAAACATCTGATTTTCCTTTTGATTGTATTCTTAGTCTTGGTAACCTTTCCTTTAGATGCGGCGCATTCTTCCGATCATTCAGCCATCCTTGTCTTCAATGAGGAGATATTCGGTAAGATCACTATCTTGGACGAGGGTGAAGACCTTGTCGTTGAATTGACCAAACCGGTTGGTCGGAAGATCGAAATAGGTTTGGATACGGGCGAATATCTGATCATAAATATTCCAGAAGGAAGAATCTTTAAAGCATGGGTCGCTTTGAGAAAGGGCACGCGCTTTGAGTTGTACACAGAAGACCTCACGCCGGAGGGTGCGGAATCACTCCAAGAAGATAAAAGGGAGCGTGAACCTCAACTCAGCGCAAATCAGCCTGAGATCCCCAGAGAGACGCTCCTTGGCGGCGAATCGTATTCGCATTTTTACGGAGAGTTCGGCACAAAGACCACAGACGTTTACGATGAATTTGCCGTTCTTGTGGGCGGTCAGTTAGGCTGGATTTTTAACCACTCCTTCTCTATCGGATTTGCGGCCTACGGAAGAGCTGAACATGAGGATGAGTATGAACATTGGGATTGCTATCGGGATTGCGATTATAGAGGACCTGCCTACGGCGGCATCACAACCGCCTTCATCTTCCCCCCCAAAAATTTGATCCACTTCAAAGTGGGCGCGTTATTCGGAGCTGGATATGCTTGGGAGCGCCACTTCTACATCTTCGAGCCCGAAATCGATATTGTCCTCAACATCTCCCAGATCGTGAGGCTTCAGGCCGGTCTAAGTTACCCCCTCACCGACAGGTCCGATAGCGGCCTCGACGATGTCATGCTCAATGTAAGCTTTCGCTTCGGGAAATAATATCAGAATCCATCGGATTAAGCTCGATGCTACGGGTGACAATGGCCCGATGGATAAAATGCTTGTTTTCCCCTTCGCACTGGATGTTCAAGGGCGTTTCCAGAAATGTGGCCGTGATCTCGGCTGTCAAGGCCGCATCTTTGGGCATTCGCAGCTTCAGTTGTAGCCGAAGGCTCTTCGGCGGGAAGCTGTACCAATACATCGTCACCCTCGAGTCTTTCCCATGCCTGTATTCCACGCTGCAATCTTCGACCGTGAGGGGGACATCGCCCTCGAACTTGAGATTGACCGTAAAAGGTTGCTTCTCAAATTCCAACAGCGCATCCACTTCCATGATCTTATCCTCTCCGTTACTTTCAGTTCGAAAGGTCACCTCGTCTTTCACCCAGTTCATATCTAAAGGCTGTTCGATCTTCAGGTGGCTATTTCTTTGATTCACGGTTTCCTGCCGGCCGGCGATGTCTGCACGGATCCTTTTGAGATAATCAATACTGACAAATTCCACGAATGTGCTGTTGTCTTTGCCATCGTATCGCTGATGAACCCGGACTTCCTGCTCCCACGTGGACGTGTAGCTGGGCAAAGTCATGAGATAGACGGAACAGAGAAGAATAAGAACAGCTATCGGAACAAGAGCCCATTTCAAACGATATCGTTTGAGCCCAAAAAGATCCCCCTTATAACTCCGGTATACAGCAGCAAAACCCAGCAGAAAAGGCATCATGAACAGGATCATGAGAAAGATCACTGCCCCCGAAAATATCAATTCTGCCAGAACGGATCTGAGCTGCATACCCATTTGAGCCATTCCCCTGTAGATAAACTCATAGAGCTGAGGGATAAAGAGGAGCCGGATCATCAGATAAGGAGACAGAATGAAGAGCACACCTTTGAGCCATCCCCACGGGACCAGACAGGCCAGGCTTAAAAGAAAAAGGCCTGAAGCGGGATACAGGGCCAACCGAGCATTGACAAATGCCAGGGCGATCAGAGTGAATCCCAAAAGATAAAGGGATGACCGGATCAAATAAAAGAAAGCATCCCTCCGCAATCGCCACCGCCACAGCACTTGCAAAGCCAGCCAGATTCCCAATACTGTAAAAGGAATGAGATAGAGAAGATGGGGTCCGGGGTGGGCATACCAATAGAACCGCTGTCCCTTCAGGAATTTTAAGATCCAATCCGATGCCGCAACCACAACCGCCATGATGAGGAGAAGGACCAGGAGTTTGGGCCAGGATTTCTTTATTTTTTTATCCTCTGTGAAGTCCTGGCGTCTTTTCCTAAGAAAAACCAGAGCAAAGATCGTAATGACAATGCTGATGAGAACAAATGCCATCATCATAACGGGAGGTATAAAGATGGGTTTTTCACCGAGCAGAAATAGCATGTAGTGCCCCTTGTTCGGTTCTGGTTGCTCACGGTCGAACCTCCTCAAAAGCTCGAGGATCAGATTCCCACTCCTCTCCAACCCATCGATCTTGAAATTCTCTACGGAATCATTCCGCGTGTGGATGGGAAACCTCACATCGCTCACAAAGGCGATGGCCGGAATTCCCTTCCGCATGAAGGGCTCGTGATCAGAGCCCGCACCCCCCAACGATCCGTTCAACGACTGAAAGTGTGTGGGATAAACGATATTCCGATATCCGAGGCTGTGATAGGCGTCGATACTCGCTGACACCAGCCACTCCGGGCTCTGGTGTTCCGTCGTATCGAGCCAGATCATGAGCGGAGAATCGTTGCTCGTCATATCGAGCTGGAGCATGAGCGCAACATTCTCCAGAGGGTAGTTCTCCACAAAGTAATTGGACCCTACCAGTCCGGATTCCTCTCCTCCGAAGGCCACAAACACGTATGTCGAATAATGGGGCTCTTGGCTCATCACCCGGGCGATCTCCAAAAAGGCAGCGACACCGGAGACATCGTCATTGGCCCCGGGTATCTCAGGACCCGCAGAGTCGATATGGGCGCCGATGACGATCTCTCGATTGGACTCTCCCTGGAGCCGGCCAATCACATTCCCGCTGTTTGTGTTCATTCCCCCAGAAATTCGGGTGCGAACGGAGTGAGGAATAAACTGCCATTCCACCTGACAACCGCACTCGGCCAAAACTTCAGCCGCATACTTCAAAGCCTCCTTTTCTTGAGGTGAACCCATCGGGCGGGGTCCGATCGTCCCTGCCATGTGTTTGATGTGCTCAAAGGCTTTTTCTTTGGAAAAATCCTCTGCTCCCAGGAAAGCAGAGATCATTAAAAGAGCAACTAAAATATATAAAATTGGTCGGTTTTTCAATGGGCCTCCTCTTTGACGCGTCATTCAAACGATTTTTTTTGGATGGGGTGATTCTGTTTACCCTTATCCTTGCCTTATATCACAGGAATAATCCGAAATCAAACAGGGGAGAGCGATGAATATCTCGCGCTAAAATCAGAGAAAGAAGAACTCCTTACAGCTGGGCGATACCAAGGCGAGACAAGACAAAACTTCGCCAGAAAAATGGGCAGTCTCCTAAGCTATCCGGAAACATATATCGGGAAGATTCTCACTGAAGATTAAAGCAAGTATTTATATCGACCCTAATTTTTCGGGGGCTACTCCATCTTGAAGAGAGAATCCTCCATTCCTGAGTTATACTTGATCTCAGAGACGGTCATAACCGCAAACTCTTCCCCATCCTGGTATATGGTCACTAAGTGAGGCGCTGGCATTCCATCCACGTCTTTGTAATCGGAGAAAACAACTTCTGTATCAACCTCGGTCCCCATCTGTCCTGTTGAAAGCTGTTTGGTTTTGTGAATGAGATGGCTGCCAGCATCAATGTACATGGTGACAACGTGTCCATCTGAAAAAGCCTGCTCGAGAACAAGACATTTGACCTCATCGACCGTTTCTTCACCCTTCAGTTTATACGTCACGCCATGTTTTTCTGGATAAAGCAAAACGGCATTTCCATACGTCAGGGCTCCTCTGCTGGCCTCCGCCTGCCTGTCTTCGGGGAGTTCTTCAGTGGCGCCTGACTGCGGATTGACCATCCAGCCCGTCTCACCATCAAAAGCGGTTGTGATAAGCATGCCCATAACCTCGATATCCTGACGGAACATGTTCGGCTCTTTATGGTAGATAGTCATCATACCTTGCATTCCCATCTGTGTGAGATCGAAGTTGCCGGAGATGGTGGTGTCTTTGATGTTCTCCAGGGCTTTTCTTCCGCCAGAGGCTTCGATCATCTTTTCAACAACACCCGAAGCATCCTGGCTAAAACCCGGAACAGCCGCAAAGCTCAAAAACATCAGACACACAAAACTCAGTGTAAAGATTTTCCTCATCCTAACCTCCTTTGTCGTTAATGCAGAGATTGTGTCATTTCGCATGAATAATCAAAGCTCCTTGGATCCAGCAAAAATATTCAGGCTAAGTATACCTATAAACTGTTCGCATTGGAATGAAAAAGGCATTTTTATCTCATTCCTATCTACAGCTTATGACCACGCTTTATTCACATTTTGTTCCCGCCACCCACATGAAGGACTTGCCCTGTGATCCAGTCCGCCTGTTTCGAGGCGAAAAAGACGACCGCATGGGCTATATCCTCGGGCATTCCGATCCTGCGCAGAGGATAGCTCTTTTCCAGGGATTCCACAATTTCGGAAGACATCCATCCGGTCTGGACCGCACCAGGGGATACGACATTCACCGTGATGCCGTAAGGCCCCAATTCGTAAGCGGCCGCCCGTGTGTAACTCTCCATAGCGAGTTTACTCGCTCCATAAGATACATTGGAGGGATGGGCATAGGCTCCATCTGTGCTGATGTTGATGATCCGTCCCCAATCGGCTTTTCTCCGGAAATGCCTTTGAGCGAATTCGCTCATCAAGAGAGCAACGGCTCTGCTATTGACAGCAAAGTGTTTGTCCGCAGAATCCGCCGATATTGTCTTCATCGGGTACTCCCCGGCAAACAAAGGGTGCTTGGCCAACTCTTTTCCGGGGATAAACGTGTCCAGTTGATCGAACGCTGCGTTATTGACGAGAATATTCACTCCTCCGAATGCATCCTCCGCTCTATCAAAAAGCTCTGGGATATTTTCGGGATCTGCCAGGTCTGCTTCCCAGCTCAAACAGATCCCGCCCAGATCTTTAATGGCCTGGATCACGGCATCTGCCGATCGTGTGAGTGTTTTGTAATAGAAGGCCCTGCCAGGTTCCATGGTTTTTTCGCTATCTTTGTCATCCACACCCCCATATGCAGAAGGCGATAGACGGAGATAGTTAATAAACACCTTGGCCCCTTCTTTCGCAAAAGCCACAGCTGTTGCAGCCCCGACGCCATGATTGGCTCCTGTCACGATGACGACTTTGTTTTTTAAGCCTGTGTCTAACATAATGAGTCACTCCCTGATTTTTTCCCTATCGGGTTTTAATCTCTAAAGGGTCCTTCTCTTTTTAAGATTTTTTCTATTCAGAATACAGCCCTATTTTATAATGTCCTGATCTTAAGTGCCAGACTTCTGCGTGCAGCAAGCAATCCAAAAGCCAAAACAGCATGTATGTATAATGTTATGGGAGTGTGATCGACAAGTAATGTTTGCTTTTTTTTGACAATTTCATTATGAATAGACTAAAAATACGCGGGAGGACGAACATCATGAAAAAATTCGGGCTATTCCTCACTTCATTCTTATGCGTTGTTTTCATTTCTCTTTACCCATGGATTCAACAAGAAGATCCCATAAAGATCGAAAAGGTTGCAGATGGTGTTTACTGCCTTTATGGGGCCGGAGGTAATATCGGCATATATGTGGGAGAGGAGTCCTTGCTCATTGTCGATGCGCAGTATGCCCGGACAGCCGATGCGGTGATGGCGAAAATCAGAGAACTCAGTCCCAAGGCTATTCAGTATCTGATCAACACTCATTACCATGGCGATCACACCAGCGGAAATCCCATCATCGGGAAAGGCGCTCAGATCATCAGCCACAAAAACTGCAGAAAATCCCTCCTGGCCGGATTGAAGCCCGAAGAAACGCCAGAAGGTATCGGGGCCCCTAGTAAAACCTTTGACACAGAAATGACGATCCCATTGGGAAAAGCAACTGTCCGACTTGTCTATATAGGTCCCGGACACACTTCTGGGGATACGATCGTCATCTTTGACCAGGCTAAAGTGATCCATGCCGGAGACCTTTTCTTCCACGGATTGCCTCCCTATATCGATGTGAAAGATGGTTCGGACACTAAAAACTGGGTTCGCACCATCCAAACACTTGCCGAACGATACCCGGACTTCCAGGTTATTCCCGGCCACGGAAAAGTCACAGACATGAAAGAGTTCGTCAAATTTGCCGACTACCTGAATGCACTCAGAAAAGAAGTCTCTGCCGCCATCGAAGAGGGCAAGACAAAAGAACAAGCTGTGGAATCCATCGACCTGTCAAGCTTCACCTACATTCAGGACCAGGGTGAGTTCCTGACGAAGAAAAAGAACATCGGATGGGTTTACGATGAGATGACCAGAAAATAAAGGCCGGAAAACAAAGGCATATTTATCTCGGTTTATCTGATCTTAAAAGATAAAAACACTCCAAGCAAATTCAGGACAATCTATTCATACCGGATCGAATCGATAGGATTAGCCTGGGCAGCCTTAACCGCCCGAAAGCTCACAGACAACAAAGCGACTGCAAGCGTCCCCAGTGCTGTCAAAACAAACATCAAAGGCGAAATGCCGATGCGGAAGGCAAAATTCTCCAGCCACTTGTGCATACTGAAAAAAGCAACCGGGGCGGCAACGAGGGATGCCACACAAACAAGGACAACCACCTCTCGCGACAGGAGGTAAATAATCTTCGAAACAGAAGCTCCCAACACTTTGCGGATTCCGATCTCTTTGGTGCGCTGTTCCGCGGTGAAAGAAATGAGCCCCACCAGACCCAGGCAGGCGATAAAAATAGCCAGTGCAGCGAACAGGAAAAAGATCTGCCCCATCCTCTGCTCGTTCCTGTAAAGATTGTCGAAGTCTTCATCCAGAAATGAATATTCGAAGGGCTGACCGCCGGTGAAGGTCTTCCATGTTTCCTCAATCCGGGCCAAAGTTTTGGAGATATTTTCGGTTCCGATCCTTACGGATGTGAAATTCCAGGTCGATGGAGATAGAGGACGAATGATCATCGGAAATATTTCATAATGAAGGGAATTATAATGAAAATCCTTGAGCACACCGATAATGGTGACAAACTCGCCCTCTTTGGCACCGCCGAACTCCTTATAAAAGCGCTTCCCCACGGGATCGGTCAATCCAAGCTCCTTGACTGCGGTCTCATTGATCACAACAGCAGAGGTCGCATCCGTCGGGATGTCTGGTGAAAAATACCGGCCTGCCACAATCTCCAAGTCCAGCAATTTTGCAAAATTATGATCTCCATACATGGTATGGAGGGTGGGAGTCTCTGTGGCTGGCCTCCCTTCCAGTCTGTGGCTGTTGTCGTTGAAATGCCTCCCCGGCAAACTCTCTGTGTCGGATATGACACTGATGCTGGGGTCCCTCAGCAGTTCCTGTTTAAATGCATCCGCCTCCTTTCCCAGAGCATCCGCCCTGTGGATGACTACAACATGTTCTTTGTTGAATCCTAATTGTTTAGTACGGACATACCGCAACTGTTGGGAAATCACAAACGTTCCAAAAAATATCCCGAAGGTCACGGCGAATTGAAGGGCCACTAGCGCACGGCGGAGGAAGACATTACCTTTGGAGTTATGCTGCCCGGAGCCTTTGACTGTACGGGCAGGCTGGACCGAAGAGAGGAAAAACGCAGGGTAACAGCCCGCACAAATCCCGACAAGAATAGCAAACCCGACAAGAACCGGCAGAACATAAACAGATTGGAAAAGATCCAGCTCCAGCTGCCGGCTGGTCAGATTCCGGAAGGGAGGCAAAGCAATGTTGACGAACAGAATGGCGAACACAAGAGCACACAGACTGAGCAAGACGGATTCACCCAGAAATTGCCTGACGAGCTGTTTGTGGCTGGAGCCCAGGACCTTACGCACCCCCACCTCTTTGGACCTGTGGGCGAACCGGGCTGTAGAGAGGTTCATAAAATTGATGGCAGCGATTAAAAGGATAAAAAGGGCGATCATCGAAAACACAACCACGTAGGTTTTATTTCCTTTTACGGACAGATAATCGACGACATCGCTATTGAGATGGATATCCGAGAGGGGTTCCAGGGAGAATCCGTAATAATTTTTTCCATCCTTTATGTATTCATCGTATGTTTGTCCCGTCTGGGCATAATTATGGGCACCCCAATGCCGTCTGCAAAAATCAGGTAATTTGGCCTCCAATTGGGGCCTGGCATTTCTGTCTTTGAGAACAATATATGTAAAATAGGTGTGGCCTCCCCATCCGGTATCAAAGGCAGTTCTGGTGGATATGATCGAGGCGATCATTTCATACTGAAAATGGGATGTCGAGGGACAATTCTCTATAACTCCCGTGATTTTAAAATCTCGTCCCTTGTCTTCGAACTTCAGCGATCTCCCCAAAGGATTTTCATTTCCGAAATATTTATGTGCAATATCTTTGGTGAGAACGATGGTCCGCGGCTCGACCAGAGCGGTTTTGGGATCGCCGAGAACGAAGGGAATTGTAAACACATCGAAGATGCTGGCATCGGCATAGATGATACCTTTCTCTAAAAAGAGATTGTCTTGGTATCGCACTAAGTCGTTACTAGGCCATAAGCTCAGTCTTACTGCCTGTTCGACCTCAGGCAATTCATTCAACATAGCCTGGGCCATGGGAGGTACTGTATAGGCACCCTTTTTTTCTCCCCCTGGATCGAATTGGGCAACGACGCGGTAAATCCGGTCCGCCTTCTCATGATGGCGGTCGAAACTCAGCTCATGAAGGACAAAGATTGCGATGAGGATGCTGGCAGCCATCCCTATCGCCAATCCCACTATATTGATACCTGAAAAACCTTTGTGCCTCCTCACATTCCGCAATGCCACTGTCAGATAATTTTTAAACATGGCTCCTCTCCAAGAGAATAAATTTGCGATGAATGAAGGGAAAGAAACAAGGATGAGCCGCCAATACAACAAGTGGGCTCGGAAGGGACCGTGCGAATCAACACAATCGGAGAATTCCTCATCGAAATCCCCCACGATGGCATCAGTTTCGTCCCTGTTGGCAATTTGACGGATCAGCCATCTGGCAACTCGTGGCAGATTTTTTTGTGTTTTGTTCATGTTTTCGTGTTTATCATGCCTGGACGTTTTTCATTCGAACTATTTTTCACCCAAAACCAGCTCCGATTCCTCATCCCAGAGCGTTTTTTTCAGCTCCATGGCTGCTTTTAAAGCCTCTCTTCCACGGGAGGTGATACGATAATAATTTCTGCTCCGGCCGCCCCGCATTGGGGTAGGATCACTGATCCTCTTTGTGACATGCCCTTTTCTACACAGCTTGGCCAGTATGCCGTACAGAGTTCCGTAGGGAAAGATCCGTCCTGTTCTTGCAGACACCTGTTTCCTGATGGTCACACCATAAGCATTGGCTTCCAGCTTCCAGACTGCCCACAGTATCATTTCTTCTGTCAATGTGAGATCCTTCATCCGATCACCTCTCACATATATGTACGTAAAATAGTACAAATGGTTGCCACTCCACAAAAAAATTTTATGAAAATAGATCCGCTTTTAGGCCAGTGATATCAGCGTCTCGGGATGTCGGCCAGAGAAAACAGCCAGAAAAAATGAGCTCTTCCGCTCATTCAAAAGGAAGAATTTGGGGACACTTCTTCATTTATGTCTTGCTGTGGATTTCCTGATCATTTCCTGCCGCTGGAATATTTGTTCCTGTGATGACGTTTAACAAAATTGATGGGGACCGGACGATCATCCGGCCTTCAGCTTTTCGCCGCAGTGGGGGCAGACTTTCCACTCCTCCTCCACCTTTTTTCCACAGGATGGGCAGACACCTTCCATCCGTGCGCCGCAATGGGGGCAGAAGACAAAATCCGCTCCGACTGATTTTTGGCAGCTCGGGCACGTCTTCATCTTGGACTCAACCGGCTGAGACGGCAGTGAATCCGAGCGAATGATCAGGTAGATCAACAGTCCGATCAAATTGCCGATGAACACGAGCAGCGCCCATAGCACACCGTTCATGCCGCGGCGTTCGGCATCACGATAAACCCAGACGATAACGAAAATCCATATGACCAAGAGGACAAAGGACAAAAAGGAAAATGAGGAATAGCGGAAAATGTGGGGACCGATGTAGAGATCATCCATTTCGGGGATATGAAAACTCCGGGCGACGCCTGTGATGACCCCAAAAGGAGCCAGGAGCACCGGCGTTATCCGCCACACAAACAAAAATATAATCGCCACCAAAAGAACAAGGGCTATGGTTTTTCCTGTCGATGTTGCCACGGTTAACCTCCTCTTCCGTGCCCTGAATCAGTTTCAGGACACAAGACCATATTTTTCAAATATAAGATGTTTTTACTCATTTATGCAGAACCTAAATGATGATTTTGTGATCGAAACTTCCGGAGAATTACAGGCGTGAAGAAAAGCATCGCTGCGTTCTGGATGATCAGAAAAAGGACCACAACGGCCGGAAAGGAAAATGTCTTTTCCAGCTCGAGGTCCCTGATGAGTGGAAGCAACAAGAATCCCGTGATCAGGATGAGAGAGGCAATAGCTGCCCAGACAAGCTTGGGTATTGAGTGATTGCGAATGCGACGATCTGATTTTTGTGGGGCACCACGTAAGGATTCCATCTCCGCAAAGCAGAGTTCTCGGGTCTTCTCTACGAGCTCATCGGGCAAAACAGGTCTGGATGAATTCCTCAAGCAAACCAGGACACCCTCCAATTCCTCTTGGAAGTGCGCGCATTTTGCACAAGAGGACACGTGGTCCTCGATGGCTCTTAACTCTTCCTGGCTCAAGTCGCTTTCAGAGGCGTCAATGATTAAACGCTCAATGTTCTTACATCGCATTTGACTCTCTCTCTTTTTGGATTGTAGGCGGAGAGCTCCCGGCGAAGCTTTCTCACCGCACGAAACATCAGGGACTTGACCGTACCAACGGGAATCCCATAGATCTCGCTGATCTCCGCATATTTCAAACCTTCGATCTCCCTGAGGGCGAATATCCCGCGCTGTTGTGCCGGCAAGCGGTCCATTGCCTGGGCAATATCCCGCCTCATGTCCATGCGGCCGGCTTCATCCTCCACATCAGGAATGCGGCTTCCAAATAAAAAGGAAGACGCGTCTTCGTCTTGAGCATGGTGTGATGCCTTCTGGAGAAAAAAAACACGCCTGATCCGCTTTTTCCGCAGCGTATCCCGGTGGAGATTCGCTGTGATCGTAAAGATCCAGGCTTTGGCACTTTGCTTTTCGACTTTTTTAGGCAGGTGATGCACAACACGAAGCCATGTCTCCTGGAATAAGTCCTCGGCCTCACCCCGGTTTTTCGTCAAATAACAGGCAAAGCCGAAAACAGCTGCCCTGTAATTTGCGTAGAGGTCGTCGAACTCTTCCTGGACATCACAATCGGGATTCATGATGTTTTCACCGCTTGTGGGCTTCACGGAGTTCTCCATTTTCTCTCATAATACAGAAGATAGGACGTTTTACACCCCGAAAAGTTCTACCTAAACTGAATTATTCACTTGAATTTCTTTATCTGTATCAAGTCCGTAATTTTTTTTATTTAATCCAATAATTATTATCCTTGTTCAACTCAAACTCGATGATACACTGAGGATCGATCTTAACATATTCGATTTCAGGAGCATCACTGAAATCGTACATAACAGTGTCTCTGACATTGTCCCATTCGCGGACCTCTTCGCTGTCATCCACGAAGTGGACTAGGATCGTCACCGGGAACCGAAGTGATCCCTCTCGCTTAATCCACACTGTATTATCCTCAACCTTTTCGACTTTAAAATCGAGAGTATGGGTTGTCTCCATGTACTCATCTAAAAATCTTTTTATATTCCTGCCGGTGATTTCGTCAATCACCTTATAAAAATCCTCTGTCTCAGGATGCTTGAATTTCCACCTCTGGAAGAATGTTTTCATAACCGTATTCCAAACTTTATCTCCGAAGTAATTGTTCAGAGTGTGAAGCATCAACTCTGGTTTGCAGTAGGTGAAAGTGAAGAACTCATCGCCGGGACGGTAGAGCCAGGAAGGCTGAAGGACAGTCGCTGCCTTCGGCCTGACAAGATAATAATTCCGTTCATGTTCCCTGGCCGTTCTTGTTATTCCCTCGTAATTTTTTAAAATATATTTGCCATATCCGTACTCGAGCGCTTTGGTTGAAGCATAAGAGTTAATCCCTTCATCAATCCAGACATGATCTGTCTCATTGTTGGCCACCATGCCCATCCACCAATTGTGGCCAAACTCATGGATAGTCAGCCATTCGATGTACAGTTCGGAATCAGGAAGGCGCTCAGATTGGTAGACTTCGATCTTGTAATCCGCGTCAAAATTCCCCGTTAAGAATAAGGTAGGATATTCCATTTCTCCGGTATCCCTGTGTTTTGTATCGACCATCGTCACAATGGGATAGGGATACTGACCGTAATGACTTCCATAATATTCGAAGCAAATCTTTACGGCTTTTATGAAGCGATCGGCAATCTCGACATGATCGGGCTGGCACAGAAATCGTATCTCTGTGTCTTCAAAACGATCCTGGATCTCTACAAAATCAGGATCAGCACACCAAGCAAAATCATGCACATCTTCACAATAGTAGCGCAATCTTTTCCATCCACTTCCGAGGTTTTCCTCCTCGATTCGAACCCCCGTCGCCCCGACGATATATTCCTCAGGAACGGTAATTGTCACATCATAGACTCCGAAATCAGAGTAAAATTCGCCATTGCTGTGGTACTGGTGACAAATCCACTGTCCATTTTCATAAACTCCGATCTTCGGAAACCACTGAGTTACACTAAAGAAATTTTTCTCATACCCTGACCGGGATATCACAGGCGGCAGCTTTGTTTCGAAAGCGACGGATAGGGAAAGTTCACCACCCGGGGCTACAGGCTTCGGCAGCTTGACAGAACAGACTGTTTTGTCATCCACATTGCCGTCATCCGGTTGGATGTCAATCAAGCGAGGAACAAGATCCGGACCATCGGGAAGGTCCATCTTCAAAATCCTGCAGTAGCCCCAATGGCCATTGAGCTTCTCAGGAACCTCATTCATCTCAGTCAGGAGAGAGCTTTTTGCATCGCTGAAGGCATTCTGGTAGAGGTGGAACTGAAGCTCCCCAACAGGATTGTCGGATGAGTTCTTCCAGATTAATATTTCTTCCCCTGTAACGGTTTTCTTCCCCGGGTCAAACCGGCAGTCGATAGTGTAATTTGCAATCCTTTTGCTTAACGGTGGATCAAACATCTTCTGCTGTCCGAACAAAAGAGACGGTAAGAGGAAGATCGCTAGATAGAGTCTTTTCATCTTCTCCTCCTATTAAGAGAAATGGGATCTGTAAATCTTGCAGCGGAGTGTCCCGTATTATAACATTTTGGAATAGACTCGATTACAGAAAAAAGACGGGAATTTGATTTTTAAAATCACCGGGCTTTACTCTCATGGTTGCTCAATTTCCGCCCCCTGAATCCCTTTATAACCTATATCATAGAGAAACATTTTGTTCAAACACAAAGAAATTGGGAAAAGAGGAGACGAGTCGCTGACCATATTCCTGTAAATTGATGCCCTCTTTATGTTAATTCAGATAATTATTATTGCGATGAACCAAAATTTTGTATAGTATAATCAAATTTTAGGAATAGAGCCTTTGGAACCGTATATTTCGCCCATTACGCTCTCAAGGCTTCAATTTGCCGTGACGGCGATCTTTCATATTCTCTGGCCAGTTTTAACTATCGGATTGAGTTTCTTTATGGTCTTAATGGAAGCGCTGTGGTTAAAAACTGGAAATGATATTTACTATCGGCAAGTCCGTTTTTGGTCAAAGATTTTTATTCTGGGCTTCGGGATCGGCGTTGCCAGCGGATTGCCACTCGAATTCCAGTTCGGCACCAACTGGGCTGCCTTCTCTAAATTTTCAGGGGATTTTTTCGGAAATATTCTCGGATACGAAGCAGCAATGGCCTTTGCACTGGAAGCGGCTTTTTTAGCAATATTCATGTTTGGGTGGCACAGAGTTTCTCCCCGTATCCACCTCTTTTCAACAATTATGGTGGCTTTTGGTGCATCCCTCTCGGCGTTTTGGATTATGGCGGCGAACTCCTGGATGCAGATTCCCCAGGGAGTCAAAATTGTCGACGGGAAAATTGCTGTCACCGAGTACGCCAAGGCTCTCTTCAATCCCGACCTAGGTGTTTCATTCTCTCACATGTGGATAGCATGCATTTCCTCTACAGTTTTTTTTGTGGCAGGTGTAAGCGCCTGGAATATCCTTAAAAAGAAATACATTGGCTTTTTCATGAAGTCTTTTAAGACGGCCGTGATCATAGCCGCCTTTGCTGTACCTTTCCAAATTTTCCTGGGTGATATCTCCGGCCGGTTGATGAAAGAGCACCAACCAACCAAGTTGGCAGGAATCGAAGCGCATTGGGAAACCAATGAACCTGGTGCTGGAGCGGCTTGGTCTTTGGTCGCATGGCCCAATCGGTCAGAGGAAAGAAACGTGTGGGCCCTGAAGATCCCCTATGGTCTGAGCTTGCTGACGACGCATTCCCTGAAAGGCCGGGTCAGAGGATTAAAAGAATTTCGGCCTGAGGATCGTCCGCCCATAGTCCTTCCGTTCTATGCTTTCCGGTTGATGGTTTTGATGGGATTCATCATGCTTTTTTTAGCGTTCTGGGCCTTGTGGTACTGGTGCCGGGGACGACTCACAACCGATCCGCAGGCAAATCAAAAGATGTTTTGGACATTATGGTTATGGGCAATGCCTGGGGGATTCATTGCTACAGAATTGGGCTGGATTGTGCGCGAAGTAGGGCGCCAGCCCTGGATCGTATACAATCTGATGCGCACGGAGGAAGGAGCGACGGAACTCGCCCCTGCAGTTGTGGGTAGCAGTCTGATTCTTTATACAGTAATCTACGCGGCACTTTTGATATTATTTATCATATTTACACGCCGGATCATGATTGGAGGTCCTGATATAAAAGAATTACCGGCTGTGGACCGAAAAGACCCTGAAGCTCGGATTTTGAAAAAGGGAAACGCGGACGAGTGATGAATTCGTTTCTCCCGAACATCTGGTTTTTATTACTCGCTCTGGAGCTGGGATTATTCGTCAGCCTGGATGGTGCAGATCTAGGTATTGGTGTCCTGTCTTTGTTCGTCCGTGATCAGAAATACAACTCTGTAATGATGGCCAGCATCGGACCGGTCTGGGACGCCAACGAAACCTGGCTAGTAATCGCCGGCGGCACACTTTTCGGCGCATTCCCCATGGTCTACAGTGTAGCTTTAAACGCGTTGTACATGCCAATCATGCTTATGTTGTTCGGCTTTATCTTCCGGGCTGTGGCACTTGAATTCAGAGTACATTCGGAGAAAAAAAGATTCTGGGACATCTCATTCGGCGCCGGAAGTTTATTTGCCATAATCGGTCAAGGATTTGCTTTTGGAGGTCTTGTAAGCGGTTTGAAAGTCCGGGATGGAGCCTTTGTAGGAGGACAGTTGGACTGGTGTAACGGAATGTCCATTATCGTCGCTGCGGGTGTTGTGTTCGGATATTCTATGATGGGATCTTCCTATTTGATCATGAAGACCGACGGCAAACTACAGAAACAGTCTCGATCATATCTGATCATAGTCTCCTGTTTATCTTTCATCTTACTGATCACCTCCTCTTTGATGTTCTACTTCCTGCATGAACCCGTGCTTCAAAAATGGTCCACCGGTTCACAAAAGTTATGGCTCATATTGCTTGTCCTTACCGAGGCCCTTGTCTTTTTTTTACTAATAAAGAGCACGTTCCGGAGAAAAAACGATAGGATGCCCTACCTTTGGAGCAATGTGGTCTTTATAGTTACTTACCTTACATTGTTTGTGTGGGTCTATCCCTACATCGTCCCTCCCACGATAACAGCGAATGAGGCCGCAGCCTCAGGTTTGACTCTCACTTTTATGATTTTCGGCGTGGGAATTTTGATACCGGTGATACTTGTCTACAATGTTTACGTTCACCGAGTTTTTAAAGGAAAAGTCAATCTCTATGGAGATGATATTTATTGATAGGATATTCCTGAAAAAATTCGCGTTCCGTATGCTGCCAGGACTCATGAAAGTACCTTTTGGAGTGTCCTACAGACGTTGAGATAAACGAGGCCATCCCAAAGGGACACCGAAACATTTTACTCTTTGTTTTTTAAATAAGGAGAATAAAATTGTCAGAAGAACAGCATTTCACAGCTGAAGAACTCGCCGCTTACAATGGTCAAGCCAGAAAATCCGTCTTTATTGCCTATAAAGGCAGGGTCATTGACGTGACCGGTAGCAAGCTGTGGCTAAACGGCTTGCACATGATGCGTCATCATGCCGGAAAGGACTTAACGGATGAATTCAAGGATGCACCTCATAACGTGGACGTACTTGATAGGTACATTCAAGTTGGCATCCTGAAAAAAGAAGAGATCACGGCATCCGATAAACGCAAAATACCTAGATTTCTGGCCTGGATTTTCAATCGTTATCCGCTTCTGAAGCGCCATCCTCATCCTTTTATCGTTCACTTCCCCATAGTCCTGATGGTTTTGAGCCCTCTATTCACTGCACTCTATCTCATCACTGACACAAGAGCTTTCGAACTCACTTCTTTCCATTGCCTGGCCTGCGGACTTCTGTTCACCCTAGCTGCGATACCCAGCGGTCTTCTCACCTGGTGGGTGAATTATTCTGCACATTTTTTTAAACCTGTTATAATTAAAATCATTCTTTCACCGATAATGTTCAGTGTAGGGCTCATTGTTTTCATCTGGCGTTTGAAACATCCTCTCATTTTAGAGCATATCTCCAGTCTGGTCTTCCTCTATCTTTTCTTGCTCTTTTTGTTGGCTCCTTTGGTGTTGACCATCGGCTGGTTCGGGGCCGAGATGACTTTTCCGATACACAAGGATTAGAATTGCCCTGGGTCATTCCATGAGATATCCTAATGAGGTCCGATGCATCGCCTGCAATCCATGCGGCCGTGACTGAAGTGATCAAGAGGAGTAATCCATGAAAATCAATCTCACAATGTGGGGGAATTCTATAAAAGGAATGCCCAGAATAAGAAAAGAGCAATGGGGTCCCCTGGATCCTGTCTCTAAATGGCTGATATCGACAAGGGCTGCAGCTATTGTCATGACTCTGATTTCTTCCATGATTGCTGGAATTTTTGCTTTTCGCGTAGGCCAATTTAATTTTGGGTGGTGGCTTTTGCTGACATTCGGCCTGATTATGGCCCATGCTACCAACAATCTGCTGAACGACTTCATCGATTACATCAAGGGAGTGGATAGAGGCAACTACTTCCGAGATCAGTACGGCCCGCAGCCACTGGAACTCGGCCTGATGAGCAAAAAAGGACTGCTCATCTATGCGGCTTTAAATGGATGCGTTGCATTTGCAGTCGGACTGATCTTTGTTCATTACCGGGGAGGAGCAACGCTTTTGTTGATGGCTCTGGGGGCTTTTTTTCTTCTATTCTACACTTACCCGCTCAAGCATTTCGCTCTGGGGGAGTTGTCCCTGCTGATTGTATGGGGGCCGCTCATGATAGGAGGGGGGTTCTATGTGTTGACTGGAATGTGGAACTGGGATGTCGTGCTTGCCGGGATGCCTTATGCCCTGGGTGTGACAGCCACGCTTATCGGCAAACATTTGGATAAATTGGATATGGATAAAGCCAAGCATATCCGGACATTACCTGTCTTGATCGGTGAGCCGGGGGCTCGATATTCTGTATTGGCGATTATATTTTTCCAATATGGAATTGTGGTATATCTTATCCTCAAAGGATTTTTCAGCCCCGTAGTTTTTATCATTGTACTTGCGTTACTCTCCTATTTCAAAACCGTACTGCCGATGTATTTAAAGCCGAAACCTCCAGAAAAACCAGCGGGTTACTCCGACGAAATATGGCCTCTGTGGTTTGTAGCATCAATGTTTGTTTTTACGCGCCGTTTCGGATGGCTCTTTCTGCTAGGCCTGATTTTGGATACAGCATTACATCTCGTGGTGTCGTGATCTCAGTTTGACATCCCGCTATGGCATATTTTATAATCCTCAAGAATGGGACAAATCGAAGCCGGTGCATGAATGCTTATTCAGCAAGCGCAGTTGAGAAAGAAATTCCCATGAATTGAAAGGAGAAAAAAAGGATGAAGAAAAAGAGCGTTTCTTTCTTATTGTCTTTTCTCGTCTTAGCTTTTCTGATAGCGATCCTCATGCCTGCCTGCAAAGAGAAGGAAGGAACGTCACCTCAGGCTGAGAGAATCACCCTAGAGACCTTCGCCGCGGTCCTCGGCCAAGCTGAAGCTCAAACGTCCGGGATCACGGAGTTGCAAAAAACGGACCAGGGCCTTGTGGTCACCTACCATCTCTATCTTTCCCAACCGCAGGATTTCGATGCGCTTATCGGCAGCGACTTGGCCCCTAAAGTCGAGCAGCTCTACAAGACGTTCACATCCATCGACAAAGTCAAGTTCGCCGTCGAGACGCCCGATCTAGCGGAGACCGGCAGGTGGCAGCCATACTGCTCTTTTCAGATGACCAGGAAAATCTACAACCAGCTCAACTGGTCAAATCTTTTGGCTCACGACCTATTCAAGGTCTGCGAAGTCAGCTACGCCAGATAACCAAAAGGTCCTCGCGTTCCAGAAGATGAGTTGATGCCAGCCGGCGACGAACCGCAAGGGTCTCGCTTACATGTTCTTTGGAATAGGACGACCATTCCGATCATCATCGTTTAAAGTCAATACGCCCGAGGTGTTTTCAGCGGCAAGGTGCACACCGACATCATCCTGGACTTGTATTATTTCTTTCAGAACACTTGGATTCGAGGCAGCCAAACGCACTTATGATCGGCATCATCGACATCAGCCAGAATCCGGGGGGAATGAACGGAAATCAGGGAAAATCGTGAGAGATGTGGAGCGACGAATCATAGTCATTGTGAAAAAACATGTAAGAAAACCAGGTCAGGAAGCAGATTCTTTCAATTTAGTGGCCTTGACGGGACCATCATCATGTTGAACGGCTAGCCCATCGACCTTGCCATCTGCATCCACAAGAAAGCTTATCCAAAAATTCCGCGCCATGTCCAGATGATAGCCGGCAAACTTTTCCCTGCTCGAGGTTAAAGGCAGAAAAGGAATGGAAAGGTCAGGACCACGCACAGTAACACCGAAGCCCACAATTTTCGAGTCCCGCCAGACCAGGTCAAAATACAAGCTCCCTTTTTCCCCCCTGAACTCCACGAAGATCTGAGAGGATTTCTTTTCCTCTAGTCCAAAGGGAAGTGCAGTTCTTGAAAAAACTTCTTTGATCTCTCCCATCCTCTTCTTGTGCCTCTCCAATATCATCGGGATGTCCTCCCGAAAAAATCCCAGCATTCTGTCCCTGTCGTACAGAACCTTTCCGATTTCTTCAAAATCCCCTGCAAGGGCAGAACGAAAGACCTTTTCGGACAAATCTCTCAGCTGATCAAATGATCCTGTATCGGCTTCTTTGATATTGAACATCGTATTAACGGCATCCTGTCCATCTGGATTCACAAGGAGCGCACCGCCTTTGCTCTGAACTTTGAACTTTCCCCCACCCGAAAGTGCATAAGTTCCCTCATAGGTTTTTAATGTCTCTGGATCTGCATTTATGACAGCTGGAGGCATTGACACATTCCCGCCAAAAGCCAAATCTTCGATCTTATCTCGGACAGGTTCAAAGAGCGCTCCCCTCCCATAACTCTGATTGCAGAAGAGGATGGTCACGAGGCCTGCATCGATGTAGCGCCTCATCTCCGCGCTGTTGCCCAGCATACTGCCCCCATCGTGCTGGATGACCATTCCCATTTCTCTGTTTAAAACATCCCAGCCATATCCATAATCGTTGAGGAATGGGGTAAATATCTTTGTCTTCGCTTCATCGGAGAGGACTTTATTTCCAAGAAGAGCTAGATGCCATCTGTACATGTCCATCGTAGTAGAAAGAATACCGCCGTTCCCCAAGAGGTTCCAGTAAGGATAGGGTTTCTCGAGGGGTGTTCCGTTGTCCTTCTCTCCCACATACCAGTGGGCTAAGACCTTTTTCTCCCATGCGGGCATCCTGTAACCGGTGTCATTCATCCCTGAGGGCTTGAAGAGGTTCTCCCGGAGAAACTCTTCATAGCCTTGCCCGGAAACTTTCTCTATAATTGCGGCCAGGAGACTGTATCCTGCGTTGGAGTAAGAGAATTGTTCTCCAGGTTCAAACAGGAGCGGCTCTCCCAGAACTTTCCGCACAGTCTCATCCCGTAGGGCCTTCTCATAATCATCGCCGACTCCATCTACAACTCCGGAAGTATGGGTGAGGAGGTGATGCAGCGTGATGTCTTTTTTATCATCGGGAACATTGTCGAAATACTTCGAGATGAGATCGCTGCTCTTTAATTTTCCAATCATTTCTAACTTCATGATTCCTGCTGCTGTAAACTGCTTGGTGATCGAACCCGTGCTGAATACAGTCTCGGCGGTGTTGGGCACATTTTCAGACCGAATGGCAAATCCGTATCCCTTGTTCAGGAGGACCTCCCCTTCTATGGCCACAAGAAGTGCGCCTGAAAATCCAAAGGGCGTGATCCGGGTCAGGTAAGTATCCAACTTTTTCCCAATATCTCCCTTTACATTCTCTGCTTTTACGACTTCTCCCTCTGAGACTCCCTCAGAATACAAGTTACACTTGACCAAAAGAGCGATGATCACAAAGAAAATAGCAAAAAGCATCTCAGACTTTACGATTCTTTGAGACATGTTCTCCCTCCAAACAAAAAGCAACTATTCCTTTTAACTCTCGAGAAGAGAATGAAGTTGCTCGGCAGTATCTCAGCACAATCGACCGGACCTCTTATTATATGCATTTCCAAAGAATTTTTAATGGGAAAAGCGATAAAACTGGATTATTCACGAGTTGAGGTCGCTGAATCAGACAATGTGTGCGGAAGTATAACAGGAAGTGTACGATAGCGAACGATTTTTTGCGTGGTGATAGAGCGGTCACACAGACAACGGGAGGAATTGAGCCGAGACATCCAAGACAATGGACAATTTGGCACAATTCTTGGATAATATTAGTATTCAGGATCAGTCTAGGGCTGAAGGAAAAAGGCAACCTTTTTCACCTGAGTTACGTATTGTATATAGAGGGCTGAGATTTAACAGCTTTCATTTGAAAGAGGCCGAAATGGTACTGAGAGAAATTTTGGAAAAACTCAAAACCGATGAAACACCGATCTGGCTAAGCGACTGCAAAGGGGATTGGAACGCAAGAGATCTTTTGGACAGACTTTCCGAACCGATGCTCAAAAGACAAGCCTATTTCCAACCCGGTCTCTACATCGCTCTGATCAACGATGGCGGCTACCTTGGTGAAGTCTTGTACAGAGTGAAACAAAAAAATTAACGCACACACCTAAAGCTTTTCCATAAATTCTGGCATAATTGATGAGTACGTTTTTTTATGGGCTTAGTCGACGAGCTTGAATTTGAGCTTTCCCTTGAGCGGTGATACCGTCACTCTTTCATAAGATACCCAGACTTTGTACTCCAGATCTTGCGTTGTCTGGATCAAACTCAGGCCCTGAAAGACAGTACCGAAACCCACAGATTGTAAACACTTTATTGTGACATCGCGACTTTCTCCCGGCTGGAGCTGTGGAACAAGCACCGAACCCTGGCAGATTTCTTTATCCTCGCGGTGAAAGATCCCTCGGAGGTGGAGTCTATCTATGGCTTTTTCCGACAGATTGTCTATTCGAACAAACAGTGCCGGGACATAGACCACTTGGACTCCAGCCGGTCTTCCCAGGTATCCTGCTTCGATCACAGAGAAACGAACGTAATCACGTAAAAAACCTTCTTGAGCTTTGATCTTTTTTAGTTCTTTTTCTTGCTCAGCAGTTGGCTGGCTTACAAGAAAAGCAATGATGAACAGAATTAAACCCATGATGAGGACCGCACTCATCCCCAAAACCAGACTTCGTATTCTCTCAAAAAAACCTGCCTTTGGTTTCAGTGGCTCAAACGATATGGTCATCAGGATGCCAAACCTCCTTTAACATGAGCAGTTAAAGCCCCTCTAATTCCAAACCGCCCGCTATCTTTTCAGGATGTGTTTAGTCTAAATAGGTCCTGGCCCCAATATAATGACTCTTAAAATACCCAGTGGAAAGCGACTCCATGCGTATCTTTTTATCCTTTCCAGGAGCATGGATGAATTTGCCATTACCCGTGTAAATCCCCACATGGGTGACCTTTTCCCCTTGAGAAATGGCAAAAAAAACGAGATCTCCCTTCAGAAGCTGGTTCCGATTGACCGGGGACCCAGCACTGAATTGGTCCTTCGAGGACCTCGGCAGTTTCAACCCGTTCAGCTCGTAGACGGCCATGGTCAGACCGCTGCAGTCAAAGCCTTCTGCAGGGGACGTTCCTCCCCATGAGTAGGGAACACCGAGAAAACTTCTGGCTGTTGAAACAAGCTCATCACGTAAGTAAGCCTCCCCCTGAGTCACTCTTTTGGCCACGGCATATTCTTCCGGGCTTACGATATAAAATTCTTCGATGGTCCCGGCCGAAACAAGGCTTTCAGCCCTTTGCCGCGCCAATTCTTTTGTTGAAAAATCACCGAACCGAACCTTGTAGAGCCCAGACGGATGCAGAAAGTAATAGGCATCGAGGTTCTGCCTGTTCAGAGAAGCTGTGAGGCGGATGGCATTGGCCACCACAGTAAAAGCTCCAACTTGAATAGTGAACCCCAATTGAGTCAGTTCTTTCAGGGAAGGAACATGTTTTCTCGGGGATGGCGCAGGCTCCTTAGCGGGTGGAACTTGCTCTGGAGGTGGACCGATTTTCACCTCTTTCCTGCAGCTTGTAGCCAGAACAGCTAAAACGAGAACACAGACACAGCTTTTTTTCCACACGGGCCACATGATGGTTTTTTCTATAATACCTCAAAACAGAAGCTTTACCAACCTAGGAAGAGGGCGAATCATGTCGAGTTTTTCCCGATAAGATTCGCAATCGATCGCAGATTCAATGACGGTAAATGAGCTTTTCGTCTAGCTCATAAGTGTAGGGCAAACTGTTTTTCCACCCGTTAACAACGCGATAGCCCTCTGCATTTTTCTCCCCTTCAAAGCCAAGCACGATATTCAGGACTTGAAGGAATCCCGCCCCCTGAGCCTTCAAGGCAGCGCGTTTGCTCCGCCCCCCGCTACGGCAAATAAAGATCAGCCGGTCGTCTGTCTTGAACCGCGCTTTCACATCCTCGATAAATGTCTCATTCGGAACAAAATCTTGTTTCTGTTCATCCCAGAATGTCAGCGGAATATTATGAGCCATTTCCGGATGTTCGACAAAAACGTACTCGGCGATGCTCCGCACATCGACCAAATACGTGTCGGCCTCCTTAAGGAGCGCGAAGGCCTCATCCGGGGAAATGTCCCTGATCTCCTGGGATGAAACACAACACACCAAGGTTAAAACAGTAATCCAAAGGCATGCCATCTTTTTCATTGATTAGCTCCTTTCGCTGCGCCAAAGTCCCGAGGGTCTGCAGCTCCACATATTTTCGGGCCAGCCAGAAGAGCGTGTACCCTGCCGAACCATCCGTTCAGGCTCTCATAAGTTCTGATCCTGTAACCCAATCCCGTCAGGCGATGGAATGTGGAAGCCGGTAGATGAATAGATTCCAACCGTAGTTCCCCTTCATGAAGAGATAACCGCGGAAGGGACACCGCCTCTTCCAATGTCATCCCGTGGTCAATGACATTGACGACCGTTTGGACGATCGAAGAGACAATACGGTCGCTCCCCGCCGAACCCAAAACCAGAAATGGTTTATGATCTTTGAAAAGGAAGGTTGGCGACTGGCTTGTTTTTTCTCTCTGGAAAGGGAGGGGATCATCGTTCATATCATAACTGTAGGCGTAGAAAAAACCCAATTCAGGATTGACGACCTTGGACCCAAAAGAGGGCCCTATGGATTGCGTCAGCGCCACGGCATTTCCCTCAGCATCGATCACAGAGAGGTGGTTCGTCTCGCCTTCCTTTATTTCAGGCCTAATGGACACTGGCAACGCCCTTTCTAGGTCAATTTCTCTGACCCTCCGTAGGGCAAGCGCCTTGTCCACCTGCTGCCAGTCGGGGAGATTTTCATCGGCTTGCCCGATGTACATGGCTTGAGCCAGGATATGGATGTAGATAGGGTCAGTAACAACATAACTTGCAAGGTCAAACTCCTCCAAAATTTGCAGGATCTCCACAACAGACGCTCCATCGCATGGACCGCCACGGCTGATTATTTTATATCCCCGGTAATTGCCCTCGACAATTTCTCCTCTGCGAACCCGGTACTCTTCGAGATCCCTGGCACGGATCAGCCCTTTGTTGGCTTTCATATCGCTCACAATCGCCTCAGCCAATTGGCCCTGATAAAACACACGGGATCCTTCGTTAGCTATGATCTCCAAAGTCTCCGCCAATGTGGGTTGAACAAAAGTCTCGCCAATCTCAAACAAAGAGCCATCTTTTTTGAAAAAGTGTTGTGTTGTTCCCGGATAGAGCTGCAAAGACTTTTCATTGGCCTTGAAGGCCTCAACAAGGTCCTCCTTGACTGTAAAGCCGTTTTGCGCCAGTTGGATGGCGGGCTGCATAACAATCTTTAGAGGAAGTTTTCCATATTCTTTAACCATCTTTTCGATGGCAGCCGGGCTGCCGGGGACAGGACACGTTCGGTAGCCATGTCCGGTTCTTGCCGGGCCGAAGAAATATCCGGGAGCCTGAGTGGCGCCATCGATCCCGACGATGGTTCCACCCTTCAAGTGGATCAATATTTGAGACCTGCCGCCGAGGCTGCACATAACAGGATCTGTGACCATAAGCGCAAAAGCCGATGCGGCCGCTGCATCAATGGCATTTCCGCCCAGGCGGAGGATCGTGAGGCCTGCGTCAACAGCCTCCGGGGTCGGAGCCACAATCATGTCCTTTTCGGAGGTGGCAGCTTGCTGGGAGGCCAGAGAGGTAGCCAGTATCAAAAGAAATAGTAGACATAAACCTGACAGACAAAGCTTAAGGTTCTTATAAATCTGCATCCGCGAACTCCTTGTCAATTAACCCCAGGCTCCTTTTGATTGTGGATGAATCAGATAAGAGTATAGAGGAAAAGAAAAAGCATCCAAGGATCGAAGGATCTTTGGATGAATAAAAACCTGCTGGATACATTGAGATCGCCATCTAAATATAAATAGAAACTCCCGGCCCCGGATCCAGTCTGAGGATCAACCAAAGGGCAAAATAGAGGATCCAGAAGATCAAAAGAAAGAGGGAATAAGGGAGCATCAAGGAGATCGCCGACCCGATGCCTATATCCTGATCTTTGTTCCTGTATTTCTCAAGAAGCCCCAGGAGCATCGGCAGATATGCGGAGATGGGAGAAATGATGTTGGTGGTCGAGTCTCCGATCCTGAAGGCAAACTGCGTGATCGCCGGACTGGCGCCCAAATGGAAAAAAAGCGGAATAAATATCGGTGCGGTGATCATCCACTGGGTCAAACCGCTCGTCACAAAAATATTGAGCGCGGCGCACAGCAGCGCAAACAGGAGGAGCGCGGGCAAAATTCCCAGGTGAATGTTCTTGAACAGGTTAGCTCCGGACACCGCAATGATCTCAGTCAGGTTGCTTTTGTGAAAAAGATCGATAAACATGGAAGCGGGCAGGCAGACAACCAAAAATCCAGACACGCCAATCAATCCTTTTGCCATCATGTCTGGAACATCCCGCTGGCGACGGATTGTTTTTGCACCGATGCCAAAAGCGATACCGGCTGTGAAAAAATACACAAACAGGATAAAAATGATCCCCGAGATCAACGGCGATTGGGGCAGTAGCTTGCCTTCAGCATTCCTCATCAATCCATCGGCAGGAATAACCATGAGCAGAAGAACTGCCACAAAAACGGCGGTCGCTATGGTCGCATAGAGGATTCCTCGTTTTTCATTGCTCTTGAGTCTCAAATCCGTATGAACTGCCAAGTGCTTATACTCATCTGGGGGGTCATACTCTCCGACATAGGGCACGATGATCTTTTCGGTGACCACGGTGACCACAAGTGCGAGCATAAGTGTTGACCCCATCATGATATACCAGTTCATCAGCGGATGGACCGGAACATCGATGTTGAAGTAGCGGACCACGGATTGGGTGATCCCGGCCAGCATGACATCCGTTCCGGCAATGAACAGGTTCGCAGAATAACCTCCGTACGCCGCCACATATCCGGCGCACACCCCTGCGATGGGATGGCGCCTCAGCGCCAGGAATACGGCTCCCCCGATGGCAGGCGCGATAACGATCCCCGCATCAGAGGCCATGTTTGCACAAATCCCGACGAGAGCGAGGACAAATGTGATGAAATATTTCGGCGTTTTAAATATCAAGAGACGGATAACCGCAGAAAATAGACCCGCCTGTTCTGCCAATCCAACACCCAAGATCATGATTATGACAAAGCCAACGGGTACAAAATAAGCAAAGGTTTTAACAAAGTTCTCCATGATGGTTTGAAGCATATCCCTTTGAAGGAGGTTGACAACAGAGACGGTGCTCGGCTCGCTCTGCCCAGATGAAGGAGAAAAACCAAAATGAGTCACAGAAACTCCGGCCCGATTGAGAACATAGGAAAGAACAAATATCAGGACAATAAGGAAGATAAACAGGAAAAACGGGTGCGGCAGCAGATTCCCGACCTGTTCCACTCTGAATATTAGCTTTTCAAAACGAGTTCTGGATGATTTTTGTCCTTTGGAGATTTTTTCCGCCGGCATTTGCCACACATATACCATACACTCCAGAGCCGGTCAATTGTAAAAAACAGGGGATTCTTCGTACTCAGTGTTCCGCGCCACACGTATCCCAAAAAACCATCCTGCTCTCAGGGACAGAGTGCATTAGCCACTCAATATTTGTTCATTGGAAGGATCGTCTCTATTTTTTCCGTTTGGCGATATACTCGACCGTCTTAAACTCTTTGCCGTCAGGGCCTATCATGTACATTTCATACTTGAATTCATCCTCGCTGATGAATCTCGTATACATGGATCTGTTCGGAAGCGGGCCGCCAGAATAGCCTGCTTCGTTCGCTGTGAGATTTGGTGGAGGAATCAAATTCGAAATTGCAAAGCACCTCCACATAAACTCGGACTTTCACTACTATCCCGCGGACTCATTTAGCTCCATTAGAATCGGTTTGGAATTTGAATTTTAAAATCCACAGCTATTTAATTGGCATAGAAGAGAAGAAAAAGATCAACTGTCTTCTCGTCTAAATTCGTCGAACGTTTGAAGTGAGGTAACAACAGGTTGGAAAACCGCTAATTTTATATAACGAAACGTGGAGTCTTGGGATTGATCCGGCTGACGATCTCGTAGTTGATTGTTCCGCACAGAGAGGCCAAATATTCGGCTGAGAGTCTTTCCTCTTCCTGTTGCCCGAGCAAGACCACTTCGACCTCCAGTTGAACATCGCGGATATCCGTGACATCGACGGTGATGAAGTTCATGGCCACGCGCCCACGGAGCGGGGCTCTCTTCCCTGAGATCAACACATAGGATGCGTTGGACAGGTGGCGGTCATAACCGTCGTAATATCCCACGGGCAACACGGCAAGCTTTGTCGGCCGTGTCGTTTTGTATGTGCATCCGTATCCGATGAAGGCTCCCTCCGGGACGTCCTTTATCTGAACCACCCGTGTCTTCCAGGTAAGCACTGGCGTTATGTTCACCGGCTCTATCTGCTCCTTGATGCAGGAGAGATAGGTTTCCTTGGAAGGCCACAGGCCATAGACGCCGATGCCTACTCGTACCATATCGAAATAAGTCTCGGGAAAAAGGATGGTGGCCGCCGAACATGCCACGTGTTTGATCGGGATTCTGATGCTCTTGTCACTGAGACGGTCGATATACTCCTTGAACTTATCCAACTGGCTTTGAGCATAGTTGTGGTCCGTCGTATCCTCGATATTCGCAAAATGCATGGAGAGCCCCTCTGCCACAAGATAAGGATATTCCTGGATTTTCTGAATAAAGGGCAGCAGGTCTGACCCTATTATCCCCTGCCGATAGACTCCTGTTTCCGTTTTAATGTGAAGATGCGCTTTTTTTTGGAGAGAAGAGGTGATCTTTCCCAGTTCCTCCACTGTTTTTGTGTTGTACACCGTCAGGCGCAGATTATTCTCGACAGCTTTCTTTAAGTCGACGAGGGGAACATAACCGAGCAGGATAACCGGCAGATCGATCCCGTGCTCTTTGATCGCCAGTGCTTCCTCCAATGAGTTCACTCCCAGCCAATCGGCTCCGTATTCAGCCGCCAAACGGCTCGTTTCTATTAGGCCGTGGCCGTAGGCGTTGGATTTCACCACAACAGTCATTTTTCGTGAATCCCCGATCAGATGGCGAAACTGTCGGATGTTGTGACTGAACGCCGCTCGGTCGATCTCAACCCATTGGAGACATTTTTGTGTCATTATTACGGTCCTTTCATATCTCATATATCTCTTTTCTCATCAAGAAGCAAAAAAAAATGAAGTGTTCGGCTCAGACGCATAGAAGGTTCCGCTTATACAGGACCCATCTATACAATACAAATCCGCTTATCACAAAAAAGAATTGCCAACAGAAAAATCCGTATTAAAAAAAGGGGTCAGGCCCTCTAGTATTATCAAGAAGAAACCTGACCCCTGCTCGGTGATAAGGGGAAAGATCAGAATTCGAAATTGGTATCAGGTAAAGTCGTTCTGATCTCAAACTCGGAGAGGCGGTCGATCAACTTTTTCGCGTTCAGCTGCTTTTTTATCTCCTCGGCTCTCCTTTTGCTGAAAACTCCCAATTGATGTCTGTTCCCGTACTCATCATAAAGGTATAAAACTTTTTTACACTTTGCCCTTTTTGAGGCTTCTTCGATCTGGGCTTCATAGGCTATATTATGGGATGAAATCATTTTCATTTGCTCCGCACGATTTTTCAGCAAGAAACATGCCAAATGTTTATATAAAAATACCTATTTTGAATTTAGAATGGAGAGTTTGGAGCGAGGCTTAAACAGTTGATCGAGAGGCTTTGTCATTTCCCATAGATGATGGCCGAAACGAGTTCATCAACAACTGCAGAAGGTCCTTCGGATCAAATCACATACTTGTTCAGTCTCATGCCATCGGGAAGCTTGGTCTTCTCCTTGTAGATGTTCCAGTAATAGTCCTTAGCTTCGCCCAATATCAAATAGAGACCATGATCTTTGTCCGGGGTGTGCATCGCGAGGGCCTCCCCGATCTCATCCATCAGCATCAATTTTGCGCATCGATTCATGATCCCTGCCGTGCCCACACTGCACACACAGACCAATTCATCGGCTTGGACTCTTTCGATCAACTCTCCATACTTCATGTCTCTTTCTCGGACAGGTGTCCCCATTTCTTTCAGTATGGCAACAAGGCCCTGAATGGTGACCGAGGGAAGGATCAAGGGATTCTCTGGAATTTTAACAACTGCCCCGTCACGGAAGGCAAAGAGGCAACATGACGAATCCCATTCGGTGATCACCCTGTCTGTGAGCTTTTTATCCACCCTATCATCCAGGAATAGCGCTGATGCCGCATCTGGGAGGATCTTTTTGGCCTCGTCTATGGCCTTAACGCTCATCAAGTAGTTGATTCCCAACTTGAGACATCCTGTGTTGTTGGCCTCTACAGCACGGACCAGGTTGGGGACAACGACTCCGCTGAAAGGCTCTCCCAGATACCTGTCATACCGACAGGCCACAGCCCGGATCGAGGGTTGGGTGGCAAAGGTCACCCCGATGGACTGTTCTTCATCCACAGTGAAAGGCCGGAGGTATCCCTGAGCCCCCAGCTCGGTCATCTCCTCCAAAAAATCGCGCATAGATGGATCTTTGAAATATTGACGGATAAAAATATGCTCCATCTCTTCTGGCGACGGCACCAAATGTTGCTGACGCTCTGCCAGACAGAAGGCAATCCCCCGCTGGAAGCGCTCCAAATTCAGATTCCAGTTCAAAAAGATAACTTCCAAATGGCCCCTGCTATTTTTTTTACAGAAAAAACGGATGCCCTCAAAACAGAGAAACTGTGCGTAATGGATCGACCTCGAAACCGCATAGACTCGATCATCAGCATCAAAAAGATCGAAGCTTTTGCCGTCGAGCAGATACCTCATCTGCCTTGATGCCCATTTCACTCCTTCAAAACCGGCCATCGTTCGACTCCTTTCGTTTTTTAATCACAACGTCAAGAACATCCACTCCTTGGAATAGGGGACGCTGCTCATGAGCACCCCCTTGGCTATGGTGATAAGGAGGTTATCACTGGGATTGTAGCCGAATCCATTCTCCGGATCATAGAGCCCCGGCTCCACGCTGAATGTCATCCTTTCTTCGAGCACGGTCTTGTCACCCAGGGCCAGCCACGGAGCCTGGTGTCCTTCCATCCCCTCGCCATGCGCGGGCCTGTGGTAGATGTATTGGCTCACCCCGTTCTGGACCTGATATTTATGGATCATATAGGCCACCTCGGCACACGTCCTTCCCGCCTTGGACTCTTTTTCCTGAATGTGAACACAATCGGTGACGACCTGCCAGAGCTTTTCTCTGTGCTCGTTCCAGGGCGCGATCTGATAGTACCTGTAACATTCTCCACCGTAGCCACCGATGCGGACGACTCCCGATACCTGTAGGGCATCTCCTTTTTCCACTTTCTTATTGAAAAACTGGTTGGGATGGGGATAGGCAGTGGCCACACCCGTGCGGCAACCGATGCTGACAGAAATCCCCACGGCTGTGTGGGGTTTACCATCACGTTTGATATCCTTCATGATCAAGCTGACGCCATACTCCTCAGCAGCCCTTGCAATTTCAAAGTCTGTGACATCAGTACCCTTTTCAATAAGATAATCGCGAGCAAAGGCATGGATCTTGCTGAAATAATCCATGGCCCTCTGGGTGAGCGCAATTTCCTCTTCTGTTTTGACCATCCGCATTTTGAGGCAAATGTCGCTGATATCCACGATCTTTGCTTTAGGAAGAACCCGGGCCACTGTTTTCATCCTGGATGGAGGGAGTTCGGTGTCAATCCCGATCACCTTTTCGCCAAAACCCCTGGCATTCAAACCTTGGAGCAGCCACTCAAAAAGATCGACACTGTGTCCCAGGTCGAGCATCCCCAGGTTCGGGTAACCCCCTTCGGCATGGAGAAAGTCAAAATAATAGGCATTGTCCGTACTCCACCAGGATTTCACCAGGTCCCTGTCCAGGCCGGGATGATACCAGTAGAGGGCATCTTCCTCGACAGGAAACACGGCATAAAAAGGCCGCTCTGTTGTGCTGTGAAAAAGACCCGTGAAATAGATGATATTCCAACGCCCTTGAAGAACGATGACATCGATGCCTCTTTCACCCGCTTTCTCCCGCAAACGCCCGGCCGTCTTTTTATACCATTCAAGGGGGAGGCGGTCGAATGTCGCTGCTTTGGGATGATCGGGATTCTTGACCAACAGCTTCTCGGAATCCCCTTTTGTTTTCTGAACACCGAAGGACATGCGTGGGCTGCACAAGCCTAGCCCCGCCATTCCCACTCCTGCATTTTTGATAAATCGTCTCCTTGTCGTCTTCATTGTTAACTCCTCATTTGAGTAATTTCAAACATGGACTCCGATCATGAGTGATCCAGTTCCGCTCAGGAACTACGAACAGAATTCATGTCTTTCTCTTTGTGCAGCTCACAAAAAAGGCTGGAGCCGTCGACTTCCGTGACTACAGGGATGAGACCGAATTCCGACGCCAAGGTTCGAAATTCCTCAGCCGTGACTGTCGTGGCCCTAAATCCATCCTTGCACACAATAACACCCTCTCTGGTCGCCTCTTCATCGATCTCTCCGATCAATCCATGCTCGGATTGCAAGCGAAACCATTCGAGACGGTCCTCCCAGAATCGATTCGCATAGCTGGACAGAAGAACCGATCCCCCGGGACGGGTGACACGCAGGGCTTCGGCGAGCACCGCTTTTGGGTCCAGTTTGAATGCGGAGATCCCGTTTTGCACACACACCACTTTGTCAAACTGATTATCCTTAAATCCCATAAGGCCCGCATCCATAGCGCAAACCATAGCGTTGGGCACACCCTGACACAATTCTCTATGGAGACGAAGGCTATCCAAAGAAGTGTCGATGCCAGTGGCAAGCCTAGCTTTCTCAGCCAGCATGAGGAGCACGCGTCCGTACCCGCAGCCCAATTCAAGTACTCTGTCTGTTGGCTTGATCTTTCTCAGCACAAAATCTACCTCGGCTTCGAGATACTGTTTGATCCGGGGCTGTGCGATGGAATAACACAGTTTTAGCCTCTCCCCTGAAAGTTTTTGAGAGTAATAGCTTTTTTCCCTGTCAACACCGACAGGTGGTGTTTTTATTCCCTTGTTTGAACCTTTTTTTTCTTCTTTTCGCTTCTTCTTTTTCTGGGGAAGCTTGATGACAGTGGTTCCGGCGATCTTATCGTGCATGGTCAGGCCCTCCGTATCCCATAGCACCTGCCAGAATCCAAGGCTGGCAAAAAGGGCTGAACAGGCATAACCATGCGTGCGCTCGAAGGCCTGGTACCACCCCAAACGCCTGCACTTCCCACGGTCAATGACTTGGAGTCGAAATACCCTCTTTCCCAAAGTGCGGCCGCCGAAACGGAAGAAAAGGACAAAATAGATGTACCCGATAATGAATTCCCTGAGGATTTGCATCTCTTCGGGCTCTTCCTGGATTTCCGTCAGGCCAGAACCAAATTCTATGAGTATATCCTCATAGAGAACTTTGATCTGGTCAACGGCCATCCTTCTGGCCCGCTCATATTCATCCGGGGGAAGATGTTTCTCAAGTACTTTAAGGTAGGACTCTTTGACTCTCTTAGAAGCATTTGCTCCCGGCCCCAGGCGAATCATCAGAGATTTTCCTTCTTTGATCGATCGTTTAAACTTCGTCACCAGGCCCTCTTCATGAGTGAAGGGGACTGCAACCTCGCTATAGGCCACATAGAAAGCCAACGCCAAAAGAAAGATGAGAATGGTGTCGAGAGCAAAAGCGAACAAGCGACGGGAGAAACTGGCCTGGTCAGGATGGGCTTTGTATTTGGGAAAGCGGAAGATCTTTCGCCGTGTTTTTACCATCTGTCCTTCAAACCTTCGAGCCCTCAAGCGTTGCTTTGCTTATATCATAGCCCCAACATGCGGTCAAATCGCGGCATCCCAAACATGTTCATACGCTCTCATGAATCAGGAATACGGTGGAGGTTTTTTCCTCAAGTAACTAACTTTGACGCATCCAGCCCGCTGTGTGTTGAAAGAAGGTGACTGAGGCGGCTTTTTTGCTGGAGGAAAAACATCGAGTCTGTTATTTTCCCAGCGATGAGGCGTACGTATTGAAAAATTGAACGATCCCCGGGAAAAAGGAATCCAGATTCGGGTATTTATCACGGTGAGCTTCGTACTCACCCAAAAGGTTGGAAAGGTCTCTGACCCAGAAAAAACTGTTTTGTCTCTCGCGGATCATCTGCCGAACCGCGGCAGGCCATGAGTGTCACTGAGCCATACGCCGAGAACGCAGGTGAGTTCCTCCTCCAGCTAAAATGTGTCCGCTCTCATTATCCTTAAAGGAGCAAGTCTGTGTCAGGCCCATCGAACCGAATTTATCCTATCCTGAGTTTCCAATAAAAATCTCCAAAATCCAGGACATTTTATTCATTCAGACCGCCTTGATTTCAGACCAGCGTTATTGAGTCAAAACAGAGGTAAATCCAGCCAGACACATTCTGTGAGATACAACTATTTATGGTCCGCCATTGTCAGATGAAGATATCACTCGGTTGAAAAAACTCCGTTGAACTCCGCTCCTCAGAAGAGATCGAAATCTCATGCCCGTAGAACTCTTATTGAATGTCTGCGTAACATAAGGTAGTGTTGTGTGTTGTATTCGACAAGGGCTGAAACTCATGAAAGGAAAAGTGAATCATACATGAAGACAAAGATCGAAAAGAAAAGGATCAAGATAAAAAAAATCATGAATAAGAAATCAGGAGCACTCTTCCTGTGCTTCTTCATTTTCTTTATATCCTCTGTGACTATCTCCGCCCAGCAGAGATATCCGGGAGAAACCTGGAAGCGGGCCGCAAAGCCCGAGGATCTGGGCTATTCCTCGGAACGATTGGAAAAGGCCAAAAAATTTATCGAGGATCTGAATACAGCTGCTGTGGTCATCGTTGTGGACGGAGTTGTTCTCGATCAGTGGGGTGAAGTCGCAACTAAATACATCGTCCACTCTATCCGTAAGAGCTTTTTAAGCGCTCTTATTGGAAATTATGTGAGAGACGGAAGGATCGACCTGGATGCTTCGATGGAGGAGCTCGGTATCGATGACACAGAGCCTTCTCTCACCACGTTGGAAAAAACAGCCAGGGTCAGAGATCTAATCATGGCCAGGTCTGGAATATACCACGATGCGGCCGCTGAATCGCCGGGGATGAAAGCGCTGAAACCCAAACGCCACAGCCACAAGCCCGGGACTTTCTGGTATTACAACAACTGGGATTTTAACGCAGCCGGCACGATATTCGAGCAGCAGACAAAAAAAGACATCTATGAGGCCTTCAAAGAGGACATTGCCGATCCCATCCAGATGGAGGACTATACCCCGGGTGACGGGATAAAATCAGGAGTCCCGGAGTCCATCCATCAGGCCTACCACTTCCGGATGACAGCCAGGGATATGGCGCGATTCGGCCTCCTGATGCTTAGAAAAGGCCAATGGAAGGGGAAACAGGTCATTCCCGAAGATTGGGTCGAAGAAAGCACCCGGCCCTATTCAGATGCCGGATTGTATGGCTCGGACGCCTACGGATACATGTGGTGGGTCGCAGAGGACGGGCACAGATACAAACACATGCCCGGAGTGAGTTTGAAGGAGGGGACTTATTCCGCCAGAGGATACGGAGGCCATTACATTTTCGTGATCCCCGACCGCGACATGGTCGTCGTCCACCGGGTGAACACCTACATAGCCGGCAATTTTGTCTCCGGAAAAGATGTGGGAACCTTGCTCCAGCTCATCTTCGATGCACAGCTGGATTGATTGCTATCGTTTCGCTTTGTCGAATCCCTATGTGGACGTGGTCATCACCGCACCATCCAAGGCACAACAGCTCGAGGAGAACTTGGCCGAAGTCGCCAAAGGCCCGATGACAACCGAAGAGCTGGAGTGGATGCGGCGCATAGGAGATTATGTCTATGGACGAAAGAAAGGCTGAGCTGCCGTGTTCAATACGGGGACTGAATCCAACAGTCGCATCTTGAAATTATCAGCAGTATCAGATTTTTTCACAAGTGCTCCTCAGAGAAAGTCTTCATTGATTCTGCTCTAATCCACAGGGATGACAAACTCATCAGCTGAAATGATTCGAACAAATTTTGGCGATCCGTTTCGTCAGGGCCATTATCGTCAGGATCGGCGGCGCACCTAGCGCTTTGGGCAAAAGGGTAGCATCTGCAACATAGAGGTTCGATGGAAGCCTGTCATGATGAAAAGACGTCGCTTCATTAACTGTCAAGGGGAGCATGCCTCCAGGGTGGCCTGCGTTTAAAGAGCCAAGAAAAATTTTCTCCCTTGTTGCACCCAAACGGCAAAGAATTTCTGTACCCAGCGCGACACCCTCATCCAGTCTTTTCCTGTCCTGCGTGTTGAGGTGCTTTTTGACACGGTTCCTCGATATTTCCCCCTTGTTGCTATCAGCCATCTTGATCATGAGGCTCAAAATATTCCGGGCGGGATATCTCCAATTCCGGTTGAAAAAGAAACTCAAGTGGTCGAAGTAGGGAGACAGGATAAAATGCTCTTTGTGGATGACAAAAGGCATCGGAATTTCTCGATTCTGACAGGCGTCTTCCCATTCTGTGGCCACACACAGCACTGGGTCCACAAAAAGACTGGGTTCGCAGCTAATCTTTGAATTCTCCAGTATGACAGGGGTGGCAAAACCTCCAGCGGAGAGAAGGACAAGGTCTGCCGGGTAGAAGCGTAAGCGCCCATTCTTCCGGGCCTGTACGCCCACCGCCTTCCCATTTTCGATAACGATTTTTTTGACATCAGCACCTATAACTATACAAGCGCCCTTTGCAACGGCGATATCTAAAAATTGGCGGCTGTCCCATTTCACCCCATGTTGGCATCCCAGGACACACTGCCCGCAACTCAAACAGCGACTGTAGTGGCCGAACTTGGGTGTCGGCTTCGGAGCGAGGCCCATCTCCTCCGTGATCGCGAACAGCTCTGTGGTTGTCTTGTGCCATTTAAGACTGTGATCGGAAGTCACGGGAACTTCTTTATAGATCTCAGCAAACTCCTCATCCAATTCGATCCCCAGCTCTTTTAGATCATGATCAAGACGAAGGGCATTCCCAGTGCAAAGAGTTGTCGTTCCTCCCAGTCCCTCGCCCTTCACCAGGATCATCCTTTCTTCCGTCCTGCGCACTCTCATTGCCGGAAAAAGAGCCTGTATCGCTCTCTCATCGAAGAGCAGCCCCGTTTTTTTTATCCTTTCGATCATCCTGAGATTCCAACTGAAAGGTTGGAATGCCTTTCCCTTTTCCAGGACTGTTACATCGAAATGCCCCTGCAACTCTTTGGCTGCAGTGGCACCTCCCGCACCGCTTCCTACAATAATGACTTTTTTCAAAATGTGTCTTCCTCAATCTTTAAATGGGCTTTGCAGCAATCTTTTCCCTCGGTTATCCTCTCCACAAATTCCAGCTTCATTCCCCCAGACAAACCGGCTGCTACGCCTTCGTCGAGGGACGACATAATCTCGCAGGTTTCCCTGGAATAGTAGGAACTGAAAAAACACCGCTCGATGAAAACTTCGCCGTCCGGACATCCGCAAAATTCGATGCCGAGAATCCTGTAGAGAATTCTGCTCGTTGTCATTACACTCCTCAGGTCTGTGATGTGGAAGCTTTTCCTGAGCGACTCTCCCAAATAAACTGCGTTTTGAAACAAGCGCTGTTTTATTGCCTCAATGTCTTTTCCCTGGGTTATGGCTTTTTCCACCTCATCTCTCGTGAAAACGGCATATTTCTCCAATATTTCTTTATAAGACATTCTCTCTGTAGGCGGCACTTCGCAACGGAATGCATCGGCTGTCAGAGCAAAAAGTTCACGCAGCTTTTGTCTTTTCACGGAAGCGGGAATATAAAACCGTAGAATAGTCTGGAGAAAATTCATGGATTTGTTTTTTTCAGTCTCGAGTAGAATATCAGAGCAATCACTCCTATCAAACCGTCCACAAAAAAATTCGCCAGATATATCAGGTATGGCCGATGAAAAATAAAGAAACACAGCGACAGAAATGAACTGGCCCATTTGCCGTGGGTCAGCAAGAGAGGATAGATTGCACTAGTTGGGTGGCGGTACATCATGTACGCTATCAAGGTCACCATATACATGTATCCGCCGGTCAATATCAGAAAAAAATCGACCCCTTCCGTAGGCGAAGGGGAAAATCCCAAAATATCCGAGATTATATTGAAGAAAGCCAACACTCCATCGGCATAGAAAAGGAAGAGCAGTCCAACAGCAATAAAAGTGAACACAAAGATAAGACTGATAACTCTGTACCATCTCATGAGGATCTCTTACCTGTAATATATCCGGAAAAACTCAGGAAGCTCGCCGAAACAGACATTGCTCATAATCTCTAAAGATGTTTCTTTTGTGAGTTCCACATCCTGACTGAACCTGTCCCTGAACAGCTTATAGTTATTATTGATAAAACAACAATCCGAAGATTGAAAATATCGACTCATTTCATGGAAAATTTGGCTCACGGGCTTCTCCCTGACATTCCCGAAAGTCATAGGGGTAAAAACACAGGGGCTCACCTCTCCAAATGCATCGACATAGACCATTTTATGCCCCGCATTGCATCCAAAGTTTTCTCGCCCTTCAAAATGACCGAGATAATTGACTGTGATTTTACCCTGCTTGTTATAGCGGTCTTGGATCTCCATCATTCCCAGACGATCGTCCTCGGAGAAAAGCTGGTCGTCTGTCCAGAAGGCCAGCACAGATGGCTTGGTTTCACTGAGCCACGCTTCATGGACTTCCAGCTCGATCAGAAACTCCAGTAATTCTTCCACCTCGTTGTGGGAGAGCATCTCCTTAGAGATCACGGCAGAAACCCCAACGTGCAAGCCATCTATTCTCTTGAATATCTCGATGGCCTCAAGCGCAGTCCGGAAAGCCCCCTTACACCTCCGCACCCGGTCGTGCTCTTCCTCCCTCCAGTGGTCCAGGCTTACAGACACAGAGAACATCCCAGCCATTCTCAGATCAGAGGCCAGTTCTTCAGTCAATGCACTTCCAGTGGTAAACATCTTGACAGCGATGTCTTCCCCTGCGCTTTCGGTGATCCTGACAATATCGTCATTGAGGAGCGGTTCTCCGCCTGTAAAGCCTAGCCAGACCACACCCTCCCTCTTTAGATCCTGGATGACCTCAATGATGGTATTCGTCTCCATGATTTCGCCCTTCCTGTCTTTGTTGTAGCAGTATTCACAGTTTTGGGGGCAGGCATTGGTCAGTCCGATCTGGGCATGAGAGGGTCCTTGTGTTCCTTTCCTGAGATGTACATCGACAAAGCGCGAATACGCCTTGCTGTTTAAAGGAGGAAGATGAGAATGAAGGATGAGATTTGTCCCGATATTGATGGCGCTAAATTTTTTCAGATACCGCAACATGAACCGGTTGATCGGGGGTCTCACGAGAAGCAGATTGGGATCAGCCAGGACAGTTTTCAGAACAACGTTTTTCATCGTTATATTCTTTCCTTTCATCCGTACCTAATTCTTTTACCACAAAAGAGTGTTGCTATCCACTGATAGACTAGAATTTGTGTGGATTTCTCCGCTCTCCGATTTCACTTTTCTGATACTGGACTCAGCCAAATTTCAATCGGATCTTCCATAGCCGGGCTAGCGGAGATCGGAGAGGAAGCCGATCTGTCCCTTTTTTCCGCCAATCAGAGTATAATACCTGAGTCCAGATTTATTATCGGAGAATTCCATGGAACAATACAGTCTCGAGGCCATCCGTAAACAGATCGTCGGGAACAACCTTCTTTTCGATACCCCTTTCGGGGAGCGTCATCTGCTCTACGCCGATTACACAGCATCGGGCAGGTGTTTGCAAACCATCGAAGAGAAGATCTGGAATATCGAAAAATCCTACGCCAACACCCACACAGAAGACGATTACTCAGGAAAATACCTGACAAAACTCCTTCACCAGGCAGAAACGAAAATTAAAGAGCTGGTGAACGCAGGCCCCCACGGAAAGATCATCATGACAGGCTCAGGCACAACCGGAGCCTTGAAAAAATTGCAGGAGATCATCGGAGTTTATATTCCCCCCGTTACTCAGGAGCGGATCAACCAATCCATAAGGAAGGCTGCTGCGACAGAAAATAAGATTCTGGAAAGGATAGAGAAAGAGCGGCCAGTGGTTTTTATCGGGCCCTATGAACATCACACCAACGAATTGATGTGGCGCGAAGCTTTTGTAGAGGTAAAGGTTATTCCGTTCGACAAAAAAGGTCAGATCGACCTCGAAGTGCTCGAAAGTCAACTGGAAGATGCAAAATACAAACACCGGATAAAGATCGGGTCCTTCTCGGCAGGTTCCAACATCACGGGTATCAGGACTCGCGTGTATGATATCGCCAGGGTTTGTCACAAACAGGGGGCTCTTGTGTTCTTCGATTTTGCCGCTGTGGCTCCGTACGTGGAGATCGATATGAACAGGGACGAGGAGTCCTACTTCGATGCGATATTTTTCTCGCCCCATAAATTTCTCGGGGGACCGGGCACCAGTGGAATTCTGGTCTTTAACGAGAACATCTACCGCAAGGACCTGCCTCCGACCACCGCCGGTGGTGGCACAGTCCGGTATGTCGGTTTTCACGGGCACGACTTCGCGGAAGACATCGAAACTCGAGAGAAAGCAGGAACTCCCCCCATCCTCCAGGGGATAAAGGCCGCCCTAGTCCTGGACCTCAAGGAAAAGATCGGGATCGACATAATCGAAGGCATTGAATCCAGGTACACGAAATATTTCTTATATGCCCTTCGAGAGATCGACAACCTCACAATCATCGGTGATGTGGCCCCTTACAGGAGGGTGTCCATCATCTCCTTCAACATCAAGCACGTAGACAAGATTCTTCACCCCAAGTTCGTCACCAAGCTCATGAACGATCTCTTCGGTATCCAATCCAGAGCGGGGTGCAGCTGCGCGGGGCCTTACGGCCATATTCTGCTGGGCATCGATGATGAGACCTCTGAAAAATTCAGGCACTTGATCCTCAAGGGCAACGAAGGCATCAAGCCCGGGTGGGTCCGCGTCAACATCCACTACACCCTGAGTCAGGATGATATCGATTATCTTATCAATGCCATCACTTTCGTCGCCCGATATGGGCATCTTTTCCTCCAAAAATATGCCTTCGACATGAAAACGGCCGAGTGGAACTACATGGCGTTTGTGGATAAAATTCCGCAATTCTCCGTCGACAACGACTTCGCTCCGAAAACAGTCCACATTGAAGACCTGCCCAAGCTGCGCAAATCATACCTCGATCAGGCCTTGCAGATCGCATTGGATTTGGAAAAACAGCAAGAAAAACCTTTCGTACGGGATGAGGAAGACATCGAAGAGCTCAAGTCCTTCGATTACATCCACAGGGCTTAGTTTCCCTCAGAATGTTTTTCCTGAGCCGCGTGTGTTTAAAATCTTGGCGGACGCTCCTCTGTGATCAGCATCCACAAAGGAAGAAATCATCCCCTTGGAAACATCCCAATGATCCGTGTGGAGGCCACCACGGGCAACTCTCCTGTGAAGAAAAAGGCCTGCCTTCCTCTGTTTAAAATTACCGCATAAAAAAGGAGTGCTCTGTGCCTTCTTCGCTCCGGTCTGTGGCCGGAGGGGGCTCCGGGGAGAGCGCAGAAATGGCATTCCGCAGCTCCGGAGTCATATCGATCTCCAATGACTTGATCGAACCATCAAGCTGATCCGGATTTCTGGCTCCAATGATGGGAGCGGTCACCACAGGATGGCTGGCCACCCAGGCCACAGCCAGGCTTGCCGGGTGACAGTTGTGCTTTGCAGCCAATTCCATGAATCGCTCCGCTGTTTCCAACATCCAGTCCGGACCATACCGTGTTGCGTAGATCTTGCTCTCTATAAGACGCCCTGAATCGGGCCTCTTCGCCGAACTGTATTTCCCTGATAGGAGGCCTCCACCCAAAGGACTGTAGGTGATGACTCCCAGATTTTCCGATTGGGCCATGGGAAGGATCTCCACTTCAGCCTGCCGTTTAACCAGGTTGTACATGGGCTGCAGGCAGACAAACCGCGCCCAGCTCTCTTTATCCGATATGCCCAAGCCTTTTGCAACCTGCCATGCAGCAAAATTGCTGGCACCGGTATAAAGGATCTTGCCCTGGTGCACCAGGTCATCCAGAGCCCGGAGCGTCTCTTCCAAAGGGGTGCAGCCATCAAACCGATGGATAAAATAGATATCTATATAATCCGTAGAAAGCCGCTTGAGGCTGTTTTCAACAGCCGACATGATGTGCTTGCGTGAAGCGCCTCGGGCATTCACATCGGTGCTGGTGGGGAAATAGACCTTGGTTGTAATGATGACTTCCTCGCGGCAATCTTTGATGAGTTTTCCCAGGATCTCTTCAGCACGTCCTCCCTGGTAGACGTTGGCGCAATCAAAAAAATTGATGCCCTTCTCACGGCAGGTGTGGAACATGTCGGAAGATGTTTTTTCGTCCGCATCCCCTCCGAAAGACATGGTCCCGAAACAGAGCCTGGAGACTTGAACGCCTGTGTTGCCTAAAAATGTGTATTCCATGTGAACCTCTCATTGTCGTTATTTCTGTCAAATCACCAGCATTTTTAACAATTTTTTTTCCTTCCGTCAAATTTCTTCTTAAAGAACTTAGCATCCTCTTGAGAAAAATGATGATTTCCTTTAATCTAGTATCACTATGCTTGCCGGTCTAAGTTCTTACGATTTTCCGCCTTTCCGGCCTCCCAACGAGGCGAACAGCGCCCTCATCCGCATCACCCGCGGCTGTCCCTGGAATCGTTGTGAATTTTGCGCCATGTACAAACATCTGAAGTTCGAGGTGAAGCCTCTTCAAGAGGTGAAAGAAGATGTGGAAAAAGCCCGTCAGATATACGGCATGGCGCAGACGATCTTCCTCGGGGATAGCGACAACCTTGTGCATAAGGACCTGGCGGAGATCGTGGCCTTTATCCGTAAGACATTTCCCGAAGCCCAGAGAATCACCTCATATGCTCGGGCCAAAACCATCATCCGCCGTAAGATGGAGTATCTGAAAGCAGTCCGTTCGGCCGGTCTCGACCGCTTGCACCTGGGGCTCGAATCCGGAGATCCAGTGGTTCTTGATAGGCTGTGCAAAGGAGCCAAGCCTGAGGAGATGATTCTGGCGGGGAAGAAAGCCAAAGAGGCCGGTTTTGAGATTTCTTTTTATGTCCTCAGCGGGGCTGGCGGAAAAGACAGGTGGCAGGAGCACGCCAAAAATAGCGCCCTCGTCCTGAATGCCGCCCAGCCTGACTTTATCCGGCTCCGCACGCTGACCATCCAGCAAGGAACGCCGCTCGACAAAAAGCTCAATAAGGGCGAATTCATCCTCACGCCTCCGTTGGAGAGGCTGGAAGAGGTCAAGCTCTTTCTGGAAACGCTGAACGTCAGCAACTGTTTCTTAGCCAGTGACCACCTGACGAATTATTTATGGGCGGGAAACACTGTGGTCTATCGGGGAGTGGCTGGAATGCTCCCGGATGGAAAAGACCGCATGCGCGAAACAGTCAACGCCTCTATCGATTTTATCCGCTCGTCGGGTGAAGAGATCAAAGACTCCAATGCCCTCTACCGCGAAGGCCTTATCTCTTCTTTGTAAGGGGTCTCCTTTTTCTCGGGTTCGGCAAATCCACGCATGAGGTGTTTCGTCACATCATCACAGACATTCTGAATCGCCTCTTTGATGGCACTATCGGGGCTATCAGGGTCTGAGCTTGAGGCAATCCCTGTTCCATCTCTGATCGTAAGGCCCTCGCGGCTTGAGCTCTCTCCGATCCCTTTGACGACCTCTGTTTTGATCGGTTCCAAGCTCTCCCCCTCATAGGATGTCATAGACACGGTGATTTTGTACCTGAGGGGGATGGGTCTCGAAGGAAGGTTCGGGTCTGTCGCGTTGACCATCCGTCTGTTATGCTCATCCCGGACAATCTCCTTCAGGCTGAACCTGATGACCCTATCATATTCGCCTTCTTTGAGTTTGCCGAATTCCTCGGCAACATTCTGATAAACACTCTCCACGCAATTTAACAATTCGGTCTTAAGGGCATCATTCACCGTATAATTATCACCTTGGGTCGACGCAAAATCATCAGAGAACACAACGGCCACATTGTAAGGCCTCTTTTCAGCGATGACCAAAGATGGTGTGCTAGAGATCCCTCCACACGACAAGATAGCCACCCCGATGGATAAACCCAGGGCTGCATATCCGATTGTCATCAACAATCTCCCTTTGCTCAATATCCAAAAGAACCGCATTTTTTTCTCTTCCGACCTTTGCTATCTCTCTCCATACAATTATTGCAAATGAAAGATTATAAATATAGCAAAATATATGCCATTCGGATCACCGATCTGACGAGGCCTTGCGCATTCGGGATATGTCTTCCCGGCTGACAAGTGTCATGGATAAAGGACAGGCTGCAACTTTATCGAGCTCATTTCAATTATAAGAATATGCAGGCAATAAGATTATACAGAAAGGATTGTGATAAAATGTGAGAAGGAGGTCGGCTCAATCCTTAAAGACAATCTCGAATTCAAAAGAAGAGCGTTCTGTTTTGTAGGCTCTGTCGTCTTTCATGCCCTCATCCTGTTCGCGGCGATCGTCTTTATCCCCCCGATCAAATTCCCCCTTCAGGAGAGAGTCACAGAAGTGGTCATAACCCCTCAAGAAGACTTTCTCATTCCCCAAATCGAAAGGCTTCTTTCAGGACGCAGTGTGGGGACCACACAAGAAAGCCCGCAGCAAGACCGGCTTTCTAAAGGGATGTCTGGGGCAGAACCCAAAGACGCCGCAGGATCTCGACCGCAGGTTCTGGGGGGCACCATTGACAGATCCCCCTCCCCTCCGCCAGAATTTACAGAAGGATTCAAGCTAGATCCATCCCCCGAAGACAGATCTGGTTTTCACCTGAACATTTCACCCTCACAAGTCATTCTCCCTGAACCGGACAATTATCTCACAGAGAAAGAGCTTGATCTTCTGAGATATCTCTCTTCGGCAACTTCCCAACAACGCCTTTTAGGAACTTCGCCCTCTACAGAAACCTATGGAGCAAGGATTTCCACCTCGGGAACAGGGTCCTTCAACATCAACCAGATCGACATATCGCCATGGGCATGCGAAGTTGTGGAAAAGATCCAGAAAAACTGGACCGTCCCAGAGTCCCAAGACTTGGGCGCAAATTCCGCCGTGGAAATTACCGTATCCGTCGCAAAAAACGGAGAGCTTCTGAATGTCGCCATCAGAAATTCGTCTGCGTTTCCATCCTTCGACCAGGCGGCGCTCTACGCAGTCAGGATGAGCGCCCCTTTCCCCGGACTCCCGGGAAATTTTCCAAACGACACATTAGAAACCCATTTCCTGTTTCAGTCCAATGAGTAGACAATTTTTCTGTGGCCTGTTTCTCCTCAACCTCTGTTTGAGTGTTTTCCCTCAAACGACTCCGCCTGTCATCCAAGAGCTCGGCCTGATCGATAGCGACAGCTACAGAGTAGGGGTCGCTCCTCCATCGCGATTGATCGTGGGGCTCGAGGTGAACCAGGAAGCTTACTACAAACTCACCCACAACGAAAAGATCCTCAAAGGCGGCCGCTTTCTGAAAGGCTACAACTCCTTTAGCCTCGAGGCCGACGATCTCTTCGTGGGGTCCGGAATCCACACCTACACGCTGGAGTTGAAAGTTAATGATCACATCAGCCGACAGGCTTTCGAGATCGCCATCGCCATGGATGATCAAGTCCTCCCGGCATCAGAAGAGACAACAGCTAAAAACAAAGAATACAGCGTTCTGATGTACATCGGAGACCAACTCGTGGCTTCCTCGAAAAAGCTTCCCATTTCTCGCCCCTCGCAAAAAGTGGAAGTCCCCCCTCCGCCCTATCAAATCAACCCATATGCCTCAGCCGCCGAACCGGATTACACAGACACCGGCGTGCCGCTCACCTCGATAGCGGCTGCGCTCTACCAAACCATCAAAAGCTTAACCGAAAAGAAGGATAAAGATGTCAGACCTGCACCCATCCAGAAAAAATCCATGATTACGTCAACCTTCATGAGGAGCGATCCGGATGGCCAGGAATACAAAATCACAGCCACGATCACACTCCGGGCCCAGTTACGCTAAGCGCAAGGCATGCCCGGACATAATCATCTCTCTTGTGTATAAAAGGGAAAATTTAAAAATCTTGAAAAATTTGGCTTTGCCCTGCATTATACAGAGGATGGCCCCGAATCCTCCATGAATGAGAATCAGAGGCGGTAGTGGATGATTCGTAAAACACTCCAATTTTTCGCAGGAAGGACACATAGATATCCTGTTCTCCATCGCACAATCTGCGCCCTCGAGATACTATTCAACCTGAGTTTGTGAGTGTTTTCATAATTTTTGATGGGAGGGGAATCCCAAGGAGCAAAACATGAATATCCAGACAGGTTTTGTTGACGTCAGTGGCGCAAGACTATTTTATAAGACCGCAGGGGATGGCCGCCACCTGGTGTTTTGTCATGCCGGCCTTGTGGACAGCCGGATGTGGGATGATCAATTCTCCTTTTTTGCTAAGCACTCCCGCGTCGTCTGTTTTGACCACCGCGGATACGGAAAATCCGACATCCCCAAAGAAGCATTCTCTCCGACCGAGGACGTGCGCGGCCTGCTGGATCACTTGGGTATCCAAAGCACATCGCTCGTCGGCTTGTCCATGGGAGGTGGCCTAGCTATCGATTTTACACTGGAGTATCCGCAAAGAGTGAATGCACTTATCCTCTCCGGCCCATCCCTCAGTGGATACACCTACCCAGAGGGACTCCTCAAGAGCGGGCTCGCCTTTTACATGACAGGGAAAGAAAAGGGCGTCCAGGCGGCGCTGCGCGTCATGCGTGAAGACCCTTTCTGGCAGTACGCCTTTCCTTCAAAAAAACACAAGACCGCACGGAGGAAATTTTTTTCCATCTGTGAAGATAATTCTCAGATTTTCCAATGGGAGTCCAACATGATCCGCTCAATTGATCCTCCGGCGATAAAACGGCTGAACGAGATCAAGGCCCCGACACTCATCATCGCCGCAGAGGGGGATCTCGACGCCACTCTGGATGTGATGGACTTATTGGAAAAACAGATCGATGGGGCTGAAAAAGTCGTGATCAAAAACAGCTCTCATATGGTCAACATGGAGCATCCAGAGGAATTCAACAGAATTATCCTCAAATTTTTGGAAGGGTTAGAACGAAAAAAGTAACATAAGCTGGACCAGAGTTTATCCCCCGGCTATCTTTTTTATCAGCGCAAGAGTAGCCCGGCAGTCACCCAAGGCTGTATGGTCTCCGGATTCCAATTTTTGCCATTTATATCCGCCATACGGCCATAACTCTCCAACCCAGGCAGAGTACATCAGCATAGCACAGTCCACATAGTCGAGGTCCAATTCAATGGGCAAAAGATTCTCTCTGGCCAACGATTGCTGTATGAGCCGAACGTCAAACTGGGCATTGTAGATCACGATCCTCTTTCCGTGAATGATCTCCCGGATCTTTTCATACACATCTGGGAATGATGGCGCACCTATAACATCGTCGTTGGTGATCCCATGGATCGCCGTGGCCTCGGAGGGAATGCGCTGCGTGGGCCGCACGAGTGTATCCAAGAGGGCTTTGCCGTCACAAGAGAGGATAGCAACCTGGACAATTTCATCAAAATCAGATGTGCCGGTCGTCTCTGTATCCAGAATCACCCAGTCTGTACGCCGCAAGAGGTCACGGGCCCAGTCCACTACCCTTTCTCTATCGCTCTCTGTCATTCTGTTTTATCATCCTCCTCAGATTGGATCTCAAAGCAGCATCTCAATTTTAAATCAAGCGATTTAAGCGTATAACAGGATGACTGTGAGGTCAATAGTCATCGTACGGTGAGCTGCAACGGGACTTAAGTTGACAACTCAGCATTTCAATGTTATACAAAATTGAACCTCATGGATTCCTACGGTTGGCTCTCGATACTCCCTCCGCTTCTGGCCATTTTCCTGGCCATCAAGACCAAACATGTCTACATATCGCTGACACTGGGGATATGGTTAGGCTGGACCATCATTAATCATTGGAATCCCCTGGTAGGGGTCATCCAGACGGTCGATGCTCTCGTCGGTGTTTTTGCAAATGCCGACAGCACCCGGGTGATTCTGTTCAGCGCCATGATCGGAGCGATCATCACTTTTACCCAGTATTCTGGCGGGATGAAGGGTTTTGTCAACTGGGTCGTGGGGAGAGGTTTAGTCAAGACTCAACGATCTGCTGGACTCCTCGCCTGGTTCCTGGGTTTTATTATCTTCATCGAATCCAGCATCTGTGTTCTTGTCTCCGGGGCGGTCACCAGGCCCATTTTTGATAAATTGCGCATATCCAGAGAGAAATTGGCTTATATTCTAGATTCCACATCAGCCCCCAAGTGTATCATCATCCCCCTGAATGCCTGGGGAGCCTACGTGCTGAGCCTCCTGGCTGCCCAGGGAATGAAGGATCCGGTCAGGATTTTTATCATGTCCATCCCTTTCAATTTTTACGCTTTTCTGGCGATAGCCCTGGTTCTCGCCGTCATCCTGAGTGGAAAAGACATCGGGCCCATGAAAGAGGCAGAAAGGCGCGTCCGTGAAGAAGGCAAAATCCTCCGGAATGGCGCTGAACCCCTGATCTCTAACGACGTGGTGATGATGCCCGAAAAACAGGGCGTTCCTCCCCGCGCCATCAACATGATCCTCCCCGTAGCCACCATGGTGCTCATGATGCCAGTCGTCTTGATTGTGACCGGAAAAGGGAATCTCATGGAGGGATCGGGCTCCCTTTCTGTGCTCTGGTCGGTCATCTGCGGGCTCACCGTGGGCGCCATTACTTACCGGGCTCAAAAAATCATGACAGGGAGGGAGATCACAGACGTGTTCATGAAAGGGGTCTCAGGCCTCATCCCCCTGGCAAGCCTGATGATCCTGGCCTATGCCATCGGAGCTACCTGTGATGCTCTCGGAACAGGGCCCTTTGTCGCTCAGGTGGCCAGGTCAACTGTCAATCCAGGCCTCATCCCCTCTATCCTGTTTCTGGTCTCCTGTTTTATCGCATTCTCCACCGGAACATCCTGGGGAACCTTCGGCATCATGATTCCCATTGCCGTCCCGATGATCAGCATCATCGGTCTACATCCAGGTCTAACGATTGCTGCGGTTTTGGGTGGAGGGGTCTTCGGAGACCACTGCTCACCCATATCGGATACAACGATCATCTCCTCCATGGCATCGGCCACCGATCACATCGATCATGTCCGGACACAAATTCCCTATGCATTTCTGGCCGCAGGATGTGCTTTTGTTCTTTTTCTGATCTTTGGATTTGTTATATGATATTTTTTTACCTCGTATACAAGGTTGGTGATAAATCTCCAGGATTCTGCATATTTTCAGGATGCAGGAAATAGACCGTAGATATAAATAATTCGCAGATATGATGAAGACATTTGGCAGGCAGATTCTATTCATGAATAAACATTTCCCCGTGTTCCTCCTTTCTATGCTCACAGCTTTTTTTTGTGCTTCAGGTTACACAGAGCAAGAATCGCCGCCTTGTCCTAATCCCTATTCTGAAGCCATTCAGGAGTACGAAGAGTTTGTCCATTTCTACATGGTACTGGACAAAGTCCCCGGCATTTCCGTCGGTTTTCTGAAGGACGATTTTATCTGGGTGAAAGGATTCGGTTACGCAGACCTGGAAAATAGGGTCCCCGCAAAACCGGAGAGCGCCTATCGCCTTGCTTCGATCACAAAGACGATCACAGCCATGGCCGTTCTGCAGCTTGTGGAGCAAGGGAAGATCGACCTGGATGCCGAGGTCCAGAAATATGTGCCATATTTTACGAGAAAAAAATGGCCGGTCACCGTCCGCCAGCTATTGGGCCATATCGGCGGCATCAGCCATTACAACAACTACGGCCTTGAGGGGCACATCAAAGTCCATAAAAACACAAGAGAAGCTTTGGCGATCTTCCAGGATTTCCCCCTAGTCGCCGTGCCTGGAACTCGATACAACTATTCCAGCTACGGGTACAATCTCCTGGGGGCAGTGATCGAAGGGGCTTCGGGCCAAGCCTACGGCGATTATATCAAAGCGCACATATTTGAGTCTCTCGGCATGACCGATTCGCGGCTTGACGATCCAGTGGACATCATCCCCAAGCGAGTGCGGGGATACCGACTGATCCGAGGTGAGATCAAGAATTCAGAATATGTGGATATCTCCAGCCGCTTCGCCGGCGGCGGCACACGCTCCACGGTGATCGATCTCCTGAAATACGCCTCCGGAATCCTTGACAAAAAACTTCTGCAGGAGGAGACCTACAGGCAGATGTTTACGCCCATGGTTCTCAAGAACGGACACTCTACTTTTTACGGAATGGGATGGAATGTCCGTCCCCTCAATGGACACTTCAGCATCCATCACGGAGGGTCGCAAGCAGAGACAAAGACCTTCCTGCTTATCTTTCCGACGGAGCGTTTTGCCATAGCCATCGCCTCCAACATTGAAAGCTTCGACCGCGTGTTCTACGTGACACGGCTGGCCGAGCTTGTCCTCGATGAAGATATCGAACTCGAGACATATGTCTCAGACAAAGCTGAAAAGGTGATCTTTGACACTTGTCGTGAAGTCTTTACCCATGGCCTCAGCAGCTATGACTGGAACCAGAGACACACGGCTCAGAACAACAGGGACCTTGCGGAATCGTTCTCTTACTTTCAGCAGAATGTCAACAGCGGGGCCTTGCGGAGAGATTTTAATTCCACGCGCAGGAGGATCGATGACGGGTTCCATCCCGTGGGCAACGAAGCGATGATCAAAGTCGGGAGTTTTATGGCATCGGCACTCGATGCGGCCTATGGAAGAGACAGGCTCAGGAGCTATCACAAAAGTGGCCCCCTGGCATTCTTCAGCGATTACATAAAAATCAGCAGGGATTGGCCATCAAGTCAACACCCCTACCAATTCACAGAGACTTTTTCCGAAAAAATCTCCACCTGGAAAAAAGAGTGGGACGCCGTTGATAAGGCAGGGATGCAAAACATATCTCTCTCGCCTCGCACTGATCTCGAAAATGTATCCAGGCACATGAAAGAGGCATACTTGGACAAGGAGATCTATCCAGACTATTCCCAAGATCTGGCCCGAATTTCCCGCTATTTTCTGAGAGACGATGCCCATGATAAAGCGTTCGCTGCCCTAAACCTCGGAGTGACCCTCTATCCTGATAGCCCAGGCCCTCTCACACATCTGGGAGAGGCCTACATCTGGACTGGAGACCTCAATTCAGCTGTCAAGCTCTACAAAAGAGCCAAAGCTTTGGACCCTGACTATCCGGACCTAAGGTTGACTCATTTTTATGACCTGGCACGACAGCTCATCGAATCGGGCAAAGAAAACAGGATTTTCACAGCTTTTGGTGTGGCAGAAGTCCTTTTCCCACAGAATGCCAAGCTACATTTGGATATCGGGGACCTCTATGTTGAGGTCGGAGATAAAGATAAAGCCATCGCCTACTATAAAAAGGCTCTAGAGATCGCTCCCAAGTATAAGGAGGCCCAAGAAAAGCTTGATCAACTCAGATAACGATAGAATTCTGATCTTCCGCCACGTGTGGGTGGTAACATAGCAGATGCAGCAAGATCAACTCGACTGAAAAGTAAAAGATGCTGATTACAAGAATAAATAGCTTTTAAAGAGATGAATCAGCAGCTTTTATGAATAATCCAGATCTAAGATGGGTTATTCATTAACTGATTTTATGAATAATCCAGATGAGGAGGGATCGTGGAGAAACCCATCGGCGACCTTTTCCAGCAAGAGACAAAATACATCCGAGGAAAACTCTCCGGCGGACCGCTGGTCTGGAGCACCAAGCCCAAGACATACAAGACTTATCCGGATTCACCCAAAATCAAACTGGACAGTCCTGATGTGGAGGGAGGAATGCCTCTCTGGGAAACGATCATAGGCCGCCAAAGCATACGAAGCTACAGGAATACCCCTCTGGAGAAAAAACATCTTTCGCAGCTCCTATGGGCCACCCAGGGCATATCCAGAGAAGCTATGGGATTCGAATTCCGGACATCCCCCTCGGCAGGAGCGCTGTACCCCGTGGAGACATATCTTGTCCTGAATAATGTAGAGGCGATCGATCCGGGTATCTGCCACTATGACGTAAAGAGCCACCAGCTCGAGCAACTGAAAAACGGAGATTTCCGGATAGACATCGCTCGGGCAGCGCTGGACCAGGATATGGCCTATTCGGCCAATGTGGTCTTTGTATGGACAGCGCTCTTTGAAAGGTCTAAATGGAAGTACAAACAGCGAGCCTACCGCTATGTTTATCTTGATGCTGGGCATATCGCTCAAAATCTGGCACTGGCAGCCGTAGCCTTAGGCCTCGGCACCTGCCAGATCGGTGCTCTTTATGACGAGGAAGTCAATCGTCTCGTGGACATCGATGGCAATAAGGAAAGCATTCTCTACATGAGTGCCGTCGGATTTCCTCGATGATTGTTTAGAAATCGCCAAGCTCTATGGTGAACACCACAGCTGCTGGGAAAAACTGAAACGTCATTGAGTGCGACGAATACAGGACGCAGGACAAACAACCCAAAATTTGAATGAATTCATGGGATTGGAAAAAGGAGGACAAAATGAAAAGACTCTCGTGTCTATCCGTTTGGATGATGACATTTGTGATGGCAACAGGCATCGTCTTTTGCCAGGCTGAAAAGAAAGAGGAAAAACCCTGGGATTGGAATCTCGACAAGGTCAAGGCCATGGTGGAGGAGGTCCGGGCGGGCAAAAACCTCACTCCCCCGAGCTGGCCCAACGGAGCAAAGGTCGCTGTCGCCCTGTCTTTTGATTTCGATTCGGAAACCAATGCTCTGCGAGACATGGAGATCTCTCCGGGAATCTTCTCCCAGGGAGAATACGCCGCCCGCGCAGCTATTCCCAGGATTCTTTCTCTTCTAGATAAGTATGATGTCCCTGCCAGTTTTTTTGTCCCGGCCGTCACGGCCCTTCTTCACCCTGATGAGATCAAAGCCATAGTCTCCAAGGGGCACCATGAGGTGGGGATGCATGGCTGGATCCATGAGCGAAACTCTCTGCTCTCCGAGGAAGAGGAACGGATGCTCATGCGAAAATCTTACGAAACTCTTAAGGCAGCCACAGGCAAAGCGCCTGCGGGAATCCGGACCCCTTCCTGGGATTTCAGCCGCGCCACACTAAAGCTGATCAGAGAGCTGGGGTTGGTGTATGACAGCAGCCTCATGGCTGATGACCGTCCTTATGAGCTCGTCGAAGAGGGAAGGCCAACTGGCGTTGTGGAGCTCCCGGTGGAATGGCTCCTGGATGACTACCCCTACTTTGGCTTCTGGCGCTACACCAGCGTGCGCCCTCATATCAAACCCATGGATGTTTTTGATATCTGGGCCAGCGAGTTCGAGAAAGCCTATGAGGAAGGAACTCTTTTTGTCCTGACGATGCACCCCAAATACATCGGACACAGGAGCCGCATGGTCATGCTCGAAGAGCTCATAAAGCACATGAAGGCGCGTAAAGACGTCTGGTTCGCCACCCATGAAGATATCGCTTTGTACGTGAGAAAGGGATTGCACAATTAGACTATCAATTTTTTTTTGATTTGGATAAAATATTGAACTCGATCTATATAGAACTGCAACTCTTATGACACACAAGCCGAATTTTTTGTATACATAAAATGTTTTTTACCTCATCATCCAACACACTATCGGGAGGAAAGCGATGAAAAACCTGGGAGTTTTCGCCAAATCGTTTATTATTTTCGTCTCTCTATTCCTTGTCGCTCAGACGGCTGTGACGCCGTGCACCGTGGCCGTCGTTTCGGGCAAAGCCACGCCGGATGGCCGGCCGCTCCTCTGGAAAAATAGAGACACATCCGCTCTGCCAAATAAAATGGCCTTTCTCCTAGGAAGCAAATACAGCTTTATCGGGATCGTTCATCCGCTAGACAAAGAGCTTAAGAATGTGTGGGCCGGCATCAACTCCGAAGGTTTTGCCATTATGAACTCCGCATCCTCAGACCTCGCTGAAAGCACAGGTATGGTCGGCATGGGAGAGAACGGGATTTTTATGAAACGCGCTCTTGGGGAGTGTGCCGATGTGGCCGACTTTGAAAAATTACTCGATGAAACGAACGGACACAGGCAGGTAGGAGCTAACTTTGGTGTGATCGATGCCAAGGGGAATGCCTGCTTTTTCGAAACCCGGAATTCCTCCTATGTCAAATTTGACGCCAACGATCCGCGTGTAGCCCCGCAGGGCTATATCGTCCGCACAAATTACGCCTTCACCTCACCGGTGAAACATGGAGGAGGAGGGTACATCCGGTTTGAGCGGATATCGCAGCTCTTCCAATCGGCCTCGGCAGAAGGATGCTTGAATGTCCCCTTCATCCTCCAGGAGGCGGCACGAGACCTGGTCAACGAAAAACTGCATTCTTATCCCTTGTCCGAACCAAAAGCATTCGATCCCGCTGCCCCCGTCTATATCAACACTACAGACACTATCAACCGCAATTCCACCGTATCTGTCACTCTGTTTCATGGGGCTGCCAGCCCTGATAAAGCCTACCTCTCAACCATGTGGGTGCTTCTAGGACAGGCGATCTGCACCGCTGCCATCCCCTTATGGGCCCACGCTGAAGCCATTCCAGAGGTCGCGGGAGGGGAGGGGACAGCCCCTCTCAATGACTTCGCTATTGCCCTGAACAACTACCTCTACCCAGACACACGAGGACACATGCGGCAATATCTCAACGTGACCAGGCTTTTGACCTATAGAGGCAACGGCGTTCTTAACCGCATCATCCCCATCGAAAACAAAGTCTTGGAAAAAACAGAGACGATGCTCGCAAAGTGGGAGAATGAGAAACCCAAAAAAGAGGAGATGGCTTCCTATCAGAAAGAAATGGCCGACTGGGTTTACCTGTCGCTGTGCGAATCTTTCCCGGACATCAAGGACCAGATACCTGAGTCTTAAAAAAGATTTCAACTTTCAAATCACAGAATCCAAAAAGAATATCCCAGAGAACACGGATTTTTTATTTCTTATAACACAATATGTTCCCTTTATTGAACAATCTATGGCAGGATTCGAAAAGCGCGTCAGCTGTCCAAGTTATCCTGCGATAGCTGGACTGGTCGTTAGCGGTTGAGATACCACAAGAAAAAGTTGAGCACCGCAGCAAAGCTCACCCACAAAATGTATGGAACGAGTAAGGCCCCGGCAAGCCTTGAGATCCTCTTGAATTTTAAAAACGTCATCAGTATAAATCCCCACAAGATGACAATCTCTATAAAGGCCAGGAGGGGCATTTTTAATCCGAAAAAGAGGATAGACCATAACGAATTCAGCGCAAGCTGCACTCCGAAGAAAGAAAGAGCGTTTTTAACGCCTTCTGCGTGGAAGCCTCTTTTCCACACCAAAAAAAGTGCAATTCCCATAAGTGCATAAAGCGTGATCCACACCGGAGAAAAAAGCCAATTCGGCGGATTGAATGCGGGTTTTGTCAGTGTGGCATACCAAGTCTCCACTGACGATGCCGTGAATATTCCCCCGATCACTCCGGCCAGCTGACAGACAACGATCGAAACGATAAGCTTGAAAACATCCCCTGTTTTCATTGTGACACCTCCAGAGTCCGAACATTTCTAAACATCAGACCGATCAGCTCTAAAGATCCAATGGTCAAAAAAACTCGGCAAACCTGTCAGGCCTGACTCTAGACTTAACAAAACGCCTTAAATACAAAGCCAGAATAAATCTAAAAAAGGCTTATCACAACAATGAGCCCCTCAAAAATTACTGCTTTCCAAAGAAGATGTTTTGCACGCGGCCGGCGTTCACTTTGAATCCGATGATGCCTTGATTTGCGCTCCTGATAAAACTCAGCTTCCAGCGCCCGACCTGAAATCTGTCCTTAAAGGTGGGTTTCAGAGCTGCCCTCGGATAGTCCTTGTGCGGATTCTCATGCCGCAAAAAAAGCTTCCCCTGTTGGAATTCGAGAAGATAGGCGGCATCAAGTTCTTCGCTGTAATACTTGCCGGCATATTCATTCAGTTCTTCGGCGGTCGGCTCGGTAACCTGGATAGGCTCATACATCCCTTGTTTTTTCCCCTCTATCCAGGCATTAAGGACATATGTTTGATTTTCCTCTTGTTTCTCGAACTCAATCTCGAGTTTAAAGCGGACCTCCTCAGCGATAAAGCGTGAGGGACTGATGGGAGAGATCATAAACCGGGTGAATGGAGCCCGCACCTGAAGCTGGTTTTTTTCTAAAGCGACAGTCCAGAGAACATCTCTCTCTCGGTCATAGTAGTTACCGGTTTTTGTCTTAAGTTCTAATTCGGTGAGCTTTATAATTTTTGGTTTCTCAGGCGAAGACGTTTTGGTTTTTTCAGTCTTTTCTTTGAATAAACCCGCCAGATAGATATCTGCAACCTTCTGCGCCATCAGACTCGGGTTAAAAGAGCTCAGGTTCGCCAGGCAGATGACGGAAAACTTCTGCTCGGGAAAGCGGATCATGTCCGCGCGGTAACCGACAAAAGCCCCTCCATGGCTGATCATCTTCAAGCCTTTGTATTCTCTCACTCCGAGCCCGAAGGCATAATCCAGCTTGTCTCCATTGTTTAAAACTCCAGGCGTCTGGATCTTTTCGATCAACGCCTGCCCGTTCTTCCCTAATTTGTTCTCATAAAAATTCTGGTCCCAGAGAAAAAGGTCCTTCACACAGGTGAACACGCCTCCGTCCCCGATCATGGGCAGTGTGGTCATGCTAATGGCATAGCCGCCCCCTTTTTTGGGAGAATAGCCCGAAGCTCTGTTCTTGACGATTTGGGTGTGGTCATCGTGAAAATGCGTGTCCGTCATGCCCAGCGGTTGGAATATTTTTTCATCCGCGTATTCCCTCAGGGATTCCCCCGATGCTGCCTTCACGATCTGTGAGAGCAAAAAATACCCGGAGTTGCTGTAGAGGTGCTCCTCTCCGGGTTTAAAATTGAGTTCTTTCTGACGGGCCAGAAGGTCGACAACCTCTTCATCGGTAAAATAGTCATCTTCCCGTAAGCCGGCAATCTCAGCAAGTGTGAGATAATCCCGAATACCAGAGGTGTGATGGATGAGGTGCCTGATGGTGATGGCCTCAGCATATTCTGGCATCTGGGGTAAGTACTTCCTGATGCCGTCATCCAGGGACAATTTTCCCTCTTCCTCGAGCAGGGCCAAACACATGGCCGTAAACTGTTTGGAGGTCGATCCGATGCGGAAGATGGATTTTGCCGTGATGGGGATGACGTACTCCAGATTGGCCATCCCGTAGCCCCGCGCATAGATCAACTGCCCATCTTTGATGATCCCGAGGGCACATCCTGGTGAGCCCGGTTTGTCCCAGGAAACGAACAGTTGATCAACTTTTTGTGTCAAGACATCCGCATCAGGATCGCCAAAGACACAAGGATGGACATCCGATACAAGGAGCAGTCCCATGGCCCAGACACAGACGGCCAGCCACATCCATTTTTTTGCGATAGTGTTCAACACAATAACGACTCCTTATCGTTTGATAAAAAAATCCATACGCAGAATGTTATCAAAAAAAAGAGAGACACAAAAAGGAAAGATTTTTTGAGAAGGGTCTTCGATAATGTCCTCTGTATTTGGCCTTCTCAAGCCGTTTTTTCTGGCTCTGCAGGCCCAAGACCATAGTTTTTCCGTATCTCGCGGTCCAGTTCTTCGGCCAATTCCCCCTTCTCTTTGAGGAGTTTTTTCACGTTTTCCTTACCCTGGCCCAGCCTTTCGCCTTTGTAGGAATACCAGGTCCCTGTCTTTTCGATTAGGCCCACCTCAGTCCCGCAATCGATCAAATCTCCTTCTCTGGAGATCCCCTCTCCATAAATGATGTCGAACTGAGCGGTCCGGAACGGAGGAGCCATCTTGTTCTTTACGATCTTGACCTTCACCCTGTTTCCGATAACCTTTTCTCCTTCCTTAAGCGTCGCCAACCTCCGGATATCGATCCTCATGGACGAGTAGAATTTGAGCGCTCTTCCCCCCGTGGTCGTTTCGGGACTTCCCAAGAAAAAGCCGATCTTCTCCCTGATCTGGTTCACAAAAATGAAGCAGGTCTTTGAGCGGCTGACGATCGCCGTCAGTTTCCGAAGCGCCTGAGACATGAGCCGTGCCTGGAGTCCCATATGGGCATCGCCCATCTCTCCTTCCAGCTCTGCTTTAGGAACGAGCGCGGCTACGGAATCCACCACGATGACATCGACAGCACCGCTCCGCACGAGCACCTCAGCGATCTCCAGGGCCTGCTCACCATAATCAGGCTGTGAAATGAGGAGGTTGTCCACATCCACGCCAACACTCGCGGCATAGGTTGGGTCCATTGCGTGTTCCGCATCGATAAATGCGGCCTGTCCTCCCTGTTTCTGGGCCTCTGCGATCACATGGAGCGCCAAGGTGGTCTTCCCCGTTGCTTCAGGACCGAAAATTTCGACAACACGTCCTCTCGGGAAGCCTCCGATCCCCAGGCTCAAGTCGAATGCTATTGAACCCGTGGGGATCGATGGCACTTTGACAGCGGCTCCCTTCTGCCCCATTTTCATAATGGCGCCCTTACCGAATTGTTTCTCTATCTGAGACAGAGCGGTCTCTATGGCCCTGTTCCGGGATTCTTGCTTTTGATCCTTTTCCTCGGTCATCCTCTCCTCCTCATTTCCTGCCGTATAACGTCAGGCAGGTGTTCCCAAACTCGAATTCAAACCTTAGCCAGTGCTTTTCACACCGCACGGCAGTTTTATTTATTCTGCATTTTTTTGCCCATGTCCTTTATCTTTGGCCCTACTTGCTGTAATCGTAAAATCCTCTTCCGGACTTTCGGCCAAGATATCCAGCATTCACCATTTTCTGCAGCAACGGGCAGGGTCTGTATTTTGAATCCTTAAAACCTTCATAAAGGACATTCATGATATCCAGACAGACATCCAAACCGATAAGGTCGGCCAGCGCTAAAGGTCCCATCGGATGGTTCATCCCCAGCTTCATCACCTGGTCGATGGCTTCGGCAGAACCCACGCCTTCCATGAGGGCATAAACCGCCTCATTGATCATGGGAATGAGGATGCGGTTGGCGATGAATCCGGGATAATCATTGGCCTCAACAGGAACTTTTCCCATGGTCTCTGCAAGACTCTTAACCACCTCGAATGTCTCTTGGGTTGTGGCGATCCCTTTGATCAACTCCACGAGGGTCATCAGCGGGACAGGATTCATGAAATGCATTCCCATAAACTTTTCCGGCCGTTTGGTCAGAGCCGCCAACCGGGTGATCGATATCGAAGAGGTGTTCGACGCGATAATCACTTCAGGCGCAAGAACCTCGTCAACAGCGGTGATAACTTTGGTCTTGATATCCAGGTCCTCAAAAACCGCTTCCACAACAAAATCAGACGGCCTGAGGTCAGCAAGGCATGTCGTGACCTTAATACGATCCAAAATGGAATCTTTTTTTTCGTCGATCTTGCCCTTTTCCGCAAGCTTAGACAGGCTTTTATCCATGATTTTCAGGGATCGCTCAAGGTATTCCTCCTCGAGATCATTGAGAATGACTTTAAAACCCGAACTGGCAGCGACCTGGGCAATCCCTGTGCCCATCGTCCCCGAACCGATAATGCCTATCTTTTTGATATCCATCCTCCGCTCTCCTTCTAGACCATTTCCACAGCCATGGCCACTGCGTCTCCGCCTCCCAAGCATAGAGAGGCAATGCCTTTTTTCAAACCTCTGTGTTTGAGCGCATAGAGCAAAGTGATCAAAATCCGAGCTCCTGTAGCTCCGATGGGGTGTCCCAGAGCTACAGCGCCCCCGTGCACATTGACTTTTTCCCTGTCGAGACCCATCTCTCTGATAAGCACCACCAGCTGGGAAGAAAAGGCTTCATTGATCTCGAAAAGGTCAACCTCCTCTTTTTTCCAGCCCGCATTGGCCAGGAGTTTCTCTATGGCTCCCTTTGGTGCATACATCACCATTTTAGGTTCCAGCGCATTTTTGCTCGTTCCTACGATCCGGGCCATCGGCGTGAGTTTTTTTTCTTTGACAGCATCCTCAGAGGCCACAACCACAGCCGCTCCGCCGTCATTAAGGCTGGAGGCATTTCCGGCGGTCACGGTTCCCTCTTTGGTGAAGGCCGGCCGAAGCTTGGCTAATTTTTCAAGTGTGGCATCCTTCCGAGGTCCCTCGTCCAGGGCAAAGACGACCGGCTCGCCTTTCCGTTGAGGCACTTCTACAGGAACGATCTCCTCTTTCAAATATCCTTTTTCGGTCGCATGGAGAGCCTTCTGGTGGCTGCTGACGGCATATGTATCCTGCTCCTCCCGAGTCGCTCCGAATTTCTCAGCGATCACCTCGCCAGTCATCCCCATGTGCTGGTCGTCGAAAGCACACCAGAGCCCATCAAAAATCATGGCATCCTTCATCTTGAGATCCCCGAATTTAACGCCTTCCCGAACACCCCACACCATGTGGGGCGCCTGGCTCATACTCTCCATACCCCCGGCAACCACGATCTCATTTTTCTCCAACCAGATAGAATTGGCAGCCAGTTCCACGGCTTTCAATCCCGAACCACAGACCTTGTTGATGGCAAAGCTGTTCACGGTCGGAGGGATCCCTCCCTTCATGCAGGCCTGTTTGGCCGGGGCCTGCCCCAATCCTGCAGAAACGACATTCCCCATGATAACTTCTCCGACGTCCTTACCTGAGACAGCAGCTCTCGCTAGGGCTTCTTTTATGGCAAACCCGCCCAGCTCAGGAGCCTTAAATTCCTTCAACGATCCCAAAAAACTCCCGATAGCCGTGCGTGCACCACTAACTATAAAAACTTCTCTCAAGTCACACATATCCTGATCCTTTCACTCTTTTTGGTTGGCGAATATTCGATATTCACTCAATTTGGAACTTAGTTGTATCACAATTCATATAGAGTGTAAACCCATCTTGATTTAACGTTTTGCGTGCGCTAATTTTCTCGCTTTTGCTGGTTTATATTCTCCTTAAGCACGAAAAAATCAAACACAATGCAAGATGTGCGCCGGAGAATGATCAGACCCTAAGAGAGACCGGTGATTCGGCCCTCAGGGGTGATGTCTATTTTCTCTGCAGCCGGAATTTTAGGCAAGCCCGGCATAGTCATGATATCCCCGCAGTAAACCACCACAAATCCAGCTCCAGCGCTCAGCGAAGCATCCGTGACGATCATTGTGAAACCCTCGGGCCTTCCCAACGCCTGGTCATCATCAGAGAGTGAGTATTGTGTCTTCGCAATGCAGACGGGAAGTTGCTGGAATCCGTCTTTTTCTATCCGCCGTATTTTTCTGCGCGTTTTCCCCTCCATGGCCACCGCATCCGCGCCAAACATCTTTTTGGCAACGACTTCGATCTTTTCGACGAGAGGCATCTCCAACGGATAGAGATGCCGGAAGCTGTGTTCATCCTTTTCGATGGCCTGGAGCACTTCATTGGCCAGCACGATCCCCCCTTCGCCGCCTTTGCTGTAAACCTCGCTCAGTGCGCAGCGCACGCCTTCTTTCAGGCACAGCTCCATGACTTTTTCGATCTCGCCTTCTGTATCTGAAAAAAATCTGTTCAGGGCGACTACAAAAGGAACACCAAAAAAGCGCAGGTTTGCGATGTGTTTCTGGAGGTTGACAAACCCCTCTTCTACAGCCGGGATATTTGCGGTTTCCAACTCGTCCCGTTCCACGCCCCCGTGATATTTGAGAGACCGAACAGTGGCTACCAGGACACAGGCATCGGGGGGAGGGATGTGCCCTTCACGCACGACGATATCAAAAAATTTGACCGCTCCCAGCTCCGAGCCAAAACCACACTCCGTGACAACATAATCCGATAGCTTCAAAGCTAAGTCTGCGGCAATTATGGAGCTCGTCCCATGGGCGATGTTGGCGAAGGGACCCCCATGGATAAATACGGGGGTGCCTTCCTTGGTCTGGACAAGGTTGGGTTTTATGGCGTCCTTCAACAGGGCCGTCATGGCGCCGTTGGCCTTAAGATCCCGGGCAAAGACAGGTTTTGTATCAGGCGCGTAGCCGACGAGGATATTCCCGAGCCTTTTCTTCAGGTCCTCTAAATCTTTAGAAAGGCACAAGATCGCCATGACTTCCGATGCAGCCGTAATATCAAAACCCGTCTCGCGCGCGAGGCCTCTGAGAGGCCCTCCGATACCGACGATCACTTCTCTGAGAACCCGGTCGTCTATGTCCAAAACCCTTTTCCAGGTGATGGTTCGGCTATCCAAAAGCCCGCAGGCCCCATCAAAATGGAGCCGGTTGTCCACCATGGCAGACAGCAGATTGTGGGCCGATGTGATCGCATGAAGGTCTCCGGTGAAGTGAAGGTTGATCTCATCCTGCGGCAACACACACGCGGCCCCCCCGCCGGTGGCTCCGCCTTTCATGCCGAAGACAGGCCCAAGAGACGGTTCCCGGAGAGAAGCCGTTGCCTTTTTTCCGAGGCGGTTGAACGCATCCGCCAAACCGATGGAGGTGGTGGTCTTGCCCTCTCCTGCGGGAGTGGGAGACATGGCAGTCACCAAGATCAATTTTCCCCTCTTCTGTCCTTCAACTTTTATCCTGTCTGGAAAAAGTTTTGCCTTGTAGTCTCCGTACATCTGCAAATTCTTTTTGTCTATTCCAATCTTTGCCGCGATCTCCTCTATCGGTTTCATCTTTTATGACCTCCTCAGCCCTAGTTTACTGGCCCGTCTCGAAATTTACAAATTTTACTTCTCATTCGCCTCCATTCCCGAATCGGCAATGACGCAAATACTCAATAGCATTAGAAGTGTCCCATTGTGCGATGGAGAAAATCAATTCTCTGTTCTTCAACGCTTTTTACAGTCGACTTCGAAAATTTTTCAGACAAAGCTCATACTCCTCGATGAGTCCCTGATCGGCAAAACTGAAGTAGCGGTTATTCCCGATGATGATATGGTCGAGAACTTTGATCTGCATAAGGTTTGTGGCGAAAATCAGTTCTTTGGTGATCTCTCTATCGCTTTCCGAAGGCTCTGGATCACCCGAGGGGTGGTTGTGGACAAAAATAAGAGAGGACGCGCCGACCCGCACAGCAGCTTTGATCACTTCCCGAGGGTAAACGGCGCTGGAATCCACCGTCCCTTCAAAGAAGGTCCTTTCTTCGAGGATATAGTTTTTGGCATCCAGAAAAAGGACTTTGAATCGTTCTGTTTTTGCATCCCTCAAAGAATGATAGAGATAATCAAAGACTTCTTTCGAAGAATGACACGCAGGCCTGCTCAGCATTTTTTCCTTGAGAAACCGACGGGAGACTTCCTGGACGAGCCGGATCCCAAAAACATTGTGCGCCCCGATCCCGTTGATCTCCTGGAGCTCCTCCTCATCCGCCTCCAAAACACGCCTTAAGACCTTGAACTTCTGCATGGCTTCTTTTGCCTGCTCCTTACAATCCCGACGGGGTGTCCCCAGAGTGAGCAAAAGCTCGACGATCTCATAATCCAAAAAACCCTGCAGTCCTCCGGTGAGGAATTTTTCCCTGAGTCTCCAGCGATGTCCGTCCTTCGGCTTTCGGGATATGCGGATTTTTTTTCTTTCGACAGTCATGGCTCTCAATGACAATAACGAACCAGCTCCAGCAAAATTCACACATTAAGTAAATAATTTGTATTCTCTGCACACCACAGGTGTGTGATTGAGATGTCAAGAGGTGGAATTGGGGTGATCTAGCTTTTGTGGGAGGAGAAGAATTTGAGCTTATGGATGCGGTCGAGTTCTTTGATCTTCTGCCGGAGAATGTAAACCAGGACGAAAATGGACAGCCACATCCATCCCAAAAAGACATAAATGGCAATAGCTTCTTTGATATTTTTGGGTGCGGGTACGATCATGTTTTCAGCCGCATTCTCTCCGGGCCGGGTCTTCTGTATCTGTTCGATCTCTTGCGCCCATCCGAAATTAACCGAAAAAAGGCCAAAGCAGAGAACACCTAAAAACAGAGACAGCAAAATCTTATTCGCGTGTGTTTTCACAGAAGACTCCAAACCGACATGATCAAGGCATACGCAACCAGCGCATAGGCCAAGACCGTGATGATTTTACCCTTCCTCTCTAAAGGTTTGTTATCGATGATGGGCAAAAGGAAAAAAAGAACACCGGCCACCAGCATCAGCAGCACCGCCACTGTGTCTCCGTTCACAAAGAGAATCTTAGGGGGGACGATCTTGAGAGTCTGGAACAGAAAGAGAAAATACCATTCAGGTTTTACTCCCTCCGGCGCTGCCGCCATCAGATCAGCCGGCTTATCCAGCGATGGGGGTAAAAAAACAGCGACAGAGAAGAGGACCCCCACAAGAACGAGCCAGACGACCATCTCCCGAAAGACAAAATTCGGCCAAAAGGGAATGGTGCGCACGTCTTCTCCACGGGTTTCAGCCTCGACGGGAACACTCATGCCCTTTTTCTGGATGAGATAGATGTGGATGGCAAGGAGGAGAACGAGGAATATCGGAAGAATACAGACGTGTATCCCAAAGAAACGTGTCAGTGTATCCCCGGTCACATCTTCGCTTCCGCGGAGAAGCTTGGTCACCCAAAGTCCCACAACCGGTATCGAGCGAGGAATATCTGTCCCCACCTTTGTCGCCGAGAGGGAGAGGTCATCCCAGGGCAAAAGATAGCCCGTAAAGCCGAAGAACAGAGAACAGGCAAGGAGAAGAACCCCGCTCATCCAGGTGATCTCCCGCGGTTCGCGGTAAGATTTGGTGACCCAGATGCTGATGAGGTGAACAAACACAAAGGCGATCATGAAGGTGGCCGACCAACTGTGCACCGACCGGATGATCCATCCCAGCGGGACTTCCGTCATGACCCTGGCCACGCTGGCATTCGCTTCCTCCAGAGTGGGCCTGTAGTAGAGAATGAGCATGAACCCAGTTATGATCTGAATGGTGAAAAAAATGAGGATAGCGCTCCCAGTATAATACCAGATGGAGTGTTTGTGTTGGGGGACAGGCTTCTCTTTGAGGAATTGTGCGATTCCAGAAAGGCCAAAACGGTCATCGAGCCATGCCTGAAATCCTGCTCCCAACTTCTTAATATTCACTTCACTCCCTCTCTCTTTATGATCAGATCCGGAGGCACGATCTCGACAAAAAGCCGGCGTAAAGGCGAGGGTGGGGGGCCACCGATGTTGATCCCGAACTCGTCATACCAGCCCTCGTGGCAGGCACAAAAAAACTTCTTTTGGTCGGGGAGATAGGACACATTGCAATCCAGATGAGTGCACACCCCGACAAAAGCGATGTAGCTGCCATCTTCATTCTTCTTAAGGATTCCCGGTTTACCTCCCCAGGCATAATTTTTCACAGTCCCAGGAGCCATCCCCTCAAAATCTGAAAAAGGGAGAATGACTTCATCAGGCTCCTTATAGGGAGGGAATATGAATTTTATGACCGGATAGACAAATGTAACCAGAAGAGCTGTGATCCACCCCCCAAAAAGCCCATTCAGAAACTGTCGTCTTGTAAAGAGCGAATGTTTGATCTTCATCGTTTGAATTTAAAGAGGCCCTTTATTTTCCCTGCCACAAGTTTCCTGCGCAGGGCCTCGATCCCGTCAGCAGGACGCACATCCTTGGGGCAGACTTCATTACACTTGAATATGGTGTGACAGCCCCATGCCCCTCCCTCCGTATTGACCCGGGACCAGTTCCGGAAAGGCCTTTTATCCCTTGGGTCTTTGACGAACCTGTAGAGCTTGGCCAAAGCGGCCGGGCCCAAGTAACTCTCTCGCCGAGAAACCACAGGGCAGGCGCTGAAACAGCATCCGCAGAGGATACAGTTGACATACTGGAAAATTTTGTCGATGTCTTTGTCATCGATCCTGTGCCCCTTGTCCGGAACGTCGCCTTCCGAATGGAGGTAAGGCTCGATCTTAGACAGAGCCTCCCAGAAAGGATCCATATCCACCACCAGATCCTTCTGGATTTCCAGGTTTGGCAGCGGCTCGATAACGATCAGGGAAGAATCGAGAGATTCCAACTCCATGCGGCAGGCCAGGTCGAAATTTCCATTGATCACCATTGCACAAGAGCCGCATATGGCCTCACGGCAACTGTACCGGAAACTCAGACTGCAGTCCTGCACATTCCTGATCTCCATCAAGGCTTCCAGCACGGATTTGCTGTCTTCGGTCTCATAGGAATATTCCTGAAAGTAAGGGTGTTCGTCCTGCCGCGGGTCGAACCGGAATATCTTGAACAAAACGTTCATCTCAATACTTTCTTTCGACGGGTTCGTACTTGCTGATATTCACATCCTTGTAACTGATCTCTGGCTTCTTCTCTTTCCAGGTGATCAGCGTGTGTTTGAGCCACTCAACGTCGTTCCGTTTCTCAAAATCAAGACGGTAGTGAGAGCCCCTCGTTTCTTCTCTGTTCAATGCCCCGAGAGTGATCACCTCAGCCAGGTCGAGCATGCTCTCATACTCGATGATGTTCACCAGCTCCTGGCTGAAGCGGAGACAAGGGCCGGATATGTACACATGGTCATAGCCCTCACGCAGCTCTTGGATAGTCTCAAGGCATTGTGTGAGCTCGTCTTTATTCCTGAATAAGCCGACCTTCTCATTCATCAGGATTTTCAAGCGGTTCATCAGGATGTAAAATTTTTCTCCTGTTTCTCTTTTCCTCCAGGTCTCCACCCTTTTCTTGAAATTTAACGCCACATCGAGAAGTTCTTTTTCGGCTCCCTCTGCACTGCTGGCACCCTTCACATACTCGGATGCCGACTTTCCCGCAATCTTGCCGAAAACCACAGTTTCTAGCAGTGAATTACCGCCCAGCCGGTTGGCTCCATGCACGCTCACACAGGCGCACTCCCCCGCCGCATAGAATCCTTCGACAGGCGAGGCGCAGTCTTTTTCGACATCGATCCCGCCCATGGAATAGTGCTGGGCAGGCTGGATGGGAATGGGCGTGTCTATGGGGTCAAGCCCAGCAAAATTGATGCAGATCTCACGAATCCCGGGGAGCCGCTTTTTGATCTTTGCGGCGCCCAGATGCCTGAGATCCAAGTGCACATATTGATTGTCAAACCCGTACCCCTTGTCAATCTCCATCTGGATAGAACGGGCAACGATATCCCGCGGAGAGAGTTCCATGGAATTGGGCGCATAGTCCTCCATAAACCTGCGGCCCTTATTGTTCACCAGGTATCCTCCCTCCCCCCTTGCACCCTCTGTGATAAGAATGTTTTTTCTGTAGAGAGATGTGGGATGGAACTGGACAAACTCCAGGTCCTTCAACGGCACTCCGGCGCGGTAAGCGACTCCGATCCCACTGCCGTGATTGATGAAACCATTTGTGGTCTTCATGTAGACGCGGCCATATCCTCCCGTTGCAAAAACGACAGCTTTGGCCCGGACCGGAATAAATTCAGCGTTTTCCAAGTTATAGACGACAACTCCGAGACACCTGCCGTCCTTTACAACGAGTCGGGTGACCAGCCATTCGTTGTAATAATGGATATTCTGCCGTATCGACTGCTCATAGAGTGTGTGCAGGATGACCAAACCGGTTCTGTCCGCCGCATAACACGTGCGGGGGAAGCCGGCCCCTCCAAAGGGTCTCTGAGCAATGACTCCGCCGGGAAAACGGCTGAACGGAACGCCCATGTGCTCCAACTCGTATATGGTCGGTATCGCTTCCCGGCACATGAGCTCAACAGAGTCCTGGTCAGCGAGGTAGTCGCTTCCCTTGATCGTATCAAAGGCATGCCGCTCCCAGCTGTCGTCCTTGCCATCCGGATTATTCCCCAATGCCGCGTTGATTCCTCCCTGTGCGGCCACAGAATGCGAACGCAGTGGGTGGACCTTGGAGATCACAGCCACAGAAAGAGCGGGGTCGCTGGACAGGGCTGCTGAAAGTCCAGCCAGCCCACCCCCGACGATCAGGATGTCATGACTTAACATTCAGTAGTTCCTGGTGAAATAAACAATCAGGAGTAGAGCGCTCAGGGCGATCCCCACAGAGGTAAAAACCCAGAAAAGCAATTTTTCCTTCTTCACGCCGCAATCGATGATCACTGTCCTCAGCCCGTAGAGGGCATGGAACACGATACCTATAATCAACAGCGTGTCGGTCAAGGGATTCGTATGGAGCACAAGCGCCCAATCCGGTTTCTGCTCCTTTGTCATCAAAAAAAAGGATGTTAAAAATTTGATCCCGAGGAGGACAATGAGCATGAGACCTGAGACACGATGAAAGACCCACACAAACATGTATTTCTCTCCTTTTCTGGAGGGTATATTTAAATAAAGTCAACAGGGATTGTCAAGGATATCTCAGGAAAAGTAAAGGTCGGCCTTTTTCAAGCCTGGACATGGACTTTGCTTAATGCCTTCACCTCAACGCGCAGCCGGTTGCGATCTCTCACTCGACCCGCCTCATCTGCAAAAATGTCAGTTTTTTCCCTTTCCCAGAAATGGCCGCGTTCACACACAAAATCAAAGCAAGAATCGTAAAATGCCTTCTTTGCGATCTGAATTGTGGGGGATAAGGTTTCATTCAATTTTAAATTCCGAATTCTTTCAATCAATTTTTGGAAGAAAAAAGGGGGAATTGGTATCCAATAAGAGTAAAATATAACTCTTATGAAATATTGCTATTATTTTATCTTATTATTTTATCTTGATTCTTCACTAGGAGAGGAAACATGACTAAAACCTATTTTATCGTAGCATTTGCACTCGTCATCCTTTTGATTGGATTCGTGGGTGCCAAGGATGTGGACGTGACGGGTGATTGGGAAATGACAGTTGTGACTCAAAGAGGCGAGAGGATCCGGGCAGTTAGTTTTGAACAGGATGGAGAAAAAATCACGGTCACCATGGAAGGACGCCAAGGAGAGGAAACAACCGGAGAAGGGACGATCAAAGGGAACGCGATCGAATGGACGATCTCCCTAAGCACTCCCCGTGGCGATATGACGATGACCTATAAGGGAACCGTTGAGGGCGACACCATGACCGGCGCCGTCACCATAGGAGACTTCGGCAGCGGGGATTGGACGGCCAAACGTAAATAATCTCAATCCAAAAGCACTCCAGGATCCACGATCATTCATCAACTTCTATGGCTGTGGAGTCTGAGTGGATATGACGTTTGAATTTCTGAGGAAACAGACAAAATCAGTCCAAATCCTCTTCGTTAAATAGATCCGACACCTCGATCTCTGACCAAGAACAAATTCAGAAAAAACAAAGCGGGAAAGCTTTATCCATATAAGGAGTCCGCGCATACGGAAAATCGCCGGACAACGAATAAAAGCTTTAGTAAAAAAGCCCAATCCCCTAAAATAGAAAAAGGGAAACAGTCAGAGGAAAGCGCATGATTTAAGAATCAACGGGAAGATATTCTTCTTTCCTCCGTCTAATGAGTGTAAGAGGTAAAGAAGAACAATGAGACTCGATGAACGAAAAAGAGCTGGTTCAGAAAAGCCAAAAAGGCGACGAAGACGCCTATGGCGTACTCGTGGAAAGATACAAGAGAAAGGTGTTTAACATGGCCTTCAGCTTGACTCTAAACCGGGATGTTGCCGATGACCTTGCTCAAGAGGTTTTCATCAAGGCGTACTACGCCCTTCCCAAATTCAAGCACAAGGCCGCATTCAGCACCTGGCTCCATCAGATCACTGTGAACCACGCCAGGGACTATCTGAGAAGAGCTTCGCGAATGAAAAGCGTATCTTTTGAAGAAACCATGAGAGATGTCCCGACATACGCGAATGACGTGGAGATCAGAGAAAGAGATGAGGAACTTGCACAGAGGAAAAAGATCGTCCATGAAGCCATGGCCATTCTTCCTGAAAAATACCGGATCATCCTTTCTCTCAGAGACATCCAGGGTCTCCAGTACGACGAGATCTCTCGCGTGCTCGGCATTTCGCCTGGGACGGTGGACTCTAGGCTGCACAGAGCCAGAAAAATGTTGAAAAAAAAGATAAAACCCTTCTTGACAAAGGAAGGAGAACACCAATGAACTGTAAAAAAGCTGAAAAGCTCTTTTTGAGGGCTCATGACGGGCTTTTAAGCGAAGAGGAGACGAAAGAGTTTGAACACCATATGGAGAGTTGCCTTCTCTGTCAGGCCACTAAGGGTGAATACAGGCAGATCTTTGAAGCTCTGCAACAAACGGATTTTCCCGAACCCAATCCCTACTTCTGGGAGCGTTTGCATCCCAGATTAAAAAAACAAAAACCATTCGAATCCTGGCAATTGTGGAAGCAGTGGGGGATGCGCGCCATCCCTGTTTCTCTGCTTTTTGTCGTGTTTCTTGCTTCGGCCATCCTCCTCCTCGGGCCCCAGCCCAGAGAAGAGCTCGGTCAGTCGGGCGTCTTGCTTTTTGAGGACCAGAGCCCCCTCCAGGACACGGAGACCATTCTGGACCAGGAGGGTGTCGAGAACAAGAACATGATGCTGATCTTTGCCTCCCTGGAAGAACAGCCCGGTTTAAGGAGACCACTCCCATGAAAAACAATTATAAACTCTGGATCATACTCTCCCTGATTGTTGTCTTCATCGCAGGTGTTGTCAGCGGTGTTCTGATCGACAAAAACATGTTGAATAAACGAACCCATGACTCACGACGGCGAAGTTCCACCCGTTTTCCCACACTGGAAATGATGGCTAAGGAACTGGCGCTCTCAACAGAACAGCAAGAGCAGATCAGAGAGATATTCCATAACAATGAAGAGCGTTTCAAAAATCTGAGGAAAGACATGGACAATAGACTAACGGAGATCCGGTCTCAACTGCTCACGGACATTCGATCCATGCTCACCGAAAACCAAAAAGTCAAATTCGAGGCGATGATCGAAAAATATAAAGCGCAAAGGAAACGGGAATATGAAGAGAGGAAAAAGAGACAGGAAAAGTCGGAAAAGGATTGAGGAGACAAATAATGAAAAAGAAATGGATCATTGCCGCAGCTGTTCTTGGGACTGTTGCAGTGATCGTATTTGGTTTCACCACATTCAATAAGAACAAGAGCAATGGCCCCAAATTTAAAACAGAGGCCATCAAAAAAGGAAGCATCGAGGCCCTGGTGGTGACAACAGGGACTCTGAACCCCGTCACAACCGTGGATGTGGGCAGCCAGGTCTCGGGTAAGATCGAGAAGATTTATGTGGACTTTAACTCAGAAGTTAAGAAAGGGCAGGTCATAGCCGAGATCGAGCAGTCTGCCTTCCTGGCCCGCCTTCAACAGAACAAAGCCAACTACAAGAGCGCCGTCGCTGGAGTGGAAAAAGCGAAGGTCACCCTAGAGAATGACAAGAAAAAATATGACCGCTCTTTGGATCTATTTAATAAAGATTTGATCTCCTATCAAGAAAAAGAAGCCGCGGAAACCCAGTATTACAGCTCCAAGGCTGATCTGCAGTCTGCTGAGGCTAAGCTGGAACAAGCTAAGTCCCAGCTTGAATCGAGTCAGGTAGACCTGGACTTCACGATCATCAAGTCTCCCATCGACGGTGTTGTCATCAACAGGAATATCAACGTGGGACAGACGGTGGCAGCCAGTTTTCAAGCGCCGGTCCTCTTCCAGATCGCCAACGACTTGAGCAAGATGCAGGTGGAGTGCAGTGTCGACGAGGCCGATATTGGCAAGGTTAAGGAAAGCCAGAGAGTGACGTTCACCGTAGACGCTTTTCCTGATGATAATTTTACAGGAACAGTGAGACAAGTCAGATACTCTCCTGAAATCGTTCAGAATGTCGTGACCTACACGACCATAGTCGCCGTTGAGAATCCGGAGATGAAATTGCGGCCTGGGATGACAGCCACCGTATCCATAGTCGTGGGCGAGGCCAAGGATAAGCTGCTCGTTCCTAACTCGGCTCTGCGCTTCACGCCCCAGTTTACCCCGGAACAGATGCAGGAGATGTTTGAGACCATGAAAAGAGAGCGACAGGCTCGTCGGGGGGATTCCACACAAACTGGGGGGATGCCCCCAGGACAGACGGGAAGCCAAAGCTCTCCATCAGGCTTCCAACCTGGGACGAGAGGGGAACAGGGCACGGGCATGCCCCAGAGGAAAGATGTGGGGCGAGTCTGGATCGTCGATGAGAACGGAAAGCTCAAGCCTGTTTTGTTGCGAATCGGAGTCACTGACAATTCCTACACCGAAGTCCTCAGAGGTCAGATGGAGGAGGGACAGGAGGTCATCACCGGAGAAAACCAGGGTGAAGAGGGAGGAAACGCCAACAGAAATAGCGAGGCGATGAGGAGAGGGATGTTCATGATGCGGGGGTGATCGCATCTTTCAGAGAACTGACAATAGATGGGATAGCCAAAATGGATAACAACAATCTCATACAATTGGAAAACGTCTCGCGCATCTACAAGATGGGTGGTTCAGAAGTCAAAGCGTTAAAAGGGATCTCCTACACCATCAAACAAGGAGATCTGTTGGCTATCATGGGGCCATCCGGCTCCGGAAAATCCACACTGATGAACATCATCGGGTGTCTGGACAAACCCACAGCTGGCAAATATTTTTTGGAAGGCCAGGAAATTTCGACTTTTAACAAGAATGAGCTGGCAGAGACGCGGAACAAAAAGATCGGGTTTGTCTTCCAGAACTTCAACCTCCTCTCGAGGACGACAGCCCTGGAAAACACAGAGCTCCCTCTTCTTTATTCCGATGTTCCCAGTAAAAAGTCCAGAGAGATGGCGATGAAGGCCCTAGATATGGTCGGGCTCAAAGGCCGTGAGCATCATAAAACAAACCAGATCTCTGGAGGCGAGATGCAGAGAGTGGCCATCGCCAGGGCGCTGGTCAACAATCCGTCCTTGATACTGGCCGACGAGCCTACGGGCAATTTGGACACAAAAACAGGACTGGAGATCATGGAGATCTTCACGAATCTTCATAAAGAAAAAAAGATTACTGTTATTCTTGTTACCCATGATCCTGAAGTGGCGGAGATCGCGCACAAAATCGTCTACTTGAGAGACGGCGAAATCGAGCGGGAAGAGGAGAACTGAGATGCACATCGGGAAAACAGCAAAAATCTCGCTCATGGCCCTCAACCGCAACAAAATGCGCTCTTTTCTCACGGCCTTGGGCATCATCATCGGTGTCGGTGCTGTGATCGCTATGGTCAGCATCGGGCAAGGAGCCAAAGCCGAAGTCGAACAGAGGTTCACCGAGATGGGAACGAACCTCCTTTTTGTCAGGCCCGGCAGCATGTCTTTTCGAGGCCGTTCGAGCGGTGGGGGGAGTTACACTACCCTGAAGGAAGCGGATGCCAAAGCGATTTTAGAGAACTGTGATGCTGTCCAGTACGTCTCTCCGAATGTGAGCACAAGGGCACAAGTCGTCTACGGCAATAAGAATTGGAATTCTTCTATCAACGGTGTGGGCGATAAATATCCGCAAATCCGCAACTGGAAGGTCGAATATGGCGTGTTTTTTGATGAGAATCAGGTGAGAGCCGGTCAGAAAGTCTGTGTCTTAGGGAGTGAGGTGGCTGAGAACCTTTTCGAAGGTGATGATCCCATCGGACAGATCATACGCTTCAACAAAATCCCCTTTCGTGTTCTCGGAGTTTTGGAATCGAAGGGCGAGGCGGGCGGTTTCGGCAGCAGAGACGACATGATCGCTGTCCCCTACACAACAGCTAAAAGCCGCCTCCTAAACATCGATTACATCCAGTCGATAGACGTTTCAGCTGTCTCTGCGGATAAGACGGATGAGGCAAGAACGCAGATCGAAGAGCTCCTTCGCATCCGGCATAAAATCGCCCCGGGCGCCGAGGATGACTTTAATGTCCGAAATATGGCTGACATTGCTGAGGGAGCGTCAGAAGCCACACAGGTCCTGACCATTCTCCTGGGAGGGATTGCGTCCATCTCCCTTCTTGTCGGCGGCATAGGCATCATGAATATCATGCTGGTTTCTGTCACTGAGCGGATCCGGGAGATCGGCATCAGGATGTCGGTGGGTGCGAAGGAAAAAGACATCCTCCTCCAGTTCTTGACCGAAGCGGTTGTGTTGAGTGTTCTGGGAGGAGTGCTCGGGATCTGTCTCGGGCTGGGAAGCTCTGCCCTTATCTCGAAGTTTGCCGGGATGAAAACAGTGGTTTCGATCGGATCGATCGCTCTGGCTTTTTTCTTTGCCGGCTCTGTGGGCGTGTTTTTCGGTTTCTACCCGGCCCGCAAAGCATCCACACTTGACCCCATCGAGGCATTAAGGTACGAATAACCTTTGAACAAAAAAACGTTAAAACTATAAAAACGAGATGAATACAAAATACAGGATACGGAAGTTCGCAGATGGCAATGATTCAATTCCTTGAAATCTTGCGTCCATCCTGAATTTGATATTTTTAAATTCCAATTTATGGATTTGAATTTAAAGATTATCGGAGGATAAAGATGATGAGAAGAGCAATTTTGATATTGGCAGTGTACGGAGTTGTCATGGGTATGTCCGTTTACGGCCAACAGGAAGAGAAGAGCATTTCCCTTTCGGTCCAAGACTGTATCACCAAGGCCATGAGAAACAACCTTGGGCTGGCTGTCGCAGTTTTGACTCCGCAACTCAGAGATATCGGGGTGTCCCAGGCCAAGGAAAAGTATCTTCCTTCTTTAAGCTTCAGTTTTAGCAGAAGAGACACACAACAAGCCTCCTACTCCTTCCTCGATGCGGCAGAGGTGCTCACGAGCGCCAGTGATGGGTATTCGGGCCAAATCCAGCAAAATATTCCGGGCGGAGGAAATTTCACCCTCACCCTCGATACATCCAAATACGACACGAACAGGACAGGAACGACGATCAATCCCAGCTACCGTAGCACCCTGACATTCGATTTCACCCAGCCACTGCTCAGAAACTTCGGCATGATGGCATCCAACCGGGACATTATAATAGCCCAGACAAACCTCACGATCTCAGAGAAAGACCTGAAAAGATCTGTCCAGAACACCGTGTACAGCGTGGAGCAGGCCTACTGGAATTTGGCCTTTGCCATCGAAAACCTGAAGGTTGCCCAGCAATCCTTAAAATTGGCCCAAGACCTGCTGGAGAAAAACCGCCGCGGCGTGGAAGTCGGCACGCTGGCTCCGATCGAGATCATCACTGCCGAAGCCCAGGTCGCCCAAAGAGAGGCCGATATCCTGGCCGCAGAAGCCGAGGTCAGGAATAATGAAGATATCCTCAAGCAGGTGATCAACCTGGCCGCAGACACCGAAAACTCGGATTTTCTTCAAATCAATCCGATAGAAGAGCCGCGCTTTACAAAGATGGATATCAGCCTGGAAGAGGCCCTGACAACCGCCCTGCAAAACAGGCCGGACCTGGAATCCACACGGCTCGGCATCCAGAATTACGAGCTCAACATGAGTTACACAAAGAATCAAATGCTTCCGGGTTTGAATCTCGCCGCATCCTATTGGAGCCCGGGGGTCTCGGGGACTCAACTCATCTATGACCCCGAGAATCCTTGGGGACCACCGATTGGCTCGATTCCCGGAGGACGAGAGGACGCCTTCAATGATGTCTTCGGCTTCAGATACAAAAACTGGCAGGTCGGACTTACGCTAGACCTTCCACTCAACACCCTCGTTTCACGGGCTGCTTACGCTCAGGCCAGAGTCGACCTGGAACAGGCCCAGTTGCGCCTCAAAGAGCAGGAGCAACAGATCTACACAGATTTGAAGATCGCTGTGCGGACCGTGGAAACCAATTACAAACGCATCCAAGCGCTCAAGATCGCCAGAGAATTGGCACAGAGACAGCTGGAAGCCGAGGAAGAAAAGCTCAAAGTCGGGTTGTCCACCAATTATTTTGTGCTTCAGTATCAAAGGGATTTGGCCACAGCCCGGTCCCAAGAGATCCGGGCCGTTGTCGATTACATCCTTTCAGTCGCTGCATTGAAGCGGGATATGGGCGTCAGCCTAGAGGATCAGAATATCCAGATTTCCGGATTGTGGAATAAATAAGATCCGCTATAAGCGGGGCCCGCTCCCCCGAACGGACCGTTTGGGAAACTGCCCCTACACTATTAGAATGTAGGGTCCATTCGGGGAATAGACCGAGCCGATTTAAGGTCAGGTCCCTGAACTCCTGTACCGGTGTTCGTTTTCACAATCACCGATTGTGACACCTAGATATCATTCATCACGGATTTCAGAACAGTTGGTATCATAAACTCAAACTTCCCTCGAAGACCAGTTTATCTTATAATATTGCATTCAAGAAAAAAATTAAGGATGAGAATAAAAACCGTCTGTCTTGTAGCCGCCCTCCTTCTTTGTTTCCAAATGCTGTCTTCTAACACTGTTGACTCATACATATACAGCCATAGTGCTGACCCAGCCGCATACAGAATTGTTGTCCCTCCCTTTGAAGATCCCCCGAACATCGACGGTAAGCTGGATGATCCATTCTGGGAAAATGCAGCGATTCTCGAGAGTTTCACGCAATACGAGCCGGTGGAAGGGAGCGAACCGAGCGAACGGACCGTGGCCTACATCGGGTATGATAAAAACAATCTCTACATCGCTGTGCACTGTTATGACTCTAATCCGAAAGCCGTCCGGGCCTGCCTGACTCAAAGAGACCAGGTTACGGGTGATGACGAGATCACCGTCTACCTGGACACCTTCAACGATAAAAAGCGGGCCTTTGCCTTTCTGGTCAATCCCTGCGGTGTGCAATCAGACGGCGTTTATGTCGAATCAAGCGGAGTAAGAAGAGGCCGTGGCAGGGGCGGAGGTTTCGACCGGATCGATAAAACCTGGGACACCTACTTCATGACCGATGCCAACATGGATGACGAGGGCTACACCATTGAGATGGCGATCCCATTCAAAAGCCTCCGATTCCCCAATTCCCAGCCGCAACTCTGGGGATTGCAGATCAAGCGGAACATCCGGAGAAAGAACGAGGAGATCTACTGGTATCCCCGGTCCCGCGACATCAATGGATTCCTGATCCAGGCTGGAACCATCCAGATCGACGGGAGCTTGAACAAAGGCAAGAACTTCGAGGTCATGCCTGTTGTGACCGGACTTAAAGAACGCGGTCAAAAGCCCAATCCGGAAGCTGGCTTGAACTTAAAATACGGCATCACATCCGACCTGACCGCCGATGCCACCATCAACCCGGACTTCAGTCAGGTGGAAGCCGACATCCCTCAGATCGATGTCAACCAGAGGTATGCTCTCTATTATCCGGAGAAAAGACCATTTTTTCTTGAGGGAAAGGACTATTTTGACACACCCCTTGAATTGGTGTATACGCGGACCATCGTCGACCCTGGATGGGGATTCAAACTCAGCGGAAAAATCGGGAAAACGACCATCGGCGTTTTGAGCACCTATGACTTTAATGCTCCAAACATTGATACGCCCGGCGAGGATGAGGCAGAAGATGATGAAGAGGATGACATCATTCAAAAAGGACTCGTCAACGTTTTCCGCTTGAAACAAGATCTATTCACCGAGTCTTACATCGGCCTCATCTTCACGGATAAGGAAGTCAGAGAATCTGAGGGCATCCCTGTCTCCGATCACAACCGGGTTGGCGGCGTGGACGGTCTATTCAAATTCTGGAACAATTACAAATTTGCCTTCCAGGTGATAGGCTCTGAAACAAAAGTGGGAGAGTACAAGTCCAGTCTCGTGCCGGCGATGAAATTCGATTTCAGCGCCAGCGGGAGACATCTGAGTTTCAACGTAGACTACACGCACATTCCGCCTGATTTTGAAGGATCCTTGGGATTTTTCCGGCGAAAAGATATCAAGTCATTTGATTCGCGGTTGGGTTATGCGTTCCTCCCGATGACGGACTTGATCGTGGACATCCGGCCTTCCATCCAATACAGAAGGGTCTACGACTTCGCCAATGTCTTGACAGATGAGGAGTACCAATTCAGCTTCTTCATGAGCGGTTGGAGAGGGACATTCATCTCCGCAGGGATCTCTCGGACACTCGAAAGATATGAGGGGATTGATTTCCGCAAAACTAATTTTCGGACCTGGATCCGTTCAGAGCCATTCTCCTGGCTCAGTGGAGGCCTGAATTTCTCTATGGGGGACAGTATCTATTATGACGAGCCCTACTTGGGGTACAAATATTCCTACGGCCTCAGCCTGACCCTCAAGCCCATCACCAACCTCAGGCTATTGTATGAATACAGGAATGACACCTTCTACAAAACCAAAGGGGGAGAGCTTGAGTATAAGATCGATGTATTGACTCAACGCGTCGGCTACCAGATCACACGGCATCTCTCTCTCCGTCTGATCACAGATTACAACGATTACGACAAAAACATCTACAACAGCCTCCTTCTGAGTTATCAGTTGAATCCCGGCACAGTTCTTTACGTCGGGTTTGACGATAACCAGCTACAGGATGACTCCGGCATCTACCATATCGAGGGCCGTTATTTATTCGTAAAGTTCTCCTACTGGTGGCGGATCTAACTTCCCTAAAAACAGGCCAACCCTTGCTTTCCCCCACTCCATCCCTGGACAAGATTTTTGACATATTCTTTAATTTCTTTTGTTTCTCATTTGAATAAACAGGAAAATACGATAAAATATATAAAATCAATGAGATTAAAATTATTGATCGTTCTCAACACAATCCTTCTTCTTGTGTCATCAATTCAGGCAGGGGAAAACAAAAATACTTTTCTTCTAAAACAAGAAAATAAGGAATTCTCTCTCAAAGAGCTTATGGAATTAGGACTGACAAACAGCCCGGTGATCGCGGCAAAAATCGAGGAAGTCAACGCCAAAAAATTCGCATATGAGGCGGCCAAACGCCTCACCAATCCTGAGCTCGCATTTACATGGGGGAAGGCCGAATCCTACGACGGGCTGATCGAACGCAACACCTCGGAGTTCGCCATCAGCCAGCCCATCGAAAATCCCTTCAAGAGGCACTCCCGTATCCAGGTGTTCGAGAGAGACTGGGAGGCCACCGGTTACCTTCTCGTTCACGCAAAACTCGAGCTCAGGTATGAGATTAAAAATCACTATTACCAGATCCTCCTCCAGAAGAAAAAAATGGAATTGGCCAAGAAGAACGCCGACTCTATCGCAGAGATCCATCGGCTCATCTTGAAGCGAGCCCAGCTCGGGGAGGTCAAAGAGCTTGAAGCCATAAAGCTCCAGGTGGAATCCCTCAGGGCACAGAATGCACTGAACAAAATATGGACGGATTGGCAACTGGCCAAAGAACGCTTGAATAAATTCCTGGGAAATGCCCTCCCCCCAGATTTTGACATCCGGGGAGATCTGGAATATGTTCCTCTGAGCGTGGATGAACAGGTCCTTATCAATGAAATCCTCCCCTCCCACCCTCTCATCAAGGAGAAAGAGAAAAGGAACGAACAGGCTCAAGAAAACATCCGTTTTACCAAATGGCAGCTTCTCCCGGATTTTAAACTGATCGGGTTCAGTAAAAAAGAGCTGGACGGGAGGAACAAGGGTCTGGGAATTACACTCGACATTCCCCTTTGGAATTGGAGGTCTAAAGAAGTCGCTGAGGCCGAGAGCTTACTCCTCAAAAATAACCAAGAGCTGAGGGCCATCAAGATGGAGTTAGCCACAGAAGCCCAAACGAAAATCAGACAACTCAGGCTTTCCGCTCGAGCACTCAAGCTTTTCACGACAGGCCTCCTCAAACAGGCTGAGGAAAGCCTGAAGATCGCAGAGATAAGCTACAAACACGGGGAGATATCGCTGATCGACTACCTGGATTCCCAGAGAACATATTTCAGCATAATGACGGATTACCAGGATTCTTTATATGCCTGGAACGCTGACCGGGCAGCATTAGAGAGAGCCATCGGAGAAGATTTGCAATGAAAATATCCATCATTTGTCTATCTGTCGTTCTTCTCGCTTTTTGTGGAGGCAGTAAACACAATATGTCTCCCGCCGCCAACACAAACGGAAATGAGAGCTCCGTTGAGGAGACTCACGCTCATGGAGAGGAAGAACATGCACACGCAGCGAGCGAAACGCAAACACTCACTCATGAACATGAAGGGGCGGAGGAACATGAGCATGAGGAGATCCACATTTCCCCAAAACAACAGGAAGAATGGGGGATTGTCGTGGATTCTCCCACCTCTCAAAACATCTCTTCACGAGTCTCGCTCCCCGGCAATCTGATTCTCAACGCCAATAAAACCGCCCTCATCACATCCTTTGTGCATGGTCAGATCTCGGCCCTTTCGACTGATCTTGGAAAAAAGGTAAGTCAGAGACAAACGCTTGTCACGATCAACTCGCCCGACTTCGGCAAAGCTCAAGCGGACTACTTAGAAACCCGTGCAGCTCTAAACCACAGCCAACAGGAATACGAGCGCGCAAAGATGCTCCGCGAAGAGAAAGCCATAGAGGAAAGGGAATACCTCAGACGAAAGGCCGAATACGAAGAGCTCACCACAGAATTAGGGGCACTGGAATCCGCTCTACACTCCTATGGGATTACCCACGAACAAATAGATGATCTCATCGCGAAAAGCGATACCTTGGAGCATCAGAAGTCCAAAAGTGAGATCGCCGATCCAAACCTTCCGATCCGTTCACCGATCTCAGGAACGGTTATCTTCCGGGATGCGATCATTGGAGCACACATCGAACCAGAGAAGGTCCTTTTTACGGTATCCGACTTAAGCATGCTCTGGGCAATCCTAGATGCCTATGAAAAGGACATCCCTTACATTTCAAAAGAAAGCCGTGTTTATATTCTAACTCCATTGTATCCTGAAAAAAAATTCCCGGGAAACATTACCTACATCAGCGAGACCATCGATGAAAAACTTCGCACTGTCAAGATCAGAGTGGAAGTTCCCAACAGCGAGGGTCTGCTCAAACCAAACATGTATATCCAGGGAATTGTGGAAAACTTGGCAGAGAAAAAAGAGATCCTCACAGTCCCGGAAGATGCGATCCAGAACATGGACGGAGAAAAGATCGTGTTCGTGATGGAAAATGATAACATGTTTATCCCCAGGCACGTTCAACTCGGCAACAAAATTGGAGATCAAAGAGTCGTCGCCGGGGGTTTGGATAAAGAAGATCGCCTCGTCCTGAAAGGAGCTTTTACCATTAAAACCGAGCTCACCAAGGGAACCTTTGGTCATCAGCATGTCCATTAAACAAATTCCGAAAACAGCGTTCCATTTACAAAAATCAAGACCTACCCTCATCATAAGCTTGAATGGGATTTCCCGATGATATCGAAAAGTATAAACTTTTCATTGAAACAGCGGCTGTTCATTGTTTTGGCTACGGTCATCGTTGCTCTGCTGGGTTTTTTAGCCTTTCAAAACCTCGCTATCGATGTTTTCCCCGACCCCTCGCCTCCCCTTGTTCAGGTCTATACAGAAGCTCATGGAATGGCGCCCGAAGAAGTAGAGCGGTTGATTTCTTACCCTGTGGAGTCCTCCATGTACGGCCTGCCCAGGGTGAAAAATATCCGTTCCGTCTCCACCTTCGCCCTTTCCATCGTGAATATTTATTTCCAGGACAAAACCGATATTTACTGGGCCAGGCAGCTTGTTGCCCAAAGGCTCTTGGAGGTCAAAGAACAGCTGCCCGAGCAGGTGCACGAGCCAGTGCTGGGGCCTATCGCTACTGGATTGGGTTTGGTTTACCTCTATTATCTGGAGGGCAAAGATTATTCCACCCTTGAACTCAGAACCATTCAGGACTGGCTCGTAAAATATGAGCTGAAATCGGTGCCCGAGATCTCTCAGGTGCTGAGTATCGGCGGAGACATCAAACAGTACCAGATTTTGGTGAGTCCCCAATCTCTGCTCAAATACAACTTGACTGTATCAGACCTTGCTGACAAAGTCAGACAGAACAACCAAAACACCGGGGCAAGCTTTATCACTAAGGGGAAAGAGGAATACTTGATCCGGAGCATCGGCCTTGCCCAAAGCGCAGAGGACCTTGAAAACATTGTTATCGTCAACTATCAGGGCATCCCGGTAAAGCTCAAGGATGTGGCCCGTGTGCAGATCCTTCCAGCCATACGGAGAGGGGCAGCGTTAGCCAATGGCGAGGGCGAAAAGGTCGTGGGCATGGTCCTTAAGCTTTTCGGGTCCAATACCGCACAGGTCATCCAAAACCTCGAAGAACGGATCATGGATATCAACAAGGCCCTTCCCCCCGGCGTGAAAATAGTCCCCTTTTATAATCAGGCATCGCTCGTCAAGAAATGTTTTTCGACCGTTTCAATCAACCTGGTCGTCGGGATCGCGCTGATCGTTCTCGTCCTATTCCTCTTTATGGGCGATTTCCCCACGGCTATGATCGCTGTTTTCTCTCTGCCCTTCTCGATCCTCTTTGCGTTCATCCTGATGCAACGCCAGGACCTGGCCGCAGACCTGATGTCCTTCGGGGGCCTGGCCATCGCTATCGGATTGATCGCAGATGCGGCTATCATCATGGTCGAAAACATCCACCGTCACATCACTCAATCAAGAGAAACAAAAATCCAGGCGATCCTATCCGCAGGAGCAGAAGTGGGGCGACCCCTCTTTTTCGCCATCACCATCATCATCCTGGTCTTTCTCCCCATCTTTACTCTGACTGGAGTGGAAGGTGTCATGTTCCGGCCCATGGGCTACACCATCTCCTTTGCCCTAGCAGGCTCCCTGATATTTGCGATCTTTTCAGTCCCGGCTCTTTCTTATTATTTGTTGAGGAACTCAAAAGACAAAATCCAGGAGCCAATCCTCATTCGCAACATCAAAAAGGTCTACCTTCCCTTTTTCGCACTCTGTCAGAAACACCGCAAATTTGTCTTTACCATGACTCTTTTGGCCTTCGCTACAGGCCTAGCCATTCTGCCTTTCCTGGGCAGGGAATACATCCCTTACCTGGAGGAGGGAACGTTGCATCTCAGAGCGACATTCGACCCGAACATCAGTCTGGAGGAAACCGTTGCGGTGACGAACGAAATCGAAAAAACCATCAGAGACATCCCGGAAGTCACAGGAGTATTGAGCCGCATCGGGAGAGGTGAGGTGGGAAGCCACGCCCATTTTGTGAATGATGCAGAGATCCTCATCAAGCTCAATCCCATACAGAATTGGAAGCACTTCAAGAGCAAAGATGAGCTCATTGATGAGATCGAACACCGTCTGGACGCATTCCCCGGGATAAACCTCAACATGACTCAACCCATCGCCCATAATCTGGATGAGCTTCTCACCGGAGTCAAAGCCCAACTTGCCATTAAGCTCTATGGAGAAGATTTCGAAGTTCTCATGGGAAAATCCAGACAAATCAAGGATGTGATCGGAGCTCTTGAAGGCGCTGCTGATGTCCAGGTAGAACAGTTCACCGGCCAGAACCACATCCAGATCGTCATCGATAGGGACAGAATTGCGCGGTATGGGTTGAATATCCGGGAGATCCAGGATACCATCGAGGCCGCTGTAGGAGGAATCACGTTAGGCCAGATTTACGAGGAACAGAAAAGATTCGATATATTCCTCAGGTTTGAGCCCGAATACCGGAAAGATATCGAACAGATTGAAGGCCTCCTCATTCGTTTGCCAGAAGGAGGTCAGGTGCCGCTCGCCCAGCTGGCAACTGTCGAGGAAGTTATGGGCCCGCGTGTGATCAACCGTGAAAACAACAAACGATATATCACCATTCAGTGTAACATCCGGGGAAGGGATATCGGCCGATTTGTGGACGAAGCCAAGAGGCGCATCGAAAAGACTGTCCAGCTTCCTCCGGAATACCTCATCAAATGGGGGGGACAATTCGAGCTTCAGGAGCAGGCTAATAACAGATTTCTGATCATCACACCCATAACCCTGGCCCTGGTGGCCTTGTTGCTCTTCACTATCTTCTACTCATTCCAGGAGGTACTCGTAATCCTCATCAACATCCCTCTTGCCCTGACAGGTGGAATCATTGCTCTGAAAATCTCGGGGCTTTATCTAAGCGTGCCTGCCTCCATTGGTTTCATCGCTATTTTTGGTATCGCGCTGGAGGATGGCCTTGTTCTTATCTCTGCCTTTCACAACCAGCTCAAGAAGGGAGGATCTATGACGGAGGCCATCACCCACGGAGTCAACGTCAAGCTCCGCCCTGTATTGATGACAACCTTCACAACGATATTCGGAATTTTGCCCCTTCTTTTAGCCAGAGGACCTGGCGCCGAGATCCAGCGACCTCTGGCAACAGTTGTTGTTGGCGGGCTCATCACATCCACTCTTGTGACGCTGATCGTTTTGCCATTGGTTTTCCAGTCTCTCAAAAAAGAGAAGTTCCATTAGCAAATGTGTTTAGCATGACTGCGTTCCCACACAAAACTCTATGGCTCTCGATCTTCATTCTCGTTCTCATGTATTGTTCCCCCGCCCCACCAGGGATCATCGTCCTCTGCGCGGGCGACAGCATCACGGCTGCCGACTATCCCCGTTTTTTACAACGGCGGCTTAATCAGGAGGGGATTCTGGCTAAAGTTCTCAATTACGGCCGCAGCGGTCACACGTCGGGTGAATATTTGGCATTCCTGTATAGAAACACAATAACTCTATCTGAGGAACATGCTGATTTCATTCTCATCCAGTTGGGGACGAATGACGTCCGTGAAGATCAAGACAACACATCTGCCGCTCAATTCTCAGCCAACATGAAAGATATCATCAAAATATTCAAAAAATTCAAGACCCGCTCGGGAAAAACCCCTCAATGCCTTATCGCGATGATCCCTCCTATTCCTGAAAATAGCGCCTTCCCTTTCACTGAACATTCCCAACAGAGGGTCCATATTGAGATCAATCCCGCTATCCGGAAAGTGGCCATCGAAGAGGGACTCGTCCTGGTCGATAACTATTCCCCTTTCTTGGATCGACCCGTGCTCCTTCCCGAAATCCATCCTTCCCGGAAAGGCTACAGACGACTCGCTCAAAACTGGTTCGATTCCCTCAAACCACTCATCAAATAACTGCGCAAGAGAAAAGTTGCAATTTTTTTGGATTAGTGTTATAATTCGGAACAATTAAGAATTCCATTTCTTAAACTTAGCAACATTCTTGGAGAATTCAACTATGAACAGGAAGCTTATCCGTCCCAATTTTTCCGATTATAAGGAGAAGATGAGTCGTGAGGCTTCGAAAAAGAAAACCCATCCTGGCTACGATACTCATGCTGAGAACTACTACTATCTCAAGCAGATGAATAAAAAAATACCTATGGCCGTGATCTTCGATGATGGAGATAGGGTAGAGGGATATGTTGAATGGTATGATAGAGACTGTATCAAACTTAACCGAAACGGCGCTCCCAATCTCCTGATCTATAAACACGCCATCAAGTATCTCTTCAAGCTGGAAGAAAAGAGAGAAACACCAGAGACCCCACCCAAAAAACCGCCTAAAAAAAACAGCACAAGAACACAAAAATGACGCTTCCCAGAATTGGGATAACTCTGGGAGATCCAGGGGGAATCGGACCGGAAGTCACATTAAGAGCTCTTTCCCAAAGAGATGCCCTTCCGCGAGCGAACTACATCCTGTTTGGCACAAGAAAACTCATCCGGGAGACCCTGCAATCCTTGGGGCTTTCGATGGATATCCCGGCCATATCAAGGATTGTCCCCTCCGACATCCCCCCCATCTCGCTCTGGGAAATCCAGACCTCCCTGGAAGTCCTGTCCCGGGGGATCGCATCTGAGGAGAACGGAGAGGCCTCCTTCCGATTTTTCGCAGAAGCCATAAAGAAAGCTCGGGCCAGCGCTATTGATGCAATCGTTACAGCTCCTATCTCCAAACGCTCTTGGTCACTGGCTGGAATCCCCTATCCCGGACACACGGAATATCTCAGTCAGATGTACCCGCAGGCAATCATGACGTTCTGGTCGGAGAAGATCAAAGTGGCCCTTTTTTCCCACCATATCTCTCTGAAAACGGCCTTGGAGAGGATCAAGACCAAAAACCTCCAGGAATTCTTCCTGATTCTCCACCAATCCCTCGTTCAAGCGCGGAAGAAAAACATTCAATTCCTTGTGAGCGGTCTGAACCCTCACGCCGGAGAGGAAGGGCTTATGGGGACGGAAGAAAGGGATGAAATTCTCCCTGCCATTGAGAGCGCCCGGGGAGAAGGGATGTCCATCCAAGGCCCCTATCCCCCCGATATCGTTTTCCGGAAAGCGTATGGATATCCAAACAAAATGGTTATTGCTCTCTACCATGACCAGGGTCTCATCGCTTTCAAGATGGTGGCCTTCGATGAGGGAGTCAACGTGACTCTTGGCCTTCCTTTTGTCCGCACCTCTCCAGATCACGGAACAGGTTTTGACATCGCGGGACAAGGAAAAGCCAATCCTAAGAGCATGACCGAGGCGATAAAACTCGCTATCGAGCTTTCCTCATAGAATAGCCGGGAGGATGAAGAAGAAAAGAAGAACGGGTCGTGAGGATAAAAGGACACGAAAGAGAGGTGGCTTTGAAGATCTGCACATTTAACGTCAATTCTATCAGGGTCAGGAAAGATCTGATCATAGAGTGGCTCGAGCACAGGAACGAAGATATTGATATCCTGTGTTTTCAGGAACTCAAAGCCATCGATTCGCTGTTTCCGTATGAAGATTTCGAAAGGCTGGGGTATCAGTGCGAAGTCTTCAGCCAGAAGACCTACAATGGGGTAGCAATCTGCTCAAAATACTCTCTTACAGAAATCCAGAAAGGCCTTGGAAACGACATCTGGGATGCGCAGAAAAGATTGATCTCCGTCACCGCCAATGGTGTCCGCATCATGAACATCTATGCGCCTCATGGAGATCTTCAGGGAACTGAGAAGTTTGCCTACAAAAAGGATTGGTACAAGGAGCTCCTTATTTTTCTCGACAAGAATTTTTCCCCTATCGACCCCATTTTCATCGTGGGTGACTTCAATGTGGCCCGGGAGGATATGGATGTTTACGACCCTGAAGCCTTAAAGGATAGCATCGGGACCCTCCCAGAGGAGCGTAAATCATTCGAGACGCTTCTCCAGTGGGGGTTCATCGATACATTCAGGCACAAATACCCAGACAAAAAACAATTCACGTGGTGGGACTATATCGGAGGAGCCATTTGGCGAGACCAGGGGATGAGGATCGATTATGCCCTCTGCACGGAATCAATGATCCACAAAGTTGAGTCCGTGGAGGTTGATCTTTGGCCCCGAAGACGACGAGAGCCCAAGCCTTCTGACCATGCCCCGTTGATTGTCTCGCTGACCTCACCGAAAGAGTAGTCCTCCCTCTTGAAAAACTTCTCTCATCGCCATCTCTTGAGCTCGGCCTCCATCTCCCTGTCTCTGTCTCGCTCCCGGATAGCCTCTCTTTTTTGGTAGGCGCGCTTGCCTTTGGCTAGAGCGATCTCCACCTTCACCTTTCCCTTGTCGTTGATCAGGACTTTTGTTGGCACAAGAGTTAATCCTCTCTCCTTTATCTTTCCTGTCAGACGCTTGATCTCCCTGTGGTGGAGGAGGAGTTTCCTCTCTCTCAAAGGATCGTGGTTAAACCTGTTCGCCGCATCATACGGACTGATATGGCAATTCACCAGGAAGACCTCTCCCTTTTTGATCTCCGCATAGCTTTCTTTGAGGCTTATCCGCCCCTCTCTAATGGATTTCACCTCGCTCCCCACGAGAGAAATACCCGCCTCAAAGGATTCGATTATTTCATAGTTGAAGAACGCTTTTTTATTCTTTGCGATGAGCCTCATTGGGCAACTCTCCAATATCTGGAGCGGTTTGGATTCTCATGGAATCTGTGCAGCGCTTTTTCATCTTTTCGACTGTAACCGTAATCCCACCGGATTCGAGTTTTTCCTCTTAGCGAAGGGCCCGCTCGCATTCTTCCAGAAAAAACGCAATTGCGGGGTGTTTCGTCCGATAAAAGTGGAGAGCAGATCGTCGCCCCCTCCCCAGAGCTTCCACACATAGTGTGTTCTTGGGAAACCCTTTTTTCGCGATCGTCAAGCTTAACCAGGTTTGAGGCGATAAGGGCTGTCCATGACAAGGGGAAAAACCGCTGAGGCTTACGAAGAGAATAAAAAGACGAGGCAAAGAAAGAACATGTTTTCAATCAGGAATCGACTCGGGCGCTGATGTTTTGGAAACACTGGAATAACGAATGCATCACCTTATCTTCAATCTCTTCATTTGGCAAAGAGGAAACGACTGAGATTTCCGAAACGATCAGGTCCTTCGCTTTTTCCATCATCTTCTTCTCGCGGAAGGAGAGCGGCTTTATGAGGTTGAGGTAATACAAGCTCTTCAGCACGAGTGCCATGTCGAACATTTCTCCTGTTTTCATAAGATTCAGGTGCTCTTTGTACCTGCCTTTCCAGTTCATGGTCACATCGACAACACCGTTCTGCATAAACCGGAATATCTCTTTGACCGACTCTTCTGAGATGGGTTTTCGGATGCCAATTTCTGCGGCATTGGAAGAAGGAACGAGGACCAATGTGTTGTTGGTCAGGATCCTCACATGGTAGATGCGAAATTCTTGCCCATAGTACTTCTCGTCCTGGATATCCTCTACGATACCTAGACCTTGATTAGGATAGACAACCCTATCCCCAATATTGTATCCATCCATTTGGTAATGTTATTATATACAATCATTAAAAATCTGTCAAATTCCTTCTCTCAAATGTAAGCATCCTTATTTCCGTGATAAGGGCATTAGACGTAAAAAAGAGCGAATCACTGTCCTTATGAGTCGCGTGGTGGTGGGTGGGGGGTCTTCGACGAATATGGATTGTGGCGAGCTCCTGCTATTATCTTTTGACTTGAGAGCATCACGGAAATAAGGATGCTCCCCTCTCAAATTCAACCTCTGAAATCACATGTCTTCCCGTTTTCCTCAAAAGCGGAAGAACATTACAATCTGTGTGCACGCTTCATTATGATCATTTTGCATGCTTTTGAGTGCTACTTTTATTACATATTCAACCCATCGTTTCACAACTTGGACTACGGGGTTGTAAAGCATGGGGGTCTAAAGTCATGCAATTTGGCTTGACTTAAAAGGGAAGGTTTATTACCATATGTGACTCAAACCAAGAACGAAAAGATTTAAACGATGAAACAAACATTCCAGCCCAACAAAAGAAAAAGAAAGAAAAACCATGGCTTTCTGGTCCGGATGAGATCAAAAGGCGGCCAGCGAGTCATAAAGAATAGAAGAGCGAAGGGCAGAAAAAGACTTGCCGGTTGATGTCGGAAACTTTTTCTCCTCAAGAGAGAATAAGAAAAAAGAAAGATTTTCTATTTCTGTATAAAACAGGTAATCGTTATAGAGGCAGATATTTCAACCTCATCTACCTCTCCAATGATTTGGACTTTTCCAGGATGGCAGTTGTCGTGAGCAAAAAAGTTGGAGGTGCTGTCGAGAGGAACACTATCAAACGCCGCTTGAGAGCTCTGTTTCGAACAAACAAACTTTTGATACCGAATCCTCTAGACATGGTTTTTATAGTCAAGAAAGAGATCCATGGAGCCTCTTGGCAATCCATTGAAAAAGAATACCTCCACTCATTGACGGCGATTGCTCCAAACCAGCACCCCTCATGAAACACGCTATACTTTTCTTGATCCGCATTTACAAAAAGACCATTTCTCCGCTTCTTGGACAGCACTGTCGTTTTTTCCCCTCTTGTTCCGATTATGCCTATGAAGCTATCGAAAAACACGGTTTGCTCAGGGGCCTTTATTTGGGGAGCAGAAGACTCCTTAAGTGCCACCCCCTTCATCCTGGAGGAGTAGATCCTGTTCCGTGAAGGATATCTCTATGGAAAAAAGACTTTTAGTAGCAATTGTGCTTTCCTTCCTGGTCCTCTTCCTCTACCAAGCCCTGTTCGTTAAAAAGCTACCTCCGCCAGAGCCAAGCCCGGAAATGGTGACAGAGGTGGAAAAACAACCTCCCCAATCTCCTCTCAAAGAGATGCCTCCTGCCCAAGAGTCTCAAGAGCCTGCAGAGAAGGAGGAATTTCTGCCTGTCTCCGGTGAGGCGGAAGAGCAGATCATCGTTAACACATCCCTCTATCGCGCTGTTTGGAGCAGTAGAGGAGGAGTGCTGAAGAGCTGGCGGCTGAAGGAACACACAGATGACGAGGGCGAGGACCTGGAACTTGTATCTCACAGCTCCCAGGAACTCAACACATATCCTTTTTTCTTGACAACCGATGACCCGGATTTTGACCGGAGGATCAACAACACCCTCTACAGATCATCCTCATACACACTCAACCTGTTGAACGGCCAATCAGAATCCCTCCGATTCGATTTCGCCGACGACAAGGGCACTCGGGTTGAGAAAATCTTCACCTTTCGAGATGGCCACTATGACTTTGACATTCAGGTTAACGTCTGGAAAAACGGTCAGAAGATCGAATCCCGCGTCCAGTGGGGACCCGGGCTGGGCAATCCGACTTTAGTAGAGCAAAGGAAGCGTTTTGGAGGGGGGAGAGGGATTGCCGTCTACCAAGGAGAGAGCGTTACCCATCATGACGAAAAAAAGTACAAGTTGGAGGAAAGCGTCTACAATTTCGTCCAATGGGCCGGTTATGAAGACCAGTATTTCACAGCCCTCTTTCTCACATCGCCGGAAAGAACACGGGCCATGTTCCTGAAAGAAGATGTCGAACAGAAATCCTATTTCTATCTCACGGTGAACGAGCCGCAGATAGTCTATATCGGTCCCAAGCAACATGACACCCTGAAAGAATTCGGTTACAACACAGTACGCATCATCAAATACGGATTCTTTGGAATGATCGCCGAAATCCTCTACCGGGCGATCAAGGCCATCCACAACGGCGTGCCCAACTGGGGATTCAGCATCATCATACTCACCATCATCATCAAGATCATATTCTTCCCGCTCACATACAGCAGCACCAAGTCCATGGCGAAAATGCAGGAGTTGCAGCCCAAGATCAAAGCCTTGAAAGCCAAATACAAAAAAGCCAAGCAGGATATCGCCCAACGTCGGAAGATGAACGAAGAAACCATGGCCCTGTACAAAGAACACGGAGTCAATCCGGCCGGTGGTTGCCTTCCTATGCTCGTCCAGCTGCCCATCTTCTGGGGTTTCTTCAGATTGTTGGTAGTCTCCATCGAGTTCCGGCACAGCCCTTTCATTTTCTGGATCAACGACCTCTCCGTAAAGGATCCTTTCTATGTGACGCCCATCCTGATGGGAATGACCCAATTTATAAGCCAAAAGATGACCCCGACATCCGCTGATCCCACCCAGCAGCGGATGATGCTCATCATGCCGGTCATCATGACCATCTTTTTCATGAATTTCCAGAGCGGTCTTGTGCTCTACTGGCTGACAAACAATATCCTCCAGATCGGCCAACAGTACATCATGAACCGTTTCATGCACAAGAAAAAGAGAGAATCCCATGGAAAGAAACGAAAAAAATAACAATCATAACGACAATACACAGGAGCAAGAGTTCAAAGGCCGAAACCTCGAAGATGCCATCAGCCTCGCAGAACATGTTCTCAAGTTGACCCGAGAGCAGATCAACTACGAGATCGTTGCCGAAAAAACGAAACTATTCGGGATCAAAGGCAAGGAGATCGTGATCCGCGCATGGCCCAAGAGAGCACAGGGTGATAATACGGCCACTGAGTTTCTGGACCAAATCCTCGAGATGCTCCCCTTAAGCCTCAACTATCATACAAAGAAAAAAAGAGATCTGCTCTACGTCATCTTCGAGGGCGTGGATAGACATTTGCTTCTCCGCAAAGATGGCGCTCTCCTTCTCGCATTTCAACACCTCCTCAATAAGGTCTCTTCCATAAAGGTTCAGACGGATTGTGATTTTTTCAGGCAGAAAAAAGAGCAGGAATTGAAAGAACATGCACAACATATCGCCCAAAGGGTTCACGAGTCTGGCGAAAAAGAAATCCTGGATTTTATGAATCCCTATGAAAGGCGCATCGTTCACGTGGCCATAAACCAAATCCCGGGAATCACAAGTGAGAGCATCGGGGATGGATTTTTAAAACGTATGAAAATCATCCCCGTCAAAGATTGACCTCAGCCGTCTGCAGCCTTCAATCCATAGGAAAGCCCCTCCCACACACTGTATTTCAGGGCTTCGTAGCGGCAAATATCTTTAGAAATCTTAATGGAAGTTTGAGATATGCCACATCCACTGCGGAAAGCATCCTTATTTCCGTGATAAGGGCATTAGACGTAAAAAAGAGGGAATTACTGTCCTTATGAGTCGGATGGTGGCGGGTGGGGGGGGTCTTCGACGAATATGGACTGTGACGAACTTCTGCTATTATCATTTGACTTGAGAGCATCACGGAAATAAAGATGCTTACTCCACTGCGAAAGACAGTTTACAGTTCTGGCATTACGGTTTATCATATACAGGTTATGTTCGAGGATACGATCATCGCTGTGTCGACAGCGCCGGGATACGGCGGGTTGGGAGTTGTGCGCTTGAGCGGCGATCAAGCGCTCCAGATTTCCAAAAAGATCTTCACCCCAAAAAAGGCGTTAACGGCAATCTCTCCCCGCCAACCCTTATTGGGTTATCTGTTCAACAGCGAACACAACGAGCGGTTCGAGACCGCATATCTCACATTTTTCCCCGCCCCGAACACGTATACGAGAGAAGACATGGTGGAGTTCAGCTGTCACGGCAGCCCTGTTATTCTCGAGGAAGCCGTCCGTCTCGGAGTCAAAGCAGGGGCCAGGCATGCCCGCCCCGGAGAGTTCACTCTCCGAGCCTATCTTCACGGGCGGATCGATATTTTGCAGGCCGAAGCGATCAACGATCTCATCATGGCCCCATCATTAGCTCAAGCCAAAATTTCCTTCCGCCAGATGGAGGGCAGCCTCTCGAAAAAGATCGGAGCCGTGCGAAAGGCGCTCATCCATCTTCTATCCCAGATCGAGGCGACCATCGAATTCCCCGATGATGGTCTCAAGATATCCCAGCGCCACATCCAAAAAACCATGACCAACGCCATCCAGACAGTCAACGAATTGATCAAAAGCTATGATTTTGGGAAGACGCTTTCCGAAGGGACGACAGTTGCGATCACAGGACGAACCAATGTGGGAAAGTCCACCCTGTTCAACGCGCTCTTGGACAGAGAACGAGCTATTGTCACTCCCTATCCTGGCACAACACGAGATTATCTTACCGAGCAGATCAAGATCAAGGATTCATTATTCTCTTTGATCGATATGGCCGGGATGGGGGCCGCAACCGATCAAATAGAGAAAGAGGGAATCCAGAGGGGTCGACGCCTGGCCAAAGAAGCCGACGGCATCCTCCTCGTGCTGGACGCCTCCAGAAAGGAGACAAAGGAAGACATCGCCCTCATCAAAAAATTCCAGAAGCAAAAGGCGATCCTGCTTCTGAACAAAATCGACCTACCGGTAAAAATGGATATCCAAACCATCAAAACTCTGGCGCCGGAGCTTTCGATCCTCGAAATCTCGGCGTTAAAGCGCTTAAACCTCAAAACTCTCGAAAAAACCATCGCCGATCGCTTTATCCCCCACCCAAAAAAAAGCGCAAACATCGTCCTCCATCTCCGCCAAAAGCTCCTCCTGCAGGATGTCGACGATGCCCTCCAGAACGCCCTGCAACTCCTAAAGGACGGCTACCCGGAGGAAATGTTCGGTGAGGAAATCCGCCGGACTCTCCCCGCGTTGGGTGAACTGACCGGAGACATTCGCATGGACGATGTGATGTCCGATATTTTCAACCGTTTTTGTGTGGGGAAATAGGGGCGATCACGGTGGAATCGTATGATTTTGACGTCATCGTGGTTGGCGCAGGCCATGCCGGCTGCGAAGCCGCTCATGCCGCCAGCCTCATGGGCCTCAAGACTTGCCTCGTCACTATCAATCTGGAAACGATTGCCCAGATGTCCTGTAATCCTGCCATAGGAGGACTTGCCAAGGGGCATCTTGTGAGGGAGATCGATGCGCTGGGCGGTATTATGGGGCTCCTTGCCGACAGGACAGGGATCCACTTCCGGCTGCTCAACAGAAGCAGGGGAGGAGCGGTTCAAGCCCCAAGGGCCCAATCGGACAAGGCGCTTTACAGATCAGCCATGAAGCACTGGCTCGAAAAAACCCCAAACCTCGCCCTTTTCCAAGGAATCGTCACGGACATTCTCACAGAAAACAACTCTGCGTGGGGTGTCAGAACCATAGAGGGCAACACCTTTTCATCCCGAGCGGTGATCGTAACCCCGGGAACATTCCTCAACGGAAAAATCCACATCGGACTACACCATTACCCTGCGGGCAGAGCAAATGAACCTCCCTCCGAAGAGCTGAGCGAGAGTCTCAAAACCCTGGGCCTCCAGAGTTTTCGACTGAAAACAGGAACGCCGATGCGTCTGCACAAAGACACTATTCACTGGGATCATTTCACGACTCAACCCGGAGATGACAAACCCGTTCCATTTTCCTTCCGGACACATAAAAAACTCAACAATAAAATTGCCTGTTATATCGGATACACGAACGTAAAAACGCATGCCATCATCCATCGGAACTTGGACAAATCTCCTCTCTACAGCGGAAAGATCACTGGGATCGGGCCGCGATATTGTCCTTCGATCGAAGATAAGGTCATCAAATTCCCCCATCACAAACGCCACCAATTCTTCCTCGAGCTCGAGGGGCTAGACACGGCCGAAGTCTATATCAACGGCATCTCCTCGAGCCTTCCTCTTGAAGTGCAAAAAGACATCCTCAAGAGCATTCCCGGCCTCGAGGAAGCAGAGATCCTCAGGCCCGCTTATGGGATCGAGTACGATGCTTTCGTTCCCACACAACTGCATCCGACACTGGAAACGCGTCCGATCGCAAACCTGTTTTTTGCCGGTCAGATCAACGGAACTTCGGGATATGAGGAAGCGGCCGCCCAGGGATTGATCGCAGGGATCAACGCCAGCCTGAAAATCAAAGGGCGCCCCCCGTTTATTCTTCGTCGGGACGAGGCCTATATCGGCGTTCTGATCGACGACCTCATCTCCAAGGGTGTTGAAGAGCCCTACCGACTCTTCACCTCACGCGCTGAGTATCGGCTCCAACTGAGGATCGATAATGCAGACGCACGCCTGATGCCGTACGGGAAAGAGCTCGGATTGATCGATGACGAAGATTTTAAGGCCTTCCAGCAGAAACAGAAGCGCATCCAACGGATTATGACAATCCTGGAAAGCGAGAAAGTGAAAACAGAGGCTCAAAAAACGATCCGATTGAAAGACATGCTTAAAAAACCAGAGATCAAGTTCGAACAGATCCGCGAGCATGTCCCGCAGCAAGCCGAGCTGAGTGATGAGGACATCCGACACATCGAATCCGAAGTCAAATATGAAGGATACTTGATCAAACAAGCCAAAGAAATCGCCCACAACCTCAAGATCGATAAGGAAAAAATCCCGGCCCAGCTGGACTTCCAGAGCGTGCCTGGCCTGACAAGGGAGGCCAGAGAAAAACTCGACCAGTACCGCCCTCGTACGATCGCAGAGGCCAAACGGATCCCCAGTTTGACTCCAGCCGCGATCACAAATCTTCACATCCACATCAAACTTCAACAACGGAATGCGCAAAAAAGTTCTCCAAGGAGCGAACGTTAACAAACTTATAACTCAGCTCCATCATCGCCGGATGCGACCGGAAAGCATCTCTAAATCCTTCACAAGATGAACACTCGAATGCACTCATTACAGGGATAGGGATGCTTTTACGGAGCCCTTTCCCAGCACGGGTTTTATGGCCAATAAAAATTTCATTCGTCCTTCCAGGCTCGGAAATTTCCACGCTTGATATTCAATCCTGAATTCTGTATTCTGAATGCTGGATTTGGGAATTCATCCCAAAGTGTTCCACGTGGAACACAGAGCCAAGATGAAAACGATCATCGCCATTGCCAATCAAAAAGGAGGCGTCGGGAAGACGACGACCACGATCAACCTTGCGGCATCTCTCGCCTACCATCAGAGACGTGTTCTGATCGTAGATTTTGACCCCCAGGGGATGGCTACGGCGGGATTGGGCAAAATCAAGGAGAGAGGCAAGGGCGTCTACCAGGCCCTGATGAACGGTTACTATATGATGGATTACGTTCTGCCAACTGAGTTGGAGAACCTGTACATCTGCCCTTGCTCTCCAGAATTGATAGGGTTCGAGGCCGAAGCTTTTTCCCAGGCGGACCGAGAAACACGACTGCGCACAGCCATGAATAAAGTGCGACAGTTCTTCCACTACATTTTTATCGATTGCCCGCCGTCCTTAAGTTTCCTCACGATCAATGCCCTGACCGCCGCGGATTCCGTCTTGATCCCGATCCAGACCGAATTCTTCTGCATGGAGGGGATCCCCGATCTATTCCGGACTCTCGATGAGGTGCGCATACATCTCAACCCAGCACTGTCGATCGAGGGCATTATCCTGACCATGTCCGACGAGCGGACAAACCTCTCCAAACAAGTGTCCGAAGAAATCCGGCGCTCTCTGAAGGAAATCGTCTATGAAGTGATCATTCCCCGTACAGTGAAGTTGGCCGAAGCACCGAGTTTTGGAAAGCCTGTCCTCCTGTACGACATCAAATCCAAAGGAGCCCAGTCTTACTTAAATCTTGCAGAGGAGTTTTTGAAACGATGACAAAGCAAGCACTCGGAAAAGGTCTCAAGGCATTCTTGCCAGATGAGTTTGGCATCCTGAAAGAGGAACGCTTTATGGATATTGAGCTGGACAAGCTCAAACCAAATCCCCTCCAGCCCAGAATGAAGTGGAGTCCGGAATCCCTTGAGGGATTGGCCCGTTCGATTCAGGAAACAGGGCTTCTTCAACCCATCGTTGCAGTCCCAGATAAAGACGGCTACATCATCATTGTCGGAGAACGGCGGTGGCGGGCAGCGAAAAAGATCGGCCTCCAGACAATCCCCGTCCTCATCCGGAATCTCACCAAAGCCCAGCAGCATGAGGCGATGTTGATCGAAAACCTCCAAAGGGAAGATTTGAATCCCATAGAGATCGCAGCGGCCTACCAAAAGATGATCCAGGAATTCGGCTACACACAGCAAGAGGTGGCCAATAAAGTGGGTAAAGACAGAGCCTCTGTCGCCAACTATCTCCGGCTGCTCAAACTTCCCGATGAGGTTCGGGAGTTGATCGCCAACAATCAACTCTCAATGGGGCATGCCCGGGCGTTGATCCCCATCGAGGACCCAGATCTCCAACGATCTATGGCGGGGCAGATCGTCAGGGACAGCCTCTCTGTCCGTGATGTCGAAAAATGGGTCCGCCGGCTCCAGACCCCTCCAGAAAAAACGCCCAAAACCCCGATGGACCCGGATCTTCTGATCCTCCAAGAAGAGCTGCTCAAAATTCTTGGCACAAAAGTGGTGCTTTCGGGCGACCAAAACAAGGGCGTTCTGAAAATACACTATTACACACTTGACGACCTGAACCGGATATATGAAAAAATCAAAGGAGTGAACACATGAAAGAAAAGAAAAGCGAATTCGACGAAAATAAAATCACGGGATTTTTCGATAAGGACACCGAGATCAAGGGGGATTTGCGCTTTAAGGGATCGTTCCGTATCGACGGCCATTTTAAGGGAACGATCGACTCGGATTCCATACTCATCATCGGGGATAGCGGAAAAGTGGACGCCGACATCAAGATCGGCTATATAATGATCGATGGCGAGGTCAAGGGAAACATTCAGGCCTCTGATCGGGTGGAGATCCACTCCAACGGCCGGGTGATAGGGACGATCACATCCCCTAAGCTGAGCGTTGAAGAAGGCGCTTTCCTGGAAGCGAACTGTCAGACCTCGGACAAAATCCCGCCAACGGTTCCGCACAAAACTATTCCTGAAGAAAAGGAAGAGATCATCACAGGACCCAAGCTTTGAGAGAAGCGACAGGAGTGATCCCGGTCCGCTATGCATCTTTGCGTTTCCCGGGGAAAGCCCTGGCTCGGATCCTGGGGAAACCCATGATCCAACGGGTCTACGAACAGGCCCAAGAATCCACCCAGCTCAAGGATCTCATTATCGCCACCGATGACAAGCGCATCTACGACGAATGTCTCAAATTTAAGGCCGATGTGCGGCTGACATCCACTCACCATAGCTCAGGGACAGACCGCGTTGCGGAAATCGCGGCAACCCTCACAACCCCCCTCGTGATCAACATCCAGGGGGATGAGCCTCTTTTAAGAGCAGAAATGATCGACGGCCTTATCACGGCGATGAAGGAAGAGGACACTCCAATGGCGACTCTGGCCGTAAAGGTCGATGACCTCACGCGTTTTGACGACAAAAACATTGTCAAGGTTGTGACAGACCGCTATGGATTTGCCCTGTATTTCTCACGTTCTCCCCTGCCTTTCCAGTCTTCGGATTATTTTTACCAGCACATCGGAATCTACGGGTATCGCAGAGATTTTTTGCTTGATATGTGCCAGTGGCCTCCTTCGAGGCTCGAACAGGAAGAAAAACTCGAACAACTCAGAGTTTTGGAGAACGGATACAAAATAAAAGTTGTCTTCACTCCTTATTCGACCTTGAGTGTAGACACACCACAGGATATAATCAGGGTTGAAAATCTGTTGAAGAAAGGACATCATGACTAAATTCATATTTGTCACCGGTGGAGTCCTCTCAGCCTTGGGAAAAGGCATCGCTGCAGCCTCGATCGGAATGCTCCTGGAAAGTCATGGATACAAGATCACCCTTCAAAAGTTCGACCCCTACTTGAATGTCGACCCCGGGACCATGAACCCCTTCCAACACGGAGAGGTCTATGTGACCGATGACGGCGCTGAGACAGATCTTGACCTGGGCCATTATGAACGGTTCACATCCACGCGCACATCCCAGGCACACAACTGGACAGCAGGCCGGATCTACGACCTGATCTTGAAGAAGGAGAGAAAGGGTCATTATCTGGGCAAAACGGTTCAGGTAATTCCCCATGTCACAGATGAGATCATAAAGGCCTTTCTCGCCGCCTCCAATGACAACGACATCGTCATCTCCGAGATCGGGGGGACAGTGGGTGACATCGAGGGCCTTCCCTTTCTGGAGGCCACGCGTCAGATGCGGCTGTCTTTGGGAGTCAACGATTCCCTCTTTATCCATCTGACACTGGTTCCTTACATGAAAACTTCGGGTGAGCTGAAGACAAAGCCGACTCAGCACAGCGTAAAAGAGCTGCGCGCGATCGGGATCCAGCCCGATATCATCCTCTGCCGGACGGATCGAGTGTTGAGCAAGGATTTGAAGGCAAAAATTTCTCTGTTCACCAACGTTCCCCTCGAAGCCGTGATCACGGCCCAGGACGTGGACAACATCTACAAGATTCCTCTTCAGTTTGCCCGTGAAAATTTAGATGGCATTATTCTCAACAGGTTAGGCCTGCCTCCAAAAAAACGAAAGTTATCCAGATGGAAAAAAATGGTCACCCGGATGACCAATCCCAAAGACGAGATCAACATTGCGCTGGTGGGAAAATACGCAGGTCTCCAGGATTCCTACCTGAGCCTCAAAGAAGCGTTGGTCCATGCCTCGACGGCTCATCACCTCAAGGTGAACATCTCGTGGATCGAAGCCGAGGACCTGGAGGCGAACGAAGCCGATGGGATTCTATCCAAAGCCGATGGGATCCTGGTCCCAGGTGGCTTTGGGGTGAGAGGCATCGAGGGCAAGATCAGAGCTGTGACGTATGCACGACTGAACAAGGTCCCTTATTTTGGGATCTGTTTGGGGATGCAATGCGCCACGATCGAATTTGCCCGGAATATTGCCAAACTCGAGAAGGCCAACAGCACAGAATTCGACCGCCGGACAGCGCACAAGATCTTCTTCAAATGGAGAGAGCTGAAGGGAGTGCAGGACATCGGAGGGACCATGCGCCTGGGTCAATTCCTGTGCCGCTTGAAAAAAGGAACTCTGGCCGAAAAAGCGTACCACAAGACACAAGTTTATGAACGTCACAGACACCGTTATGAATTCAATCCTGCCTTCGAGGACATCCTCACAAAAGCCGGACTCATCATCTCAGGGAAAAATCCTGAACACGACCTGGTGGAGATCGTCGAAATCAAAGACCACCCTTGGTTTCTCGGATGTCAGTTCCATCCGGAATTCAAGTCCAAACCTCTCGCGCCCCATCCCCTCTTCAAAGCATTTATCGGAGCAAGCTATGAATATCGCTGCCAAAGAGATTAAGATCGACACCAACGTCAATATCGGCGGGAGAAATCCCCTGTTTCTCATCGGGGGGCCCTGTGTGATCGAATCCGAAGACCACGCGTTCGGAATGGCGCAGAAAATAAGATCTGTGTGCGAACGCCTGAAGATCCCGTTCATCTTCAAGGCATCATACGATAAGGCCAATCGTTCCTCTATCGATTCCTTCAGGGGGCCAGGGCTTGAAAAGGGCCTCGAAATCCTTCAGCGCATCAAAGACGAGCTCCACATCCCTGTTCTTTCCGATGTCCACGAGACCTCACATGTTCGTCCAGCGTCCGAGGTCCTTGATGTGATCCAGATCCCCGCGTTTCTCTCCCGTCAAACTGACCTGATCTTGGAAGCCGCAAAGACTGGGAAGCCCCTGAACATCAAAAAAGGGCAGTTTTTAGCTCCTCAAGACATGAAAAACGTCATCGATAAGGCGCTCAGTCAGGGAAACGAGAATCTCATCCTTACGGAACGGGGAGCATCCTTCGGATATCACAACCTCGTTTTTGATGTCCGGTCGATTCCGATCTTAAAACAATGGGGCTTTCCTGTTGTTATCGATGCCTCCCACAGCGTCCAGAAGCCCGGGGGCGAAAGCACTTTTTCCGGTGGTGAAGCCGAGTTTATTCCTCTGATAGCAAAAACAGGCATCTGTGCTGGTGCGGATGGTGTGTTCCTTGAGATCCATGACCACCCGTTACAAGCTCTCTCTGACAGCCATAATTCTATAAATATCAATAACTTACAAAACTTATGGACTCTTCTTCTCCGCATAAAGAAAGTGGCCGACGATACCGCTCCCTCAGACCAAGGATAAAACCACTATGAAAAAAGAAGACATCATCCGAACCGGAAAAAGTGTCCTGGAGATCGAATCCCAAGCTGTAAAGAGTCTGGCGTCCCGCTTGGATAAAAACTTTGCCGATGCCGTCGAACTTCTCTCCAATGCCCGTTCTCGTGTTATTGTCATGGGCATGGGGAAATCGGGCATTGTAGGGAGGAAGATCGCTTCGACACTTGCGAGCTGCGGCACCCCTGCACTTTTTCTCCATCCTGCTGAAGCCGGGCATGGAGACCTGGGCATGATCGTCAAAGAGGATATCCTGATCGCCATCTCTTACAGCGGTGACACAAGAGAGATTGTTGATCTCATGGACTTCGTGAAAAGGATCGGCGTCAGGCTGATCGGCATCACCGGAAACCGCAAGTCCAAACTGGCTCAATACAGCGACATCGTTCTCGAGGCTTGGGTGGAAAAGGAAGCCGAACCGAGCGGTATGGTCCCCACAGCCAGCTCCACCGCTGCCCTAGCTCTAGGAGATGCCCTCGCGATCGCGCTGATGAAGAAGAAGGGTTTTTCAGAACAGGATTTCGCCTCTGTCCATCCCAAGGGGCAAGCGGGGAAGAAACTTCTCAAGATCAAGTCTTTGATGCACAAAGGGAGGCGGGTGCCTTCAGTCCATCCAAACACCCCCATGAAAGATGTCCTCAGGGAAATATCGGAGAAAAAATTGGGAATGACATGCGTGCTCGATAAAACAGAGAAGCTTGTCGGCATCATCACCGACGGCGACCTAAGACGGATGATCCAAAAATATGGCAATGCCTTTCTCCAGAAAACGGCCAAGGAGTGTATGACAACTCATCCCGCCACCATAGACAAGGAGGACCTGGCCACCAAAGCCCTCAACATCATGGAGGAACGCAAGATCACATCCTTAGTTGTCACAAACACAGAGGGTGGAGTGGAAGGACTTATCCACCTGCACGACCTGTGGCGGACGGAGATGTTTTGATGGAAAACAGGGAGCGTGCCCAAAAGATCAAAATGATCCTTATGGACGTAGACGGAACTCTCACGGATGGAAAACTCACCTTGCTCCCCGACGGTGAAGAGCTGAAATCGTACCATGTCAGGGACGGCCTGGGAATTCTTTTGGCGCGACTCGCAGGACTGAAGACAGGGATTATCACAGGGAAAACATCCAAACCCCTCGAGATTCGCGCTCAAAAACTCAAGATTGTGGAGCTCCATCAAGGAATCCTGGATAAAATGAGGGTTCTCGAAGAAATCCTGGACAAGCATGCCCTCGCTCCTGAGGAAGTGGCGTTTATCGGCGACGACCTCGGAGACCTGGATGTTTTGAAAAAGGTGGGTTTGGCAGGAGCTGTGGCTGATGCCCATCCTGTCGTGAAAAAAAACTGCCATTTTATTAGCGCACATCCTGGGGGCGGAGGCGCCGTGCGGGAGTTTATCGAACTCATCCTCGAAGCCCAAGATAAATGGTCTGTCATTCAGCAAAAGGTCAAAGGTCTGTCCAATGTATCCGATCTCACATAGTGCAAAACGTGAAACGCTCTACCCAAAAGGGGAGATGCGAATCAAAAAAGCGGAGGTCGAAAAACGTGAATTGCATGACGAAAAAGCCAAAGGGACACCTGAGCGCACAGAACTCCTAAAATGACCGATAGATCCTAAACAGAGAATCCCGAGCACAGAAAACGCAAGAAAATATTTTAAATATGATGATCCCGTCAGGCATAAACCGAGAGTTGTTGGGAATAGTGTTATGCTCATCCTGGCTCTATAATCCTCAATTTTGATGGATCTGGAGTGGAACAATGAAACTCAGACAGGCAATTTTTAGAGAATACGACATTCGAGGGGTTGTCGGCGAAGACTTGACCCCGGAATCCGTTGAGCTCCTCGGTAAAGGCATAGGGACATACTTCCGACGCCAAGGAAAAAGAGATGTGGCCGTGGGCGGAGACTGCAGGCTCAGCACCCCTGAATTTGCCGAATGCCTTACCAAGGGCCTTCTCTCCACGGGATGTTCGGTGACTCACCTGGGGACAATACCAACTCCACTCCTTTACTTCACGATGTACACCAAGGCAAAAGAGGCCGGGGTGATGATCACCGGTTCCCACAATCCCCCTGAATTCAACGGATTCAAGATGATGCTCGGGAAGGAGACGCTATTCGGAGAGATGATCCGAGACATTTTCTCCCTGATCACGAATGCAGATCTCATCGAAGAAGCTCCCGGTGAGACATCCCGGATAAACATCGTTCCTGAATACCACGATTATGTTGTGAACAACATCTCCCTTTCCAATAATTTGAAAGTGGTCGTTGATGCCGGAAACGGCACAGGAGGTGAAGTTGCGGTGCCCATTTTCAGGGATCTCGGATGCGAGGTCTTCCCCCTTTACTGCGAGATGGACGGGAATTTCCCCAACCATCATCCGGATCCCACTCTTCCAGAGGCTCTCAAAGACCTGATCCAGAAAGTGGCTGAAACAGAGGCCGATCTCGGTATCGCCTACGACGGAGACAGCGACCGGATCGGTGTTATCGACGACAAGGGGAAGATCATCTGGGGGGACATTCTGATGGTGCTTTTCGCAAGAGATATCCTCCCCCAAAATCCAGGGGCGGCGATCATTTCTGAGGTCAAGGCTTCAAAGCTCCTTTACGAAGAGATCGAAAGGCTGGGTGGGCGTCCGATCATGTGGAAAACCGGCCATTCCCTAATGAAAAAAAAGATTAAAGAGGAAAGGGCGTTGCTGGCCGGAGAAATGAGCGGACACATCTTTTTTGCCGACAGGTTCTTCGGCTTCGACGATGCCATCTATTCCTCAGCCCGACTATTGGAGATCCTCTCCCGGTCGGAAAAAACGCTTTCCGAGATGCTCTCAGACCTTCCGAAGACATATGTCACACCCGAGATTAGGGTTTATGCCTCAGACGAGGTCAAATTCAAAATCGTAGACGGAGTGAAGAGGGTCCTCTCGGCCAAACTTCCAGTCATCGACATCGACGGAGTCAGGGCCATATATCCCAATGGATGGGCTCTTGTGCGGGCATCCAACACCCAAGGGGCTCTCGTCCTCAGATTTGAGGCGGACACTGAGGAGGACCTGGCCGCCATCCGGAAAGATGTGGAAAAAACGCTCGAATCGGTCATCACAAAACTTGAGAGTTCATGAGGTAAAAATGGATTTATACGCTGTGATTATGGCTGGCGGGAGCGGGACCCGATTTTGGCCGTTGAGCCGCAAGGATAAACCCAAGCAGTTCCTTCCCATAACCAGTGAACAAACAATGATCGAAGAAACGGTCCATCGCTTGAAACCGCTTATTCCTCCCGAAAGGATCTGCACCATCGCCAACTGGGAGCAAACCCAAACGATCAAAGATCTCCTCCCCGACATCCCAGAAGGCAATTTCCTCGTCGAACCGAAGGGGAGGAACACAGCTCCTTCACTGATCTTAGCCACGGCTCATGTCTACCTTCAAAGCCCCCGGGCGGTTGTGGCAGCTCTTCCCGCGGACCACCTCATCGCCGACGTTCCACTTTTTCTGCAAAAACTCGAAGCCGGCGCTAAAGCTGCGGTTCTGACTGACACCCTCATCACTCTCGGTATCACTCCATCCTTTGCCTCCACTGGATACGGTTATATCCAATTTTCCCGAGAGACTCGCCATCAATTCAGGGGCGAAGACTTCTATGCTGTCCTGGAATTCAAAGAAAAACCCGCGGTCGAACAGGCCAAAGCTTTTCTGGAAGCCGGGAACTACTTCTGGAACTCGGGGATGTTCCTTTGGCAAGCCGAAACATTTGCCTGCAAGCTCCAACAGTTTGCGCCCGAGTGGCACGAGTACTGGGAGAAGATACTCCTGGCGCTCAAAGACAAAGACGAATCTCAGATCGCATCCATCTTTCAGGCCATTCCCTCCACATCCATCGATTATGCCCTCATGGAAAAGGCCCAGGGCGTCCTGATGTGTGAAGGCAATTTCGGATGGTCCGATGTCGGAACCTGGTCTTCTCTGCTGGACATCTGGCCGAAAGACCAAGAGGGAAACGTATTGAGAGCGGAGAGCCTTCTTCTCGACACAGAGAACTGTCTGGTCTACAGTCCGGACAGATTGACTGCTCTCATCGGCGTCAAAGACCTCATCGTCGTGGACACACCGGACGCGCTTCTCATCTGTCGAAGGGATCAGGACCAGAGGGTGAAAGACATCGTCGGGAAACTCAAAAAACTCAGCAAAGACGAGTATCTGTGATTGTAAACTGCAGAAGAAGCCGATATAGAGCGATTGAATTTGAGATCATGAAAACTTATCCAAAGGTCGGTCACACGAATGGAAATTAGAGATAAAAAAAATCTGGAAGTCAAGGTCGACAAAAGACACATTGTCTCGATCGGAGAACGCCTTTACACAGAAAGCGTCGAACTTCTCAGAGAGTTGGTCAACAATGCCTATGATGCTGATGCCACAGAAGTTTATGTCGATATCACCTCAGAGAAAATCACCGTTCAAGACAATGGCATGGGGATGGATATGAAAGGACTGAAGCAGTATTTCATCATCGGTTCCGATGAAAAAATTATCCATTCCAGGTCTCCCAAGTTCGGAAGAGTCAGAATCGGCCAGTTTGGGATAGGAAAATTTGCATCTCTGGCAGCCGCAGCGTGCTTTGAAGTTTTTACGCAACACAAAGACTTTGCGGCTAGAGTTATATTCGATAAGTACGCCTGGGAAGAAGCCAAGGATACCTGGCATCTTCCTCTAGAGATCCTCGCTCCAAATTCCGAGAGAGGAGATGGAACCACTGTTGTGCTTTCCAAACTATCAAAATCATTCGATTTTGACGAAGTTGAGAAAAAATTGATCGAGGGGGTTCCTCTCAAAGCGCCTGATTTTAACGTTTATCTCAACGAGCGCCGACTTCTGCCAAGAAGTATCGTTGGGCAGAGAATTCCCATCCTGGAAGGATGCAAATACGGCCCCATAACGGGAGAGATCATCATCACGCCGAGTTCTATGGCCTCCACCAAGGATTTGGGAGTGGAGGTCAAAGTCAAGGGCTCCACTGTCAAACGAGACCTCTTCGGGATGGAGACATGGGGGAAAGCTGTTGCCAGGATCAAGGGAGAGATCAGCGCCGATTTTCTTCCCATCACCAGTGATCGGTCCAATTTTGTCACAGACTCAGAGGAATACCAAGCATTTCTCAAAGTGATGGGGAAGATCATCTCCATAATAAAAAAAACCCTGGGAAAGGAAGCCGACCGCAAGTCTGACCGCAGAGCCAGCCGGGCTGTTAAAGAGGCCCTTCAAAGAATCCATAAATCTTTGGCACACAATCCCGATCTATCTCCCTTCGGACCTATTCCATACGGAGAATTGGGCGGTGTCGGCGGCGGCGCTGTCACTGAACAGGGGAAAGGAAAAGGGGAAAAAGAAACGGAAATTATGGCTCAAAAAAAGGAGAAAGGGCCAAAGACAAAGAGAAGACGCCATCCTCTCGTTAAAAAAATCACACCCAACGCCATTGTCCGAAGGATGCGGATGGGGGACAGCACCGTCTCCATATGCCTTGATTTTTTTGGAGAATCCGGACCCGAATGTTTTTCTGAAGGGAATGTCGTCTACATCAACCGCGACCATCCGCTTTTTCAAAGGGAATCCCAGAAAGCGGTCACGCACACAATGTATATTGCCCGCCTTCTGACTCAGGAGATTTCCCTGATGAAAGAGACCCGAAGCCCCCGCCTCGCTTTCACACGCCAGAGCAAGCTCCTCAAGGATGCTTTTTCTGAGGATTAGCCTCCTCTGACCTTCATTTTATCCCAGTTGTTTAAAATTCATTGAGGGAAACCAGATGAAGTCGCTCCAGTCAATCTCGAGCTCGTGTATAATATTCGGGTGCCTCACTCAAATTTCTCCCGAATTCCTTCGCCAATACCCCACCCATGAGGAATGCAATGAAGGCGCCAAAAATCGAGGCCAGAAACGGCGCTTCAATCGCAAAGACATATGTGCCCAGCGGAGTGATGATAAGGCCGGCAATCAGCGCCAGCGAAGCGGATAACCTTCCGCCTATTTTTGTGAAAAATCCCATAAGGGTGATCACAAGAATTCCAGCCGTCCCGAATGCAGAGGCGGCCAACACAAGATTGTACACGCCCTTGGCATACAGGGCCAACACATAGGCAAACGCTCCCGCAAACACCACAATCAGGCGTGCGCTCAAAACCCGCCCCCGATTGCTTTTGATGGAAAAGAGAGGCACGATCAAGTTGTGCGAAAGCAATGCCGCGACGGCCAAGAGGATGCTGTCGATCGTGGCAATGATGGCTGAGATCAACGCTCCTGTAAATACAACGAATAGGAACTTGGGTAAGAAACGCGCCGCTAAACGGACCATAAAATGCTCGGGGTCCTGGAGGCCAGGAACGACATAGGGTCCGACCAACCCTAAAAATGCCGGGATGGCCCCCATCACAAAATAGATGCCGCAGGCAAGGAAGCTTCCATTCCGGGCGACAGACACAGACCTTGCAGCCAGGATACGCGAGATCGCCTCCTGGGCCACAAGGGATCCGAGGATCGGGACCATCCACCTGTCGAGTCGCATCAAAAGGGTCTCCTGGGGGGCAAGGAGGCTCAGCCGAACCGGATCCATGTCCGAAAGGATCTGGCGTAATCCAGGGATGCTATGGATGCACATCACGAACAAAACAACCAATCCAAAGACGACCACAATCCCTTGGATGAGGTCCGTGTACACATCGCTGAGCAGGCCGCCAAGGACAGTATAGACCACGACAAACGCTGCAGCGATGGTGATGGCTACGGTCACCTGTATAGATGTGGTCGCGGCAATGATCTGTCCGAATGCTCTTATTTGTGCTGCCGCCCAAATTAGGGAAGAGGGGACGATTATCCAAATGGCGATTCTTTCGATGAAGATTCCGTATCTCTCCCGGAAATAATCTGCCAGCGTCATATAATTGCCACGGCGGAACCTGGCGGCCAAAAGAAGCCCCAGCAACAGAAGGCAGAGGCTGTAGCCGAACGGGTCTGCGCGGCTTCCGGAGAGCCCTCTTTCATAGACAGCCGCAGAGGAACCGATACACGTTTCGGCGCCGAACCAAGTGGCAAAAAGCGAGAACGCGACCATAAACAGGGGAAGGTTTCGCCCCCCGAGCAGAAAATCGCTCTCCGAGCTGATCTTCCTCGATATCCAGACCCCGATGAGGAGCTGCAGCATCAAATAGAGGAATATGAATATCCAGTTCACGCCATGCGTCCTCCAAAGATTTCGAATCCCAATGGCATCTTATCTATCAAACGTTCAAACAAAACCAGTCAATCGACAGCTCTTTTTCGAGCTCTTCAGAATCCAGATACTTGATGGTCATAATCCTCCAGAACTTATCATTGCGCCGCATCTGCTTGAGCGGGGCGCGACCCCATCTCTCGGTTTATTGTTTCGGCCTCCAGTGCACCCTGTTCGCAAGAGGAATGCGAAGCTCTGTGGCTCTGGGACAACGGTGATTTTTTTGTCCTCATTCTCTTTCCCTCTTCAAACAATCCTGGTTGTGAACCAAGTAATTGTCCTCAGGAGGCCCATAATAATCGAGAGGCCTTTCCCCGGAAATCGCCCGGCGGGCCAGACAGGAATGTAATATGATCTCTGCGTTTGTCATAATGTTCAAGACTTCCAGGCACCGGACCAGTTCATGAGGATTTCGTGCGTGAAGTTCTGAAGCCTCCTCCCCGGCAATCCCGATGAGAACAGCCAAATACGGCTTGGCCGAGACATGCACAACACGGTCGCTTTGGCTCTAAAGGCTACCAGTTCTCCCGTTCGTCCATTGATGCCAACAGCCCCTACGACCCGGACACCCTGTTTGCCGCCTTCTGTCAATAACAAGGTGGCCATAGTGCGGTCAAAGATGTGCACCCCCAATCGTTTGCACTCCCTGAAAAGAGCCGGCTTGAACGTCGTCCCCAGGACGAGGGCATCAGCGTCAACATTTTGCCTTTGACCCCACCGCAAAGGATAGGGCCATTCCATCTCTTTTGTTTTGAGGTGTTTCACCATCGCCTTTTCTCTATCACGAAACGCCACGCTTGAAAAGTGGAAAATACTGTTTGGCGACAAAAATTTTGTTTTTTCATCTCTTTTTCAGTGTTTGGATGTCTATTTTTACATGCTAATCGTCGATAGCGTTCGTTCGGCTCCTCCTGCTTAACGGGTCCCATTTCAAGGTGTAAGTTCTGTCATCCAATCCCAGCGAATCAAAGTTTACGTTTTTTCTCTCAGGATATCCCCGCGAGGCATCATCAAACTCACGGTCACAAAGACAACGGAGGAAACGGCATAGGCGATAAACAGGCCAAGATCGATATTGAAGAGACCGTGGAAGGGACCCGGGATGCCGACAAAAAAAGCGAAGACACCAACAAGCAGTTTCCTGTGGACATGGCTGCAGCCAGCAATGCCGAGACAACAAGGCCTGCCAGGATGCAACCGCACTTGGCCACAGACGCAGATTTTGCCGATTGATACCTCATGTAGGCGTCGTATGACACGGATATGGAGAGCAGAAACGGGATGATGATAAAAATGGCCTGTGTGTGCATGCCTGTGGGGATAAACGGAGATGAAAAAATACTGCCCACGGTCACCGTGCTCACATTACCCAGTTTGACCAGTGCAGTGATGGCAACGAGCGGAATGCCCAAGACAATGATCCCCAGATTCTCACCCATTTCCTCTCCCCATAGCGGTGGGCGAAAAAATCGAGGGGGACATAATCCTCCTGCTTCCTGAGCTTGGCCGCCACCAGAAGGCCCGCAAGGATCAACCCTCCGCCACATCCGATGCCATACCACATCCCAGGCCAGACACCGCTGCCTGCGCCCAGTTGAATGGCGGCTAGAGTGGCCGTAATCAGGGGCAGCCCCAATTGTCTGCCTGCGACAAGAAAATCTGAGGCCTTCTTCACCCTTTTGCTCAAATAGACCCCGACAGCTATTGTGGAGACGAACTAAAGGATCACGACGGATTCAAACATCGACCTCAAGTCTTTTGCGATGACCCTTTAACCGAAGTTCCCCGATCCAGTTCCGGATCAGCCGGATGAGGTCGGTCACAGGTCTAAGGGGGCACAGATAACTGCACCAAGGCCTTCTGGTGAAAAGCGAGGCCACAAGCACAACCCCCAGCAGCGCAAACTGAAAATTCGAACCGATGAGCCGAAAAAACACTCCGAAAACCTCATAGCTGGAGATCCCGGGATTCCGAAAGATCAAGGCGATGACTATAGCCGTCAGGGCCAGCAGCCTCTGGATCCATCGCAGCCCGTTGTGCGCCCGCTGAGGGATACGTAGTTTGGCACCGCCCACAATCCCCAGACATTCCTGTGTGACCCCAAATGGACAGAACCCTTCACAATAAGGGTTTCTGTTGGCTATCGTGGGGATAAAAAGAATGCCCCCGAAAAGAATAAACCAGTACAGATGAGTTTGCCATGCTGGCCAAAATCCCAGTAGAAATTTGTTGACCCAGACGATCGTTAAAGGCATGTTGAGCACAAATCCCAGCACCACCAACCCAACAAGCATGGACGCCCACCGGGCTGTTTTTTTATACTTGAAACGCCGCCACCGGCCCACGATCCCGAACCCAAAAAGCGCTATCAGCATTGCCTCGGGGAATCCAAACTGGACCTTCGGAGCAGGTTCAGGAGGGGGAGAAAAGGCCAGGTTCCTTGAGGCGACTTTGCGTGTGGCTTTGCGCGTGGAATCTATAATGGCCCGGCAGGAATAGGTGGCCCCTGTGACCCCATCCACATCCTGTCCGAGAATGATCGAGTCAGAGTAGGATTTCCCTCGCAGGGAATCGAGGAGACCGCTCCTGAGCACTCTCCGGAGAAATGCTGCGGTCTCTTTCTGTTCGACGATCGTCAACCCAAGAATCACTCCATCAAGAGAAACGGCCACAGCGACCTCCATCTCTCCGCCATAACCGTCGGCTTTTCCCGTTGTCACATAGCCCATTAAGGACTCCTCCGTCTGATCATTCCATGCAGAATAAGTCCTCAGGCCGACAGCTTCGAACCTTTCCGCATCTGGAAAAGCTTGTTTTAAATATGGAAACAGGTCCGCCTCGGCTTGGAATGTGCCTATAAACCAGGAAATAACAACAATCCCGATGGCAACAACGGCTAAGGTCCGTTCTAGGCGTCGAGAATTCAATCGAGAGCGGCCATGATGCCTGGGAATTTCACTCTCTTGATCATAATCCGTGGGTCTTCTATTATTCCGATCACTATTCATGGGTATCTTGTCAAGACAGCATGACTCATGAGTTTCTCCATACAGGTGTAATGACGCAATGGATCCTCCGCTTCAATGGTCATGGTCTATAAATTTCCGCTCCGCATTCAAGTTCATAAAATTTCTATGGTATTCCATAGAAGGTTACATCGACTCTCTGGCTGTGATGCTCCTCTGTCCGTCCAGGCCCCAGAATCCTTTGTCCTGGAGTTGCTGTCCATAGCCACTGGACTGATCAAGGTTCACCATAAGTTTGTTCAGAGGCTCGACTCGGACCTCGATGAATTTACGGATCACCCTGTGCAGCCACGAATTGTTTGGCTTGGTGAAGGGACACACACGTTTGCAGTTGGAGCAGCTGAATCCGTTGAAGTCGTAGCACTTCTCAGAGTCGATGTACCACTTGAAGGCCCCGGGATTGTTGGATGGAGATTTTCCTTCCCATGTCTTCGGGCCATCGGTGATGGAGCGGCTCGAGCAGTGTTCGGCGCACAGTTTGCACGTCTCACAGAATTCGCCCACGCCGAAGTTAATGCGTGGATCAGGGATCAAAGGCATATCCGTGATGACCTTGGCCAAACGGACCCGGGGCCCGTATTTGGGCGTGATCAACAGCCCCAGGCGTCCTAGCTGGCCAAGACCTGCGTCGATGGCCATGGGAATGCTCAGTCCGACCCCATTCCCAGCAGGAATCGCCCGATACCCAAGCCCCCGGATGAACTCGGCAAGAGTTGCCGCCGTAAAGGCCATCCGAGAATATCCATTGCCGACAGCGGCCGAGGCCAGTCTCCCCGGAGAGTTGGCTATCCCAAAGAAATCCTCTTCGAAAGCGAGCGCCACAACACGATTCATTGACTTGGGGATGTACCAGGCTTCATCGGTCTGACCGAAACGGTCCCCCTCGGAAAGAACAGGAAGGGCACGGGCCCTATCCTCTCTCATCGGAGCAAAACAATCCGAATACAGCCATAGCGGGTTTAACTCGGCAATCCCCGCAAGAGAAGCGCCATAGAACAAGGCTGCATGTTTCACTGCCAGACTGGCCTCTCTCCAAGTCATATCCAGGTCAGCGGGGTCCCACTGGCCGAGTCTATGGAGCCCCAGGCCCCGAACCATTCCGTAGTGAAGCTCCCACTGGTAGGAAGCACGGCCATTGGTGTCCGCCGTGTGCCAGGAGGCGGCCATCAAGGCGTAATCGAGCCGTGTTTGATTGGGAACCTGTCCTTTTCCTTCCACAAGATTCATCTCGGCCAGGTCCTCTCTAAGTTCTGGCCGCTCCTGTCGCTCCGGATCCCAAATGTTTCGGCTGAAAGTCGTAGACTTTTCACTCATCCGTTTAATCACACGGGGATCGATCTTATAGGGAAAATTTGGATCGGTGATCCTTTCTACTAGAAACCCTCCGTACTCTTCGTGAGAATCGACCAAAATCCCATCAGGAGTTCTCGAGACGACGGCAGGCATATGATTACCCAAACCAACGGATGCCGTCCCCACCCCCATGAGCTTCAAAAACTCCCGTCTCTGCATCGCATGATCATTCATGACAAAAATTCTCCCTGTGTGGCGCTCCTCATGTTTACGACCTTTTCAGCCAGTTCTTCGAGTAAAGACAAAACGAGCCAGAAGAACAGCCCAAAGCACCCCCACAAATCCAAGGATCACTCCCATGACCAGGGCTGCCCTTCCAGAGCCCTCCCCGAGGAAACTGACGACCATTTCGCACACGAAAACAGCATACAGGAAGGCCAGGATGGTAAGGCCCCAATGCCACCAAGGTATGGACCGTCCTGTTCGGCGGACGTTGTTCAGCAAAAGGCTGAAACCAAGCATCATCACCGCGCCGATTATTATATGAATCATGGCCCTGTCTCCTTCTCAGCATATTTTCCGACGATCACGGCTTTCATAAAGAGATAACAGTTTTTGATAAACTTGAGCTTGGAGGCGCCCACTCTTTTCCCCACCGTGATCGGCACCTCTGCGTACATCATCCTGTTCGTGATCACACGGGATGTCAATTCCGCCTCGTATTCCAAGTTATTGGCTTCGACCCCCATAAAGGCAACCTTCTTATTGATGACCCTGAGCCCGCTGGAGAGATCGGTGATCCTCTTTCTGAGGATCACGCTCGCAATCAGAGAGCCCGTGACGTTCGCCAAAGACTTAAAAAAGCTCGCGTTTTTTGGGAATCCGTTCAAGAACCTCGTCCCAATGACCATGTCATAGCCTTGATCGAATTTATCGATAAGGCTGGGGATGCTTTCAGGACGGTAGGTAAGGTCGGCATCGATGGTCACGATCGCATCTGTAGAGGCCTGTAGGTAACCGGTCTTGAGAGCATGGGCCTTACCTCTGTTCTTTATGTGCCTGAAGGCCTTGACGTCACCCTCAGCCATGAGTTCTTCCATAAGAATCCAAGTGCTGTCCGTGCTCCCATCATCCACAAGGATCAGCTCGGCCCCCGGATTGCTTGCGAGCACTCTCTTGACGGTCTCTTTGATCGCAGCTTCTTCGTTATATGCAGGGATGACAATGGAGCAGGTTTTGCGTTTCATCGTACCAGAAGTCCCCCCATTGTAAACTAATTTTTTTTCAGAATAAAGTTTATTCCTTCTCTCACATGTGCTAAAAGAGAAGATAAAGAACAAGGAAAAATCTCATTAGTTTGAACAAATCATCTCATTTTCTCTTCCTGTTTGAAACCGGAGCATTATCCTCTTATATATGGCATCGCTCAGTCTACGATTGGATGGCAGGGAAAGAAAGTCCCCCGTTCCTCTTCATCCTCACCTTCCTGGCTACATCCGTTGTCATTGGTTCTGTCCTCTACTCTGGACTTTCCCTCTTCACCCGTTTTTTAGCCTCCAGCAACCTGAAGGACAGAAGTGCACTAAAGCACTCTATCGTTCGCGGCTTCTTCCCTCTTTTATTCCTTTATCTGACGTTCCTGGAATATGTGATCTATCTGAGGGATATCCAGAACATTTTACTTCTCACCACCATCCTCGCAATCGCCTATATGCAGTACTCTTTATGGGAGAAACTGCATAAAGGCTCTTCTCAAGACTCCTTGCCTACCGATAGAGGGAAGGGCCTCCTCCAAAAAATCCGTCAGCCGAAAGAAATGTCTCTCTGTGTGCTCATCATTTCGGTCGGCATATTCATTTTTTATTCGTTGGGACTAATCTTCCCCGTCCATCCGATAACGGGGGATGAGCCTCATTATTTATTGATAACCGACAGCCTGCTGTCAGACGGAGATATCAACCTCTTCAACAACTACAGGGATAAAGACTATCTTCAGTTTTACCCGGGAGAACTGGAATCCCACAGCCAATCTGGGAAAAAGGGCCTCGAATACCAATATTCCAAACACACTCCAGGGCTTTCTGTGTTGCTTGCCCCTCCTTATTTCATTGGGAAAAAACTGGGAGGGATCGTTGCGCATCGGACACACGATCCGACACGTCAACAACATATCCTCACCTCTACAATTCGCATGTTTATGGCCTTGCTCACGGCTCTATTGTGCTGGCTCTCTTTCCTCTTTGCCCGAGACCTCACAAAAAACCAGAATGCGGCTCTCCTCGCGTGGTTCATTTTCGTCATGACATCTCCCCTTCTCTTTTATTCCCAGTTGGTCTATCCGGAGGTCCCCGCCGCTCTTATTTTGATCATGGTCCTCCAGCGAGCCACGGCGGATAAACACATTTCTCCCTCAAGTCTTCTTTGGATAAGCCTTGGAATAGCCTTCCTGCCATGGTTGGGAGTCAAATACATCGTCCTTTCGGCGGGCCTATTTGGGATCGTCCTCTACGCTTTTTGGAAATCCGCGCGGAAGGGAGGAATGAACATCTTGCTGTTTTTTGCGCCGCTTCTCATCTCTGCTGGGCTTTTTCTCTATTACCTCTGGTCGCTCTACGGCAATCTCTGGCCGTCCTCGCCGTATAGGGGCTCTCTCCATTCAGAATTTGCCACGCTCTTATCGATCTTCCACTTTAAGATCAGCGAGTTCTTCCGCTGCGGCCTGAGTTATCTATTCGATCAAAGGATCGGCATTTTCCCCTATTCTCCCATCTACATGATCTGTGTTCCCGGCGTTTTCCTCCTCATCGCCAATCAAAAACGGAAATTTTGGCCCCCTCTCGGGATTTTCCTCCTGTACTGGGGCTTCTGCTCAATGACTTATTACTGGGGTGGATTCTGTCCCCCGGGAAGACCTCTCCTCCCGGTACTGTGGATTTTGGCACTCTCTGCGGCGGGAGCATTAGCCTGGGGGAAAAATAGACTTTCTGTCTCGGTCCAGAGATTCCTCATCTTCGCAAGTCTCGGGATTGCATTTCTCTGCGCTAAAGAGCCGCGGCTTCTCTATGACGAATCCCTCTCCGGGATCGGAAATCCCAGCGGGAACTACAGCCATCTATTGACATCGCTCAGCAATAGCTTTGTCAATCTGAGGACCGCCGCTCCCTCTCTGATCAATAAAGACAATATCATCTGGACTCCCCTGATATTCTGGTTGTTTGCCCTTGCGGTCGTCTGTTTCGCCTTCCTGAAAAAAGACAAAAAGTTGGTCCCCGCTTTTAGAAGTTTTGGGACGCCTGCGCTCGCGGTTCTGTTCTTATCCACTCTCATCATCGTTTACACCTTCTTCGATTGCAATCTCGACAAGGCATATGTCTTCGAAAACAAAGCATACCAACTCTATTTCCAGGATTCCAACAATTTTGGTCAAGAGCTGAAAGGGTTTTGGACACGGGGAAGATCAGCATCCGAAGTGCTGATGAGGACTGAGACCCGTGTTTCGGAGATCCGGGTGAAGCTATCGAGCCCTGTGCCGGGAAAGGCAACGGTCCATGTGGGGAAAGAGAAAAGGATAGTCCCCCGAAGTCGACAGGGTGGCCAGACAAAAACCCTGATTTTCTCCTCTCCTGTGGAATTTCCATGGAAAAAGGGGTGTTTGTACTCCATCCGCATCAGAGAAGATACTGGCTTCAGGCCCTATCGACTCGATCCAGAGGTCCAGGATAACCGTTTCCTGGGTGTGTTTGTCGAGATAGATGTCACAATGGGCACAAAGTAAAGCCAGGCGCAGATAAAAATCCAGATGCATATGGTGATGCTTGGGAACTGTCAATGAGATGCAGCATCTTATCCTAGTTTTTGGACCACGCTAGCGATCAAGTAACTATGCCTCCGCAAAGAAGGAAATCTTCTGTAGAGAGATACAAAAGGACTCGTCAGCAAAAGCGATCTGACGCAAGTCTGAAACGATGATCCCGTGCCTTCCCAAAAGGACTTGAAGCTTGAATGGCGTGATCTTTTCATCTGTGCTGAATCAGGCTGATTATTCTCTTTGACCGCAGTGACCTCGATCTTTCCGGAGGAATAGATCTTCGTCAGCTTCTTTGCTTTGATGATAGGAACTTTTGCCATCTCTATTCGCCTATATTCCACGCATAAAAAATTCAAGATTAAACCATAAGAAAAGAAAGCGCTTCCAAAATTATGATGTCAGGAATGCCAAATAGCGTTATTGAGTGATCCAATTGGGTGATGGGAAAAACCGTGAGAAGGGCTGGACGGGCATGTATATAATCTGATTATTTTGGATGGCATCAACTCTGTTCTGGAAATGCTTAGGATAAGCAAGTTGGATTGACAATGAATCCAGGCTCTGTTATAAGCTTTTCCTTAGGTCCCCTGAAAAATCCCCGGAGACAAAATTGCGGGTAAGCATATGCTCCCGCTGAAGGCTAAACAATGGCAGTGGATTATTCCATTCAGACCATCAGAGATCTTGAGAATCTCTTTTATCAACAGAAGATCCTTCGTCCCATCCGTCTGCATCGATACGAGCCAGGCACAGTGCTCACCTACGACATTAAGGGAATCGCACCCTCCACAGAAGGCCGAGTGAAGCTCACTGTAGAGAAGTTCGTCGGTGGAGGATTTGCGGGGCAAGTCTATAAAGTGAAAATCCTTGATACAGACCCTTCGGAGGGAGGAATCGAAGGAATCCTAAAAGGCAAAACCTATGCGATGAAGATCTTCATTCCCCCCTCAGGATTTGCGTGGGTATTCCGCAATTTGATCTATGCTTTGGCGTTTCAAGCTCCTTTCTCCCTGCAAGTCAATCCACCGGCTGCCAGAGCTGGAGCCATATGGCAGAAGTTCCTCAGGCACGGAACAAAGATCCGCTTCGGCTCTGAGCGAGCTGTTGTGGATATTCATGCCACCTTTATCGATTCGGCCCTTGGAAGCTGCGGCGAGATTAGCGAATGGATTGACGGCAGGATGTGGCGATTCGAGGTGGATGACGACCTGGAGGCCCGCTTCCGCTGGAACGTGGGAGACCCAGAAGATAACATCGGCTCACCCGAATACAGGGCGAAGAAAGCCTTCATGGTCCGACTCGTCGAGCTCATGCATGAGATGGGAGCTGTGGAGCTAGCCCGCCAGTACGAATGGGCCACCTGCAAGAGCCAGCCCAACGCCCTCAAACGCCTGGAAAGCGATCCTTCCCCAAGAGAAGGACATGTGGCCGTCGATTTTCGGGCAGGCCTGGCATTGCTCCCCTTTCTCCCCATGTGTCCGGCGGATTTCAAGCTGATCCTCAAGGGTATCGGCCGCGGCAGCTGGGTGCAGTTCGACCGGGGTAATCTGAAAAAACTCGAACATTTCATAAAAAACAACTCAAAGTCCTTTGAGAACATGGACGGAGCCCTGGAAGAGCTCAAGGAAAACGAGAGAGAATACCGGGATTCTCTTCCGGATATCACTCACCATCCCTTCCTTCTCTTCAATCCCAAACTCTGGTCTTCCATACTGAAGGGCAGCATAACGAGCTGGCGAGTCTGCAATCACATCGATGACAACCATTTTGAGCGACTCACAAAAAACAGATTCCTCGTACTTGTTTTTTACATGCTCGGGCTTGTCCCTTTTCTGGGCAAATTCACAAGAAAAATATGGGGACGAGAGGATTACAGAAAACATTGCAGCCAATTATTCACCAGCTTTGCCTACTTCCTCCGGGTGGGGCGCGCCCGGATCGCGGAAAGCCTCATCCGGTGGCACAGGGCGGGCCGGATCGATGCCAAACGAGCTCAGAAATTGAGCCGATCCCCCATAAGATTCTACGCCCATCTGCCGCTCAGCATTCTCCCAGCGAGGGTTCATCGCATTCTTTCCGACAGGCGATTTTTCCTTCAAACACTGGACAATATTTTTGCCAGGCCTCTGAGGCTCTATTTCAATGCAGACGTCAGGGAAAAATGGCTCCGGGAAACCGTTGCCAAGGGAAAAGACAGGGGCATGCTGACCGAAGATGAGGCCGCACACATCACCTCCCAGCTCAAAGAACCCTTTATCCAGAAATACCTGAAAAGCCTGGCTGTCCACGTGTGTACGGCCCCAGTGACTCAGATCGTGTCCGTCTTAGTGGCCATCATCTACGTCCGGATGCATCCGGAGCTCTCCTGGCAAGAAGCGATGGTTCATGCGGGCCTCATCCTGGGGCTTTTCCAGGTGATCCCCATCTCCCCGGGCTCTCTGGCCAGGGGTTTATACGTGACATTTCTCGTACTCAAAGAGCGGAGTTTCAAAGATTACAACATCGCATTCCCCTTGAGTTTTTTCAAGTATATCGGTTATCTGGCTTTTCCGATCCAGATGGCCTACCGCTACCCGGATCTCGCCAGATTCATGGCGGGCCATTGGGCAACAAGTGCGGTGCATATCGTGCCTATCTTTGGGGAGAGAGGAGCACTACTGGAGCACGTCGTGTTTGATCTCTTTTACAATTATCCCCTGACCGTCCAACGCCGTATCCGAAAGCGGATGGAGGCCCGCTCCAAATTCAAAGCAAGATATTGGCACATGCCGCTGTGCGCCCTCGCGGGCTCTGCACTGCTTGCCTTCTTTGATTGGGGCTACTTCCAATGGAAGGGACACATCCCCACATTCGGAGACGTTTGGTGGTTGGTCAGCTGGGTTCCAGTGTTCACGGCCATTCTGTTCTCGGCTGGGGCCAAAGGAGCACAACTTTCCCGGCGGATCCTGATGGGAGGCATGAGTGGAGCGTTGATCGGCCTTTTCTACGCCATTCTCAATTTGGCCTTCAGTGTTATTTCCAGCCCCGAAGCGGAACGGCTTGTATTCCCACAAATTCTAGGCCCGACTGCAACCGCTGCCCTTTGGAAGATGTTCATATTCACTCTTTTGGCCTCAATTGCCGTCTTCATCTTCGAAGCGAAACCGCTGAGAAAGACGACTTAAATCCTAGTCTCGGGCCGAACTTAAACGAGATAACACGCCTAATTTCTGTCGTGGGAAGGATGCAGTTCTCTGTTTTATTCTTCAAGCAGAACAAGGGCCGCATCAACGATCTTCTCTGTACCCGGGAGTGTTTCATCTTCCAAGAGCCTTGAATAGGGAATGGTCGTCTCGGTGCAGACACGCCTGAATTTGGCTGGCACGCCAGCCTCCATCACGGTCGCGGCCAACTCTCCCGAAAGACCAAAACTCTTGTAATCCTCATCGACCACAAGCATTCGACCACTCTCGGATACTTTCGCCACGATGGTTTCCCTATCCAGAGGGGCAACTGTTCGCAAATCGATGACACTCGCAGAGACACCTTTTTTTTCTAGGGTCAGAGCGGCTTCAAGGCATCTGTGCACGCCAACTCCTAAGCTCAACAGCGTAAGGTCCTTTCCATCTCTTAGAACAGCAGCCTTCCCCAGGGGGATGGGTTCCCATCTGTCCGGAACAGGTCCGGACATTCCTTCAGATGGAATATCATATTGGACTGATTTTCGCCCCCCTCTTCCCATGTACTCGAGCCAGGCATCCGCCAGGAGCCCGTGTTCACAATAAATGACAGGGTTTTCATGTTCCAACGCTGTGAGCATCAAACGCCCAGCATCTTTGGGATTGGATGGGACGACCACCGATAATCCTGGAATGTGTGCCAGCCATCCCCAAAGGCTCTGTTCGTGCTGTCCTCCATCCCCATATCCTCCACCACAGGGAGCTCGAACGACTAAAGGAATATTCCATCGGCCCCCTGAAAAATCTCTAATCTTCGCCGCATGATTGAGAAGAGCATCCATGGCGACTCCGATAAAATCCACAAGCACAAATTCAACGACCGGCTTAAGTCCGGTCATCGCTGCAGCGACAGCGGCCCCCAGGAATGCAGCCTCGCTGATAGGAGTCGGCTTTACGCGTTTTTCACCAAAACGCACAAAAAGGTTCATCCGATAGGTATGGGCATCTTCTCCCATGTAGATGATACGGGTATCTTCAGCCATCGCCTGGAGGAGAGCATCCTCGATTGCCTCAGAAAAACTCATTTTTCTCATCTCAATTCCCTCCATCCCTTTCTGCTGTGAGAAGGGCTGCCTTTAAGGCCTCGTCAATTTCTTCTCTCACATCTTTTTCGATCTGATAGAGATGCGTTTTGTCCTTGAGCAATTTTTGTCGCGCGAGATAGATCGGGTCATTTCCTTTTTTCTTCTGCCCGGCCGCAGCTTTTTTTAACAGAGATGCAATAGTCCAAAGGTTTTTCATGCGATCGTCCCTGGGGATTCCCTTTTTCGAAAGAGTTGCACGGACAACCCCGCCGGATATCTCCTTGCCTCTTTGCAAGGGATGGCGAACAACACGAAGCAGCGGATCTCCCAGCATGTGGCCCTCGAAATGGGCACATCGGGCAAGGATAAACGCCGGGCCATTTTGATCCCGTAATTCCCTAATGAGTTCACCGGCACATGAAAAGACTTGTTCCACATCCGTCCCGTCCACGTCCCGAGCTTTCATCCCAAAGCTCCGGGCTCGTTCAAGAAGATTCCCCCCAGTCACCGAGGGAGAATATGTGGTGATGGACAATGTATTGTCCTTACAGACAAAGAGAACAGGAAGATTCCACACCACTGCAAGATTGAGAGATTCCATCACCATCCCCTGATTCACGGCTCCCTCTCCAAAAAAAGCTACGGCAATATTATGAGGACGCAGGACTTGAGCAGAAAGAGCAAAACCAACACCCATTGGGCCGGTCGCCCCAACAATCCCAGTGGATGCCGCAAGAAGTTCCTGAGAGAAAAGATGCATGTGTCCTCCCCATCCACCACAGAGTCCATCCTCAAAACCGAGAAGCTCTCTCAAAAGCGAAACAAGGTCGATGCCCCTCATGACAAGAGGGGGGGTACCGCGGTGGTCCAAGGCCATAGCATCCCCTTCTTGGAGATGGGAAACGACGCCTGCAATGATGGCCTCTTCACCCAAGCCCAAATGCATCTCCCCGGAAATGTGTCCAACGTCCCAAAGCTCCATGACCTTTTCTTCGAAAAGCCTCGATCGGAGCATCTGTCGATACAGTGACCAAAGGTCGGCTTCCATTGTCTCCTCCTCAAAAAAGACAAACTCTCTTCCCATTCGAATTCCTGTTTTTGCAATAATACCACAACAAGGATTCCTATAATAACCCAGAATAGAAATCCGACACACTCCGCTCGAGCCTTCACTGATCCTTTTTTCACGAAAATAAAGAGGATGCTCGATCAAAGAGTTAAAAAAAACCTCTCGATGGAATTTTCGACCCCAGAGATCCTTTCATCCACCTTTCCGACCCGGATCTGCCCCTCATACTGGGTGACAAACCTGAAAAAGTTGTGTATCGTGTGAGATATGACGGAGTGATCATCACGAATGAGAATATGGGACCTTCCTCCAGAAATCCTGTGCAGGAATCACCTCATGGGTGAACACAGAGAGCTTCATGCCATATGGGCAATTCTTACTGAAGGCAAAAGAGGCTACGCCAACCACCCGGAAACCTTGAGGTGGAGGGGAAAATTAAAGGCCCTATATCAGAGGCATGAGGCTCAGGTCAAAGAAATGACTCGTCGCGGTTACCGGCATCAGAGCCCACTGGACGTTACATTGGCAACGGGGGAAGCAGAACAGAAAGAATACACAGACTCTCCCCAAAAACAGAGGGCTCTCTTGAAAGAACGGGGATGTGGCTGTCGCTTGAGTTAGAATCGTGCTCTATGTAGACAGAAGGCTTGCTCAATACCTGTTTTCTATTGCTCTTTTTTAACTGAGGGGATCGTGATGTCGATGACATTCACCTCTCCCAGAGTGGAGAGAGGCTTATCGAAGGCCTTCGTGTTTCCGACCACCAAGATCTGAACCTTGTCCGGGTGGAGGTATTTTTTGGCCACCCGCAGGACATCCGCTTGCGTCACCTTTTCAACGCCTATTTTTATCCTCTCCATAAAATCCATCGGGTAGTCATTATAGGCGTATGTCATCATTCGGTTGACGATCTTGGCCTTGCTGTCAAAGTTGAAGACATATGTGTTCAGGTCCCGATCTTTGGCCCTGGCCAACTCGTCATCACTCACCTCTTCTTCGGTTATCCGCCTCACTTCCTCGAGCATGAGTTCGATGGCATAGACAGTTGACTCAGATTTCGTCTGGGCCGCACAGCTGAAGACTCCCGGATGTCTGTAGCTCGCCCCATAGGTCCCCCAAACATTATAGGCCAATCCTTCATCTGTCCGGATCTTTTTAAACATTCGCTCCCAGCTCAAGATGTCATTCATGACACTCAAGGCGGGGTAATCAGGATTGTTCATCAGCCCACCGATATGTCCGAGGCTGATGTTTGACTGGTTGACATCCGGCTTGTCTACGAGATTCACCGTGTATGTGTATTCATACTTCACCTCGGGTTGAGGCGGAATGTCTGGAGTTCCCGTGGGCCAGGTCCCGAGCGTGTTTTTCAGTTTCTCTGCCATTGCGCCCGTTGCAAAATCACCCCACACCGTCATAAGTGTGTTGTTCGGATAAAAGCCTCTTTGATAAAAGCGAACGATATCCTCTCTTGTTATGGCATCGATGGTGGCGTATTCCGGCTGCCGGGCATAGGGGCTATTGGCACCATACATCAGCTTCCAGAATTCTCTGCGGGCTATTCCTCCGACTTCGTCGTTTCGGCGTGAGATCTCCGATCTCTGCTGAATCTTGGCCAGCTCGATCTTATCCTCTCGAAAGGCTGAATTCACAAGGATGTCTGTCAGGAGCGTCAAAACACGGTCGACATCCTCCTTGAGCATCGAAGCCATAAATCCCCCCGAACTCTGCCCGATGTAGGTCTCGATAGAGGCAGCAAGAGATTCAAGATCCTGATCGATTACATCCCCTGTTTTTGAGGCCGTTCCCCCCGACCGCAGAACAGTCCCTGTCATCGCGGCGAGTCCGACTTTCTCAGCGGGCTCATAAACGGACCCGATGCGCACGACCGCCCGGATGTCGATAGTGGGGAAGTCGTGGTCCTCAACAAGAAACACATGGAGCCCGTTTGCCAAGTCCAGCGTTTCTATCTTGGGCATCTTTATAGGATTAAGGGGGAGAAACTCAAATTTATCCTTAGGGCTCTTCTGGGCAAGGGCCGATGGAACACAAAGGGCAAAAAGGAGGACGATCGCACCAAAGATCCAAAAGGATCGTTGGCTTGTTCTTATGACTCTCTCCTTTGAACGGCATCTTTCCTGTTTCATCTCTTCCCCCTCACTTTTCCTCGGGGACGATCTCCCCGATCGTCCGATTGTTTTTAATGAGATACGTGTTGGCCCCCCGCTTCACATCCTCGACACTGACTGCCTGTATCTTCTCCACTTGGTCAAACAGTCGCTGCCAGCTTCCCAAGACAACGTCAGCATAAGTCAACAACCTTGCCATATTCCCGTTAGACTTCATCTGAGAGAGCATGGCTTTCACACTGCTGCGTTGATACTTGGTCAACTCTTCGGCCGTGACAGACTCTTTTTTGAGCCTTGCGATCTCTTCATCGATGAGCTCGAGACACTCTTCGGACGTGTGGCCCTGGGAAGGAACCGCAATAAACGCCACAAGGTTCGGGTATTTCTCCCCCGGGAATCCGTTGAACACGCCGCACTGGACGCTGACCTTTTTATCTTTAACAAGGGACTCATGCAGTCTCGATGAGCGTCCTTGCCCCAAAATATTCGCGAGGGCATCCAGGGCAAAGCTATCGGGATGACGCACATCCGGCCTGTGGTACCCCAAAATGAGGAATGGCTGCGACTTGGCCACAACCTGAACGCATCGCTCCCCCCACTGTTCAGGTTCCTTGGTCCTTAAAGGCTCTGGCTTCGGCTCACTGGGGATGTTACCGAAATACAACTCTGCCATTGTAAAAACCTCGGCCGAATGCACATCCCCCACAATCCCGACTGTCAAATTACTGGGGCCGTAGTACTTGCGGAAATAGTTCTCTACATCTCTGCGGGTGATGGATTCCAGGTCCGACATGTGTCCCACGACCGAATGCTTATAAGGATGTGCCTTAAAAGCCGTAGACAAAAAATCCTCCACCAGCCGTCCGATGGGCCGGGTCTCCAAGGAGAGCCGTCTCTCCTCGATGACCACCTCTTTTTCCTTGTAAAACTCCCGGAAAACAGGATATTGAAACCTGTCTGCAGTCATGGCCATCCAGAACTCCAGCTTGTTCGAGGGAAGACTGTTCACATACTGTGTGGCATCAGCGCTGGTGAAGGCATTCAGGCTTTGGTCTCCTTCCCGCATGAACATGTCATCGAACTCTCCATTGACCACAAACTCTTTGGCCTTAAGCCTCAGGGCTTCTAACTTTTCCTCCATCTCCTCAAGAGCTTTTGTATCCGGGTTGACTCCCGCCTTTTCGGTTTTAATCTTATCGTACAGGACATCCAATTCCTCTAAGACTTTGACCTCTCCCTCATAGTTCGTCGTCCCCACAAGCTTGGTTCCCTTAAAGGCCATGTGTTCCAACAAATGAGAGATCCCTGTGATTCCGTAGGTTTCATTCGCGCTTCCCACATCGGCATAGACATGGAAGGAGATGACCGGGGCTTCATGCCGCTCCAACACGATGAACTTCATTCCGTTTTCCAGGACGTGCACTTTGACTTGGCTCTTGATGGCATCAAAGGTCTGCGCTGTGATGCGCACACCGAGAACCAGGACCAGGGCACAAAAAACACACGCCCTGTTCATAAAGACAACCCTTTTCCTCATATTTTCACCTCCTCATCCACATTTCATCTTATTGCAAGCATCCCTAAAACCGTGATGATTGACGTTCCGAGTGTTCCAATTCGTGCTATCGAAAAAGAAAATCCACTCCGTTTTTTCCAGGTCCATTCGGGGAATGGACCCTACAGCAAAACATAAAATGCCCGTCCAGCCCTTCTCACGGTTTTCTCAACCACTCAATTTAATCACTCAATAACGTTATATGAATGCATGCCATCAGGGTTTTAGGGATGCGTACCATCTTATTCAATATCACAATAGACCAGAAATCATTAATTTAAGATCAGGCTTTTGTTTTTTTAAGGCCTAGGTCCACAAGCTGTCTGTCATCGACTTCGGATGGAGAATTGGTCAGCAAACACAGAGAGCTCGTCGTCTTGGGAAAAGGAATGACATCACGGATCGTTTCTTCCCCAGCCAGCAGCATAACGATGCGGTCGAAGCCAAGAGCGATCCCCCCGTGTGGAGGAGCTCCATAACGGAGAGCTTCCAAGAAAAATCCAAATTTTTCTTCCGCTTTCTCCGGGCTCAATCCTAAAGTTTTAAAAATCACTTTCTGCAAATCCAGATCATTGATACGGACCGAGCCCCCGCCTATCTCCACACCGTTGAGGACAAGGTCATAAGCTTTTGCTCGCACTCGGAGGGGCTCGTTTTCCAAGAACGGGATATCCTCTTCGACAGGAGATGTGAAAGGGTGGTGCATGGACACGAGCCGCCCCTCCTCCTCGCTCCACTCAAAAAGCGGAAAATCCGTCACCCAAGCGAATGTGTACGCCTCTCTCCCCTGGACCTGTTGAGCGATGTACTCCTGCCGGATCGCGCCGCAGACACGGAGCGCGACATCCTTTGCATCAGCCACTAAAAGGAGAAGGTCTTCGTCTTCCGCTCCACATCGTTTCCATATTCTCTTCAGATCTTCCTCAGAGATCCTTAAGGAAGACTTGAATCCGTCAAACTTTTTTATCCACATGATCCCTTTGGCCCCGAGGTCCTTGGCTTTTGAGTTGAACTTGTCCAGCTTGCTTCGAGATGAGTCTCCTCTTCTCTTCAGAACCAATCCCCTCAGCTCACCGCCTGCAGAAAGAGCGCCTTGGATAATCTCTGAATCGATCTTAGCGCCCACATTTGTCAGATCCGCAATTCCCAGATCCATCCGGAGATCGGGTTTATCCGTCCCGTACATGTTTATGCTTTCCTCATAGGTTAAACGAGGAAAGGGACGCTGGACATCGACACCGATCAACCCAAAGATTTCGACCATCAAACCCTCGATCACACGGAAAACGTCCTCTCTTTCCACAAAGCTCATTTCCACATCGATCTGGGTGAATTCGGGTTGGCGGTCTGCTCTGAGGTCCTCATCGCGAAAACACCGGACGATCTGGAAGTAGCGGTCAAATCCGGCGATCATCAAAAGCTGCTTGAAGATCTGGGGCGATTGAGGCAGAGCAAAAAACCTCCCTTTGTAGATCCGGCTGGGAACCAGGTAATCCCTGGCCCCTTCAGGGGTGGATTTGGTGAGGAAGGGTGTTTCGATCTCGTAAAATCCCTCTGCATTCATATAATTCCGAGTTTTGAGTGCTGCCTGGTGTCTGAGCTTCACGTTGTGCTGCATGGAGGGTCTCCGCAGGTCGATATACCTGTATTTGAAACGGAGTTCTTCCTGGGCCTGAGGAGGGTCAGCAACGACAAACGGGGGGACATCTGATGGCTGCAAAACGACGAACTCTTTTGCCTCGACCTCGATTTCTCCCGTGGGGAGCTTGGGATTTTTCATTTGTGCGTCTCTCTCCCGCACGACCCCCTTAACGCCCACAACATCCTCCATCCTCACTTTTTTGGCTTCTTCCAAAAGGGCTCTATCATTTGAAGAGACAACGACTTGAACCACACCTTCCCTATCTCTGAGGTCGATAAAGACCAGATTCCCGATGTCCCGCTGTCTATGTACCCAACCAAACAGAACGACGTCTTGGCCGATATGTTCTGCGCGGAGTTCTCCTCCATATCGTGTTCTTCTCCACGGTGTGTGATCTGTGGATTTCATGTTGACCCCTTCTTCGTTTAATATACAACCCAAACTTACGAAGGCTTCCGGATCAGGGCGCGGATGTCTTTAGCAGCGACCTCCTGTTGAACGCCAGTTCCCATGTTTTTCAACTGATAGCGTTTCGCTCTCACTTCATCATCCCCTATGATCAAAACCCAAGTGGCGCCCAGTTTATGGGCACGGCTCATTTGGTTCTTCAAGTTTCGCTCCCTGTATTCTATGAGACATTCCACTCCGCCTTTTCTCAGTTCTCTCGCCAGTTTCATTCCGGCTTTTTTTGCTTCGACGCCCAAAAACGCGATGTAGAGAAACGATTCCTTCTCCTCATGGAAAGGAACAACCGAAAGAAATCGTTCCAAACCCATGGCGAAACCGATCCCGCAGATGTCCGGCCCTCCAAATTTCTTCATCATGTCGTCGTAACGCCCACCGCCAAGGATCGCATCTTGCGCTCCCAGCTTTGATGAGATAATTTCGAATGTAGTTTTTGTGTAGTAGTCAAGGCCACGGACCAATCGGGGTTCAAGGCAGTAGGCAATCCCATACTCCTCCAGGTGATCACAGAACATCTTGAAATGTTCCCCACACTCCGGACAGAGGAAATCCGTGATCTTCGGAAACTCCTGGGATATCTCCCGGCACGTTTCTTCTTTACAGTCAAAGATGCGCAAAGGATTGAGGTCTATCTTCCTCTGACAATCCGGACACAGGTTTTCCCTCACCGCCTCTGCTGCCTGTCTTAACTCCATGTGATAGGACGGGCGACACGATTGGCATCCCACCGAATTGACCAAAATCTCTGTATCTGTGACATTCAATATATTCAGAAGAAAATCCGCCATCTCTACGATCTCTGCATCAATGGCCGGGTCTTCTTCTCCAAAAACCTCAATGTCGATCTGGTGGAACTGGCGGAAGCGTCCTTTCTGTGGCTTATCATAGCGAAACATGGGACCAAAGAAATAATACCTCATTGGCTGGGGCTGCAGATGGAGGCTGTGGTCCATGATCGCGCGCACGACCGAGGGTGTGTATTCCGGCCTTAAAGTTAGGGAACGCCCTCCCTTATCCACAAACGTATACATCTCCTTGGTGACCACATCCGAAGTCTCTCCTGTTCCCTTTTCAAAAAGCTCTGTGGCCTCGAGCACGGGAGTGCGGATCTCCCTGTAACCGTAGAGCTCGAAGACTTCTCTGGCAACAGCCTCAACTTTCTGCCATTTTCTCGCCTCAGAAGGAAGGATGTCTTTTGTTCCTTTGATCGCTGTGATCCTTTTTTTTGACTTTGCGCTCATTTTTCCGTAAAAATCCCGATCTTTCTGAATTTCTGATATCGCTTTCCCAACATCTCTCCTAGATCCATCATCTCCAGCTTTTTCAAAGTTGCACTCAATTGTTTATCTACATTTTTAAACGTCTGTTCGAAATCGACATGAGCTCCTCCCGGAGGCTCAGGGATAATCTTATCGATAATACCGAGTTCAAGAAGGTCTTGGGCTAAAAACTTGAGATTCTCTGCTGCTTGAGGGACAGCCTCCTGATCTTTCCACAGGATCGCCGCACATCCCTCTGGGGAGATGACCGAGTAGAACGAATGCTCCAACATCATGATCACATCGCCAACTCCGATCGCCAGGGCACCTCCGCTTCCTCCTTCGCCGATCACAATGTTGACGACAGGCACCTTCAGTTTTGAGATCTCCTTCAGGTTACAGGCAATGGCCTCGGCCTGTCCATGCTCCTCTGCCTGGATACCAGGATAGGCCCCTGGAGTGTCGATGAGAGTGACAACCGGGAGCCCGAATTTCTCTGCCATTTTCATAACCCGGAGTGCTTTGCGATACCCTTCCGGATTTGGCTGGCCGAAGTTGCGGGCAATCCTTTGGCGTGTTGTTCTGCCCTTCTGGTGCCCGATGAAAGCGACAGACCGACCCCTGTAAAATCCCAATCCGGCAATGATAGCCGGATCATCCGCGGAACGGCGGTCCCCGTGGATCTCCGTAAAATTTTGAGTGAGCGATTCCAGGTAATCCAGGGTATACGGTCGCTGGGGATGGCGGGCGACCTGCACTTTTTGAAGAGGGGTCAGTATAGGAGCAATCTTTGCCCATTCCTGTTCGATTTTTTCCCTGATCGGGACAATCTTTTCCTTTGCCTCATCCGGCTCGTTGGACACAAGGGTATCGATGTCTTCTTTGAGACGAATGATATTTTTCTCTAGCTGATAAAAATCTTTTCGTCCTACCATGGGTTTTACGCAAGAACAATGTTCACGATACCCGACTATTCTATAGATATGCCAGAATCAATGTCAACTCTCGTCTTCACGGAGTCTCATTCCCAAGCTGCGGGTCCATGAATCCCCAGGACGCAATGAGGTGATCAGATTGCATGATTAGAGGACAGAATTCTTTATAAAGGACCCTATCAATCAGGGCCATACAGGGAAGAAATGCGCCAGCCCCAACTCAACTCATCTGGGCCCGCATAATTTTTTCATCATCTCGAGTTGCGGACAACCTTTAAATTCTGCAGCGGAATCTCAAGAGAATTCAATTGCCCGTTCTCATCCGTTCCTACATGAATCTCTGATCCAGTCATTTCCAGGATGAAGTGGCAGGGATTAAATTCCGCAGGTTCGACAGTGAATGGAGTCTCCATTTGGGGGATGAGGTAGGCGAATAGTTCCGTTTTTTCTGTAAGAATGCAGGGGAACCTTTTTGTCAAGACAATATAGGGCGAATAAATGGCATTCGGTAAAAGGAGGGCATCTCTTCGGACCTTGGCAGAGCTTTTCTGTTCCTGCCCGGCAACCAGGATGATATTTGCGACATCTCCATCATTGATAACGCTCAAAATTTCCTGCTCGACGCCGCTCACCGAACCTTTAAAAAAATACTGACTAGGGATAAAACTCTTGTCCAAACGAATGGTGAGCTTTTCGATCACCATGGGGATCGGTTTGGTCATCCGGCCCCTGACCGTGAGGAGATATTCTCGCTCGCTGGATTCCCAACTGTACTCCTCATAGCCGACTTTCTCTCCCATAAAAAAGATATCAAAAACTCCAACTTCGGCTTCCTCTTGCGCCTCTATGGCTGGAGCGCAGAGAGCCAGGCCAGATAAGAGAATAAAGATAAAAATAAGCGAACTCAAAAAAAACGCGCGCATCTGAATATTAAAATGTTGTCTTATTCTATAGTGACAGCTGTGCCATAGGCCAATATTTCTGAGGCGCTTTGCATGATCATCGAGGTTGTGAAGCGTACGCCTAATATAGCATTGGCGCCTAAGCTCTCGGCTTCCTCGACCATCCGGTCAAGAGCCTGCTCCCGAGATTCGGCCATCATCTTTGTGTAGTCTGTGATCTCCCCTCCCACAATATTCCGTAACGCGGCTGAAATATCCCGGGCAATGTGCCGAGCGCGGATGGTATTCCCCCGGACAAGGCCGAGGGTTTTTGTTATCGTTTTCCCCGGGATCCCATCTGTGGTCACGAGTATCATTTGACAACCTCCTTGTAGCGTTCCCTTTTTCTCACAAAAATCCTTTCTCGCCCGATGGAAACGAGCAGAATCACCAACCCAGCCAGGGCGGCCAGGATTCCGACCTTCAAGATTATCGGGGTGGTCGGATCCTGAATGATCCCTTCGACGGCTTTGTATCCGCCGAAAAAGAGCATTATGATAGCACCTATAGATAACAATATCCATCCAATTCTTCTTTCCAGGCGGTTATAAATAGATGCCCAGTAAACCTGCCACATCTCTTGGGGGGGATCCTTTAGCTTCATTTTTCGCATGACCTCCTCGAACTTCCCCATTTCTTCAAACTCTCTGCGGCATTCCTCACAGTGCTGGATATGTTCTTCGATCTTCCTTTTCTGATCCTCACTTAAATGTTTGTCATGGTATGAAGAAATGAGTTCTTTTATCTTTTGATGGTCCATATCAAACTCCAAAAAACATCTCTTTTATTCAAATCCCAGGTATTTCCCGACGATTCCTTTCAGTCTTTTTTTGGCGTAGTACAGTGATGACATCACCGTGCCGATGGGTTTGCCCAAGACCTCTGCGATCTCCTGGTAAGAGAGCTGTCGAAAATAGCGCAGGATGATGATCTCTTTCTGTTCATGGGGAAGTTCGTCTATCCCTTTCCAGAGAGCTTTTTTCATTTCCCTGTCTTCGTGCTCAACCTCCAAGATCCGGACGCTATCGAGGGGCACTTCTCTGAGACGCCGTCGATGCTTGTAGTGATCGATACAGAGATTCTTCAAGATCCGGTAGAACCAAGGGAAAAAAGGTCTATTGGTGTCGAATTTTTTTATTTTTCTGAAAGCTCTGATGAACGCCTCTTGAGAGAGGTCCAGAGCATCCTGATGGTTATGCACAAAAGCCAAGGCTACATAGTAGGCCGACTGCATGTACCTGACCACGATTTCTTGGTATGCCTCTTTGTCTCCTCTCTGGACGAGCGCACAAATTTCTGCCTCAGAAAGAGCTTTGGTGTTTTTCATACGTCCCTTGACTTTGAAAAGTACAGCTTCTCGTTGGAGCACAGTTCCTTCTTGCATAATCTTGACCTTCGGTAAGGATTACTGTGAACACGATGAATTTATTCAACTGAATTATTCATGAAAAGCGTCAATATTTCCATTGAAAACGCTTTCCAGTCTTAATATCGGCATTTTCCCTTCGGGCGCCGACCCATTTTTCCTGCCGATCTAACAAACTCGGTATCGTTGTCGTCCACTCCACTCGTGAATGGCTCAGGTTCATTTTTTAAAATTCTTTCTTTGGCGGACGACCTCGTAGATAAAAACAGCTGCGGCGGAGGCAACATTGAGGGATGTCACTCGCCCCAAGAGTGGAATGGAGAGGATCTTGTCACATTTTTTCCTCACAAGGGGACGAAGACCTTTGCCCTCTGAACCTAACACAAGGCCTAAAGGCACTGAATAATCAAAATCGAACCAATAATCGTAGCTCCCTCCCTCAGCCCCCACAAGCCAGATTCCTCTGTCCTTGAGGCTGTCCATAGCTCTCGCGAGGTTTGTCACCCGAACAAGTTTGATGTGCTCCAGAGCCCCTGCGGATACGGAAGACACAACTCCCGACAACCCTGCCGATCGTCTCTCGGGAAGGATGACTCCATCCACACCCCCACCTTCTGCCGTACGGATGATCGCACCCAAATTCTGCGGGTCTTCCACTCCATCGAGCAAAAGGAAAAATGGCATTTTCGCATCTGAAAGGATGTCATCCAACGGCACGAAAGATTTGGCTGAGGCCAGAGCCACAACCCCTTGATGGTGCATATCCATGGAATCCAACCTCTTTTTCGGGACCCATACGACCGGAACCCTCCTGGCTTTAGCCATCCTGACAATTTCTTTGGCTCTTTTTTTCTCTGTATCTTTCTGGATGAATACCTTCGTCACGCGAAGGGGTGAAGACCTCAATGCCTCAAGCAGAGGATTGATCCGGATGATTTTTTCCACCACTCATTCCTCATAAGATGCTGGTCGAGAAACAACCCTTATCCCTAGCTTATACCATAGGAAAAAACTGAAAACAAACTGAATCTGTATCTCTGTTGTCGGATGTTGATCGCCTGCGCATGCTCTTATCCATACGCTCGATCGGAATGTCTGGCGCCATGTGGCGGCAGGCCAAGATTGAGAAAAACACTTGATTATTGCGAAGGAGATGAAGTGTAATAGACATTCCAGAAACGGAGAGAGGATATTGGAGTTTCTCTACAGCATCTGCATCCTGGGGATATTCCTCATTTTTGGGAAACTGCTGCGGGTCAATATCCGTATCCTCCAGATCCTCTTTTTGCCTTCAGCGATCATCGCCGGATTCCTAGCTTTAGCCCTAGGCCCCTATGGATTCGGCCTCATCCCCGAATGGATCATATCCAACTGGAGGCCTCTCCCCGGGATACTGATCAACGTCGTGTTTGCCTCTCTTTTTCTGGGCGTCGATATCCCCGGCGTAAAAAAAATATGGGAAGTGGGTGGTTCTCAGCTCTGCTTCGGAGTTGTCGCGGGAATGGGGCAGTACTTTTTTGCGCTTCTTATTTCGGCGCTTGTTTTAATACCCCTGTTCAAAGTCCATGAAACATTCGGCTGCATTGTCGAGATCGGATTCTCGGGTGGCCATGGGACTGCGGCAGGCATGAGAGAAGTTTTTAAAAATCTTGGATTCGAAGCAGGCGGGGACTTGTCCCTCATGTCCGCAACAGTGGGCGTTATCACCGCAGTGGTAGCTGGCATGATCTTGATCAACATTGCCATCCGAAAAAATTACTGCGCCTACCTGAGCGAAAAAAGAGGAATTCCTGCGTACAAAAAAAAGGGGTTGATCCCCAAGTCCGAACGCTTCTCCATCGCCACGGCCACGGTTGCTTCTGAGGCTATCGAACCCCTGACGTTTCATTTCAGCATCATCTCCATAGCGATTATCATCGGCTGGGGGATGCTCGTGGGGATAAAATCCATTCATGCAGAACTCCGGGCATTTCCGTTGTTCCCCCTTGCCATGCTCGGAGGGCTAATCGTTCAGAAGTTCTCCATCTGGTTCAGGATAGACAAATACTACGATAAAAACACCTTTGACAGGCTTTTAGGATTGGCCCTCGATATCCTCGTCCTCTCAGCCATCGCCACCATCAAGCTGGACGTGTTTCTGGCCAATATCTGGCCCTTTTCCATCATAATGGCCGTAGGAATCCTCTGGATGGTGTTCTGCGCGACCTTCCTCGCCCCCCGGATGTTCAAAAGATTCTGGTTCGAGCGGGGGATCACGGAGTTCGGCATGCAGACAGGAGTCACCGCGATCGGCCTTTTTCTCCTCCGTGTCGTCGACCCCCTCTATAAGACGGACACAGCCAAAGCCTTTGGTTTCAAACAGATGATCTACGAGCCTTTTCTCGGAGGAGGCTTCATTACGGCATTGGCGCCGATCCTGGTTATAAGCTTGGGCTTATGGCAATCGATCGGAATATCCTTTGCCATAATGTTTATCTTCTTCCTCCTCTCCCTCCTTAACGGCTGGATCACCTTCAAGCCCGACCTCGAATTCAAGGATTAATACTCATCCAGGTGGTGGAATTCTGCATCTTCCAGCCAAGTCTGAGGACGCCTCACCATCTCGATGATATGACCTAAGACCTCGACCTGTTTCTGCTCTTCCTCCGCTATCTGTCTCACCAGGGTCTTGGTTTCCTCTGTGTCCATTGAATCGATCAT